>Ga0193752_1000906_pt1 | contig 26444 bp, 24 predicted proteins | sample H1c1metaG_FD_144924 | JGI IMG/M metagenome (GOLD analysis project Ga0193752, IMG submission 144924) | Soil microbial communities from a riparian zone of the East river system, Colorado, United States - H1c1 | ecosystem: Environmental > Terrestrial > Soil > Riparian zone | place: USA: East River...
GAGCCTGATCGATGGCGGACTGGTCAGAAATTTTCCGGTTAAGGACGTGAAGGAAATGGGTGCTGATTACGTCATCGGAAGCAGGGTGGCCACGGGCTTGCTACCCAAGGAAAAAGTGACCAACGCGTTGCAGATCCTGCTACAGATCGTGTTCTTCAAAGAAGCCTCCTCAAGCAAAGACGATATTAAGCTCTGTGATCTTTATGTGCACATGCCACTGGACAATTTCAGCGCGGCGGGTTTCAATAGGGCCGACGAGATCATGGATGTAGGCATGAAGCAGGGAGATTCATTGTATCCGACACTCAGGCATCTTGCGGATTCCCTTGACCTGAAATATGGTAAACGTGGTGTGAAGCAACACAAACTTCCCGTGGTAGATTCCATAAAGATCTCGGCCATAGAAATTAATGGATTGAATCATACTACCGACGATTTTTTCAAACACACCATGCGTTTCGAACCTGGCGGTTACTACACTGCGACAAGGCTATCGAAAATGGTGAGGAAGGTGTTTGGGACGAGGTATTACAGCCGCATTGTTTATTCCCTGGTGCCACGGCGGGATGGCGCTGTGAAGATCAAATTTGATGTGGTTGAAAATCCAGCTTCATTTGCCAAACTGGCCATACACTACAACACGTTTACCGGCATTAGTCTCATCGGCAACCTTACAAGCCGGAATCTTATCCTCTCCCACTCCCGCGACCTCGTGACGATCAACCTGGGAGAGAACTTCCGCGCGCGGGCTGAGCACCTCCAATACCTCGGCAGGGGCAAACACCTTGCTTTGATTCTTGGAACGCAATACGACAATTTTGATGTGTCGACCTACGACCGTTTTACAAAAGACGGGTTCTATGGACAGCAGCAGTTCAAGGCTTCCGCAAGAATTGAATATTCCATGGACAGGCGGTTTACGATTGGCGCCGGAACCCGTTTTGAATGGCTGAGTTATAAGCCATCGTTGCAATCCGAATTAGAGATCCGTGGCAAAAACAACTATTTAACTTCCTATGGCTTTTTCGCGCTGAACACCCTGAATAAAAATATCTATCCCGTCCGGGGTCTGAGGATCGAAGGTGAATTTGGATGGGTATTCGACCAAAGTCCCAGCCTTACTTATTATACAAATGGGGAACCCATTTCAAACACAGATTCCCTGGGTATCTCTTTTGGAAACTACCAGCGTCTGATCCTTAATGGAGAGGGTTATGTTCCGGTCTCCAACAGACTAACCCTGACCAGCATGGGTCAACTGGGTGTGAATTTCAATTATCGCCAGAGCATATTGAATGATTTTTTGATCGGGGGAATGACCAAGACCATGCGCAATCAGATTTTGTTTGCCGGCCTGGAAGAGAACACGATCAATACCCCCAGTATCGCCGCCCTGCAGATTGGGGTGAGGTATGAGATGTACAACAATCTTTATCTCATGGCCAGGGCAAATGGAGGGTTCAACAATTTTGTCAGCACCAACAACCTACTTCAAAAGCCCAATTTTCTTTCGGGTTATGCCCTGAGCCTTGGATATAATTTCGCGCTTGGCCCCCTCGAGGTCAGCGCTATGTATAGCGATCAGTCGAGGAAACTCAGGTCCTATATCAACCTCGGAATTCCCTTCTGACCATATTCAGAATTATTGTCCGGTATTCCATAAAAAGGACGGTCTGAACTGTATATTTGACTACTCAATTTTTATTATGAAAGCGAAGACGGGTGTATTGTTGACCTCGATGATGTTCCTTGAATATTTTATCTGGGCTGCCTGGTATGTGACCATGGGCACCTACATGAGTGTCAACCTTCACTCCAGCGATGTTCAGATCGGGGATGCCTACAGTGCGCTGGCTATTGCTACTATGATCTCGCCATTTTTTGTGGGTATGATTGCCGACCGGTATTTTCCCGCGCAAAGGGTCATGATTGTCTTGCATCTTGTGGGAGCCCTGGTCCTATTCCTTGCCACAAAGATTGTCGACAACACAGCCTTCTACTGGATCATACTCTTGTATTCACTACTCTACATGCCAACGATTGCGCTGTCCAATAATATCGCTTTTGTGCAGATGAATGATCCGGGCAAACAGTTTCCCTGGATCAGGGTATTTGGTACCCTCGGCTGGATCATTGCTGGTTTTCTAATTGGGAACCTCGGAATTGAAAAGACGTCGACCACTTTTGTGATGGCCTCTATTGCCTCGGCTGCACTGGGCATCCTCAGTTTTTTTCTTCCAAACACACCAGCCAAGGGTCGCGGGGCAGGGTCACTTTCTAAATCCATTGGGGCCGACGCAATTGTTCTGGCCAAAAACCGGTCCTATCTTGTCTTTTTTATCTCTGCTATCCTGATCTGTATACCGCTGTCGTTTTATTATGGATTTGCCAACCTGTTCCTGGTGGAGAAAGGAATGGAGAATGCAGCCGGTAAAATGATCCTCGGACAGATCTCGGAAGGTCTCTTTATACTTGCGATTCCCTTTCTCTTTAACCGGATTGGAGTAAAGAATATGCTCATCCTGGGTATGCTCGGGTGGATCGTCAGGTACATCGCTTTTGGCAGCGGGGACATGGGTTCGAATGAATGGTTGCTCTATGCCGGCATAATTATGCATGGCATCTGTTATGATTTCTTTTTTGTCACAGGATACATGTACACGGAGAAGAAGGCAGGGGAGAAAATCAAAAATTCCGCCCAGGGTTTATTCACGTTCGCCACCTATGGCGTGGGCATGTATATCGGCACAAGGTTCTCGGGCTTTGTTGTTGACCACTACAAAACAGGACCGACCCACAACTGGCTGGGCATCTGGATGGTTCCTGCGGGTATTGCAGCCGCGGTTCTTATACTATTCATCATTTTTTTCAGGGACAGAATTACCAAACCTAAAATTCCATAATAATGCAGAAAATAGCGATGCTTGGATCCGGTTTTATCGGAAGATTTTATGCCGACTCATTACAGGGACAAAGAAGCAAGGACAAGATTGTAAGTATTTATTCCCGCCGCGCAGAAAGCGCCGCGAGCTTTGCAAAAGACTATGATGTGGCGCATCAGACCACAGAGATGGAAGAAGCGATCGCTCATCCGGATGTGAACATTGTTTGCATCTCGCTGCCGAACAATCTTCATGAACCCGCTGTGATGCTGTGCTGTAAGCATAAGAAAGCGGTCATTACCACAAAACCATTAGGCAGAAACGGCCAGGAAGCCAGGCGAATGCTGGAAGCCGTGGAGAAGGCTGGGATCTTCAATGGATACCTGGAAGACCTTGTTTATACGCCAAAATTCCTCAAGGCACAGGAAAGCGTGCAGGCAGGCGCCATCGGTCGTGTGTTGTGGGCAAGGTCAAGAGAAACACATCCCGGGCCGCACAGCGACTGGTTCTGGAACCTCGAGCAGGCGGGCGGTGGTTGTATTCTTGACCTCGGTTGTCATTGTATCGAGATCACCAGGAGTTTTATCGGCAAGGACATCAGGCCGGTGGAAGTGATGTGCTGGGCCGACACACAGGTGAAGCCGATCGAAGCAGAAGATCATGCCATCGGCATGGTGAAGTATGAAAACGGCGCCATTGGTCAGTTCGAGGTCAGCTGGACCTTCCGTGGCGGGCTTGACCTGCGCGATGAGGTGATGGGATCTGAAGGAACGATCTGGCTTAATAATTTCCTGCGTACGGGGTTTGAAATGTTCACAACGGGCAAGGGTGCAGACTATGTGGCGGAAAAAGCGGAAAGCAACACCGGATGGCTGTTTCCCGTGGGAGATGAACTGAACGACCTTGGATACAATCACATGTTCACCGACATGTTCAATGCTATCGAGAATGGCTCAAAGCCAAAGGAAACTTTCTACGATGGTTACGTGTGTAATGTGGTCATGGACGCAGCTTATAAATCGGTAAAGTCAAAACGCTGGGAGCCGGTTGAGCTGGACATCTGGCGCGGTCGCGAAGGCGTTGGTAAAGAGAGTCATCTTGTTGAATACGACAAGGACCATTACCTGGTGAAAGAAGAGATGACCCATTACGGTTCGCGCAAACTGATCCTCAAAAATAAAACTACGGGAAAGATTAGTGAGCAGGTGATTTAAGAAGCCGCAGGTTTTTACTTTAGGCCAATTTCAAATCACTAATTATCTTCTTAATCCTTTCATTCAACTCTGCATCAACCTGGTTGAAATCGCCGGCCGTGGCCAGTGGCGCGTTCACGCTGAAGTAGAACTTTATCTTGGGTTCTGTTCCTGATGGTCGTGCTGAGATTTTGGATCCGTCTGCGAGAATGAACTGCAGCACATTCGACTTGGGTAGTTTGATATCCCATTGTTCATCGTTCTGCGGATTCCTTCCCTTCCTGGTTTCATAATCCAGCAGTTTTACCACCGGTGATCCATTGATCTTTTTTGGAGGCGAAGAACGATAGGTCTCCATCATTGCGGCGATTTCCTTCTGTCCATTCATCCCCTTCTTGGTGATCGAAATGAGATTTTCTTTGTAGTAGTCATATTTTACATACAACTCAATAAGCTTTTCGTAAAGAGTTTTTCCCTTATCCTTTTCATAAGCTGCCATTTCGCAAAGCACCGCCACTGCAGCCACTGCGTCCTTATCCCGCAGTTTCGACCCAATCATCAGCCCATAACTTTCTTCTCCGCCGATCACATAATTTTCACTGGATTCTTTTTCCCTGATCAGTTCGGCAATCCATTTAAATCCGGTAAGTACATTGTAGCACTTGATGGCATTGGCCGCGGCAATGCCATCGATCATGTCGGTGGTGACAATGGTTTTCACCACCATGTCGTTGGATTTGGCAATTCCCTTAGCCTTTCTTGCTTCGATCATGTAATTGAAGGCAAGGACAGCAGTCTGGTTGCCATTAAGCAGTATCCAGTTTCCATCCCTGTCTTTCACGCCAATCCCTACCCGATCCGCATCAGGGTCGGTACCCAGCAGGATGTCTGCGTCTATCTCCGTTGCTTTTTGCAACCCGATACTCATCGCTTCGCTCTCTTCGGGATTTGGTGATTTCACCGTCGGGAAATTTCCATCGGGTATTGCCTGCTCTTGCACAATGGTCACGTTGCTGAAACCATAACGGCTCAGTACCGCCGGCACCAGCGTGATGCCCGTTCCGTGAATGGGTGTATAAACGATTTTGAGGTTCTGTTGCCTTGCAATCACTTCCGGGTAAACCGACAGTGTCTTCAGCATTTTTATATATTCCTCATCAATGTCCTTGCCGATGATGGTGATATTATTTTCTCCTCCAGCCCATTTCACGTCATCCACCGAAGCGATCTTCTCTACTTCCCTGATCACATTTTTATCATGCGGTGGCACCAACTGGCCGCCGTCGCTCCAATAGGCCTTATATCCATTGTATTCTTTCGGATTGTGGGAAGCGGTCATCACTACCCCACCCTGGCAACCCAGCTGGCGAATGGCGAACGACAATTCAGGTGTAGGCCGAAGGTCCTCAAACAGGAATACTTTTATGCCATTTGCCCCCATCACATTGGCTACGATCTCCGCAAACTGCCGGCTGTTGTTGCGGCTGTCGTGGGCGATGGCCACTCTTACGATACCACCAGGATAAGTTTGTTTCAGGTAATTCGCATAACCCTGGGTGGCGATACCTACCGTATATTTGTTGATCCTGTTGGTGCCAATCCCCATGATCCCTCTTAGTCCTCCGGTTCCGAATTCGAGATTGCGATAGAAGGCGTCGGCCAGTTCCGCCGGGTTCTCCTTCTGAAGCTTTTTTACAGTCGATTTGGTTTCTTCGTCGAAGTTTCCGTTGAGCCAGGCAGCAGATCTTTGCAGAATTGCATCATCCATAAAATAGTGCTTTTTTGAGAGGTACTAAAGTCGTGAACATTAGTGATATATGCAAATATAACGCTAGGCCCAGCGTTAGTATACCGGCTAAATACAAACCATTGAGAACACTGTTTATTCTTATTGTTTTTAGTTTGCTGCTTTATCAGCATCCACTGATGGCGCAACCCGATACTACCGTCCTGAAAGGAGTAAACAAACCCCGATTCCTGCTGACCACAGGCGTACACGCAGGGCTGTGGGCGGGTTCCTTTTTGGCGCTTAACAATGCCTGGTATGCCGGCTTCAACAGAACCTCCTTTCACAGCTTTAATGACAATGCGGAATGGAACCAGATGGACAAGGCCGGTCATATCTGGACTACATATGGATTGAGCAGGGCTTCAGCAGCGTCCTGGCGATGGTCGGGGGTAAATTCAAAGACCGCGGCCCTGATGGGTGCTGGCGGTGGCATACTTTACGAATCGATTATTGAGTTCCAGGATGCCTACTCTGCGGCCTGGGGCTTCAGCTGGGGCGACATGGCGGCCAATCTTTTTGGTGCTTCTTTATTTGCCTTCCAGGACATCTACTGGAAGGAACAACGTGTACAGGTAAAGATGAGTTACTGGCCTGCAGATTATTCATCAGCCACCCGGCAGCGACGGGATGAACTCTTCGGAACCAGTTTGCCCGAACATTTTCTCAAAGATTATAATTCACAAACCTATTGGCTCAGCGTTAACCTGAGATCCTTTGCGCAAGATACCCGCATGCCTGCCTGGTTGAACCTTGCTGCGGGCTATGGGGCTGCCAACCTGCTTGGTGGCCGCTCCAATATCTGGACCGACCAGGAAGGGAGGGCCTTTGATTACTCATCGGCTCCGCGACTGCGTCGATTTTTTCTTTCGCCCGATATCGATCTCACAAGAATACCCGTGAGAAAAAAATGGTTGAGGTCCGTGCTGTTTGTGCTGAATGCGATCAAAGTGCCCGCTCCGGCGCTGGAGCTGAATTCAAAGGGCAAGGTTTTTTTTCACGTGATCAAATTCTGAAACATGTTTGAAAAAACTATTCCAGGTAAGCCCCGGTTACCGCTTCGCCGCTTACTTCCACATAGATATGCTCCTGGAGCGTAGTGGCCACTGACAGGCCGATGTAGTCAAGATTTATCGGAAAAAGTTTGTGGGTGCGTTCAACAAGGGCCAGTGTGAGGATCTTCCTGGGATGAAATTCCAGAAAAGGTTTTAATGCATAAAGCATCGTTCTGCCGCTGCTCGCCACATCATCAATCAGGATGACCACCTGCCCATCAAAGCCGGATGCTTTTGTGATCTCGACCTTGCCGGGGTTTTTCTTATCGATCGACAATTCAATTAGTTCGATACTGAACCCGTTAAGTTCATTGAGGATCCTTTCTATATTTCTCGCGATCACTGATCCCTTCTCACGGATGCCCACGAGGATGAGGCTTTTTTCTTCCAGGTTGTTTTCTATGATCTCCAGTGCCATTCTTTGAAGTTTGCTTTTTACTGCGCCTGCATCAAGAATGTATTTTCTGGCCATACCGAAATTTTGTCAAAACTAACGGGTGGACTGCAATAAACCAATTGCGGCCAAACTTTTTAAATGGTAACTTAGCCCCCACCCAATCCTTCATGCATGCCCTACCTGCAGCAGATTTTATTCATCATTCTCCTGGGATCGGCGATTCTCTTCTTCACTATCAAGGTAAGGGATATCAGGGCCAATATCAATCTGGGAAGGGATGAAAACTATTCCGACCGGCCGGCTGAGAGATGGAAGAATGTTCTCCTGCTGGCCTTCGGTCAAAAAAAAATGTTTCGTAAACCCCTTGTGGCCCTTCTTCATTTTATCATTTACGCGGGCTTCCTGATCATTAATATAGAAGTGCTTGAAATCATTCTCGATGGCCTGCTGGGATCGCATCGTCTCTTTGCTCCGCCGCTCGGAGCTTTCTATCACTTTGTGATCAACTTCTTCGAATTTCTGGCCGCAGGTGTGCTGCTGGGCTGTGTAATTTTTCTTATCCGGAGAAACTGGCTGAAGATCCGCAGATTTCGGAGCCGCGACCTGGCGGGTTGGCCGAGGACGGATGCCAACCTGATCCTGATCACCGAGATCATTCTGATGACCTTGCTGCTGACCATGAATGCTACAGACACCCTGCTGCAGCAACGTGGCTTTGCCGGCTATGCTGATCACTACACCGGCAATTTCGTGGTTTCGGGTTTCATTCAACCCCTGTTTGGGACCATGAGTGAATCGACGCTGGCAGTTACTGAACGGACGGCCTGGTGGTTGCATATCACGGGAATACTGGTCTTCCTCAATTATCTTCCTTTCTCAAAACATTTGCATATTATCCTGGCCTTTCCAAATGCCTATTATACACGACTCCCTCCAAAGGGTCAGATGAAAAACATGCCTTCGGTGCAGAACGAAGTGCTCTATGCCATGCAACCCGAACTCGCGCCGTCCGGTGCCGCTGCCCCGGAGAAATTCGGAGCAAAGGATGTACAGGACCTAAGCTGGCGTAACCTGCTTGACGCTTACAGTTGTACCGAGTGCGGAAGATGCAGCAGTGCCTGTCCGGCAACACAAACGGGGAAGCTGCTTTCGCCCCGCAAGATCATGATGGATACCCGCGATCGGATGGAGGAGATCAGGAAAAACATTCATCAAAACAAGGGGAATTTCAAAGAAGACGGAAAATCACTGCTGCACAACTATATTACCGCTGAAGAGCTCAGGGCCTGCACTACCTGCAATGCCTGTGTTGAAGAATGCCCGGTGAGCATCAGCCCGCTGGAGATCATCCTGGAATTGCGGAGGTCACTGATCATGGAAGAAAGCAATGCCCCTGCGGAATGGAACGCAATGAACGCAAATATTGAGAATAATTTTGCCCCCTGGAAATTTAACCCCGACGACAGGGATCAGTGGATCACCCAAACGCCCACCTCTTAAATTGATGGCGTCTTCTTTTTCTTCTTGTGAAATATTTTCCAGCACATAATGATTGCCGTTATCAGGAAGATGCAGCCGATCACCAGCTGGAACACCTGATGATTCGCGTTCAGCCTGTCTACAATCAACCGCCCACCAAAGATGAAGACCAGGCTCCCCAAAAAAGTGCCAATGCCAATGCCGGCAATATAAATATTGAAATCGCTGTTCCTGTGCTTCAGCACTTTTTTTGTAAAAAGAACGGTGCTCCACCCGAACCAGAAGGGTATCTGTACGGGGTTCAGGCCGCTCATCATCAGGCCGAGCCAGAACCGGTGTATGTTTCCCGACAACAACACATTGTTCTTTACCTGCGGATCCGCAGCTGCGACAAAACTGGAAATCGCCAGTGCCAGGATAATTACTATGGTGATCCATTCCAGCCACCGGAATAAACTTTTATGGCTGAACACCCACTTCATCGCCACCAGTGAGATCCTCACATAAACGATTTCGGCGATCAGCATGCCAAATGAAAAATACAGGGCGGGCCTGATCCCATCGGCTACTGCGATCTGCATGGCCGACACATTTAATGTTCCCAGGGGAAGTGAACCCAGGAAACTGACCAACATACCGGTAAAGAATATTCGGAGTAGTCTTTGCATTTTTATTCCGGCATTTTTTTCAGGAGCGTTGAATGGGCCGTGTCTTCGCGGAACATCTCAATACCCTCCCACACACTAAGATATCGATGCCCCAGACGATGGTTGATCCTGCTGATCTTCCACAGGATGATCCAGTGACGGATGATCTCCTTCCAGGCAAAAAAAAGCGAATGCCTGGGATCATAGATATGCGTCGGCTCCGAACCGGCTCCGTTCACTTCGATCACAACAAAATTTTTGCCCTCTTTTAAATCCTCCCAGCTGTTGTACCTGATGTCGAGCCGTCCAAAATAAAATTCAGGAAGCTCCCTGCAAATTCTGTCGATGACTGTGGTAAGCTGCGCATCGATGAGGTGTGAGTCGTCCAGGAACTTGGCGCCCCGTGCATGATTGCCAATTGGAACAAGCAGTTCTTTCTGGCCATCAGGTATTACCCGGTTCAGCGCGGATCCATACATGGCTTCAAGTTTCGCCAGGTAGATCATTTGCCTGCTGTTTGTCTGCAACAGTTCCCTGACCGTTCTTCGTCCATCTCCCACCACCGTGAGAAATTCTTTTCTAACAATACCACTGAGTACACCGGTTTCCTGTCCTGGCATCCGGTAATAAAATATCCCTGCTTCCAGCGGAAAGGACACAAATTCCTGGATATGAAAATCGACGACTGCAGCCTCTGTGTATGCAAAAATATCCTCCCTGCTTTTTAAGATCTTTATTCCCCGCCCCCTGCCACCTACGTCTGGCTTGCCGATCATCGGAAAACTGAATTCTTCTCTTGACAGTTGTTCCCAGACATAACCCGGCTGGTCTCCTGTACTGAAAAAGGCTGTGCGTGGATATAGGTCATCGGGCATCATGGCATAGATGTCTTTTTTAGATTCGTTCAGGAAACCCCCATTCCTGATTACAGGATTGGCTGCCGCAAAAAAGAAAAACGATCTTGCCCTGATGCAAAGAAAAATCCACACCGGATAGATCCAGTTGTAGATCATTCCAAAACTCCAGTATTCCCAGTTGAATAGTTTTGTAAAGAAAGGACGACGGAATACGTTCATCACCACTTTACGGTTGAACCATCAAAACTCAGCTGTTCTGAATAGATCTGGTCGGAGGCAAGGTCGATGTACTGCATGCCGATATGTTTTCCGCTGATTTCGGTTGAGGTGATACTTACCGTGCGCATCTCATTATTGCGGTTCATCGTCAGGTCGTTGAACGCATCGCCTTCACCCGTGAACCGGTGAAAATGAATGATGTCACTCTGTCCGGGATCAGGATTGGCGGAGATCCATTTTTGAAACCAGCTGTTTCTTTTGCCGATGATCTCCTCATTGTACAGGGTAACTGAAGACCAGATCATCGGATGATCGGGATCGAGTTCTTTATGATGTTTTACCTTCCCATCCCAGAGAGCTTCGAAAAGATGACCATTGTCTCTGATGACCGCCGTAAAGGGTTCTATATTATTCAGGTTGATGGCAAGAAATCCATTGAAAGGGGTGGGATGATCAATGAGGTCGAGCAATATCAACCCCCTGCTTTTGCGATATAGTCGTTGTGCTACGTGAGCCTTGAAACCCCCATTAAGAAAGACCACTACATTCCCGTTTTCATGCGCTGCTATCCAGGTTCCGCCCGCTTCCGCGTCTTGGGGGAAAAGGATCTTACCTGTTTCATAATGATAGACCTTCGGCACCAGGGCGGATTTTCGTTTCGTTTTTTCGTCCCTGTTTGAAGTGATGTAGAGGCTAGTTCCGGAAGGAATAAAGGTTACTGTGCACATTGCTGGTTCCTGTGTTTGACGGTGGATGAGGCCACCCCAAAACTTTCCGGAAGACTTATTTGGGAAATCTCGGTGATGCCGACGCGGATGAGCGCCATGTGATGGATGGTATGTTCAAGATTGTAGGCGACCTCCCTGAAATAATTTGTATTGATCTTTATCGTCTGATTGGAATCCTCATCATAGGTTGCTTCGAGGATGAGTTCTTTGTCGGGCTTGTCAAGGTCTTTGTATACTTTTTGCAGCAGCTGCAGGCTCAGTCCCTTATCTGTTTCTATCTTCTTATCTCTTTTTCTTTTTTCATAATTTACTGTGCTCTTGTCATAACCGTTCTCGAGACATTGGAATAACTCAATGATATGCCTTACGTGCTGACCGATAGTATTGTTCACCAGCATAGAACAGGGTCGGTTGTATTCCTCCGCTGTCAGTTTGCCAAGCGTTTCAGTAAGTTGTACAAATACGTTGTTGACAGCTTGTTGTAATTGCATTAGCCGGTTTTAGTGCTGCAAAATAATATATTTTTGTAACCTGTAAAATTATGGAAAATGGCAATACCGGTAATGGCTGAATTAAACGCTGAAGGAATTAGGCCGGATCTGCTGTTTTGGGTAGGCTGCGCGGGAAGTTTTGATCAGAGAGCACAGCGTATAACTCGTGCGTTTATCTCAATTCTGAATAAAGTGGGGATATCTTATGCGGTACTTGGAAAAGAAGAGATGTGTACAGGCGACCCGGCCAGAAGGTCAGGCAATGAATTCATGTTCCAGATGATGGCCTACCAGAATATTCAGATACTGAACAATTATGGGGTCAAAAAAATCGTCACCGCCTGTCCTCATTGTTTCAATATTTTGAAAAATGAATATCCAGAACTTGGAGGCCACTATGAACTGATCCATCATTCCGTTTTGCTCCAGGAACTGATCGATACCGGCCGCATCGTGATGAAAGAAGACGGTGACTTCAAAGGAAAAAAGATCACCTATCACGACAGCTGTTATCTGGGGCGCGCAAACAACATTTATGAAGCCCCCAGGAAGGTTCTTGAAGCTCTCGATATAGAGCTCATTGAAATGAAGAGATGCCGCAGCAAAGGATTCTGCTGTGGTGCAGGAGGTGCACAGATGTTCAAGGAGGAAGAGAAAGGCAACAGGCGTATCAGCACGGAAAGGTCTGATGAAGCGGTAAGCACTGGTGCCTCCATCATTGCGGTGGCCTGTCCTTTTTGCAACACCATGCTTACCGATGGTGTGAAGACAACAGAGAAAGACGATTCAGTAACTGTCCTGGACATCGCTGAGCTTGTTGCAGGCTCGATGTCCTGATTGGGAATTAAGTGATAATTTTGCACTATGAACACCGACTACAGAGAGCACCTTCCATCAGATTTCAATCCTGAATCCCGCGTATGGATCTACCAGTCTAACCGGCTCTTCAGCATTCACGAGGCACTGGAGATTGAAGACATCCTCAAAACCTTTATCAACACCTGGAACTCACATGGCACCCCTGTTACAGGATATGCCAACCTGTTTTTCGGTCAGTTCATCATCATGATCGCCGATGAAAAAGCTTCGGGGCTCGTCAGCGGATGCAGTACCGACAGTTCCGTACGGGTGGTTAAAGACATCGAACAGTTGTTTAATGTGCATCTCTTCGACCGTCTACTGCTGGCCTTCCTGGTAAAGGAAAGAGTGCAGATGGTTCCCATGGCACAGCTTCCCTATGCCCTTGAAAATGATTTCATCCCCGCAGATACTTTGTATTTCAACAATACTGTTCAGACCCTGGCACAGTTACGCAACGAATGGCTGGTGCCAATTAAAGACAGCTGGATCCGCAATGACTCGAGGTTTGCGTCCTTGTTAGGGGAAAAAGAAAAAATTATTGATTAGCTCAGGCTTCGACTGCCGCTGAATCCTGCAGGGCTACGCGTTTTACGGCCTTGCGCAGGTTCTTTACCGGTTCTTTCTTCCTGAACCTTGAAGCCATCCACACATGGTCGAGTTCAACTTCGTTGAAAAGTTCGAATCCGGCATTATGAATACAATCCCAGCTGCACGACCTGTTCAGATCAGTGGCAATTTTGGAAGCTGTTTTCGGATAGGCGATCCAGAAAGTCCCTGTTTCCTGGAGGGCAGGAAGCACCTCACACATGATTGACTTGAGCTGGGTTACATTAACGACAAAAACTACAGCAAAGTCAATTTTTCGGGATTTGAGAAGAGGAGTAAGGTTTTTAGCAAAAGCAAGTTTGGCGAATTGTTTCTCGATCGATGAGGGTAAGCCCTGAATAAGGAGATTTTTCTGATCAGTGTATTCAAGTTTGTCCAACAGGTTTTGCAGCATGCATGATGATTTTTAATTATTAAAATAATTTCTAAATCGGTCTGCAAAATTAGCCTATTATAGCGGGAGTGGAAAATTTATTTGCCCTGCATGGGTTTATAGTATTTCAAGGCCTCGGGCATCATAGCCTGCAGTTTCGTGATCCTGGTATCTTCTGCGGGGTGCGTGCTGAGGAACTCCGGAGGCCGGTTTCCTTCGCTCATTTTCTTCATTCTCTGCCATAAAGGAATGGCCTCCTGTGGATTGTAGCCCGCCATTGCAGTGAAGATCAATCCGAACTTATCAGCTTCAAGTTCCTGTTTGCGTGAATTAGGCAGCAAGGCCCCAACCTGTGCCGCCGGGCCGTAAATATTATTAAATATGTTACTGACAGCGGTATTGCCGGAGGTGAGTACTCCACCCACTACGCCAACACCCTGGGCAACCAGGGCCTGGCTCATTCTTTCATTGCCGTGATGGGCAACTGCGTGGGTAATCTCATGACCGAGTACTACTGCCAGGGCCGCTTCATTTTGCGTAACAGGCAACAGTCCTGTATACACAACGATCTTGCCTCCGGGCATTGCCCAGGCATTGATTTCTTTTGAATCCACCAGGTTGTATTCCCATTTGTATCCTTCCAGTTCGGCTTTCAATCCTTTTTCCGAATAATAACTGGTGATCGCGGCCACCAGCCGCTGTCCTACCCTTTTCACCATTTCGGCGTCCTTACTGGCGGAGGTAGAGACGACTTTATTCTGACTAAGGAATTGTTGATACTCCGTGGTGGCCATGGCGCGCAGTTCGCTCTCAGGTAAAAGTGCGAGTTGCTTTCTGCCTGTTACCGAATTGGTGCTGCAACCAGCGGAAATAAAGAGAATGGCGGCGAAGAGAAACTTGTTCATGTATGCTTACTTTATAGAAACCAGACAATTGTCGTACCATCTATGCAAGATGCTAAGATAATCCGGACGGTGGGACGCCGTTAATAATTTAACAATTGGGACTTTTGTTTACTTGTAATTTCTTCTGCGTTCGCGCCTTTTGTCGCGATGCTTAAGGATGGGTACTTTGCTCTCACTGCCTCTCAGCAGGCGGCTGATATTTTTCTGATGGGTAAGGATCACCGTTAGCGTCACCGCAATTGCAAAAGCTCTGTATAATGGCTCCTGCTCGTTGAAGATAAAAAGAATGAAGACGGCAAAAGAAATACTGGCCAGGATGGAACTAAGGGATACAAAACGGGTAAGGTAAAGCACCAGCATGAAAACACCCACACAACAGGCAGCTACCAGGGGCTGAATGGCGAGGATCATCCCAAACAAGGTGGCAACACCCTTTCCCCCACGGAAATCGGCCCATATGGGGAATATATGTCCCACTACTGCAGCCAGACCCAATCCAACCATGAAATTGGTCCGGTCCCACTCGCTCGTTAAATAATAAGGTAAGAGGATGTATAAACTTGTGGCCAGCAGCCCTTTAAGAATGTCAATCGTCATTACGATTGAGCCCCATTTTGGACCAAGCACACGGAAAGTGTTAGTTGCTCCCGAGTTGCCGCTGCCATATTCACGGATGTCTACACCGAAATAGATCCTGCTCAGCCAGATAGCTGTGGGAACAGAGCCAATAAGATATGCCAGCGCAATAAGTAGTAATTCTTTCACCCGACTAGGAAATTGGTGGTCTTAGCAAAAATAGGTAAAACGACAGGTAATTACCAGTTCTTAATATAAGAGTTATTCTCCAGAACGTCAGTTATTTCCTCTTAGTTTGTATTGCCACCATTATTTTCGGATTTCTTGAATTCCGGCTTAGCCATCAGTACTTTACGGCTTAATTTGAATTTTCCGGTTTTCTGATCCACCCCGATGAGTTTCACCTTAATGGTATCTCCTTCACTGAGTACGCCTTCCATGGTTTCAAGCCTTTTCCAGGACACTTCGCTGATGTGTAACAGGCCCTGTTTTCCGGGCATGAATTCTACAAAGGCGCCATAGGGCATCACCGATTTTACAGTAGATTCATACACTTCACCAACCTCGGGCATAGACACGATTCCCTTGATCCAGGCCAGGGCCTTGTCGAGTCCTTCGCGCGCGGGTGAGAATATGCTTACCTCTCCCTGATTGCCAACTTCCTCGATGTTTATGGTTGCGCCTGTTTCGCGCTGGATTTCCTGTATGATCTTGCCACCGGGTCCGATGACGGCTCCAATGAACTCCTTGTCAATAAAGATCTTCACCATTCGTGGTGCGTGCGGTTTCACGTCGGGCCGTGCGGCGGGGATACACTCATACATCGCATCAAGAATGTGCAGCCTGCCTTTCCTCGCCTGTTCAAGTGCTTGCCGCATGGTGTCCATACTCAATCCATCAACCTTGATATCCATCTGCACACCACAGATACCATCGCGTGTGCCAGTCACTTTAAAGTCCATATCGCCCAGGTGATCCTCGTCGCCAAGAATATCCGTCAGTACGGCGTACTTGCCATCGCCAGACCTGGTGATGAGTCCCATGGCCACACCGCTTACATGCTTTGGAATGGGCACGCCTGCATCCATCAGCGCGAGGGAGCCTGCGCAAACCGTAGCCATTGAAGAGGAGCCGTTGGATTCCAGGATATCGCTGACAATGCGCACAGTGTATGCATAGTCGTTACCCGGCATCATTTTGCGGAGTGAACGCATGGCCAGGTTGCCATGACCTACTTCTCTCCGGCTCTGGCCTCTCATCATCTTTACTTCGCCGGTGCTGAAAGGAGGGAAATTATAATGTAGGAAGAATTTCGAATCAACAGATTTGGCGGCGCTTTCAATCAAAAGCTCGTCGAGAGGCGTGCCAAAAGTGACTGTGGTCAGTGATTGTGTTTCGCCCCTGGTGAACAGTGCAGACCCGTGCGGTGTGGGAAGCGGGTCAACTTCCATGGCCAGTGGCCTGACCTGGTCGAGACTGCGCCCGTCAAGACGGATGCGGTCGTCTACGATCATGTTCCTGACGAGCTCCCATTTGAGGTCTTCGTAATATTTCTTTGCAAGTTTCTTGTCGAGGTCTGTAGGCTCGTCGCCCAGCACTGCCTTAAGCATTTCTTCTTTCAGAGTATCAAAGGCACCGCTTCTGTCGTGTTTGCTGGATGCAGCCCTTGCGATCTGGTTTACCCTTTCTGTAGTGAATTCGACAACCTTTCTGTTAATTTCCTCGTTCTGCTCTGGCTTCTTGTAATCTCTCTTTGGACCAACCCCTTTTTTGTCGCGGAGTTCTGCCTGTGCCCTGATTTGAATACGAATCGCTTCGTGAGCGAGTTCCAGGGCCTTTACCAGGTCTTCCTCGCTGCACTCACTGGCTTCGCCTTCAACCATCATCAGGTTCTTGTCGGTAGCGGCGATGATGAATTCCATGTCGGAGGCTTCCAACTGGCTACGGGTGGGATTGACCACCATGTTTCCCCCGACGCGGGATATCCGCACTTCGCTCAGCATCTCTTTAATGGGAATGTCGGAAACGGCCAGCGCTGCGGAGGCTGCAAGGCAGGCGAGGGAATCGGGCATCACTTCGTAATCACTCGAAACAAGTGATATAAGTACCTGTACATCACAGAGATAATCTTCAGGAAATAGGGGCCTCAGGGCGCGGTCGATGAGGCGGCTGGTGAGGATTTCATAATCGTTCAGGCGGGCTTCTCTTTTGAAAAACGACCCGGGTATTCGTCCTGCGGCGGCGAATTTTTCCTGGTAATCAACCGAAAGCGGGAAAAAATCCTGTCCTTCTCTTGGTTCCTTGTTGGCTACTACGGTAGCAAGGATGATGCAATTACCCTGTCTGACCGTTACAGCGCCATCGGCCTGGCGGGCCAGTTTGCCGGTTTCGATAGTGACCATGCGGCCATCGCCTATATCGAATGTTACATTTATTGGTTGGGAAAGCATGTGTTGATTTTATTTATGAAGTTGATCAAGGAGACTCCGGCAAAAAAAATTATTCCCAACCGTGTATACAGTTGGGAATAATTTACTGCCTGTACATATAGAAATTACTTTCTTAATCCGAGTTTTTCGATAAGCGAACGGTAACCCTGAAGGTCGTGTTTGCTCATATAGGTAAGGAGGCTCTTACGCTGGCCGACAAGCTTCATCAGACCACGATTGGTGGCAAAATCGTGTTTGTTTTTCTGAAGGTGGTCAGAAATACGTTTTATGCGTTCGGTAAGAAGGGCGATCTGACCCTCCACTGAACCTGTATTTGTGGAATTCCCTCCGAATTCGGTGAAAAAATTGGAGACTTTTTCTTTCGTTAAATAAGACATCTAAATTTTTTTTAAACTTCTGTCAGCTACCCTTTTTGGGATAAGTCGGCAAAGTTAGGCAATTATTTGATTTTTAAGTGCTGCCTCTTCCTTTTTTTTCACCGGATTGCAGTTAATATTGCTTTCATGGGCCCTCGTTTTATCCTTATTGGTTGTGGCAGGAAAGGCACTACCCTGCTTGATGGCGGGACGCATTTTCCCCAATTCAGTCATTTCATCGACCTTGTCAACAGGGTTTTTGGCGAAATCATAAATGCAATCGGATACAGATATGATTCCAGTCACCAGGCACTCAAAGAATTCGAAGACTATGGGGTGGCCATCCCTGTGGGGTCGGGAATTGTGGGATCAATCCGTTATACGACAACTGCCCATGATGAAAACCTGGAAAGTTCGCCGACCGCATTTCGCAAAAAAGGGGTCGTCAAGATCTATCCACATTCTCCATTACCCTTAGTGGAAGATCCCAAATGACCAAAAAACCACTTATATATTTCGCGGTATACAACAACCTGAGCCACGACCAGCGGATGATCAGGATCTGCCAGTCACTCACGAATAATGGATTTGAAATAGCCATCGTGGGAACCAGCAATCCACGACCAGCGGAGGAGACTCCGCCGGCCTATCGCCGATACAGGCTTGCCTGCATTTTCCATAAAGGAAAAACGGGATATGCTGAATTCAACCTCCGCCTTTTCTTCTTTCTGCTTTTCCGCAAAATGGATGGAATCTGCGCCATCGACCTGGACACCATCGTTCCGGTCTTCCTCGTTTCGGCCATCAAAAGGGTCAAAAGATTCTATGATGCCCACGAACTCTTCTGTGAAATGCAGGAAGTGGTATCGAGGCCAGCTATATACAATACCTGGAAATGGGTGGAAAGAAATTTCGTCCCGCGGTTTAAGCATGGGTACACCGTGAATGAACCCATCGCCGCAGAATTCAGAAAGTTGTATGGAATGAACTATCTGGTCATTCGCAACCTTCCGGTACTGCGACAACTGGAGTTACCGGAAAAAAACGAAAGATTCATCCTTTACCAGGGTGCCGTAAACGAGGGCAGAAGTTTTGAAACCCTGATCCCTGCGATGAAAGAAATAAACGCGAGGCTATTCATATGTGGCGACGGGAATTTCATGTCCAGTGCAAGGTCCATGGTAGCAGAACAAAGGCTGGAGGATAAAATTATCTTTACTGGCATGTTACTGCCCGAAGCATTGCGAACTATATCGTTGCAAGCCTGGATAGGCATCAACGTGCTTAGCAATTCTGCTCTGAGCATTTACTATTCCCTGGCTAATCGCTTTTTCGACTACATGCACGCGGGCCTTCCCCAGGTATGCATCGATTTTCCTGCCTATCGCCAGATCAATGATCAATACGGTTTTGCAGAGCTCATCCCCGACAATCAAACTGGCACTATCGAGAAAGCCATCAACGGACTTTTGGAGGATGAACAAAAATACTTTCGGCTTCAACAACATTGTATGAGTGCGAGAAACGAGCTCAACTGGGATCAGGAAGAAAAAATACTCATCGATTTTTATCAGCAACAGTTTCAGCTTGCCTGAGAAGATCCTCCATATCATCAGCCTTGAGGTCCCCTACCCTGTGTTACACGGCGGACGCTACGACCTCTATTACAAACTCGTCGCCTTGTGGGAACAGGGCATCGGCATCCACCTGCATTGTTTCGGAACGAGAAACAGCGACCATCATCAGATGGAAAAATTTTGTCTTTCCATATCGTACTATCCCAGGACCGAAGGCTGGAAGGGGTTTTCATTTTCCATTCCCTACATCGTCAGTTCAAGGCGTAGTGGGGCTCTGATCGAAAATTTATTGAAAGACAATCACCCTGTGTTGATGGAAGGAATACACTCTACTTTCATCCTGAATCATCCCGGGTTCAGCAACAGAAAGACGATCCTCCGTTTGCACAACGTTGAATCCGTTTATTACGAAAGGTTGTTCCAGACATCCTCATCCCTGACACGGAAATGCTATTACAAGATAGAATCGGCCCTGTTGCGGCGATACGAAAAACAAGTGGCCCAAAAGGTTTCCCTGATACTCGCGGTGTCCGATCAGGATGCCAATGAATATGAACATTCATTTGGTGCGCATCGGATCCAAACGCTGTCGGTATTTATCCGATTCCCGGCGCTTGAATATTCGGGGAGATCAGAATACAAATGCCTTTATCATGGCAACCTGGCCGTACCTGAAAATGAAGCGGCCGTAAGGTTCCTTCTGACTGAGGTATTCGTGAACATCGACATCCCGCTGGTGGTAGCGGGCAGGAACCCTTCACCAAAACTGAGGTCATGGCTCAGAAACTATCCGGCGGTGACCCTGGTAGCCAATCCAACAGAAGAGCAGCTGGAACAGTTGCTGAGTAAGGCCGAAGTGAATATTTTACCTTCTTTCAATGCTACAGGAGTGAAGATAAAATTGATGCATGCCCTGTACAGCGGAAGGCAATGCATTACAAATACTCAAGGCATAAGGGGCTCTGGTCTCGACCCATGGTGTATTGTCCTGGATGATCCCGGGGATATTCTCACAAAAATTATTCATTGTATCGAAAACCCAATAGGCGAAGATGTGCTGCAAACTCGAAGAAAGGAGTTGGACCGTTTCTTTGATCCAACTGAAAACGCCAGGAAACTTATTCAGCTGATATGGTAGCATTGTCGAAGACCTTGCCCCTTTCGGTTTTCACTACGCGCGCAGGAAAACGGTTGATCACGGGGTAGTCGTGAGTGGCCATGATTATTGCGGTGTCATAATCTTTGCAGATGTGCACCAGCAGGCTCATAATTTCATCGGAGGTTTCCGGGTCCAGGTTGCCGGTTGGCTCATCGGCGAGTATCAGTTTGGGTGAATTCAGCAGGGCCCGGGCAATGTCCACGCGCTGTTGTTCTCCCCCACTCAATTCGAAAGGCATTTTAAAACCCTTGGAACGCAGCCCCACCTTGTCCAGCACGTCGATGATCTTTTCGTCCATCAGCTTCTCATCCTTCCATCCGGTTGCCTTTAGCACGAATTTGAGGTTGTCGTTAACATTGCGATCCGTTAGCAACTGAAAATCCTGGAATACCACGCCCAGGTTGCGGCGAAGGAAGGGGACTTTTTTCCAGTCCATTTTGGAAAGATCGAATCCAACTACAAAGCAGGAACCCGCTTTCAGCGAAAGATCGCCATAAAGGGTTTTTAGCAGGCTCGACTTGCCCGATCCGGTTTTGCCCACCAGGTACACAAATTCTCCTTTTCGCACGGTGAGATTAACATCCTGGAGGACGAGCGTCTTGCCCTGGTAAATATTTACTCCGTTGATGTCAATGATGATATCCTGCATGGGTGGGATGGTTGGATTATAACAAAAATATGAGAATTTCCTTGGGGAACTTTAAATTGTATAACTATTACGATTGCAACCAAAATTAACTTCTTGTCTTTATCATTCTTTCGGATCGTTTTTTCCTCCTGCCTGATGATGTGCTGCTTTTGTCTCAAAGCCCAGGAACTCTTTCTTTACAATGGTCCGGAATACACCGGTTTTGCTCATGGAATGAAGGGACACCCGTTTTTTCTTGTCGACAGCGCAATGTCGGGGAAACTGGTCTATGACGGTCTTTTTCATAGGGATGTTAGCCTTGGTTACAACCTCGCTGACCAGGAAATTTACATCAGGGAACCCACGGCAGGATACTTTGTAAGGCTGTTGAATGAACGCATCCAGTATTTTTCGATTGGGGATCACCAGTTCTACAGGCTGAATAGGTCGCCAGGCCTGGGTAGCCCGGGTTTTTATGAGTTGCTGATGGATGGACAACTTGATGTTTTTGTTTTCCATCAGAAAAGAGCGGCGCAGTCTTTCCGTGCCGATGAACCAATGACCTATAAAGAGGCAAGTCAATATTTTCTCAGGAAAAATGATACTCTTTTTGAAATATCCGGATTGAGATCGTTGACGGCGCTATTCAAACCACAGTCGGCCGAAGTCAGAAACCGCGCTCGTGCGGAAAAACTGGCCTTCGGCAACAACTTTGAACAAGACCTGCTAAATATTACATCCTGGTTGAATTCAAATTTTATCTGGGCAACCGCGGGTTCGGACAGTAAAAAATCATCCCCTCTAACCGTTCAAAAACAGATCCGGCCGGTGAAAGTGCCGGAAGAGAATAAATTATTTCTTATCGGCAAAGATGGTCCCGACGGCAGGGCGACGGGCCCCTCGGTCGCAGGGTTCGTCCGTGATGCCAAAACTGGCGAATCAATCATCGGAGCAACGGTTATTGCAGATCAGAATAAGTCGGGTCAGCTGACTGATCAGTCGGGATATTATACGCTGCAGCTCAGCAAGGGAACACATGAACTGGTTTTCACAGCACCTGGAATGAAAGCCGAAAGAAGAACCCTCAGAGTGGTAGGTAACGGGGAGTTGAATGTTGAAATGAAAGAAACCGTGGCCAGCCTTAACACGGTGATCATCACTGCTGAAAAGAATTCCAATACAAAAAGCACAGCAATGAGTGTGGAGAGACTAACCATCAAGACCATGCGCCAGGTTCCCGTTGTCTTTGGGGAAACGGATGTGATTAAGATCCTGCTCACACTGCCGGGCGTTACGTCTGCGGGTGAAGCGGGGTCGGGATTCAATGTGCGTGGTGGATCAACCGACCAGAACCTCATTCTCTTTAACCAGGCTACGATCTACAATCCTTCTCACCTCTTTGGTTTCTTCTCTGCCTTCAATTCCGATGTGGTAAAATCTGTTGAATTATACAAAAGTGCGATACCTGAAAAGTATGGCGGACGTCTCTCGTCAGTGCTGGAAGTGAATGCCCGGGAAGGCAACAGTAAAAAATTCTCGGGCACTGGCGGCATCGGGCCGTTGACCAGCAAGCTCACGCTCGAGGGTCCAATTGTGAAGGACAAGGCAACTTATATTATCGGGGGCAGAACCACCTATTCAAACTGGCTGCTGAGGTCGCTGCCGGACAGCAGGTATTCAAATAGCCGCGCTGCCTTCTCGGATTTTAACCTGTTACTGAATTTCAACCCCGACAGGAAGAATTCGGTGAACATTACGGGATACTTAAGTGCCGACCGGTTCAAACTTAATAATGATACCACCTATAACTACGGCAATGATAATCTGAACCTGAAATGGAAACATATTTTTAATAATAAGATCTTCACTACAGTCACCGTCGGCTATGATCATTATCAATACGGGATCTCTTCATCCGAAGACAGCGTCAGTTCGTTCAAACTAAATTTTGACCTTGCCCAGGTACACGCCAGGGTGGCGCTAACTTACAATGCATCCAATGCGCATTCCCTGGAATTTGGCGTCAATTCGATTTATTATATGATCAATCCTGGCGACTATCAACCCGCATCAAAAACCTCACTGATCAGGCCTTTGAAGATCCAGGAAGAACAGGGCCTGGAGTCTGCAGTTTATCTTGGAGATAAATATACCATCAGCCCGGATCTGTCACTCAGCGCAGGCATCAGGTATTCGATGTTCAGCTACCTGGGACCCCAGGACGTCGACAGCTATGCACCCGGGTTGCCAAGGGATACGTCTACCATTACAGGCACCATTAATTATGGAAGGAATAAATCCATTGCGCACTATGCGTATCCGGAATACCGCGTCTCGGCCAGGTATGCACTCACGGATAATTCCTCAGTCAAATTCAGTTTCAATACCATGCGGCAGTTTATTCACATGCTCTCCAATACTACGATCATCTCCCCGACTGATATCTGGAAACTGAGTGACAGGGAAATAAAACCCCAGAAGGGATACCAGGTGGCCGCCGGGTTTTACAGGAATTTCCTTTCGAACAGTATTGAAACCTCCGTCGAGCTCTACTTCAAACGAATGGAAAATGTACTGGATTATAAAAGTGCCGCCCGACTTATTCTAAATGAACACCTGACAACCGATGTGATCAATGCCCGTGGCAAGTCGTACGGCATTGAATTTCTTGTCAGGAAAAATACCGGCAAATTCAATGGATGGCTGAGCTATGCCTATTCGCGCACCCTGTTACAGCAGGATGATGCCCGTTCCGGAGAGTTGATCAACAAGGGAAATTATTATGCGGCATCTTTCGACAAGCCCCATGTTGCCAATCTGGTTATGAATTACAAATTCACCCACAGGATCAGCATGTCCATGAATTTTGTTTACACCAGTGGCCGCCCGGTTACTATTCCCATAGCTATTTTTGACCTGGGTGGAGCACAACGGACACTTTATTCGGAACGGAATGAATACCGGGTGCCCTATTATTTCCGGAGCGATCTTTCCATGATGTTCGAAGGAAATCACAAAGTGCACCAAAAGAGTCACAATTACTGGTCTTTCGGATTCTATAATCTTACCGCCAGGAAGAATCCATATTCCATATACTTTGTCAGGGAGCAAACGACAATCAAGGGTTACCAAATGTCGATCTTCGGAACCATCATTCCATTTGTATCATATTATTTCAGGTTCTGATGGTAAACGCAAGTGTAGACCGGACGGTAAAATTCCTGTTTTTACTGGGTTGCATCCTGGTCACAGACAGCTGTGTAAAACCCTTTGTTCCCCCGGCCCATGATTCTGTAAGCGGCTTTTTGGTCGTAGATGGGATCATTCTTGGTAATGGTGCCAGTACGAATATTCGTCTTTCCCGAAGCCGGAGCCTTGGCGACTCAACGCAGAATTCTCCCGAAACCGGTGCCTCGGTGCATGTTGAGGATGAAAACGGCAGCAGTGTCGGCCTCACGGAAGACAGTAATGGAGTTTATTTCACCAATGCTCTGTTTACTTCAGCTGGCCACTACAGGCTTAAAATATTCACTGCCGGAAGGGATTACAATTCTGATGTGGTTGTCATTAAAGAAACTCCCCCAATCGACAGTATCAGCTGGGAACAGCAGGGTGATGTGCACATTTATGTTTACACGCACGATCCGTCGAACCAGACACATTATTACCGGTGGAATTACACCGAAACCAGCGAATACCACACCTCCTTTGAATCGCATCTTGATTTCATCGACGGAAAAATTATCTTCCTGGAACCTGAGGCATACAAGACGGTTTGCTATCAGTCTTTTGAATCGGCCCGCATCATTTTAGGTAACAGTTCGGCCCTGAGTTCGGACCTGATCAACCGGCAACCCATCACCGTTGTGCCCAACGACAACAGCAAGATCAGCGTGCGGTATTCTATAATTGTGCGGCAGTTTGCACTGCCCGTTGAAGCCTATGAATACTGGCGTCTCCTTAATCAGAATAATGAAGCCACGGGTGGGCTTTTTGATCCCCAGCCCGCCCTGCTTGCCGGTAATATTCATTGCCTGCAGGATGCCAGCGAGCCGGTGGTTGGATTCATCTCCGGCGCCACCTTACAGGAAAAACGACTCTTTATCAGACATGCCGAACTACCGGACCGCATACCGCTGATGGAGGCCAACTGTGTTGCTGTTAACACTACCCCTGACAGCGCAATTTTCCTGCTCAACAAAAATCCTGATGACCGGCCGGCTTATTTTACTACCGGTCCGCCGCCGGGTGTTGCCATCGTAGCCAGAAAATGTGTTGATTGTACGGTCAGGGGAGGCATTATCACAAAACCATTATTCTGGTAAACTGTAATGAAAAAGTCAATGCGAATACATACAGATAAGAAACTTTTTTTAAGCCGGTGGATTCTTTCGCTGTTACTTCTGGTCCCGGCAATCATTCAGCTCCAGGCACAAGAAGGCAGCGAAGTTTTTTATATCAGGGCCAGGATAACTGATGCGGTAGGGAAACAAGGGTTGAACAATCTGCGCTGTTTTTTATCAGTGCCCGGCAAACAGTTTGAACTCAGTACAGCCGTCTCCGACAGTAGCGGCACGGTAATCTTTCCGCTGCGGGATCCGGCAGCCAGCCGTCAGATCGTTTTACAGCCCGGCTCACTTCAGTACAGCAGTACGCGATTTCAATTGAGTGAGCCTTACTATTATTATACGGATTCGTTGGAACAGGATTCCGTGCCTGAATTTGAAAAGGATAGCCTGCCATTTTACGGAATCGCCGATAAGACCTACTTCCTGGACAACTACACCAGGTTTCCGACGATAAAGGAAGTGCTGACAGAATTTATACCGGAAATAAGGACGAGGAGGGACCAGATCTCTGTGTTGAACACACCATACCATATTTTCTTTGAAAACGAACCATTGCTGCTGGTTGACGGTATCATAGCAAATTCTTCCGGGGTATTGAAACTGGATCCACTGAAGATCCAACGCATAGAAGTGATCGCGAGAAAATACTATTTCGGGTCGCTGGTCTGCGAAGGAATTGTTTGTTTTCGTACCTATGAAGGTGATTTTGCGGGCTATCCGCTTGAACCCTCGGTGAGGGTTGCCGATTACAACGGAGTTTCCTATAAAAGAAAATCCCCGCGGTAAAAACTGCGGGGACTAATGTTATCACTGTCTAGGGTTAATCGACCAGTGGTTTTCCAATGTGGGTGTCAGGCATTGGATCTTGTG
>Ga0193752_1000907_pt1 | contig 26444 bp, 27 predicted proteins | sample H1c1metaG_FD_144924 | JGI IMG/M metagenome (GOLD analysis project Ga0193752, IMG submission 144924) | Soil microbial communities from a riparian zone of the East river system, Colorado, United States - H1c1 | ecosystem: Environmental > Terrestrial > Soil > Riparian zone | place: USA: East River...
CGACCTGAAAACATCGCAAAAGAAATAAACAAGATGCCCGCGAGATACGGGAAGTTACGCGAAGATTCCTGTCTTCATTCGTGTGCTTTCTCGTATTTCGCGGGATTGGTTTTTTTATGAAGGCATACGAGATAAAAGAATTTGGCGTGGACAAACTTGGCTTTGCCGAGCGGGATATTCCCGAGCCGAAAGCGAACGAGGTCCTGATCAAATTTCACGCGGCGTCCCTAAATTACCGCGACCTGATGATCGTGTCCGGAACCTATAATCCGCGCATGAAATTTCCCGCCGTTCCGTTTTCCGACGGGGCCGGCGAGATCACCGCCGTTGGCGAAGGCGTCACTAAATGGAAAGTAGGCGACCGCGTAATGCCGATCTTTGTACAGCATTGGTTTGACGGCGAATCGACCGAAGAGAAAAGACGAACAGCTCTCGGAGCCGGCCCGCAATGGGACGGCGTGCTTCGCGAATACGGAGTTTTCAGCGAGGAATCGGTCGTTGGCGTGCCGGAGCATTTGTCTTACGAAGAGGCCGCAACGCTTCCGTGCACCGGCGTCACCGCGTGGAACGCATTGGTCGTATCAGGCAAATTAAAGGCGGGCGAAACTGTTCTCACGCTTGGAACCGGAGGCGTATCGGTTTTTGCACTGCAGTTTGCAAAGCTTTTTGGCGCAAAGGTGATAGCGACATCGGGAAGCGAGGAAAAGATCGAAAAATTAAAGAATTTAGGGGCCGACGAAACGATCAATTACAAAACCCGCGAAGACTGGGACAAAGCCGTAATGGAATTGACGGGAAAGGTGGGCGTCGATCATGTGATTGAAGTCGGCGGGGCTGGAACGATCGGCAGGTCGCTAAACTCGGTTCGCGTGGCGGGACACGTTGCGTTGATCGGGGCATTGAGCGGCGGGGCCGGCGTCGACCCTGTCTCGGTATTTATGAGATCGGTCCGGTTGCAGGGCGTGTTCACCGGTTCGCGTTCGATGTTTGCGGATATGAACAAAGCGATCTCGGTAAACAAACTCAAGCCGGTGATCGACCGCGTGTTCGAATTCGGTCAGGCTCGCGAAGCTTTGGAATACATGCAAAGCGGATCTCATTTTGGGAAGGTCGTTATCAAAGTCGGAGATAAAAAATGAATTTGAAATTGATCGGAAAAACAGCACTTGTCACGGGTTCGACCGCCGGGATCGGGCTTGCTATTGCCGAGTCGCTCGTTGCCGAGGGAGCGAATGTCGTACTTAACGGCAGATCGCGTGAGCGCGTCGAAGGCGCGGTACAGACCGTAAAGGCCGGCGTCGAGAATGCACGAGTTTCCGGTGTTTTTGCCGATCTTTCAACACCCGAAGGAGCTCAGAAGATCATTGAAGGAATTCCCGAAGTCGATATTCTCGTCAACAACATGGGCATTTTCGAGATCAAGGCTTTCGAAGAAATTGGCGATGACGATTGGCTGCGGATCTTTGAGGCAAACGTGATGAGCGGCGTCCGGTTGAGCCGTCATTATCTGCCAAAAATGAAAGCAAAAAATTGGGGGCGGATCGTATTTATTTCGAGCGAATCCGGGATAAATATTCCCGTCGAAATGGTGCACTACGGGATGACGAAGGCCGCCCAGCTTGCGATTTCACGCGGCATCGCGGAAACGACCGCCGGTACAAATGTGACGGTAAATGCCGTGCTTCCCGGGCCGACCGCTTCCGAAGGCGGCGGAGCCTTCGTCGCTCAAATGGCGGAAGAACAAGGCATAACGAAAGAAGAGGCTGAAAAGCAATTTTTCAAAACAGCTCGGCCGACATCACTGATACAGCGATTCTCCGAACCGAAGGAGATCGGCGATTTTGTGACGTTCGTCTGTAGTCCGCTTGCATCGTCGATAAACGGTGCGGCCTTACGTGTGGACGGCGGTGTTTTCAAATCAATGGTTTAACTTAACGAGGAAAAATTATGTCGAAAAAGATCTATGAAATTCCGGTCCGCCGCAACGACGGCACGGAAACAACCTTGGCCGAGTATGAAGGCAAAGCCCTTCTGATCGTGAATGTCGCCTCGAAATGCGGCCTGACACCGCAGTACGAAGGCCTCGAAAGTCTTTATAAGGAATACAAAGACCAGGGCCTCGAAGTCCTCGGTTTTCCTGCCAATAACTTCATGGGACAGGAACCCGGCACGGACGAAGAGATACAGGATTTCTGTCAGACCAACTACGGCGTGTCCTTTCCGCTTTATCAAAAGATCTCGGTCAAGGGCGATGATCAGCACCCGCTTTACAATTATTTGACGGACGAGAGATCCGCCCCGGATATTGCAAACGGCAACGAGTTTGAAGAAAAGCTTGCCGGTTTTGGACAGTCGCGTACAAAATCCACTGATATTCTTTGGAATTTTGAAAAATTCCTGATAGGCAAAGATGGAGAGATCGCGGCCCGTATTTCGCCCGATGTAACGGCGGAAGACAGCCGCGTTCTCGAAAAAGTAAAAGCTGAATTAGCGAAATAATTTAACAAACAATCGAACAAGGGAGGAAATATGGCTACATTTTTTGACACGTTAAAAGCAGGGAAACTTGAACTGAAGAACAGGATCGTTATGGCCCCGATGACGCGGAGCCGGGCAAGCGACGATGGCATTCAGCCTGATTTTGCTGCCGATTATTACGCCCAGCGTGCCGATGGCGGACTGCTGATAACCGAGGCTGTGAACGTCTCGCCAACGGCGAAAGGCTATGCCCGCACACCTGGAATTTATACACCGGAGCAGATCGATTCCTGGCGGTCGGTGGCAGACGCAGTTCATGCGAGAGACGGAAAGATATTTATGCAGATCTTTCACACGGGCCGGATCGCTCTTCCCGATTTTCTTCCGGATCGCGGGCAGCCGGTGGCCCCGTCTGCGGTGAAAGCCGCTGGACAGAATTTCACCGATGAAGGGTTGAAGGATTTCGTCGAGCCGCGAGCGTTGACGACGGAGGAAGTTAAAGAAACCGTCAAGGATTTTGCGGTGGCGGCTAAGAACGCGATCGATGCGGGATTCGACGGTGTTGAGCTGCACGCGGCAAACGGCTATCTCGTGCATCAATTTCTGGGAACGAACACAAATCTCCGTACCGACGAATACGGCGGAACGGACGCTAACCGTGCAAGATTTCTGTTCGAGGTTGTTGACGCGATCTCCGAAGCGATCGGCTCCGAAAGGTTTGGCGTAAAGCTGTCGCCGAGTGTGCCGTTCAACGATATGCAGGATGCGAACGCAGAAGACTTTTACTCGTATGTTGTGAGCGAGCTCAATAAAAAGAATTTGGCGTATCTGCACATTGGGTTCGAAGAGACACCGGATAAGCCGATCGATTGGCATGCCAGGCTGCGTCCGCTTTTTGATGGCGTATATTTTGCCAATGGCGGATTTACAAAAGAGTCAGGTGAAAAAGCGTTGGTGGAGAATAAGATTGATGCCGTCGTTTACGGAAAACTATTTTTGGCAAATCCCGATCTGCCGGAAAGATTCAAACGAAACGCAGGTCTGAACACGCCGGATGTCCCGACATTTTACGCAAATACCGGTGAGAAAGGCTATACCGACTACCCGACGCTCGAACAGGCTGCGTCGGCATAAAACAAGGAGTAAAGATCATGAAAATCGGATTCATAGGTGCAGGAAATATCGGCTCAAATGCCGCAAGACTTTTTGTTGAAGCGGGACACGAAGTTCTATTGAGCAATTCACGTGGGCCGGAAACGCTCGATGCTCTGGCCGCCGAACTCGGCGATAACGCATCGGCTGGTACGGTAGATCAGGCACGCGATTTTGGCGATGTTGTTTTTGTTACTATTCCGCTCGGTAAGTATAAGGAGCTTCCGGTCGAAGGTTGGGAAGGCAAGATCGTTATCGATACGAATAATTATTATCCCGATCGCGACGGTAATATTCCGGAACTCGACAGCGACGAGACGACTTCAAGTGAGTTACTGGAAAATTATTTGGTGGGGGCTCGGATCGTCAAGGGTTTTAACACGATCTGGTTCGAGCATCTAAAAACTCAGGGCGATACGAGTCTCCCGCTTGAAGAGAGACGTGCAATATTTATTGCGAGTGATGATTCACAGGCGAAGGAAACGGTCGCAAAATTGATCGAAGAAATTGGCTACGCCGCAGTTGATACCGGCTTCTTACACGAAGGCGGTAAATCGCAACAGCCGGATACGCCGATCTACGGTAAGGAATTGACCGCTGCGCAAGCTGCAAAGGTTTTGACGGCAACGGCGTAAAACTATGGGAAGACTTTCTCAAATTCCAATATCCGTTCTCGATCTGGCACCGATCGTGGAAGGCGGTACAGCGTCGGATGCGTTTCGCAATTCGGTCGAGCTTGCGCAGCACGCCGAACGCCTCGGCTACAACCGCTATTGGGTCGCCGAGCACCACAGCATGCCCGGGATCGCGAGTGCGGCTACGTCCGTTGTCATTGCCCGGATCGCCGGTGAAACGGCGACGATCCGCGTTGGATCGGGCGGAATAATGCTGCCGAATCATGCACCGCTTGTTATTGCCGAGCAGTTTGGAACGCTCGATGCAATGTTTCCCGGACGCATCGATCTTGGACTTGGGCGTGCGCCGGGAAGCGACCGGGCGACGGCCCATGCACTGCGGCGTTCGTTGGACAGCGATGAATTTCCACGGCTGTTGCAGGAATTGCAGTATTTCCTTAAGGAAGCAGCGGTTGGGCAAAAGGTTCAAGCCGTTCCCGGTGCTGGTTCGAATATTCCTATCTGGCTACTCGGTTCGAGCGGATTCAGCGCTCAGCTAGCAGGCCAGCTTGGTTTGCCGTTCAGTTTTGCAGCGCATTTTTCGCCGGAGAATACGCTGCCAGCTCTTCAGCTTTACCGCGATAATTTCAGGCCGTCGGAGGTCCTCGACAAACCATATGCGATGGTCGCGTTGAATGTTTTCGCGGCCGACACCATTCGCGAAGCGACGCGACTTTCCACATCGCAGCATCAGTCATTTCTAAATCTAATACGCGGCAAGCCGGGCAAGATCCAGCCGCCTGTCGATGATATGGATACGATCTGGACTGCCGCCGAAAAGGCGATGGTGCAGAAGCGGCTTGGCGGTTCTGTGATCGGCGATCCGGCCACGGTTAAGCAAGAACTCGAAGCATTTGCCGAGAGAACAGCGGCCGATGAATTAATTGTAAACGCGATCATTTTTGACCAGGCAGACCGGCTTCGTTCTTACGAGATCGTCGCCGAAGCTTGGCAAGGTAATTCGTCTGCCGACGGCGGTTGGTTAATGAAGGTATGCCGAATTTGATGGATCAATTCGACCACTTTCACCCGCTGACTCGTAAGGAATGGCGAAAGTGGCTGGCGAAGAATCACGATAAATCTCCGGGAATTTGGTTCGTTTATTACAAGAAGCATACCGGAAAACCGGTAGTCAGCGTGGCTGATGCGGTCGAGGAAGCGTTGTGTTTCGGCTGGATCGATTCGCTGCAAAGAAGGCTGGATGATGAACGCACAAAGCTTGTGTTCACGCCGCGAAAGCCGAAAAGCGTTTGGTCGCGGATAAACAAGGAACGCATCGAACGGATGATAGCAAGCGGTGCGATGGCCGAAGCCGGCTTGGCAAAGATCGAACAGGCAAAGGCCAACGGTTCATGGAATGCACTCGATGACAGCGACAACCTGAACGTGCCGAAAGATCTTTCTGCCGCGTTAAAAAAGAGCAAGCCTGCGTCGAAGAATTTCAACGGTTTTTCAGATTCGGCCAAGCGGATGATCCTTTATTGGCTGGGTACGGCGAAGCGTGAAGAAACACGCATTGCGAGAGTCGAAAAGATCGTTTCAATGGCGTCCATTGGCAAGCGGGCAAATTTTGATAAGGAGTAAATAAGATGGCTGAGAATAAAGTTTGGGTTATCACCGGGTGTTCGACCGGTTTCGGACGCGAATTGGCAAAGCATTTATTGGAAAACGATCACCGAGTCGTCGTCACGGCTCGCGATGTCAGCAAGGTGCAGGATCTCGTTGAGATCAATAAAGACAATGCATTTGCCGTGGCATTAGACGTAACGAACAAAGATCAGGTCGTCGAAGGCGTCGCCAAGGCCGAAGCTCATTTTGGCTCGATAGACGTGCTGGTCAATAACGCTGGCTTCGGTTATTTTGGAGCGATCGAGGAAAGCGATGAGCAGGAAGTTCGGTCGATGTTCGAGACAAATTTCTGGGGCCTCGCGGAAATGACGCGTGCCGTTTTGCCGAAGATGCGCGAACGTAAAAGCGGAACGATCGTCAATGTTTCGTCCATAGGCGGGTTCGTCGGCTTTCCCGGCGTTGGATACTACAATGCTACAAAATTTGCGGTCAATGGATTTTCCGAGGCTCTAAAGAAGGAACTTGATCCACTCGGAATAAAGGTAATTCTAGTGCAGCCGTCGGGATTTAGAACGGATTGGGCGGGACGCTCGGCGAACGATGCGACAAATACGATCGCCGATTACGCTGAAACAGCCGGTGCAAATCAATCTACCATCCGCGGTTACAGCGGCAATCAACCCGGCGATCCGGTTCGGGCCGCTAAAGCGATCGTAAAGGCGGTCGAGGCCGAAGATCCTCCGTTCAATTTGATGCTCGGCCGCGCCGCACTTAAAAATGCGCGATTGAAACTGGACGATCTTAAACATGATTTCGACACGTGGGCGGAAACGAGCGAAGGTGCGGATTTTCCGGAAGCAGAAGCAGCGCAGGCTAAATAGATCTAGATCCAAAGGAGAAAATATGTCAGAAAGAAAGGCTACGGCAGAATGGAACGGCACGTTAAAGGAAGGCGAGGGCAGCTTTGCCGTGGGCAGCGGAGTTCTTAGCGCGGCGTATTCGTTCGATACCCGATTCGGCGACAAAAGCGGAACGAACCCGGAAGAATTGCTCGGTGCATCGCTCGCCGCGTGTTACGCAATGGCGTTGAACGCGACGCTCGAAAAAGAGGGAACACCCGCGACCAACGTAAAGGTCGAGGCAAAGGTGTTTTTAGGCAAGGACGAGAACGGATTTAAGATCAACCGTATTGACCTGGAAACGTCTGCCTCTGTCGATGGCGTCGATCAGAGCAAGTTTGCCGAGATCGCTGAAAACGTAAAGAAAAGCTGCCCCATCAGCAAAGCTCTTGCGGCAACCGACATTACGCTGAAAGCGACCTTGGCTAACGCTCAGGCGGCGTAATTGCCGTCCGTGTATGCCACGCCGGTTATTAATAATTTCATTGACATCTGTAACAAATATAGTTACAATAAAAACATGGAAAATGGGTTAAATTTTCTGACGAATATTGAGAGTGAAATAGGGAATAACGCGGGAAGGAATCGCGAGGATATAGTTTCTGATGAAGCGATTCTCGATGCGTATTCCAATGCGGTGGTTGGAGCCAGCGAATTGGTCAGCCCGTCGGTCGTAAAGATCGAGATCAAGCAGAAATCTGACGGCAGACGTGTTCGCAATGGAGAAGATATTGGCGGCAGCGGTTCGGGCTTTGTCTTTACGCCGGACGGCTTTATTTTGACAAACAGCCATGTTGTTAACGGAGCGGCTAGTATTCACGCGGTTTTAAAGGACGGCGGGCGTTACGAAGCTTCGCTGGTCGGCGACGATCCCGATACAGACCTTGCGGTCGTTCGGATCAACGCTCCAAATTTGCAGGCGATACGATTTGGAACGTCGAATAATCTAAAGGTAGGGCAATTGGCCATCGCGATCGGCAATCCATACGGATTCCAGACCACCGTGACAGCCGGTGTCGTGTCCGCACTTGGCCGCAGTCTGCGGGCAAAATCGGGGCGACTGATCGATGACGTTGTTCAGACAGACGCGGCGTTGAATCCCGGAAATTCGGGCGGGCCGCTGGTCGATTCGGCGGGACGTGTGATCGGCGTAAATACAGCCACGATAATGCCGGCACAAGGGCTGTGTTTTGCTATTGCAATAGATACGGCAAGATTTGTCGCATCGCGGCTGATTCGTGACGGCCGCATTCGTAGAAGCTACATTGGAATGGCCGGGCAAAATGTGCCGATCCTGAGAAAGATCACGCATCATTACGGCTTGCCCGATCAAAACGGCATTCTTGTTGTCTCGATGGACGAAAACGGGCCGGCTAAGCAAGCCGGTTTGCAAGAGGGCGATATTATCTATTCGTTCGCGGGCGAAAAGATCGAGGGAATAGACGAACTGCATCGCTTGCTGACCGATGAGATCGTCGGTATCGAGAAGAAAATACGCGTTATCAGGTTGACCAAAGACCTCGAATTTGGAATAACACCGCTGGAACGCGAATTTATCAACTAGGTCATTGTTTTTGCGGTAGGGTATAATTTGCAGTTATATAGGAGATCGAAATGGGAAATTTTGCCAAGGAAATAACAGATACAAATTTTGAGACGGATGTGCTCGGTTCCGACCAGCCAATTTTGGTGGATTTTTGGGCGGAATGGTGCGGCCCGTGCCGTATGATCGCCCCGTCTGTCGAGGCCATTGCTGAAGAATACAGCGGCCGGGCCGGTTTTTATAAGATGAATGTTGATGAGAATATGGATGTTCCGCAGCGTTACGGCATTCGCGGAATTCCGACGCTTATTCTTTTCAAGGGCGGTCAGGAACAGGAACGCATCGTCGGAGCGGTTTCGCGCGACGCGATAGCAAAGGTGGTAGCAAAGTATGCCGCAGCCGCGCCCGTGGCAGCCGAAGGCGAAGCTGCGTAAGGTGATCGCGTTTTTTTGAAATTGTGCCTTCGACGCTTTGAATCATTTCAGGTCGGCGAAGGCACTTTTTTTGTTCGGCTGCGATCGGTTAAAGTCGAGAAAAGATCGACCTGACCAAAGGGCCATTTGATGAAATTCAAGCAATTTTATTTAGGCTGTTTGTCACATGCGTCTTACTACATCGGTTCGGGCAATGAGGCCGCGATAATCGATCCGCAGCGTGATGTGCAGCAGTATTTGGACGAAGCTGAGTCAAACGGCCAGAAGATCAAGTATGTCATCGAAACGCACTCGCACGCCGATTTTGTCAGCGGCCATTTAGAACTTGCCGAAAGGACCGGGGCGCAGATAATTTACGGTCAGCGGGCGAATACCGAATTTCCTACATTGAAGGTCAAAGACGGCGACGTTGTGAATTTAGGATCGATCGAGCTTAAGTTTTTGGAAACGCCCGGCCATACTCCGGAAGGCATTACGATCCTCGCAAGGAATGCCGAGGCAGCGGATGAACCTGTAAAGATGTTTACCGGCGACACGCTTTTCATCGGTGATGTCGGCAGGCCCGACCTGATCGGTTCGAAAGGGTTTACGGCGGAGCAGATGGGATCGATGCTTTATGATTCGATCCATGAAAAGATATTGCCGCTACCGGACGAGACAGAAATTTACCCGGCGCACGGCGCTGGATCGCTATGCGGAAAATCGCTCTCAAAAGAGACGTGGTCGACTCTCGGCGAGCAGCGAAAATTCAACTACGCGCTAAAGCCGATGACGCGCGAAGAATTCATCAAGGTAGTTGCGGCGGACCAGCCCGAAGTTCCGGCATATTTCCCCGTGAGTGCGGCACAAAATTTAAAAGGCTCTTCTTCGCTCGATGATCTTACGAGGCCGATAGAGCTTTCGTCCGACGAAATTGTGAAATTTGACGGCATTGTTTTGGATGTTAGGCAAAACTCGGACTACGGCTCAGGACATATTCCAAACTCAATAAATATAGGCCTCGGCGGACAATTTGCGACGTGGGCCGGCACAATGGTCCCGATCGGAACGCATGTCGCCATCGTCGCCGAAACACAGGAACAGGTTGACGAAGCTTTCATGAGATTGGCTCGCGTCGGTATCGAAACCGTGAAAGGATTTGTCCTGACAGGGAACTACGACGGCGAAAAGAAAATCGTCGAGCAGGTCAGCGTTCAGGAAGTGGCCGAACTTACGGAAACCGAAAAATTCATCCAATTCGTTGACGTGCGGCGGCCTGCGGAACATTCCGGCGACCATGCCGTGCGTACGATCAATATCCCGCTGGAACGATTGTCGAGAGAGATCGACAAGCTTGATCCGGCGACGCCGACCTACGTCATTTGCCAGAGCGGATTCCGCTCCAGCATCGGTACAAGTATCCTTGAAAATGCAGGATTCGCTAAGATCTACAACGTGACCGGCGGAACGAAGGCGTGGATCGACGCCGAACTTCCCACAGAGTTATCCGCAGCTACAGGAAAGGCCAATTGACTTGTATTATTTTTGTATTTCAAAAGCCATTTTTTGATAGAATCTGAAACACAGAGTTAATTGTATTATGCGATTACGTGTTGTTTTGTTTTCGTTCCTCTTAATGTCGGTTTTTGCGGCAGTCCCGACCGCTGCCCAGACAAAAGGTGACGACGAAGAGATTCGCGTCGAGACCGAATTGATCGAGGTGCCGATCGTGGTTACGGACAAAACCGGCAAGCCCTTGCTCGATCTCAAGAAAAATAACTTCACCGTACTGGAAGACGGAAAGCCGCAGGACATCACAAATTTTTCGGCAACCAACGAACCTTTTGAGGTCGCTTTATTGCTCGACACGTCAGGCTCGACCCTTGCCGAACTTCCGCTCATACGGCGTGCGGCCCAGAACTTTATCGCATCGCTCAGGCCTGGAGATCGCGTCTCGATAATCGCATTCAGAGCACAGCGTGAAGCGGGAAAAGCGAACGCAGTGTCTGAGATTGTGGTGCCGCTTACAGACGACCGCTCGCTGCTTGATAGATCGCTTGAGCGAGTTCAGACAAGTTTCGGCACGCCATATTACGACAGCCTGATACAGGTGACCGAACGCATATTTCGCGATCCGCCGGGTGAAAGATTTCGCGGCCGCCGAGCCGTGGTCGCGCTTACGGACGGAGTTGATTCGACAAGTGTTTCGGATTTTGACGAAACGAAAGAATTGCTCGAAAAGACCGGAGCAGCCGTTTACTTTATCAAGATCGATACACAGGATTTTTTTGAAGAGAATCTGCTCGGTGATTGCACAAGCTCGAAAAGATTTTCGCTGTCACAACTGCGGCGCTACTACCGGAAATTTGTCACGAGCGCCAAAGCTGAAAAAACAACCAATTTCTGTGACCTCGGCGATTTCGAACGGCTCGCGATCAGCAAAAAACTTTACGAACTCGCCGATTCCGAAATGGGCCAGCTTGCAAAAACATCCGGCGGTAAGGTCTTTCCGATCGGCGACCTAAGCGAAGCCCGTGCGGCATTTAAACGTGTCGCCGACGAGATCGGAACAAAATACAGCCTCGGATATTATTCTTCCAACGAAAAACGCGACGGTTCTTTCAGAAAGATACAGGTGCAGGTCAAGGGAATGCCGCCTGGATCACTAGTGCGGGCGCGCGAAGGATATACCGCGCGGTTGAATTAGTCGTCTTGCCTTAAAGTGGCATAGATTCCTCGTTCTGTTAAGCTCGGCGTTGTTAATTCCACTACACCTCCAACAATCTGCATTGATACCGGTTCGCCGATCACTATCCCAAATTATTTTCGTAGTTTTGCGGGTAAAGTTATCCGGCCATAGCTGTCAATTTTGAGCAGCATCGTCACTCTTTTGTGTTTATTTGCGGACATCGTGCTTGAGATTTTATCAGAAAATGCAAAAATGTTTGATATGGAAAACAATCGTTTTCGAAGAATTTGCTTAATGGTTCTAGATTCCGCCGGCATAGGCGAGATGCCTGACGCGGCGGCTTGGGGCGATGCGGGAGCGGATACGCTTGGTAATATTCTGAAAAGCCGCAAGGTGAATTTGCCGAATTTACAGCGGCTCGGGCTTGGTAATATTCGCCCGCTCGAAGGTATTGAGGCGGTTGAAGACCCCATTGGTTCATACGGTAAGTGCACGCTCAAATCGAACGGCAAAGATACGACAACAGGTCACTGGGAGATGGCAGGCATCATCTTGAAAAAGGCATTCCCGACATTTCCGAATGGTTTTCCGCCGAGAATAATCGATCAGTTTGTGACTGAGGCAAATGTACCCGGCATTTTGGGAAATTTTCCGGCGTCGGGAACGGAGATCATCGTTGAACTTGGCGAGGAGCATGTTCGCACTGGTAAGCCGATCGTTTACACGTCGGGCGACTCGGTGTTTCAGATCGCCGCGCACGAAGAAGTTGTGCCGATCGATCGGCTCTATGAAATGTGCGAGATCGCGCGGCGGATATTGGACGGCGAGGACAGAGTCGGGCGCGTTATCGCCAGGCCGTTTTTAGGCAACAACGCCGCCGATTTCAAACGCACGGAGAATCGTCACGACTATGCGGTCCCGCCGCCGACCGACAACCTTCTGCCGCTGCTAAAAGAGAATGGCTTGGACGTGGTCTGCATCGGCAAGATCGCTTCGATATACGATTCGATGGGCGTGACCGAAGACCTGACCGCAAAGAACAACGATCAGACGATCGACCAAACGATCAATGCGTTAAATGCCGATTCGCACGGGCTGATATTCAGCAATCTCGTCGATTTCGATATGCTCTACGGCCACCGCCGCGATACCGAGGGCTATGCCAAAGCCCTCGAACATTTCGACACACGCCTACCCGAAATATTCGACGCAATGCGCGATGACGACCTGCTCATCCTAACCGCCGACCACGGCAATGACCCCACATTCCGCGGCACCGACCACACCCGCGAATACGTTCCGCTGTTAGCCTATAGCAAGTCGGCGAAATCCGGAGTCGATCTGGGAACCCGCGAAAGCCTTGCCGACATTGGGCAGACCGTGGCGAAAAATTTTGGTTTAGAATTGAAGGATGGCGAGAGTTTTCTTCCATCACTTTGAGATATATTAATATACGAGGATAACGTCACCGGCCGCACACTGATTGGGATAGGGTTCTAGGCTCGTGTTATCATCCTACCGTTCTTCTACCAACAAAATGAAAGCAAAATTTCTTGCATGCGGGCTAGCGATAGCTTTACTGTCAGCCGTAGGTTCAACCTTTGCTCAATCCGATCAGCTTGCTGCATACAACGAACCGCCGTCGCGTCTTCGTGGGGTGATCGAAAACTTTGAGGAAGATTACGGCAGTCTCAATCGGTTTTATACGGCATATACGTCGGCTAACCGCTCGGTGAAATTGAAGGCTCTGTATAGCGATTATTTAGCGGCAGTAGGACGGCAGAATTTTGATTCGTTGAACCACGACGAGCAGGTCGATTATGTGTTGTTTAAGAATTATCTCGATCATGAATTGAAAGAGTCTGCGAGGTACGATGGTCAGCTTGCGGAGATGGCGCAGTTGATACCGTTCGCTAAAACGATCAGTGATCTTGAAGACACGCGGCGAAATCTCGAGCCGATCGACGCGGCGAAGACGGCAGCGTTGCTTGATGAACTGGCGAAAACGATCTCGGCGACACAGATGTCTGATGCGGCAAAGCCAAAACGTACAGTCGCGATGCGTGCGGCACGAACGGTCGGCCAGTTAAGAACGACGCTGCGAAATTGGTACAACTACCACGCCGGATACGATCCGACCTTCACGTGGTGGAATGAATCTCCTTACAAAAAGGCGGACGAGGCACTTGGAAGCTATAACACATACATCCTCGACAAATTGGTCGGCATCAAGACGGATGACCGGACTACGATCATCGGTGATCCGATCGGCAGGGAAGCGCTAATCGAAGAATTAAAATTCGAGATGATCCCTTACACACCGGAGGAGTTGGTCGAGATCGCGAACAAGGAATTCGAATGGTGTCAGATCGAGCTAAAAAAAGCGTCGCGTGAGATGGGTTTTGGCGACGATTATATGAAGGCCATCGAGGCCGTCAAGCAGAAGTATGTCGAGCCGGGAAAGCAGCCTGCGTTGATCCGCGATCTTGCCCGAGAGGCTATCGACTATGTGAAGAAGAACGATCTCGTCACCGTTCCAAAGCTCGCCGAAGAATCATGGCGAATGGAAATGATGTCGCCCGAAAGGCAGCTCGTCGCTCCGTTCTTTTTGGGCGGCGAGACGATCCTCGTTTCATACCCGACCGACGGAATGACTCACGAACAAAAGCTGATGTCGATGCGCGGAAATAATCCATATTTTGCACGCGCCGTTACGCATCACGAACTGATTCCCGGCCATCATCTGCAAGGATATATGAGCCGCCGTTATCGTCCTTACCGGGGAATTTTCCGTACGCCCTTTTCGACCGAAGGTTGGGCTTTGTATTGGGAATTCTTGCTCTGGGACCGCAATTTTAACCGCACGCCCGAAGAAAAGATCGGAGCATTGTTCTGGCGTTCGCATCGTGCCGCACGAATTATTTTTTCGCTAAACTTTCACTTGGGAAATTGGACGCCCGAACAGTGCGTCGATCTGCTTGTGAATAAGGTCGGGCACGAACGCGATAATGCGCTTGCCGAGGTTCGACGTTCGTTCGGCGGCGATTACGGCCCGCTTTATCAAATGGCATATATGATGGGCGGTCTGCAATATTATGCACTTCATCACGATCTTGTCGATTCAAAGAAAATGACCGACAAGCAATTTCACGACGCGATCCTGAAGGAAGGCCCAATACCGGTCGAGATGGTACGGGCAATCCTGACGAAGCAAAAGATGGACAAGAATCAGCAGACGACTTGGCGATATTACTCCGGTTTGGCAAACTAAGCTCAAAATCCTTCGATTTTTTTGCTTTCTTATTTTCTTGTTTTGTGTGATTCGTGGATAAATTTTTTATATCCACAAATCACACCGATCATGAAAGAAAGTACGAAATCGAGTTACTTCTTTCGCCCCGATCCATTCAACCACATATATGAAAACTCTTTTTAACCGGTCGATCTTGATTGCCGCACTGGTCGTGTCGGCCAGCCTCCATTCCTTTGCTCAGGCAAAAACGGTTATCGACGAACGAAATGTCCGGGCGCAAATGCAGTTCCTCGCGGGCGATGCGATGCAGGGCCGCGGCAGCGGAACGCTGTTTGAACGCATTGCGGCGGAATATATCGGCTCACAGTTTATGCAATTCGGATTGGAACCGGCCGGTGAAAATGGCTGGGACGGCAAACCGGGTTATGTGCAAACTGTCACCATCGAGCGAAACAGTTTCGCCGGAAACCCAATGCTGAAGTATGGTTCGTCAGTGCTGGAGAACGGCAAGGAAATGCTCGTCATGCGTGCGAATGGAGCGTCGATCGGCGGCGAACTGCAAAAGACCTCACTCGGCGATAAGCCCAAATCGGGAGCCGCTGTTTTTGTCAAGCTTACGGAAGCCGATCAAACCCCAACCTTAATGCGTAGCCTACAGACTCTACTTTCGAGCGGCGCGTCGATAGTCATCTTCGAAGAGACACCACAGATCCGCGCAAATTGGGCAAATATGGCCGCGCGAAAGATCACGTTCACATCGGGCGCGGCCAAGCCGACCGCGATGATCGCCATTAGCAAAGAAGCAGCGGCCGCGTTGTCGCAGGTCGCAGACGGAACAGCGATCACGTTCGGCGGCGAGCTTGCACCAGGCCAGACATCGCGCACATGGAATGCTATGGGCAAGATCACCGGTTCGGACAAAATGCTTTCATCCGAGGTCATTTTGCTTACGTCACATCTCGATCATCTTGGCGTTCGCGATAGTGCCGCTGGCGACGATAAATTATTTAACGGGGCAGACGACGACGCTTCTGGTTCGGTAGCGGTTTTGGAGATGGCTCGCGTCATTGCATCGGGCAAGAAGCCAAAGCGAACCGTGTATTTTGTCTGCTTCGGCAGCGAAGAGGCCGGAGGCTACGGAGCAAGTTATTTTGTCAACAACATGCCGTTTCCGAAAGAAAAACTGGTCGCGAATCTTGAATTCGAAATGATCGGCCGTCCCGACGCAAAGGTAAAAGCGGAAGAGCTTTGGCTGACAGGATACGAGCGTTCCAACCTCGGCCCGGAGCTTGCAAAACGCGGGGCCAGGCTTGTTCAGGACCCGCATCCTGAGGAGAATTTCTTTCAGCGGTCTGACAATATTCAGCTTGCGCGGGCCGGAATCATCGCCCACACGGTTTCAAGTTTTGGCCTGCACACCGACTATCATAAAGCCAGTGACGAGGTTAAGACGATCGATTTCTTGCATATGACGCGATCGATAAACTCGATGGTCAAGCCGGTTCAATGGCTGGTGAATTCCAATTTCAAGCCTGTATGGAACGAAGGCATGCGGCCATAGCTGTTAATATTCTTGTATGAAACTGATTCCGATCATTCTTGCGGCGTTGATATTTTCGGTCTGCGAACGTCCGCCCGCGCCTAAGGAACCCGATCATTCGATGCATGATCATGCGAACGCTAACAACCACGCGGCGATGGATCACGCAAAGATGGAATCCTCGCCCGGTGCAGCCGCGGCACAGCAGGAATTACAGTTTCTTGACACGATGATCGTCCATCATCAAGGTGCGATCGACATGGCCCAACTCGTCAATACGCGTTCGCAGCGACCTGAGATGAAGACGCTGGCGCAGACAATAATCGCCGAGCAGCGAAATGAGATCTCGCAGATGCAGGCGTGGCGAAACAAATGGTTCGGCGAGGCAAAGGCGGCGATCAATATGGACTTTCCCGGAATGCGGACCGGTATGACGGGAATGGATATGGCGAAACTTGATTCGCTAAAATCGAACGAGTTCGATCTCGAATTCCTTCGCCAAATGATCCCGCATCACGAAGGCTCGATCGAAATGGCAAAGGCATTGAAATCCAATGACTCGTATGCCGAACTTAAAGACCTTTCCGATTCGATCGTCACGGCCCAGACAGCCGAGATCCAGCAAATGAAAAGCTGGCTTGGCATCTGGTCCTCGAAATGATTTCCGGGATTTACTTACTGCTTAACCTGTCGAAATTAGCTTTTGCCGTGATAGCTAACTGTTCCTCGCCTTTCTGCTGTGCCATCTTGTAGGCCTTCTCATAGTTTGCGATAGCCTTTGATTTAGATCCGCTTTTTTCATGGGCCTCGGCAAGGCTGTCGTAAACATTTGCTGAATCCGGATAGAACTTCACATTCCTTTCGAATGCATCGACCGCTTCGGCGAGTTTGTTTGTACGCAGCAACGCATAGCCGACTTGATTCACGATGTCTTCCGGCGGCTTGATCTCGTACCCAAAACGCTTTGTCAGTTTCGCGTAGTGGTCCTCAAGGGCTGCAACACCGGTTACCGGAATTTGCGGCTGCCAACCCTCAAAGATCTTTCGCATTCCGGCCAGATACGCCCGGTGAACTATCGACCCGTGGTCTTCGTCCATCCAATGCTGAAACTCGTAGCTGAAATCTTTTAGATCCGCTTTTTTCAAGAGATCTTTGTACAAATTAAAGCCAGCGTCGTAATCCGGTTCGTTGCCGAGAGCGATGAAAAGCGTTTTTTTCCAATCCTTTCTCGTCTTGAATACCTCGGCGCTCTTATTTATCGGAAAGTTCTTGTCCCAATGCAGAACCGGACTTGCGGCGATGTATCCGTTGAAGAGGTCGGGCCGCGAGATCATTGTGTAAACGACCGTCAACCCGCCGAGCGAGTGTCCGGCGAACACGCGATATGGCTGTGTCCGGTAGTTTTTTTCGACGAAGGGAAGAACCTCGTTCTGAATAAAATCGAGAAACTTGTCGCCGCCGCCGGTATTTTCCCGTTCGGTTTTAGTCGGCGTCAGGTCGCGGGTGCGATCCGTGTTTTGAATTCCGACAAGGATCATCTCGGGCATACGTCCCGCATTTGCCTGATCCTCGATGATGCTTGCCATTACGGCGTTCTGCGGCGGATGAGCGTCAAGCATAACGACAACCGGAAACCTCTGCGTCGAACGTTCATAGCCGGTCGGAACGCGCACCAGGATCGTACGGTCTTCTCCTAAAGCTGTTGAGCTGATCGTGTATCGAGTATGTACAACGCTAGCCACCTGTTGCGGCTGTGCATGGATAGCTGTGAATAAAAGAATAGCGAAGAGAGCAGCAAAGGAAATCCTGTTCCGAAACATAAAATTCTCCGGTATGAAAAAAAATAAGGTAAAAACAGCTTTTAGATTCACAAGGCCGGAGAACGGTTGTAGTTGGCGGATAATTTATGCCAGCCGATTTTGCGTACCAGTGTCTCGAAATAATACACAACCCGTTCGTTTACATTTCACGGATTCTTTCCCGATTTTGCCTAACATCCTTTTTGCAATACTTAGGGCAATGGCACGAGCATTGCTTTTGGCATTGTCGTGATCATTTGAAAAGGAGATCAATTATGTCGAAACAAGTTATTACAACACATGGTGAGGACCGGTTAGTGCGCGAAGACACGGCTAAAGCGTTCCGGGGTGTTCATTGGGGATTATTGAGCGTTGCAGCTTTCTTGCTGATAATGATCGCATTATTTATTACCGGTGTAATAAGAATGGGATCGAACGGCGGAGTCGACCGAACGCCAGCTGACATCGAGAGGGAAGCGGGGCGATAAAGTTTTCAGTTTTTCAAGGGGGAACAAGGGGATCAATTTGTCGACGAGGCGTAAGCCTCTGAGACTTGTGGACGCTTGCTTAGGCAGGCGTCTTTTTTATGGACGCCTCGTCCCATCAATAAAACTATTGACTATCCTCGCAACAGATTCTAAAATCGAAAGGTCGGCGATTTTCCGCCGTGTTCTTTGACAACGTGTCAGTAGCCCGCAGTGTCTGTAGCCGCAGTGTCAGTAGCCCGCAGTGTCAGTAGCCCGCACGTCAGTAAGGGATCAACGCTGCCCGCCCTCATCTTGGTTCGCAGCAAGGATGCGTCTTTTCCTCTTATTCCTTCCTGTTCTTCTTATTCTGTGGTAGCTCTTCTTTTACCACTGAGCAGGAGGAACAAGAACGAGCAGATCTGAATTAGAAGCCGGTTCGATGTACATCTGGAACAGGTCTCTGTGTCTTTCCGTGCATTTCGGTGCGTTCCGTGATTTCTGTGGTTTGATTTCTTTTTTTGATTTGTTTCGTGTATTTCGTGGTAAAAATCCTTTTTTCCACGAAACAAACGAAACAGGAAAAAGGAAAAAACGAGGGCCTGTAATATTTTGAAATACAAATTATTACAGCCTGAACAAATGAGACAGATCGATCTGTGTCTTTGTTCTGTGCTTTCCGTGAATTCCGTGGTTATGCCTTTAAAACTAACCACAGAGGACACGGAAAACACAGAGCAAAACCGCCTTAGTCCTGAAATAGATTTACACAAAAAACTTTGAACCTTGAACTTGGAACTTGGAATCTCTTCCAATGTTTTCAATAACTTAGCTGTCCCAAACCCATCTTGGGACAATTCGGGACACGCGGGACAGGGGGACGAACGGGACAATATGGACTTTGATACGGGCATGGAAGTTTGCTTCATTTGTCGTCCGAGAATTGTAATGTGTTTTTTGTTAACCTAATTAAGTGCTGATATTGGGAATCGAAAGTTCATGCGACGAAACGGCTGCTGCGGTAGTGAGGGATGGCAAAGTCATTCTCTCGTCTATCATCTCGTCTCAGATCGAGAAGCATAAACCATTTGGCGGCGTCGTTCCGGAGCTTGCCTCGCGTGAGCATCTTGAAAAGATCGAGCCTGTCGTCGAGCAGGCGCTTTCGGACGCTCATATCGAACTAAAAGAAATTGACGCGATCGCGGTCACGCAAGGGCCCGGGCTGATCGGATCGCTGCTCGTGGGCGTTTGTTATGCTAAGGCTCTTGCATATGGACTGGGCGTACCGATAGTAGGCGTCAATCATATTGAAGGACATGTTTATTCGGTCGTATTCGAAAATCCTGATATCGAGTATCCCGCTCTCGCACTAATAGTTTCCGGCGGCCACACGAATCTTTTTTTTGTGCCTGAAGAAGGGAAATACAAGGTCGTATCGCGAACGCGCGACGACGCGGCGGGCGAGGCGTTCGATAAAGTGGCGAAGATGCTCGGCCTCGGCTATCCCGGCGGCCCGGTCATCGAAAAAATCGCTCTCGATGGCGATTCAAAGAAAATTAAATTTACGAAAGCAAAGATATCCGATGGCCGTCCGGATTTTAGTTTTAGCGGACTTAAGACCGCCGTTTCCCGATATGTCCGCGAAAATGGGATAACACCACTTGAAGCGGGTGAACAGCCAACACAAGAGATAAGAGATCTTGCGGCAAGCTTTCAGGCGTCGGTTGTGGATTCGCTGACGCGGACGATGGAAAAACAAGCTCTCGAACTTGGGCCGAAGACGTTGATCGTCGCTGGCGGCGTCGCATGCAATTTGGCCCTTCAACAGGCCGCGTCGAAAGTCTCTGAACGGGTAGGCATTCCGGTGTATTTTCCTTCAAAACACCTTTCAACCGATAATGCCGCCATGATCGCCGCAGCAGGCTTTTTTCACCTAAGAAATTTTGAAGCGGCGGATCTTACAATGACAGCCGATATTTCCATGCGGCTTCAAAACCTTGAAAATATTGACTCGGAGCTGAAAAAGCAGCGTGTAAAATACCGGCTTTAAAACTATTGCGTAACACTGCCTTAAACCGATACAATTAACGCAATACTTGTTCAGCAGCGGCTTCCCCAAGCCAGTTCCAATTTGCTGATTTTTGCCCACAGGCATGATGTCGATGCTTATCGGCCTGAATGCCTTCATCCTCGTCTAACACAATACGTAAGCGGGATTCCCGGCCAAGATTTGAATACAATTTTCTGATGCTCTAGTTCGGTTTAGGAGACACAAGAATGAAGAAGTTGATGTTGTTCGCTTGGATAAGCGTCTTTACTGCCTTCGCCATATCAGGCGTATTTGCGGCGTTGCCGTTCAAACTGCAGCAGAATTATTTCACAGGGCTCAGTTCACCGGTCTTCCTTACGAACGCGGCCGATGGATCGCGCCGGATATTTATCGTTCAGCAGCGAGGGATCATAAAGGTCGCACAGCCTGGCTCAAGCGCCGTTTCGGATTATCTGAATATTTCGACAGTTGTAAGCAGCTCCGGAAACGAACGCGGATTGCTTGGTCTGGCATTTCATCCACAGTTTGAGACGAATCGTCGTTTTTTTGTTTACTATACACGGCAAAGTGACGGGGCGGTCCAAATAGCCGAGTACGAGCAAAGTGTTGCGAATCCAAATATCGCAAACCCGACCGTCGTGCGAACGATAATTACTATCCCGCATGCCGCTAATAACAATCACAACGGCGGAACGATCGCGTTCGGGCCGGATGGATTTCTTTACGCTGCACCGGGCGATGGCGGCGGTGGAAATGACGGACCTGGTAATGCTCAGAATATTAATGTTTTGTTGGGCAAAATGCTCCGCATAGATATAAACACACCTGTGGGGCAAAATCCGGCTTACAACATTCCACCGACAAATCCATATGCCGGTGCTACGGCCGGAGCAGACGAGATCTATGCCATTGGCCTTCGCAATCCGTATAGATTTTCTTTCGACCGCAGCGGCACGAGTCAACTGTGGGTAGGCGACGTTGGTCAGGATGCAGCAGAAGAGGTCGACATTGTCACTCTGGGTGGTAATTACGGCTGGCGTGTATACGAAGGTGCGGCTTGCACTGGCCTCAACCCGGCAAACTGCACGGGTGGCGGCAATCCGATCGTTCATATCCCCCCTGTTTTCGAATACAGCAGCCTGCCGAATGTTTCACGATGTGCCGTTACCGGCGGATATGTCTATCGCGGCAAACAAAATGCTCTTCCGCTCGGCTCTTACGTCTACGCCGACTATTGCACGGGTGAGATCCTGCTTTGGAGCAACAATCAGCAGACTTTGCAATTGGACACATCACGCCTGATATCTTCATTCGGCGAAGATGAAGACGGCGAGATCTATGTGGTAGGGCTTGCGGGAACTGTGGACAGGATCATCGGAAACAGAACAACCTCGGATTTTGACGGCGATGGCGGAACGGATTACTCGGTCTATCGTCCTAACACTGGCGTTTGGTATTCGACAAGTCCGCTGAACAACTCTTCGCAGAATGGATTCTTTGGACTATCGACAGATATTCCAGTCTCGCAGGATTTCGACGGCGACACAAAAACTGATTTTGCCGTTTTTCGACCGTCTGAAGGTGTTTGGTACTACATTCGCAGCGGCAGCAGTACAGTTGGAGCGGTGAAATGGGGATTGGCGGGCGATGTTCCTACGCCAGGCGATTTCGATGGTGATAGATCGGCCGATCTAGTGGTATTCCGGCCCAGTTCCGGCCAGTGGTACATTCGGCAGTCGAGTAATTCATTTGAATTCGTTCCGTCTTTTGGAATCGCTGAAGACGTGCCGGTAAATTCGGATTACGATGGCGACGGGCTCGACGATCTTGCGGTTTGGCGGCCATCAACAGGCGTATGGTGGCGTGTGAACAGTAGTGACGGGATCCTTTCAACCGGGCAGTTCGGGATCAGCACGGATCTTCCCGCCCCTGGAGATTTTGATGGAGATGGAAAGACCGATCTCGGCATTTACCGGCCGTCAAGCGGCGTCTGGTATATAGCTCGCAGCTCTGACAGTACTTTCCAAATAGTTCAGTTTGGCTTACCTGAGGATAAGCCTGTAGTGGGTGATTTTGACCGTGACTATCGTGACGACATCGCAGTATGGAGGCCTTCGGCAGGCACATGGTGGGTTCTGCAAAGCTCTACGTCGAGCTTTACTGTTGCCCAATTTGGGTTGACCGGCGACGTTCCAATAGCCAGTTCCGACAGGCCATGATCGGGCAGAGTCGGGGATCAATTGGCGCGGGCCAGGGTGAGAACATTCACCTTGGCCGCTCCGCTTTTCTTTAGTGCTTTGGCGCAATAAGAGGCCGTTGCTCCCGATGTAAAAATATCGTCTACGAGCAAGACAGACCTTCCGGCGATCAGTTTCGGTCGCTTTATCTCGAAGGCGTTTTTGACCGTCAGTTCGCGGGCCTTACGATCCATTGCGGCGCGATGCATTGGTGTGTGGATCTTTCTTGTTAGACTGTGAAGGTCGGATGGTATCCCAGTTTCTTTAACAAGAACATTTGCGATCAGTTCGGCCTGGTTAAATCCGCGTTCGACCCGGCGTTTGGCCGACAACGGAACCGGCACTATAAGATCGACGGTTGTAAATTGAGACCTGTCGAATGCGTCACCAAGCAGGTTGTGTAGTCTTTTTGGAACCGAAGGCGTTTTTTTCAACTCCAACACTGACTTAGCTAATGCGGATTCATAAACGCCAACTGCGGCCGCCCGGTCGTATAAATGATCGTCGCAGCGATGGCATTGTGCAATTGGTTTGCTGACCGTACTCGATAGCAGAGCCCCGCATTTTCCACAGAGACTTTCATTGTCGGAGAAAATTCTGGTTTGGGACCAGCAGTTGTTACAGGCGACGCCATCGTCGATGTCATTAACGGAATTCGCGCAGACGTGACACTGTTGCGGAAAGGCTATTGATATTATCGCATTGGTGACAGCCTTTAGCATTCGTTACAAAAGCCAGAAGCCCACGCTACCTTTCAAAAAGATAACCGGGCTTCATCCTAAATAAATTAAGTGTTTATTCGTCTTCGTCCAATTGGCCCTTTTCGACCAGTTCCTGACAATCCAGACAGTATCTTGCCCAGGGAATCGCCGCCAAACGCTTGGGATTGATCGGCTTTTCACAGTTTTGACACGTTCCGTATTCGTCATCATCTAAACGCACGATAGCCTGATCGATCTCAGCCAACTGTCGGCTTTCGTTCTCCGAAACGGCAAGCATCACGTTTTTAGAATAGTTTCGAACGGCGAGATCGACAGGATCCGGCGTTTCCGAATCATCGACAGACAGATCATTGCCGTTAAGTTTTTCGACCAGCAAATCCCGTTCGGCAACGAGACGCTTTTTCAAGTCATTCAAATTCAATTTACTCATTTCTGGTAAGGAAACCCCTTTATGATGGAATAACCCCGATATAATTGCTCTAACAAAACGACACGAGCCATATCGTGCGTAAATGTAAGAAACGATAAAGATAGCAAATAATCGGCTTTTTCCCTAATTGCCTGCGAAACCCCGTCCGCTCCGCCGATAATAAATGTCACTTCTTTAACGCTGCTGTCCTGCCACCGAGTTATCTCCGCAGACAATTGGTGCGACGAGACGGCCTTTCCGCCGACATCGAGGATAACGGCGAAACTCTTTGGATTCAACATTTCCAGAATTCGTTTGCCTTCAATTTCAGGGCCTTCGTGCGGGGCGGATTCCTTGATCTCGGTGATCTCGCATTTAACGAAATGTGAAAGGCGCCGCAGATATTCTTCCTGCAGCGCCTTCCAATTTTTATCTTTGGTCTTGCCGATCCAGATGAATCGAAATTTCATAGCCCTTGTGGAATATCAACCCGAACCGCGTCTAGCCAGAGGCGTTCGAGATCGTAAAAGTCACGAGCGTCCTTATTGAAAATGTGAAAAACAAAATCGCCGTAATCGAGCAGCACCCATTCCGCCGACGCGTATCCTTCGATCCGGATCGGGCTCCGCTTTAATTCCGTTTTGAGTTTTTCGGAAATATCGTCGGCGATGGCCTGTACCTGCCTTTGATTCGTCCCGGACGCGATAACGAAAAACTCTGTAAAACTAGCGATCTCGCGTAGATCGAGCGCGATCATTTTCTCCGCTTTTTTATCGCTCGCGCATCGTATGGCAAGCTGAAGTTCGGCATCGAGATCGGTAAATTTTGTTTTCACCTGCGTGACCTCGATCTTTATCGATTCACGTTGGAGTGATTTTTCCTGCAATTCTTCCATTACCTATAAAGTTCGTACTTTTCGATATATTTTGCAACTTCGGGAGGAACATCGTCTGTTCGGTCCAACACATCGTCCTCGCCGACATCCTCGCGAATCGCGGTCGCCGAGATGTCCATCCAGACCGCATCGGTGAAATAGATCGACGTTTCGAATTTGCCGTCGTGCACATTCTTTCCGCCGCGAATGTCTATTATTCGTTCACGCACATTTTCCGTGACATGTTCCGTTGCTAACTCATACCCGGGCCGCGAAACGACTATGTGATTAGTAAGCATAAGAAGCCGTTCCCAGTCCCGCCAGGTCGTGATGTCTGACCACGAATCGGCGCCCATTACAAAGTATATGTCGTTGCCGGCGTTTTCGAGCTTTAGCTGACTCAGCGTGTCTATGCTGTAGCGTTTCTCGCCTGTTTCGAGTTCGACATCAGTGGCAGAGATCTTAGGCTCGTCTGCCGTGGCCAGACAAAGCATCGAATACCTATGAAAGGCACTGGTCGGTTTTGTGTCGGGCTTGTGCGGAGCGTGAAAGGCCGGAACGAAGATAAATTTGTCCAGATCAAAAAGTTCCACCAATCGTTTTGCGATAGTCAAATGGCCGCAATGAACCGGATCGAACGTGCCTCCGTAGAATGCGATTCTCTTCATTTATCCAATCAGTAAGTTCTCGAAATGAGTCGCGACACGCAAAAGCAAATACTGTCACAGACAGGTCGGCGAATTCCCCGACCATTATGCATGCGAAGATCGAATATCTTCAGCTTCGGCATCTCCTTCCTCGCTATCCAGAGTCAACCAATCGGCTATCGAATTAACCAGATCCTTTGTGCCTGTATTCGTCACCGACGAGATCGCAAAGAACAATTTCTTATCTTTCTTGGCCTGCTTTTTCAGAACTTCTAAACGCTCCGGATCGTCGAGTGCATCGATCTTTGTGGCGACGACGATCTGCGGACGCCGACCAAGATTTTCATCGTAATTCGATAGCTCATGGTTGATTATCTTGTAATCCTCGATCGGATCACGACCCGAAACAGAAGATACATCTACGAGATGTAAGATCAATTTAGTCCGTTCGACGTGTCTAAGAAAACGATCGCCCAAACCCGCCCCTTCCGACGCACCTTCTATCAAGCCCGGAATGTCTGCGACGACAAATGTTTTGAAATCGCCCATATCGACGACTCCCAGATTTGGTTCCAGCGTTGTAAACGGATAATCGGCTATCTTCGGTTTCGCGGCCGAGATCACGCTTATCAGTGTCGATTTGCCTGCGTTAGGAAAGCCTACGAGGCCTACGTCCGCGATCAGCTTTAATTCGAGTTGTAATTCTTTTTCCTGACCCGGCCGTCCTGTGTAATGAAATTTCGGGGCTCGTCGCGTCGGCGTCGCAAAATGCGAGTTGCCCCAGCCGCCCTTGCCGCCTTTGGCTGCCAGATAACGCTGTCCAGCCTCGGTAAAATCGAAAAGCAATTCACTGGTCTCCGCATCAAAGAGTTGTGTGCCGACCGGAACGCTAATGGTCGCGTCGTCGCCGTCCTTTCCGGAGCGGTTAGATCCCTCACCGTGGCGGCCGCGATCGGCCTTATGTTCCGGGTTGTATCGCAGATGGAGAAGCGTATTCAGCCCCTCAGTCGATTCCACCCACACGCTGCCGCC
>Ga0193752_1000908_pt1 | contig 26380 bp, 18 predicted proteins | sample H1c1metaG_FD_144924 | JGI IMG/M metagenome (GOLD analysis project Ga0193752, IMG submission 144924) | Soil microbial communities from a riparian zone of the East river system, Colorado, United States - H1c1 | ecosystem: Environmental > Terrestrial > Soil > Riparian zone | place: USA: East River...
GGCTCGCGCGCCCTCGTCATGGCCGACCGCTACGACTGGCCCACCGTCTACGCCGGGCTGGGGGGGCTGATGCTACTGGGTGTGGGTGCGACGCTGTTCGCCCCGGAGCCCGAGCGCACGGTCGTGCCGCCCACGTCGTTCGCCGACGCCATCGTCGGGCCGTTCCGGGAGTTCTTTACGCGGCTCGGGGGCGGGCGCGCCCTCGCCGTGCTCGCCTTCATCCTGTTCTACCGCCTCGCCGACGCGCTCGGCCAGTTCATGACGGTGCCGTTCCTGCTGGACGAGCCGACCGGGTTCACGCAGACGGAAGTGGGCGCGATCCGCGGCGGGATCGGGCTCGTGGCCGTGATCGTGGGGGCGCTCGCGGGTGGCGTCCTCGTGGCGAAGGTGAACCTCAACCGGGCGGTGTGGATCGCCGGCATCCTCGGCGTGGTGAGCAACTTCGGGTACTACGTCGTCGCCCTCGTGGGGCGCGACCTCGGCGTGCTCACCGGGGCCGTCGTCGTCGAGAACTTCTGCCAGGGGCTGCTGGGCGCGACGTTCGTGGCGTTCCTGATGAGCCTGTGCAACGCGCGGTTCTCGGCCACGCAGTACGCCCTCCTGTCCAGCGCCTTCGCCGCGGCGAACACCTTCCTCGCCGCGCCGACCGGCAAGATCGCGGAGGTGCTGGGGTGGCCCACGTTCTTCCTCATCACCATCGCAGCCGGGATCCCGGGGCTGCTGCTCCTGCCCGTCTTCGTGCCGTGGAACCGGGAGGTGCCGGTGGGCGCGATGCCGAAGACCGAGGAGGCCGGGATGGTAGAGGAGACGGGGACCGTAGAGGAGGGAGGGAAGACGATAGGCTGACCGCCCCGCCGTCGGGCGCCGCCCGTAACCCCGCCGGACAGAACCTGAGCCGCGCCGTCGGGGTTAGGGCGCGCATGGCGTTCGACGACCGGATCCCCCTCTTCCCGCTGGGCCTCGTCCTCTACCCGGACGAGCCCGTCCCGCTCCACATCTTCGAGCCGCGCTACCGCGAACTCGTCCGCCGCTGCATGGAGGACGACCTCGCCTTCGGCGTGGTCTACGCCGACGGCGACGACATGGCCGAGGTGGGCTGCACCGCCCGCATCCGCCGCATCGTCACGCGCTACGACGACGGGCGGCTCGACATCGTGGCGGTCGGGGAGGCGCGCTTCCGCGTGCGCGAGCTGTTCCACGACCTCGCCTACCTCACCGCCGACGTGGAGCCGTTCGGGGTGGAAGCGCTTAACGAGCGGCCGGACCCCGTCGCCCGCGAGCGGATGATCACGCAGCACATGAAGCTGCTGGAGTTCGGCGGCGAGGCCATCCGCCCCCAGCTCTACCAGTCGGCGCGCTTTGTTTCCTTTGCCGTCGCCCCGAGCGCCGGGCTGGAGCCGGCCGAGAAGCAGCAGCTGCTGGAGATGGCGACGGAACGGGAGCGCGTCGACTTCCTCGTCGCCCACTTCGAGCGTGCGCTCGTCCGTCTGGAGAAAGCGCGTCGCCTCCGCTCCCTCGCCCGCGGCGACGGTCATTCCGGTTTGCCGCCCGAGTTGGGCGGGTAGGCAGGTAGGCATGTACGCACGCAGGCACGTAAGCGAGTAGGGAGGAGACGTGCCGAGGCAGCCCCGCCTTTTCTTACGTGCCTGCGTGCCTGCGTGCCTGCGTGCCTGCGTGCCTGCGTGCCTGCGTGCCTGCGTGCCGAAGCGCCTCCCCTCCTGCGATCTTTAGCTCATCCCATCCTTCGCTCTTCCCCATGACCCTCGGTGGTTATACCCTCGACGCGATCGACGCCGGGCGGCTCCGGCTCGACGGCGGGGCCATGTTCGGCATCGTGCCCAAAAACCTCTGGGCGCGGCAGACGCCGGCCGACGACGAGAACCGGATCACGCTCGCCATGCGCTGCCTGCTCCTGCGGGGCCACGGGCGCACGGTGCTCGTGGACTGCGGCCTGGGCGACCGCTTCGACGACCGCTTCGCGAAGATCTACGGCGTCGAGCACCCCCGCGACACGCTCGCACGCTCGCTGGAGGTGGCAGGCGTGGGGATGTCCGACGTGACCGACGTGCTCCTGACGCACCTCCACTTCGACCATGCGGGCGGGGCGACCGTGCGCGGCGAGGACGGGGCGCTCGCGCCCGCGTTCCCGAACGCCACGTACCACGTGCAGCGCGGGCACTGGGCGTGGGCGCACGAGAGCCCGCGCGAGACGGCGAGCTTCCTCCCGGAGCACATGGCGCCGCTGGAAGCGGCGGGGTGCCTCAACCTCCTCGGCCCGGGCGAGACCCCCCTGCCGAACGTGGAGCTGGTGACGGTGGACGGCCACACACGCGGGATGCAGCTCCCGCTCCTGCGCGACCCCGAAGGCGGGGCGCCACCCCTCCTGTACGCGGCCGACCTCTTCCCGACCGCCGCGCACGTCCCGCTCCTCTGGATCATGGCCTACGACGTGGCCCCGCTCGACACGCTGGCCGAAAAGGGCCGGCTCCTTGCCCGGGCCAGTGAAGAAGAATGGACGGTGATGTTCGAGCACGACCCCACCTGCGCCCTCGCCCGCATCGCCCGCACCGACCGCGGCTTCGAGGCCGCCGACCGCCGCGACACGCTATGACCGCCGCCTTCCTGACGGTCGGGGACGAACTGCTCATCGGGCAGACCGTCAACACCAACGCCGCGTGGCTCGCCGCCCGGTTCAACGCGGAGGGGGTGGACGTGGTACGCATGGAGACCGTCGGCGACGACGCCGGGGCCATCGCGGCGGCGCTCGCCCGCGCGCTGGAAGCCGCCGACATCGTGGTGATGACGGGGGGGCTCGGCCCCACCCGCGACGACATCACGAAGCGCACGGTGGCCGACGCCCTCGGCCTCCGGCTCGTCCGCGACGAGGGGGTTATCCGCGACGTGGAGGCGTACTTCGCCCGGCGCGGTCGGCCGATGGACCCGGTGAACCTCCCCATCGGCGACGTGCCGGAGGGCTTCGAGGTGCTCCCCAACCCCGTCGGCACCGCGCCCGGACTCTGGGGCGAGGTGACGGACAGCGCAGGCCGCCCGCGCGTCGTGGTGATGATGCCGGGCGTCCCCTACGAGATGAAGCAAATCACAGAAACGGCCGTCGAGCCCCGGCTGGCAGCGCGGCGCGACGGCGTCGTGCTCCACCGGACGCTCCTCACGGCGGGGGAGGGGGAGACGATGATCGCGGAGCGCCTGGGCGACCTCGACGACCTGCTGGGGGATGCCCTCACGCTGGCCTTCCTCCCCGAACTGGGCACCGTCCGCCTCCGCATCACGGCGAAGGGGGCGGACCGGGCCGCGGCTGAGGCCGCGCTCGACCGGGCCGAGGGGCTGATGCGCGAGCGGCTCGGCCATCGCGTGGCGGGGGAGGGCACCGACACGCTGGAACAGGCACTGGGTCGGGCGCTTGTTGAAAAAGGGCTCACGCTCGCCGTGGCCGAGAGCTGCACCGGCGGCGCCGTCGCCGCGCGCCTGACCGCCGTAGCAGGCGCCAGCCGCTACTTCCTAGGGGGCGTTGTGGCCTACAGCAACGAGGCGAAGGAGGCGCTGCTCGGCGTGCCGCACGACCTGTTGGAAGAACACGGCGCCGTGAGCGAGCCCGTCGCTCGCGCGATGGCCGAGGGCGCCCGCCGCGCGTTCGGCACCGACCTCGCCGTCGCCACCACCGGCGTCGCCGGGCCGACGGGCGGGTCAGAGGAAAAACCCGTCGGGACGGTCTGGATCGCCGTCGCCGACGCGGCCGGCACGCGGGCCGCCTGCCTCCGGTTCACGAACGACCGGACCCTTAACATCGGGCTCGCTGCGAGCGTCGCGATGAACCACGTGCGCCTCTCGCTCGACCCTGTTTCAACGGTGGGCTGAAGCGGCGATTCAGGCGGTTGAAGGGGCGGAACTTTGGGGAAAAATCACGGAGCCAGGTGTTACTCCGCGTGAAGGCTAAACGACGGATCGTCAGCCCGAGAGACCTCGCCGAATCAGGGAAAACCTGAGGGGGCAAAAAGGTGGATGCTTGGGCCGAACCGGACTGGCATTCAGGTCTGCATTCGGGCCGTGAGCACCCCGGGTTTGTGGACGGAGGTCGCGCGAGGTCGGAGGCGACGGCTTCCCCCCGAGAACGGCCCAGGGGCCCATTCTCGCAGGATTCGGTACGTCACCGCGGTGCTCGCCACGGCGTCGGCAGGGGATCCGGCGGGCTCGAACCGGAGGGGGCGAAATGCATCCAGAACCGGGGCGATGGAGGAACGGCCTGTGGACAGACAAGGACGTTTGACCCGAGTGCCGTGTCTGCGGGACCACTCACATTGCGCGCATACACCTCGTGGCGTAACTACTAACGCTATCACTCCCTTTCTGCGCCTGCACCACCCGCGATGCAACCGTCCACTACGCCCGCGTCCCGCCTCCCCCTCGTCGCTCTGCTCGCCCTCGCCCTCGTGGGAGGGATCGGCGCGACGGGGAGCCCGGCCCCGCCTGTGGAGGCCCCCCGGCCCGCAGCGCCCGTGCGCCCCTTCTCGTGGCCGTCCGCGCTGGTCCCCGTGATCTCCGCCACGATGACGGACGCCGTCGTCGTGGGGCAGGGCGACGGCGAGGCGAACCCGGGTGACCGGATCCGCTACACCGTCATGATCTCAAACACCGGGACCACGGCGGCGACGAACGTGAACCTCGTCTTCGGGCAGTTCATCCGGACCACGTTCGTCGCCGGCTCGGGGCGGACGACGCCGCTCGCCATCGACGACGCCTACACCACGTTCGGCAACACGCGGGTGCAGGTCACGAGCGCGGCGCAGGGTCTGCTCGCGAACGACTACGACCCCGACAACGGCGCGGCGACCCCGGGCACGGGGCTCACGGTGAAGCCCGGGAGCGTGGTGCGCACCGGCGGCACCGTCACGGGCACCGGCACGCTCTCGGCCAACGCCGACGGCACGTTCACCTACCTCCCCCCGCGCGGGTCGCTGGGGACGGAGACGTTCACCTACATCCTCACCGACGCCGACAACGGCGACTCGCCGGTCCCGGGCGTCGTCACGTTCACGGTCGGGACCGCCGTGGTGTGGTACATCGACAACGCCGCCGCGGCCGGCGGCGACGGCCGCTCGTCGACCCCCTATAACTCGATCGCCGACTACAACACGGCGCAGGGGTCGGGCGGCGCCTCGAACCCCGAGGCCGGCGACTTCGTGTTCGTCGCGACGGGCGGCAGCGCCTACACCGGTAGCCTCGTGCTGCTCAACAATCAGCGGCTCATCGGGCAGGGCGTGAGCCTCCAGACGGAGCTGGGCGTCGCGCCCGGCGTGGGTGTGACGCTCCCCGCAGCGGGGACGGCCCCGACGCTGACGAGCGCAGCGAACACCGTCACGCTGGCCCAGAACAACACCATCCGCGGCCTCACGCTGGGGAACGCGACGGGCCTCGACCTGACCGGGACCGGGTTCGGGACGCTCACGCTGACCGCCGTCACCCTCAACGGGAACGGCCGTCCGCTCCTGCTCACCAACGGCACGCTCGCCGCCACCTTCCTGAGCATCTCTTCGTCGGCGGCCTCGGGCGGCGCGGGCATCTCGCTCAATCAGGTGGCCGGCTCGATGACCGTCACCGGCGGCACCACCATCACGGGGTCGACGACGCAGGGCATCTTCGTCAACCAGTCCACCGCCAGCGTCGACTTCGGGAACACCTCCATCACGGGGGGCACCGACGCCGTCTCGCTCCAGAACAACACGGCGGGCACGCGCACCTTCGGCACGTTCTCGACGAACAACAACACGGGCGTCGGCTTCCTCCACGCCGTCGGCGGCGGCACGACGACGGTCACCGGGGCGGCCTCGATCCTCAACTCCGGCGGCGCCGGCATCGACATCCGCAGCTCGACGACCGCCGTCACGTTCGGGGCCGTCAATGTGGCGAGCTCGGCCGGCACGGCCGTGAACCTCGGCGCGGCGGCCTCGGGCAACTCCGGCGCCGTCACGTTCGGCGACCTCGACCTCTCCCCCGACGCCGGGCAGCGCGCGTTCCACGCGCTCAACAACACCGGCACGATCACGACCACGAGCGGGACGTGGACGGCCTCGGGCGGCGCGAGCACGGTCGAGATCGTCGGCGTCAGCGCGGCCTCGCGCACGCCGCTGGCGATGGCGCTCGACGCCGTCTCCTCGACGAACGACACGGCCGCGGGCGTGAGCTTCAACTTCGTCAGCGGCGCCGTGTCCTTCGCGGGCGCCGTGAGCATCACGAACCCCACGGGGGCCGGCCTCCAGGTCCAGAACTCGACGGCGACCTTCGCCTTCAACGGGGCCTTCACCTCGACGCAGTCGGGCGGCACGGGCGTGCTGCTGAACACCAACTCGGGGACGATCGGGTTCAACAGCGCGAGCACCTTCCAGGTGACCCCGGACGCGAACGCCACGGCGCTCAGCATCCAGGCCAGCAGCGCCGCCGTCTCTTCGACGACGGGCACCCTCACCACGACGGACGCCCCGGCGCTCGACGTGTCGAGTTCCGCGCTGAACCTCACGCTCGCCACCGTCACCGCCGATAACCAGGGTGACCCGGACGTCGGGATCAACCTGAACACGGCCTCGGGGACGGTGACCGTGAACGCCGGGACGATCACGGGTGGCACCGGGACGGCCGTCAACGTCAACGCGGGCTCCGTCAACGCGACGATCCGGGCGACGGTGACGCAGAACTCGGCCGCGCGCGTGGTGGACGTGCAGAACCCCACGGGCGGCACCGTCGCCTTCAACACCGGCACGATCACGGGCGGGGCGAGCAGCCTCGGCGTCCGCGTGAGCGGGCTCGCCGCCGGGAGCAGCGTGACGTTCGCGAACCTGAACCTCGGCACCGTCGGCTCGCCGATGGCGGCCACGGCCGTGACGCTGACGAACAACGCGGGCAACGTCGGCCTCGGCACGGTGAGCGTCTTCACGACGAGCGGCGGGTCCGGCATCCTCGGCACCGGCAGCTCCGGCTCGATCTCGACGGCGAGCGGGACCGTGAGCGCGGGGGCCGCCGCCGCCGTGAGCATCACGGGCCCCGCCGGCCTCACGCCGCTCGACATGGCGCTGACGACGGTGTCCGCCAGCGGCGGCGCGAACGGCATCTACCTCCAGAACACCGGCACCACGGGCAGCCCCGGCGGCTTCCGCGTGCTGGGCACCGGCTCCGCGGGCTCCGGCGGGACCATCGCGGGGATCACCGGCGCCGACGGCGCGACGTCGGGGAACGGGGTCTACCTCAACAACACCCGCCGCGTGTCGCTCACCCGGATGAACTTCACGGGCTCGCAGAACAACGGCGTCTTCGGCACCGGCGTCCGCGGCGTGCTCGCGATGGACAACCTCGTCTTCTCGGGCAACCACGGCACGAGCAACAGCGGCGACTTCGACGAGTCAGCAGTCAACCTCGTGGATGCCGGCGGCGCCATCACGCTGAAGAACTCGACGCTGAACGGCGGTGCCTGGAACGCGGCCCGCGTGGAGAACCTCACCACCTCGCCGACGCTCGACTCGCTGGTGTTCGCCAACAACACCGTCACGACGATGCAGGGGAGCACCGTCGACGTGCGGAGCACGGCCCTCCTCGTCGCCCTCTATGGGGGTACGGCAGACGTGCGCATTCGCCAGAACACCGTGAGCTACTGGTGGGGCAACGCCATCCACGTGCTCGCGCAGCAGACAGCCAACGTGACCGCCCGCATCACCGGCAACACGGCGCACCAGACGAGCGGGGCGCTAGCTGCAGCGGGCGGCATCTGGGTGGCCGGTGGTACCCTGACCTACCGGATCGCGAACAACAGCGTGCGCGGCACAGACGGAACGGCGATTAGCGCGGACCGCACGGCTGCCGGGACCACGATGCAAGGCACGATTGAGAACAATCTGGTCGGTGCGTCTGGCGTGGCGAACTCAGGCTCGAACACGGGCATCGGCATCTTTGCCAGTCATCACGGAACCCAGACGACCACGGTAAGGATCGCGAATAACGTGCTCCGCCAGCTCAACGGCTCTGCCAACGGCGCTATTACGGCATTGTCTGGAGACGCCGCTGCTTATGGTGGGAGCGGGACGCTGAATGCTACCATTGTGGGTAATAATATTCAGGAAAGCGGAACTACGGTTAATAACGCCCAGCATGGAATCCTGGTTACGCATGGAACACAGAGTGGTCCGCCTAATGACACTGATACAGGATGTTATGACATTGGAGGTACAACGGCTGCTTTGAGAAATGTTATTACGAGCTTCAATATGGCCTCTGTGGCGACCTCTCAGAACCGGATCCGTATCAACCAGCGTTTCGGGACGACGTCACGTTGGCCTGGCTATACAGGTGCTGCTACTGGTGGAACCTCTACGACTGACATCGGCACGTATCTTTTGGGTCGGAACACAGCATCAAACACGGCCAACGCGAATACATCGACCGGTGGTTTCCTAAACACGTCGCCGGCAGGGAGCGCCTGCCCGCAGCCGGCGCCGCTGAGCTTTACGGCGCAGGCCGACGTGCCCTCGGAGCCGACGAACCCGGTCCTCGACGAGGCCCCGGCGCTGCTGGGGAGCCTCGTGGCTCCGGCCCCGGTCGAGGCGTCGAAGGTGGAGGCGGCCTCGGTCGTCGCTCCCCTCGCAGCGGCTGAGATGGCGCCTGCGGTGGACGTGATGCAGACGGCGGCCTACAGCCCGGCGCCGCCGGTGGGTGGGCCGCGTGCAGTGGCCGACCCGGTCCTGCTCGCCTCGGCCGACCGGCTGGAGAGCGTGCGGCTCGCCGTCGAGGCGTTCGAGGTGCGGCGCGCGGCTGAGGAAGCCACGGCGCCGGTCGCCCCGCGCGACCCGTCGGCGGTGACGCCGGTGTACGCCTACACCTCGGAGGGCGACACCATCATCGCCTACGTCAACGAGTTCGGCGGCATGACCTTCCCCATCGGGACGCTCCCGGCGGGCCGCAGCGTGACCGTCACGTTCGACGTGGACATCGACAGCCCCTTCGGAGCCGGCACGGCGTCGGTCTCGTCGCAGGGCACCGTCACCGCCGACGGCGGGATCAGCGTCGCTACCGACGATCCTGACGTGGCGGGGACGACCAACCCGACCGTGACGCCCGTCGTGGACCGCCGGACGGTGCCGACGTCGTTGACGGGCACGGCGCCGGAGGGCGCCGACGCGGGGTGGCGCTACCTCTCCGCGCCGGTGACGGGGGTGACGCTCGCCAACATGGCCGCGCAGAACCTCGTCCAGGGGGTGCCCGGGTACTACGACGGCCCGGTGGACTGTAACGGCGTGCCGTGCCTGTCGAACTTCCGCACCGGCTGGAATGGGACGGCGTGGCCTGTCCCCTCCGGCGGGGCACAGCAGCTCCTCCCGGGCCGCGGGTTCATCTGGTACCTCTACGACCTCACGTTCAACCCCGGCGGCGCGAGCCAGAGCGTCGCGCTCCCGTCGAGCCTGACGGCGACGGGCGTCATCGCCGCGGGTCCGGTGGCCGTCCCGCTCCACACGGTCGGCGTGGACCCGGGCAAGTGGAACCTCGTCGGCAACCCCTACCCCAACCCCCTCGACGTGAGCGGGGTGACGTCGTGGGCGCAGGGCGGCACGCTCAATAGCGCGGTGCTCCAGACGTGGGACCCCGTGCCGGGGAGCTACGTGCTCACGACGACGCAGGGGAACGTGGTGCAGGTGTGGCAGGCGGCGTTCCTGGAGAACAGCACGGCGACGACGCTGTCGATCCCGGCCACGGCGCAGACGACGGGGGCCCTCCTCCCGGCGGGCACGCCCACGCCGGAGGGCGCCACGGCGGGCACCACGCCGGTCGAGGCGGGCGCCACCGCGCGCGCCGAGGCGGACGAGGCGGCGGCGCGCGCGGCGCCCGAGCCGGTCCAGTCGCGGCTCGTCGCGTTCGAACTCGCCGGCACGGATGCGATGACGAACGCGGCCACGCGCGACCGCGCTTCGGTCGTCACGTTCCGGAGCGACGCCACGGACGGGGCCGACCTCTGGGACGCGGGCAAGCTGAGCCCGCCGATGGCGGCCTACGCGCTGCTCGCCTTCGGCGCCGAGCGGCCCGGCCCCGACGGGCCCGAGGCGGTGCTCCGGGCGCAGGAGTCGCGGCCGTTCGAGCCGACGGCGACCGTCGAACTCCCGGTCCACGTCCTCGCGCGTGGGACGAGCCCGACGCTCACCCTCACGTGGCCGACGATGGAGAACGTGCCCGAGGGCTGGGCGCTCGTGCTCCGCGACCTGGAGACGGGGCAGGACGTCAACCTCCGCGAGCAGCAGAGCTACACGTTCGTCGTGACCCCGGGCGCCCGCGGCGAGGCGCGCCCCGACGACATCCGCTCGGCGCGAGCCGAGGGGGATGCGCGGTTCACGCTCATCATCGCGCCGTCGGGCGTCGTGGCTGCGGGCGATGGCCCGCTCCCGCGCGTGTTCGCGCTCACCGGCGTGTACCCCAACCCGGCGCGCGGCGCGGCCACGGTCGCGTTCGACGTGCCGCGGGCGGCCACGGTGACGGTGGAGGTGTTCGACGTGCTCGGCCGCCGCGTGGCGACGCTGGCCGAGGGCAGCCAGGCCCCCGGCCGCCACACCATCCGCCTCGACGGCGGGCTGCTCTCGACGGGCACCTACCTCGTGCGGATGCGGGCGTCGTCGGACGATGGGGCCGAGACGTACGAGCGGGCCCGTGCCGTGACGATCATCCGCTAAGCGTCCGTCAGGCCAGGGCGTGCGGCCCGCTCCTCCCGGGGCGGGCCGCACGCGTTCTGGAGCGAGCCGCCGGGGCGGTCCACTTTTTCGGGTCCGTCCCCATGTTCTTTCACGTGGGCGAGTCGACGGGGGGTGAGTGACACGCCGCTGGCACGCATCCCGCCGTAAGCTCCCCACCGACGCCCCGCCCCTGCCGGCGCGGGTTCCCTCTTTACGGACTCGTGTACACCCCTACTCCCATGGCCAAGGAAAACCCCGCCCAGAGCGACGCCAAGGCGAAGGCGCTCGACCTGGCGATGAAGCAGATCGAGAAGCAGTTCGGTAAGGGCGCCATCATGAAGATGGGCGACGCCCCGCCGGTCTCCGTCGATGCCATCTCGACCGGCTCCATCACGCTCGACCACGCCCTCGGCATCGGCGGCATCCCGCGCGGGCGCGTCATCGAGATCTACGGGCCGGAGTCCTCGGGCAAGACGACGCTCGCCACGCAGATCGTGGCCGAGGCGCAGAAGCTCGGCGGGCAGTGCGCGTTCATCGACGCCGAGCACGCCTTCGACCCGGCCTATGCCGCCAAGCTCGGCGTCGACATCGACAACCTCCTGATGTCGCAGCCGGACACCGGCGAGCAGGCGCTGGAGATCTGCGACATGCTCGTGCGCTCCGGCGCCATCGACGTGGTGGTGATCGACTCCGTCGCCGCGCTCGTGCCGAAGGCCGAGATCGAGGGGGAGATGGGGCAGAGCCACGTCGGCATCCAGGCGCGGCTGATGAGCCAGGCGCTCCGGAAGCTCACCGGCACGATCAGCCGGACGAAGACCTCCGTCATCTTCATCAACCAGATCCGCGAGAAGATCGGCGTGATGTTCGGGAGCCCCGAGACGACGACGGGCGGCCGCGCCCTCAAGTTCTACGCGAGCGTGCGCATGGACATCCGCCGCATCGGCGCGATCAAGGAGGGGACGGAGGTGACGGGCAACCGCACCCGCGTAAAGGTGGTCAAGAACAAGGTGGCCCCGCCGTTTCGGGAGGCCGAGTTCGACATCATCTACGGCGAGGGCGTTAGCCTGCTCTCCGAACTCATCGACCTCGCGCTGACGCACGAGATCATCCAGAAGTCCGGCTCGTGGTTCTCCTACGGCGAGACGCGCATCGGGCAGGGGCGTGAGGCCACGAAGCAGTGGCTGAAGGAGAACGAGGCGATCAAGTCCGAGGTGATGCAGAAGGTGAAGGAGGCCATGGGGATGATCCCCGCGGCTCCCGGCGCTGTCATCGACGACGACGACGACGTCGAGGCCGGCAGCAACGGCCAGGCCGCGCTCATCGACTTCTAGACCCTTCGGGTTGACCGCGGACGGCCCAGCCGACCGCCGCTGAATACGCGCCGCCGGGCTCAGGCTCGGCGGCGCGTTCGTGTTTGAGGAAGGCTGTTAAGCGCGTAGGCGCGTGAGCACGTAAGCGTATGCTGAGGACAGAAGGCCGGCATGGGCGAGCCGTGTAAGCCTTTCTGCCTACACGCTTACGTGCCTACGCGCCTACGTGCCTCCCGGTGGAGCCCCCGGCGCGCTCACGCGTTGCAAGGGGCCGCTTCCCCCTCGCCCGTGTCCCGCCGCTCCTCTCTCGCCCTTCGCCTCACGCTCCTCCTCGGGGTGCTCCTGCCGTCCGCCGCGTCGGCGCAGCTCGTCGCCGCGGACACGCTCGCGCCGCCGCCGAACACGGAGCACATCGACATCCGCGCCTTCCGCGCCATCTACGAGATCGAGGACCCCGTCTTCGTGACGACGGTGCAGCAGGCCAACGTGATCTCGAAGCCGGTCTTCGTGATGGCCGTGCCCATCTCCGCAGCGATGGCCGCTGCCACCCGCAGCAGCTACGACCCGACCATCCGGCTGGCCGCTACGCAGGCCGGGGCCACAGCGGTGATCTACGCGCTGAAGGGGACAGTGCGTCGGCCCCGGCCCTACCGTGGGCTGGAGGGGATCGAGTACCGCGCCCGCGAGCACAACCCCGACCGCGACCCCTACTCGTTCCCCTCGGGACACGCGGGCATGGCCTTCGCCATCGCCACCTCGACCTCGCTCTCGTACCCGGAGTGGTACGTCATCGTGCCGGCCTACCTTTGGGCGTCGGCCACGTCGGTCGCGCGCGTGTGGCACGGGGTGCACTACCCGAGCGACATCCTGGCGGGCGCCGTGCTGGGGGCGGGGACGGCGACGCTCGTTTATCTCTTACTTCCTCGCTTTGACGAGGACGACGAAGAAGGAGCCCCGATGGTGATAAACCTCCGCTTCGGGCTGTGATGGAGCGCCTCAACGTGTCGAGCGGGGCGCCGTGGGAGCCCATCGTGGGCTACAGCCGCGCCGTGCGCGTGGGCGACCACGTGTTCGTAACGGGGACGACGGCGACAGGCGAGGGCGGCGCAATCGTGGGGGAGGGCGACGCCTATGCCCAGGCCATGCAGACCTTCAGGAACATCGAGCGCGCGCTGCGCGCGGCGGGCGCGGAGATGCGCGACGTGGTGCGGACGCGGATCTACGTGATCGACATCGCGCGCGACTGGGAGGCGGTCGGCCGGGCGCACCACGCGTGGCTGGGCGAGGTGCTCCCGGCGACGACGATGGTCGAGGTCCGGGCGCTCATCGACCCTGTGATGCTGGTCGAGATCGAGGCCGACGCCGTGCTCGGGGTTTCTTCCATAGGGGCCGCCATGACGGGGCGATAGAGCCCACGACGGACGCCGGCTAGTGCATGACGGGGGCGGGGACGGACGTGCCGTCGCCCCCCTCCACGTCCACGCCGTCGGGCTGCCCCTGGTCGGCGCCGACGCTCGAACCACGGCCGGGGGTAGGCTCGAAGTGGCGGCGGAGCGGGATCTCGGGCACCAGCCACGTCACCAGCCAGCCCGCGACTACGAGGCCGAGGGCGATCTGGAACACGGGGTGGAGCGCCCCGGCGAACGCCGCGCGCACCCCTTCCGGGATGGGGCCCACCGCGCCGCCCGGCGCGCCCTCGCCCGCGGGCATCAGGGACACGTCGCCGCCCAGCCGGTGGAGCAGGCCCAGCGCCATCACCGCGCCCATCACGGCCGCACCGGCGGCCCCGCCGATCTGGCGGAAGAACTGGCTCGCGCTCGTGGCCTGTCCTAGCTTCCCGATGTCGACGGCGTTCTGGATGGCGAGGGTGTAGAGCGGCATCGAGGGGCCGATGCCGAGCCCGCAGACGACCATGTAGAGCGCGACGGTCGTGGCGCTCGTCGACACGTCCATCGTCGTGAGCAGGAAGACACCGACGGCGAGGATGAGCCCGCCGCCCACCATGAATGGCTTGTAGCGGCCCCAGCGGCTCACGACCTGGCCCGAGATGATCGAGCCCGACACCACGCCCATCGACAGCGGGATCATGGCGGCCCCGGCCCCGGTGGCCGAGACGCCCACGACGTTGACGAGGAAGAGCGGGAGGAACACCACCATGCCGAGGAACGCCGCGCCGTAGAGGAACAGCGCCCCGATGGAGGTGGCGAAGACGCGGTCGCGGAAGAGGCGGGGGTCGAGGAGCGGGTCGGGCCGCTTCACCGACCGGAAGCCGAACAGCACCAGCGAGACGACGGCGGCGGCGAGGAGGCCGAGCGTCGTGGGGGAGTCCCACGGGTAGGCCCGCTTGTCGAGTTGGAGCGTGAGGATGAGGGGGACGAGCCCGCCGATGAGCAGCAGGGCGCCGAGCACGTCGAGCCGCCCCCGGGCCGGGGGCACGAGCGGCGGCATGCGGCGGATGATGAACCACAGCGCCAGCGCGCCGAAGGGGAGGTTGACGTAGAACACCCACCGCCACCCCGCGATGCCCGGGATGACGCCGCCGTGGTCGGTCAGGAACCCGCCTACGAGCGGGCCAAGCACGCTCGCGATGCCGAAGACGCCGCCGACGAACCCCTGGTACTTCCCGCGCTCGCGCGGGGGGAAGAGGTCGGCGATGACGATGAACGCCATCGCGAAGAGGCCGGCGCCGCCGAGCCCCTGAATGGCGCGGGCGATGATGAGCTGGGTCATCCCGTCGCCCACGAGCGGGAGCGTCCCGAACTCCCCGGCGAGCCCGCACAGGAACGAACCGGCGAGGAACACGCTGATGGCCCACAGCTCGATCGTGCGTCGGCTGATCATGTCGGCCAGCTTGCCGTAGATGGGCACCATCGCCGTCGAGGCGAGGAGGTAGACCGTGGCGACCCAGGCGTAGCGCTCGACGCCGCCGAGGTCGGCGACGATGCGGGGGAGGGCGGTCGAGACGATGCTCTGGTCGAGCGCGCCGAGGAACAGCGCGAGCAGGATGCCGACGAAGGTGAAGAGGCGGTCTTGCGGGGAGAGATCGGCGGTGGCGGACACGAAGCGGAGTGGACGGGGTGGGGGATCTCTGCCAAACGCACGGGTAACGGACACGGTCCGCCTCCACCGCGATTTCGGGAGGGCGCCTACAGGGAGGGGAATTACCCTGCGTCGAGCGCCTCGCGGGCGGCGCGTTCGCCGCTGGCGAGGGCGCCCGCCACCGTCGACGCCTGCCCCTCGGTGTCGGTCGCCTCCCCGGCGAGGAAGAGGGTCTTTTCTATTGGTCGTGCCAGTGCGGCACGGGCGCGCATCCCGCTCACGCCGACGTAGGAGTAGGCGCCCCGCGCCCACGGGTCGGCCCCCCAGTCGGCCGCCTTCGCCCCGACGAGGCGGGCGGCGAGGCGCGCACGGTCCATGCGGAGCGTGTCGGCCAGCACGTCGAGCGCCGTGTCGATGAGCGCGCGGGGGCGACGTCCGGAGAGCGCGGCGGCCGTGGGGCCCGCGGTCCACGCGGTCAGGATGGGCGCGCGGAGCGGGAGGTGCGTCCAGAACGTCGGGAACGGGGCGCCGGGGGCGAACAGGAAGCCCATGTCCGCCAGCGACGCGCCGCCCACGTCCTTTTGGTTTGCCCAGAAGGGTGTATCGAAGGCGAGGAGCACCTTCACCACGGGGCCCATCACGAGCTTGCGGGCGGCAGCGCGTGTCTCCTCGGGGAGGTCGGGCTCGAACTGGACGCCGCCGGGGGCGTCGGGCTCGTCCTGAAGAAAGGGGAGGGGGAGGGTGACGATAGCCTGCCGAGCTTCGAGGGTCGTTTCCCGGCCGCCGCTGTCTGTCGTGGTGACGGTGACGTGGCCTCGGCGCCAGCGGACGGCTGTTACCCGGCTACCAGGTGAAAAAGAAAAACGGGCGGGCGGGAGCGCCTGCACCATCGCCCGGAGGAGGGCGCCATAGCCATGCACGAGCCGGTGCTGCGGGTCGTCATCCACGTCGCCCAGGCCCTCCCATTCCTCGGCGAGGGAGCGGGCGGAGATGAGCGCGGGGTCGGCCGCGTCGAAGCCCTCCACGAATGCGCACGCGCGGGGGCGGGCGGCGGCGAATTCGTCGCCTGCCGCGTGGGTCGCGAGGAAGTCCGTGAACGACACGTCGCGGCCTTTCAGCCGGTCCAGCCGCTCCATGACGCGGCCGACGCTCGCGTGGAAATCAGGGTGGCGGCTGAGCCCGGCGGGCGTCGGGTGGATGTCAACCCCCTCCGTCACGTAGAAGGGCTGGGGGTGGGGACGGAGCCGTTCGAGCGTTGCCGGGGGCGTGCCGTGGACGAACTCGGCCCCCAGTTCGACGGGCAGTGGAAAAAGTGCGGGGTGGACGGTGCGGATGCGCCCGCCCAGCCGCCGCCGCGCCTCAACGAGGTGGACGCGTCGGCCGGCACCGGCGAGCGTTTCGGCGGCGGCGAGGCCGGCTGCGCCACCGCCAATGACGATCACATCGAACGCGGGCATGGCGGCTCGGCCCTTCAGGCGGACGCCATCGCGTAGCCCTCCTCCTCGACGGCGGCGACGAGCGCGTCGCGGGAGGTCTTTTCCTCATCGTAGCGGACGCGGGCTTCCCCGATCTGTACGTCCTCCACGTCCACCCCCTCGACTTCCGCGAGGGCGTTGCGGACGGCGGCGACGCAATGGCCGCAGGTCATCCCGTCGATCTTCAGGGTCTCGGTCGTCATGGGGTGGGGGCGGAATCGGGGGTGGCACGCGCGGCCGGGGATGGGGTTGCGAGGCTACGTGCCCCGAGGTCGGCCGGGGTGTTGGCGTTGCGGAGAGCGTCGGCGTCGAGCGGGACGCCTACGACCGTGAGCCGGTCGAGGAGCCGGTAGAGGGCGAACTGGCCTGCGGCGAGGTGGTCGGCGGCGACGGTGGCGATGCGGGTGTGGTAGAGCGCGCACACGGGCTGTGCCCATCCCTCGCCGTCGAGGGCGACGACGGCGTCCGCATCCCCGGTGTCGGCGGCGAGGAGCGGCACGAGGGCGGCGGGCGTCAGGTAGGCCAGGTCGCAGGCGGCGACGAGGAGCCACGGCGTGCGGGCGGCCGTCAGCCCGGCGACGAGCCCGCCGAGGGGACCGGCGTCGGGGGCCGCGTCCAGCACCACGCGGGCCCCTACGGGGTAGTCGCGCGGCGTGCTTCCGGTGGCGATGAGGACCTCCGCGCTATGCGGGGCGAGCGCGGCGAAGACGCGGGCGACGAGGGGCGTGCCGTCCACCTCGGCGAGCGCCTTGTCCCCTCCGAACCGGCGGCTGTGGCCCCCGGCGAGGATCAGCCCGGTTATTTCCTCAGGCGCCGGCATTAGCGGCGAGGGGGTTGGGGAAAGCGTCCATTTCGTCGGGCTCTCTATGGAGGCACGCGAAGTCTTTTTCTACCAGGAGCGCCAGCACCCGTCCGTCGCCCGCGTCCTGCATACCCTCGAAGCCGACCCGGTCGTCGTCCGGCCAGCCCGGGAGCCACTGGGCGGGGACCGTGACGGTGAGCGTGGAGCCCTCCCACGTTGCGCCCAGCCCTTCGGCATCGGCGGCGCGGACGGTGTAGGTAAAAAAAACGCCGGGGGCGACGTGCATCGCGTCCTCGACCACGCCCCCGGCGACGAGGCGTTCGACCTCGGGGCGGGTGAGGCGGAGGCGGAGGCTGTCGCCTCGAACGCGGAGCTTCACGGGAGGGAAGGGCTGGGGTGGGGCGTGCGGCGTCTAGCCGTCGCCGTCGGGGACGGTTCCGGCGGGCGGCGTCGGGGCCGCTTCCACCTTCGCAAGCAGGGCCAGCAGGTGAGCCTGCTCCCCCTCGTCCAGCGCCGCGAGCATGGCGGCGGCGACGCGGCGGTAGAGGGCGGTGTCCTCGGCGAAAGCGGCCTCGCCCGCTGGGGTCAGCGTCACGAGCCACACCCGGCGGTCTTCTTCACTTCGGCGGCGGGCGACGAGCCCGCGCCCCTCCAGACGGTCGATGACGGGCGTGACGGCGCTCTGGCCCACAGCCAGGTGGGCGGCGACCTCGCCCATCCGGCTCGGCCCGTGCACGCCAAGCACGCCGAGCGCGAGCAACTCCGGCTTGGTCAGCGTGCCACCCGCCGAGGCGTGCCCGGCCAGCCGTGCATAGAGCGAGCCGAGCCGCCGGAGCGCGTGGGCAAAGGCGTCGATGTGGGCGTCGGACGGCATCGTACGGGGGGTAAGTAAAAAAACGAACGGCAGGGCGTTCCGGGAGGTTTCATAATCGGATGGTTCACTTATTGAAACTTATTGGCCCACCCTCCGGTACGTTCGGCCATCTTCCACGCTCACGTTCATGCCCGGCCTCCTTTCTTCATTTGGCGCTCGCCCTTCGGGGATGCGCCTGGCGAGACTCCAGGGCTCCCCTAACTACAGAAACGGGCGGTTCGTGAACGCCCTGCCCACGCTGCGTAGCGGGTTGTCGGCGGGCACGGTGCGCGAGTGGCTCCTGGGCGCGAAAGGCAACCGCGAGCCCACGTCGCCGGTGCTCGTTGACCCGGAGACGGCCGCCCGGCTGGCGGGCCCGGCGGCGGACCTGCGGGTGACGTGGTTCGGCCACTCGACGCTCGTGGTCGAGGTCGAGGGCGTGCGGTTCCTCACGGACCCCGTCTTCGGGGACTATGCCTCGCCGGGGCCGCTCTTCGGCGTGCGCCGGTTCTTCGCGCCGCCCGTTCCCCTGGACGGGCTCCCGCCCATCGACGCCGTCGTGCTCTCGCACGACCACTACGACCACCTCGACGCGGGCACGATCCAGCAACTGGCCGACCGCGTGCCGCGGTTCGTCGTGCCGCTGGGTGTCGGGGCGCACCTGGAGGCGTGGGGCGTGGCGCCTGATAAAATCACCGAGCTGGACTGGTGGGAGGAGAGGGAGGTGAAGGGCGTCCGGCTCGTGGCGACGCCCGCGCGTCACTTCTCCGGCCGGTCGCTCGTCGGCCGCGACGGGACGCTGTGGGCGGGCTGGGCATTCATCGGGGCCCGCCGCCGCGCCTACTTCAGCGGCGACTCCGCGATGACCCCGCAGTTCGCCGAGGTCGGCGACCGGCTGGGGCCGTTCGAGGTGGCGATGGTCGAGGTGGGGGCCTACGACGCGGCGTGGTCCGACGTGCACATGGGCCCGGAGCAGGCCGTCGAGGCGTTCCAGATGGCGCGCGGCGGGCTGCTGGTGCCCGTCCACTGGGGGACGTTCAACCTCGCGTTCCACGGGTGGACGGAGCCCATCGAGCGCCTGCTCGTCGCGGCGGAACGGGCCGGGGTGACGGTGGCTGTGCCGCGTCCGGGCGGGAGTGTGGAGCCGGACGCGCCGCCTGCGCTGGAACGGTGGTGGCCCCAGGTCCCGTGGCGGACGGCTGAGGAGGCGCCCGTGGTGTCGACGGGCCTCGCTACCGCGGCGGCATAGAGGCTGCCGGGTGGGGAGGAGGGGCGTGCGGTGTCTATCCTCCCGCCCCTCCCGTTGCCCTCGCTGTGTCGTCTCCCGCCGCTCCCGCCCGCTCGCGCACGGCCGTCTACGCGCTGACGGCGCTCGTCATGGCGGCGTTCGCGGCGAACTCCTTGCTGGCGCGCCTCGCGCTGACGACGACGGACGTGGACGCGGCGACGTTCGTGGTCCTGCGGCTCGTGTCGGGCGCGCTCATGCTCGCCCTCGTGCTCCGGCTGCGGCGCGGGACGATGGGCGGCTCGTGGGCGTCGGGGCTGGCGTTGTTCGTCTATGCCGCCGCGTTCACGTTCGCCTACCGCACCCTCCCGGCCGGCACGGGCGCCTTTTTTTCCTTTGGGGCGATTCAGCTAACGATGATTGGGTGGGGGATCGCGCGCGGCGAGCGGCCGAGCGTCGTGCAGGCGGTGGGGATGCTGGTCGCCATAGGCGGGCTCGTCTACCTCCTGCTGCCTGGGCTGGCGGCGCCGCCCCTCGGGTCGGCCGCGCTCATGGCGACGGCGGGCGTGGCCTGGGGCGTCTACTCCCTCCGGGGGCGCGGAGCGACGGACCCCACAGGCGAGACGGCAGGCAACTTCGCCCGCGCGGCCGTGCCCGCCGTGCTGCTCAGCCTCGTCGCCGCGGAACTGGCGGGCGGCGCACACCTGGACGGATTGGGATTCCTCTACGCCGTGCTCTCGGGCGCCGTCACGTCGGGGCTGGGCTACGTCCTCTGGTACGCCGTGCTCCCTTCCCTGCGGGCGACGAGCGCCGCGACGGTGCAACTTGCGGTGCCCGTGCTGACCGCGCTCGGGGGCGTCGTTTTACTCGGGGAGAGCGTGACGCTGCGGCTGGCGGTGGCCGCCGTCGCGGTGCTCGGGGGGATTGCCCTGGTGCTCCGTAGTCGCTAGGCCGCGATGCGGTCGGCTCCGGTGTAGACGTTGAACCGCCCGTCGCGGACGAACCCCAGCAGCGTCATCGCGGTCGCCTCGGCCAGCTCGACGGCGAGCGACGAGGGGGCGCCGACGGCGGCCAGCACGGGGACGCCCGCCATCGCGGCCTTCTGCACCAGTTCGAAGCTGGCCCGCCCGCTCACGAGCAGGACACTCTCCGCCGGAGGCAGGTCCCCCTGTAGAAAGAAAGAGCCGATCAGCTTGTCCACGGCGTTGTGCCGCCCCACGTCCTCGCGCAGCCGGACAAGTGTGCCGTCATGACTAAAAAAAGCGGCGGCGTGGAGGCCGCCCGTCTGGTCGAACACCGCCTGCGCCTCGCGGAGCGCGCCCGGCAGGCCGTGGACGACGGCGGATGTAAGACGCGGACCGTCGGGCAGCGGCGGGCCCGCCAGCGCGCCCACGGCCTCCAGCGACGCCTTGCCGCACACGCCGCAACTCGACGTGGTGTAGACGTGGCGCTCCAGCCGCCGCGCGTCGAACGCGACCCCTTCGGCGAGGTGCACCACGACGACGTTGGGATCGGGGCCGCCGGTCGTTGGGGCGGGGACCACACTCACGGCATCGGCGGGTGCCCGCACGACGCCTTCGCCTACGAGGAAGCCCACGGCCAGTTCGCCGTCGTGGCCGGGCGTGCGCATCGTGACGGCGAGCCGCTGGACGCGGGCGCCGCCGGGCCCGTAGCGCAGGCGGATCTCCAGCGGTTCTTCCGTTGCGAGCAGGTCGGTATCCGTCTCCACGCCATCGCCGCGGACGCGGCGGACGGCGACGGTGCGGACGCGCGGGTCGGGCCCTGTCACGGCGTGGCCGGGGGCGGCGTGTCGGCGCGAAGCTCCCGGCCGAGCGTGCCTAGCAGCGTGAGCACGGCGTCGAGCCCGCGGCGCACGTCGGGGTCGCGCAGGCGGCCCAGCGTGGAGAGCGTGCCCGGCGGCTCGTTTTTTTCCATGAGCCGGGTGCCTGCATCACCCAGTCCCCGATCGAGAGCGGTCAGAAACCGGTCGAGCCCGGCGCTGTCCACCTGACCGAGCAGCCTTGCCAGCAGAAGCACGTTGGCGAGCCCGCGGCTGCCCTCCGGCGTGTCGAGCCCCGCGAGGGCGGCGCCCGCCACCACGTCGAGCCGCGCGACGACCCCGTTGAGCACGCGGAGCGTGCCCGAGGTGTGGAGCGTCTCCAGCAGCCGCGCGAGGTCGTCGGCCGCCGTAAAGGCGTCTTCGCCCGGCCCCTGTTGCGGCGGTGAATAGGCGAGTGGGCGTGCCATGAGGGCCGGGGTCTTCGGGCTTGGGTCTTTGATCTTTGGAAATGCCGTCCGTCTGTGGTCAATCGTTCGTGGTCAGTCGTCCCGCATTCCGGCGGTCGGCGGTCGGCCGTCTGCGGTCATGGCGCGTCAGCGCCATATCCAACAGGCGGGCGCTGGACGACGGGGAGGGCGTAGTCGGGGCGGTCCCACTTCCGCTCGACATCGACGCCGCGCTGGGGAGTGGGGTGGCCGTAGCGGCTGTGCGTCGCGGGTAGGGGGCGCTTGCCGCGGCGGCCGTCCAGCTTCTCCATCCGCACGGCGACCTCCTTGTAGGCGGGGGTGTGGCTGACCGGGTCCACGTCGTTCGAGGTGAGGAAGTTGACCGCCTGCTCCGAGGAGTTCATGGGCATGTAGAGTTCGCCGTCGCGGACCTGATCGGAGACGAGCACCTGCACGCGCACGGCGCCCCGGCGCGAGACCAGCCGCACCCAGTCCCCCGTCTCCAGTCCGCGCGCCGCCGCGAGCGCGGGCGCGACCTCGACGTAGGTGCCCGGCACGAGCGTGTGGAGCCCGGCCGAGCGGTGCGTCATGTTTCCGGTGTGGAAGTGCTCCAGCACGCGGCCCGTGTTGAGGTGGAGGTCGTAGTCGGCGTCGGGCTGGTCGCCGGGCTCGGTCCACGCCAGCGGGTAGAGGCGGGCGCGGCCGTCGGGGAAGTTGAAGCGGTCCAGGAAGAGGACGGGGGTGTCCGTGCCGTCCGCCGCGACGGGCCAGCAGAGCGAGCCGTAGCCCTCCAGCCGGTCGTACGAAACCCCCGCGAGCAGCGGCGTCGTGCGCGCGATCTCGTCCATGATCTCCGACGGGTGCGTGTAGCCCCACGCGTGGCCGCAGCGGGCGGCGAGGTCCGTCAGGATCTCCCAGTCGGGGCGCGATTCCCCCAGTGGCGGCATGGCGCGGTAGAGGCGCTGGACGCGGCGCTCGGTGTTGGTGAAGGTGCCCTCCTTCTCCAGACTCGGCGCGGCGGCCAGCACCACGTCGGCGAAGCGGGCCGTGGTGGAGAAGAAGAGGTCCTGCACGCAGAAGAAGTCGAGCCGCGCCAGCGCCTCCTGCACGTAGCTCGCGTTGGCGTCCACGAGCGCGATCTCCTCCCCGACGAGGAAGACGGCGCGGAGCTTCCCCTCGTAGATCGCGTCGATCATCATCCGGTTGTCGAGCCCGGGCGCCGTGGGGAGCGCGACGCCCCACTCGGCCTCGTAGCGGGCGCGCGCCTCGGCGTCGTCCACCCGCTGGTAGCCCGGCAGGTAGGTGTTCACCGAGCCGAGGTCGGAGCAGCCCTGCACGTTGTTGTGCCCCCGCAGCGGGTACGCCCCCACGCCGGGACGGCCGTAGTTGCCCGTTACCAGAAGAAGGTTCGAGATCGCCGTGCTCGTGTCCGACCCCATCCGGTGCTGCGTGACGCCCATCGCCCACAGGGCGCAGACCGACGGCGCCTCCGCGATCCGCCGCGCCACGTCTTTTAAGGTTTCGGCAGGGATGCCGGTCTTCTCCTCGGCATAAGCGAGGGTGAACGGCGCCAGACTCTCGCGGTAGGCGTCGAGGCCGTTCGTCCGCCCCTGAAGGAAGTCTCGGGCCTCCCACCCCTGATCAAGGATAAAACGGGTGACGGCGGAGAGCCAGATGAGGTCGGTGCCGGGGTGGGGCTGGAGGAAGACATCGGCGCGCTGGGCCGTGGCGTGGCGGCGGAGGTCGGCCACAATGAGCCCCTGCCCGTGGAGCTTCTGGGCCCGCCGCATCCGGGCGGCCAGCACGGGGTGGCTCTGGTCGGTGTTGGAGCCGACGATGAGCACGAGCCCCGTCGCCACCACGTCGTCGAGCGTGCCCGCGTCGCCGCCGTAGCCTACCGTGCGCCACAGCCCCTGCGTGGCGGGGGCCTGGCAGTAGCGCGAGCAGTTGTCGACGTTGTTCGTCCCGAAGACGGCGCGGGCCAGCTTCTGCACGAGGTAGCTCTCCTCGTTGGTGGCCTTCGAGGAGGCGATAAAGGCCACGCTGTCCGGCCCGTGCTCGTCCGCGATGGCGCGAAGGCGGCGGGCAACGGTGTCCAGTGCGTCGTCCCACGTCGTCTCCTCGAACCGCTCGGCGCCGTCGTCGCCCGTTCGGACGAGCGGGCGGCGGAGGCGGTCCGGGGCGTTGACGTAGTCCCACCCGAACTTCCCCTTGACGCACGTCGAGATGCCGTTGGCAGGCCCCTCGCCCGTGGGCAGCACCTTCAGGATGCGCCGCTCGTGCGTCCACACCTCGAAGCTGCACCCCACGCCGCAGTAGGTGCAGACGGTTTTGGTCTTGTTGATGGACGCCTCGCGCATCGCCGCCTCTGCGTCCGAAAGGGCGAGGATGGGCGCCGTGCCGACGTAGGGCTCGAGGCCCTTCACGACGGCGACGGCAGGATTGAAAACGTCTTCGGCGAGCCCGGTGAAGTGCCCCGCGTGCCCGATCATGCTCTTCTCCATGAGCGCGTTGCAGGGGCACACGGTCACGCAGTGGCCGCAACTCACGCACGAACTCTCGCCCGCGGGCACGCCGCCGTCCCACACCACGCGCGGCGTCTCCAGCGCCCAATCAATAGACAGGGTCTCGGTCACCTGCACGTTCTGGCACGCCTCGACGCAGCGCCCGCAGAGGATGCACTGGTCGGGGTCGTAGCGGTAGAACGGGTGGCTGTCGTCGACGGCGTAGGGCTTGGGCTTGAACGGGTAGCGCGGTTCGTCGAGGGCGAACGCTTTGGTGGCGTTGTGGACCGTGCAGTCGCCGTTGTTGCGGTCGCAGACGGTGCAGTAGAGGTTGTGCTGGCCGAGGATGCGGTGCATCCCCTCCTCGCGCGCCGCCGTGGCCTGCGCCCCCAGCGTCGCCACCGTCATCCCGTCGCGGACGGGCGTCGCGCAGGCGCGCATTAGCTCCCCGTCCACCTCCACCCAGCACGTGTCGCACGTCTGGATGGGACCGAGGTGCGTGTGGTAGCAGACGTGGGGGACGCGCGAAGCCGAGCGGTCCAGCACCTCCGTCAGCCACTCCCCGTCGGCGCCGTGGGCGGGCGCGCCGTCGAGGGTGAGCGTGACGGGGGCGAGCGTGGCGTCGGCGGCACGGCGCGCGTCGGCCTGCGGACCGGAGCGGGGCATCGGGCGCGGAGGAGGGGCACGCCTAGATACGCCCGTTGGGCGTATGACCGCAGACCGCGGACCGTCGACCGCCAATTGCAGCAGAGGACGTGTTGGTGGCTGCGTCCCTGTCGACCTGTGTAGGGGCGTGTGGCACACGCCCTTACGACCTACCGGACGCCCAGGGCCTGATCGGGATGGGCACGCCCCTGTATTCAGCGGCGGTCTGTGGTCGGCGGTCTGCGGTCAGCCGCCGAAGGCGGCTAAAACCCCGGCACGTAGTCCTCCTTGAGGTCGTCGATGGCTTCGCGGGCGCGCTCGCGTTCCAGCTCCTCCAGTTCGCGGGCCATCTCCTGCGCGCGGCGGGAGAGTTCCTCGAAGTCCTCCTGCGACGTGGGCGGGTCCTGCATGATCTCGTCGGCGTTCCGGGCGGCCTCGCGCATCGCCTCGGCGAGGGCGCGGCGGGCGCGGTCGGAGATGACCGTCGTGTCGAGGTCGGGGAGGGGGAAGTCCGGGTAGGGCTCCACGTCCGGTTCCACGTCGGGCTCTGCCTCCACGTACGGCGGCGGGTCCTGGTCCTCGGCGTCGTAGTCCTCCTCCTCGGGCGTGGGCACCGGGCCCTCGCCGTCGTCGGGGGTGACGTGGACGTCGAAGAAGTCGATCACCCAGTCGATGGCGCGGTCGAGGAACGACGGCTCGATCTCCTCGGGGACGTCCGGGAAGCGGGCGTCGTCGTCCACGAGGTCGCGGCGGACGGCCTGCTGGAAGAACGAACCCACCACCAGCAACGCGTTGTGTGCCCCTTCCCCCCAGTAGGAAGAACGGAACGTGACGCGGGGGTCGTCGAAGCCCACCCAGGCCCCGGCGACGAGGTCGGGGTGCATGAGCATGAACCACCCGTCCGCGCCGTCCTGCGACGTGCCCGTCTTCCCCGCGAGGTCGCCGCGGAGCCCGAAGCGGGTCTGGAGCCCGCGCCCGGTGCCCGACGTGACGACGCCGCGCATCATGTCGATGAGCTGGAGGTCGAGGTCCTCGTCCAGCACGCGGCGCTCGCGCGGGGCGAACTCCTCCAGGACGTTGCCCTCGCGGTCCTCGATGGTGGTCACCCACACAGTCGGGCGGCGGACGCCGCCGTCGGCGATGGTGCTGTAGCCCGCGGCCATCTCCAGCAGCGACACCTCGCTCGTGCCCAGCGCGAGCGACGGCACGGCGCGGAGCCGCGTGCGGTTGACGCCCATCGCGCGCGCCGTGCGCGCCACGTCGCGGGCGCCGACCTCCTGGATGAGCCGGGCCGAGATGGTGTTGCGCGAGCGGGCGAGTGCTTCGCGGAGCGTCATCGGCTCGCCCGTGACGCCGTCGGAGTTCGTGGGGCGCCACACCTCACCGCCCTCCATCGGGAGTTCGACGGCGGCGTCGGTGAGGGTGTCGTCGGGCGTCCAACCCTCCTCCAGTGCGCGGGCGTAGAGGAACGGCTTGAACGTCGAGCCCGGCTGGCGCCGCGCGTCGGCGACGTGGTCGAAGGGGGTGCGGGTGAAGTTGCGGCTCCCGATCCACGCCCGAATGCCGCCCGTGTGGGGGTCGACGGCGAT
>Ga0193752_1000909_pt1 | contig 26369 bp, 22 predicted proteins | sample H1c1metaG_FD_144924 | JGI IMG/M metagenome (GOLD analysis project Ga0193752, IMG submission 144924) | Soil microbial communities from a riparian zone of the East river system, Colorado, United States - H1c1 | ecosystem: Environmental > Terrestrial > Soil > Riparian zone | place: USA: East River...
CCGCTCGGGTGCGACCTCGCGGCGCGCGCCAGCCGGAATCGTAGTGTCGGTCACGGCGGCTCGAGGCTCAACGGCGCGTCCCGGCTCGGGCTGCGTGACGGAAGACGCGAGCGTCGGCGTTGTCGTGAGCGGCTTCGCGGGTTGGCCCGTGCCGTCCAGCGGAACAGCGCCCATCTCCTGCACGTGAACGACTTCTTGGGTCGTGCTGCTCGCCCAGAGTATGACCAGCCCGAGCGCTGCGGCACCGACCGCGAACACTGCGATGCGCAGCTTGCGATTCGGCGGCGGATCGCTGAACGCCAGCATTGCCTCGCCCATCGGCTCCGGCATCCGCGCCGACGCGATTTCGATCTGCAGCGCGGGGTCCTCGAGCATCGAGGAAACGATCACGGGCGGCTCGTCCGCACCGACCTGCTCTCGCGGGCCGAGGATGTTGCGGGTCACTGGCTCTGCGCCGGGATCCACTCCATTCGCCGTCTCGATCACATGCGCGCCAGCGGACTCCGGCTCGCCCGACGACACCAACACTTCTTGACTGTCCGACGCTCCGAGTGGCAGTGGCGGATCGAGCTTGCGATCCTGCAACTGCGCCGGAATCGGAATGTCCTGGGTTCGACGCGTAGCGCGGCGCGTACCGGGCATCGTCTCGCTGGCGATTGCAGCGCTGAGGCTGCTCACCTTCGAGATCAGGCTCGGCGAACCTGCGACGATCGAGATCTCCGACGGAGTGGTGGGACTCGAAGTCTCGTCGGTGAAGATCCCGGATTGTGAATCCGGAACGACACCGGCGGGACGCAACGCTTTGAGCGCGTCGTCGATCAATTTCTTGTCGCGCTTGAGCTTGCCCGCAGCGTGATGTTTCACGACGCGGCTCACTTCGCGAAGCGAGGCGGCGCCGGCAAACACACTCGACACGTCTTCGAGCGCGCGCGCAAACTCTTCCGCAGTCGGATACCGGTCATCCGGATCGCGAGCGAGCGCCTTTGCGAGCAAGGCGTCGAGCGGAACGAGCTCCGGGGCGATGGTCGACGGCTTCGGAATCTCGCCGTGCAATAACTTGTGCAACGTGGCTGCGGTGCTCTCCGCGCGCATCAAACGCTGGCCGGTCAAGCACTCCCACAAAATCACGCCCATCGAAAACAAATCCGAGCGCGTGTCAGTAGTGCCGCTCGCGGCTTGCTCCGGCGCCATATAGGCGAGCTTGCCTTTGACCTGACCGTCACGCGTGTGCGTCAGCCGATCTTCGGCCTTTGCGACACCGAAGTCCGTGAGCCGTGCGACGCCATCGCGACCGACCATGATGTTGTGTGGTGAGACGTCGCGGTGAACGAGGTTCACCTTGTTGCCCGATTCGTCGCGAAGATCGTGCGCCGCAGCCAAACCACCGAGCGCATCGCCGATCACGCGCAAGGTCACGCGAATCGGTAGACGCTCCGCAACCTTGTTCGCGCTCGACAGAAGCTGACCGAGGTGATCGCCCTCGATGTACTCCATTACGATGAAGTAACCGGACTTCTCGGAGTCGCTGATGTCGATCGTCGGGACGACGTTCGGGTGGCGAATGCTCGCTGCAAGCCGAGCCTCGTCCAAGAACATCTTGATGAACTCTTCCTCGTGGGCGAGGTTCGAGTGCAGCACTTTGATCGCAACCAACCGCTCGAACCCGGCGACGCCTTGCGCGCGAGCGACATAGACGATCGCCATGCCCCCCGCAGCTAGCTTACCCAGGATCTCGTAACGTCCGAGCTTCGCGCCGACAGGAAGAGGACCGATCGGCGCGCGTTGGTCAACCGACACAGCTCCCATCAGGTCTCCTGAATGCACACTTCAATCAGCACAGAAAGCCTACGTGCATTGAGTTTAGCACGGACCGAGAAACTGCGGAGCCTCACCCAACAGTAATACGCTAAGTGCGATCACAGATCCTGACAGTCACTCATCTGAGCACACACCCATGGACGCAATACAACTACTCATCAGTCGCACCTCGAATGGAAAGCTGACGGAACCCGCACCCGACTCGGAGACACTCCGTCTGGCGTACGAAGCGGCTGCGCGCGCACCCGACCACCAAGCACTTCGACCCACACGTGTGTTCGTCGTGCGTGGAGAGGCAAGGCAACGGCTTGGAGAGTTGATGGCCGCGAGTGAAATGCGGAAGCGACCCGCAGCCACGAGCGACGAGCTCGAACGCGTGCGCGGTAAAGCATTGAGAGCTCCCCTGATCTTGGTCGTCGCGGCAGTCGTGGAACCGCACCCCAAGGTGCCCGCCATCGAGCAGGTGCTCTCGGCGGGGTCGGCGGCGTACGCGATGCTGTACACGCTCCAAGCGCGCGGGTTCGCAGGACTTTGGCGGACAGGGGACTTCGCCTATGACCGGGAGCTCAAACGCGAGTTCGGACTGCGCGAGCAGGACGCGATCGTGGGCTTCATTTATGCCGGCACTGCAAAACACCGTGCGCCTGATTCCGCTCGGCCTGTACCAGAGGCCTTTGTCCATGATTGGGGTACAGAATGAACTTACCTTGTTAATTCAGTGACTTTGCATTCCGTCCCTAGCGGCCAAGTTTTTATATTCGTGTAAATTTCCTCTACCACTAGACACGTCCGCCCTGGTTGTTCTATTTTTAGGGTGGATGAAGTTTTCAATCGCTGCTTGTTTTGCTGCTGTGCTGGGCTGTTTCTTGGGCGCGGGCTCGACCGCGCACGCCTACACGATCAACACCACCGAGCTCGGTAAGCAGATCCGCTGGTCCGTCGACAGCGTGAGCCTGCAAATGGACTCCGAGTACGAGAGCTGGCTGAACCCGGGGGACTCGTTTGCCGCCATCGAAATGGGATTCGAGGCGTGGCGCGGATTGCCACGCGTGCCCGATCTCGTGATTCGACCGGGGCATCCTGCCACGCTGGGTCACCACGACGGCCATCCGACCAATGGCATCTATCTGCTGCGCGACTGGCCGTACGAGAAGGAAAAGCTCGCGGTCACGATCGTCACCTACGAGATGGATACCGGCCGCCTGCTGGATGCCGACATCGTCGTGAACGGTGGCGCACGCTTTTCGCTGTTGCCGGAGCCGATGACGGGCACGAGCAACGACTACGACATCGCCGCCGTGCTCGCGCACGAGACCGGCCACGTGCTCGGCTTGGGCGAGTCGCAAGCGGATCCTGCCGCGACGATGTGGCCCTACGCGCGTCCTGGCGAGACTTCGAAGCGCAGCCTCTTCGACGACGACGAAGACGGCGTGATCTCGAGCTACGCGACGACGCCGCCCGAGGCTTCGAATGCGTGTGGCTCACTCACGATCGCGGGTCGTGCCCACGCGCACAGCCGCTTCGCGCTCGGTCTCTGGGCGCTCGCGGTGTGCCCGTTCGTGATGGGTCGTAGCCGCCGTCGGCGGCGTGCAGTGTTTGGTTTCGCGACGTTGTTCTTGATCGCGATGTTGTTTGGTTTCGGCGAGCCGGAGACGGCACAGGGCCCCTCGGCGCAGCGCTTGGCTGCAGTGGAAGCGTTGCTGCGCGACGGTACGCGTGACGACCTCTCGGCGCTCGCTCAGCTGAGCACCGACGACAGCAGTGAAGTGGCGCGTCGCGCTCAGTACGCCTCGACGGTCCTCTCGGCCCGTGCGCCGAAACAGCGCCTCGAAGCGCGCAGTGTCACGGGCAGCGCCAAGCTGACCGCGCTCATGGGCACGGGCTCGAAGCTCCTCGTCGGCCGCGCGGTCCGTCAGGAGACGCTGAACGAGAACGGCCTCTTCTACACGCAGTACAGCGTTCAGGGTGCGGATGGTCAGAGCACGACCTTGCGCGTCGCCGGTGGCGTGCGCGACGGCATCGGCCAGCGCGTGATCGACGCTGAGGCGCCTCCTGCCGATGCGCAGCAAGTCGCAGTGGTCGAGCAGGCCGACGGCACGCAGCACTGGGCATATCACCAGGCTGGCCTCTTGTTCGGTGGCCACTTGGGTGACGGCGCGGCGATCAGCGGCGCGCTGTAAACGACACAACCGGTAAACACGAAAAGCCTCCGCAACTGCGGAGGCTTTTTGCTTTGGAGCGCCTGAAACCGCAGCTCCGGGCGGCAAAGTGTCCCGAGGACCATTGGGAGCAGTAGCGCTAGGGGCCGCCGCGACGCCGATGCGCCTGACCGAGCTTCGGCATCAGCGTGCGCTCGAGCTTCGTGCGCGTCGCGTTCGCAGTGTCGACTCGGATCAGCGCGGCGCCGACGTCGCGTGCGAGTGCTTCGAATTCAGCGGCATCGAACGAGTACACGTCCTCGCTCATGACTATCGCGAACGGTCGCTGTGTCGACTCGGATCAGCGCGGCGCCGACGTCGCGTGCGAGTGCTTCGAATTCAGCGGCATCGAACGAGTACACGTCCTCGCTCATGACTATCGCGAACGGTCGCTGTGTCGCGACGATCGTGGCTGCGTTTGCGAGCTCCGCGGTCTCGACGCGCGCCGCGGCTGCAACTCCAGCCGCCTGGCGTACCGCTGCGATCAGGTCGGTAGGCCCCCCAACTACGACCACGACCGAGCTCGCCTTCGGTATCGTGGTCGGGTTGCTCATAGTCACCGGAGCATAACATCCCGGCGCCCCGGATTGTGACGGTCGGCTGATCGGGCCTGGACCCGGCCGAGTTTAAGCACGCCTTGACCCATTTTCTTAGGGCCGCCGTCGAGCATTCCGGGTAGAAAACCCGAACGACCCGGGTGCCGCGAGCACATCGCCACAGCAGGGGGGCGCCGTGGCGACAAGGCTCTTCGGGTGAGACCGGGCGCCGAGCTTATTTTCCAAGATGCGATGGTGAGACCTATGCAGCGATGCACCTTCTTGTTTGGCGTTGCGGTCGCGACCGCCTTATCGACTCTCGCGTCCTTCGCATCGGTCGCGAACGCGCAGGAACTGAAGCCGTACTTCTTGGTGATCTTCGACACGTCGGGTTCGATGATGTGGTGTGCCGGCGGAAACGAGAGCCGATATGGCGGCAACGACTGCTCGTGTCTCAACAACACAGCGGGCCCTTGCTTCGGTGGCAACGGAAATCCTGGGAACCCGAACTACACTCCGCCAGCGGACTCAGCGTTCAAGCAGAATCGCTGTAACTTCCCAGCGAATCGCCTCGGCGACGCGAAGTGTGCATTGCAACGCATCGTCGACGCCACTAGCGGCGAAGCGGTGTTCGGCTTAATGCAGTTCCAACATCCGTGCAGCGGCAGTTGCGGAAACAGCGGGCTAAGCGCAGGTGGTCAGAGTTGCACCGGTGGAGGCGGCTACGCGGATGGGCAGCTAGTCGTCCCGATCCAAAACAACAACACGACATTGATGCGTGAGTGGGTGGACTTCAGCGCCGACAACACGGCGGCGGGTTGTCAAGGGACCTGCGGCACGTACACGCGTGAGCTGTACTCGGGAGTTTGGACGCCCATCGGCCAATCACTAGTGCGCGCTAACGAATACCTACGCGGCCAGCCAGCCGCAGGCTTTCTGTATCCGACGCCGACGCCGACGCTCCCAGCTGGCACCAACGGCGCGCCCGCGTCTCCCCTCGTGAACGATCCGTTTCTCGGCTGTCGGCCGGTATCCGTGATTCTGCTGACCGACGGCAAAGAGACGTGCGGCGGCAATGGAACGAGCGCGGCAACCTTGCTCTACGGCGGCGGCGTGAATCAGATCTACGGCACGAACATCGCAACCAAAGCATTCCGAACGTATGTGATCGGGTTTGGAAGCAGCGGCGACAGCTTCGATCCGGCCGCGCTCAACGCGATCGCAAATGCCGGCGGCACGGACTCGCCCGATCCGACCAACCGCTACTTCCCCGCTGCCAACGAAGCGCAGCTCTCGGTCGCCCTCACGCAGATCATCGCCGACGCGCAGCCTCCGATGGAGATGTGCGACGGCATGGACAACGACTGCGACATGAAGATCGACGAGGGGATCCAGAAGTTCTGCGACAAGCCGAACGGCATCTTCGATCTGACAGAGTGCACCGAGCCGGACGAAAAGAACTGTGACGGCGTCGACGACGACTGCGATGGCGTGATCGACGAAGGTTTGACGAACGCATGCGGTACCTGCGGCGACCTGCCGAAGGAAGTCTGCAACCTGATCGATGACGACTGCGATCAGCGCATCGACGAAAACGCGAGCACGCTCGAGGAGTGCGGCACCGACGTCGGCGAATGCGAAAAAGGCCGGCTCGTGTGCATCGCGGGCATGGAGCAGTGCGAAGGCGCGATCGGACCCAGCCCAGAGATCTGCGACTGCAAGGACAACGACTGCGACGGCAACATCGACGAAGAAGGCGGCGCCGATCCGCTCTGCCCCAGCGATCAGAAGTGCACCGGCTGCAAGTGCCAGCCCTTCTGCCGTCCGGTTCAGGAGTTCGGCAACACGTGCGAAGCGGGCCTCGCGCCCGACGTGCAGCCGAACGGCGAGTGCGTCTGCGTCGTCGACAACTGCAACAGCACGGAGTGCGCTACGCAAACGAAGCAGCAAGGTGACGAGACCATCTGCGCGCCCGGTAACGCACGCGTCGGGACGTGCATCTGCCAAGGCGGCGAGTGCATCGGCCGTTGCGTCGGCGTGACCTGCGACGGCAACTCGGTGTGCAGCCCGAAGACCGGCGAGTGCGTCGAGAACAATTGCCGCGGGCTCGGGTGCGCCGACGGCGAGCTCTGCGATCCGATGACGACAGAGTGCGTCACCGACAAGTGCAAGGCCGCAAGCTGCGCCGACGATCAAGTCTGCCGCGGTGGCGAATGCGAGAAGACTTGTGCCGGCGTTCGCTGCGCGAGCGCCGAAAGCTGCGTGCGCGGCGAGTGCACCGAAAACAAGTGCGCGGGCAAGACTTGCGAGAGCGAGCAGGTCTGCAACCCGGACAGCGGCGAGTGCATCACGGATGCCTGCTCGCTGCAGCTGTGCCCGAAGGGCCAAGCGTGCGTGGTCGCTTCCGGCATGTGCGAGCCGGATCCGTGCTGGGACGTGAAGTGCCCGAGCGGGCAGTCGTGCAGCCGCGGCGAGTGCGTGACGCGCGGGGGCAACGAAGCGGGCTCCTCCGGCGACGGCGAAACGCCGTCGGGGAATGGCGGCAAGAAGAACAGCCGTCTGTTCGCAACGGGCGGCGGCGGTGGTTGTTCGTGCAGCGTGCCGGGTCCGCAACAGCCCGCGGGCGCTGATCCACGCTTGTCGCTGCTGGGTCTCGGCTTCGGTTGCTTGATCGCACTGCGATTGCGCCGGCGGCGGCGCCATCGCAAGCCTGCAGCTGGCAGCGGCGGGTCCAGCTCCCGAAGCGCTTCCAGCACGCTGAGCAGGCTGAGCGTGCTGGGAATCATCGCAATCGCCTGCTTGCCGCTCGCAGCGGCGTGCAAGGTATCGCCACTGTGTTTGGACGCGAAGTGCGGACCGGGCACCGGCGGCGGCGGGTCGACGTCCAAACCCGACGCGAACGTCCCGGATACCGGCATCGGACCGAATCCGATCGAAGACAGTGGGACCGACTCGGGGGACCTCGATGGTGACGTCGAAGCCGGTCCCTCCACGCCGGACGGGTCGCTCCCGATGTGCACGCCGACGGGCCCCGAGACCTGCAACGGCAAAGACGACGACTGCGACTTTCGCGCAGACGAAGGCGTGAGTGCGCCCGCGAACAACTGCTTGCAGCGCGGCGTTTGCGCAGGAACTGCTCCGGTGTGTGCGGGCGGGAAGTTCGTCTGCCGCTACAGCAGCACGGACTTCGAGGCGGACGAGACGCGCTGCGACGGCAAAGACAACGACTGCGACGGCAACATCGACGAGTCGTTCCCCGCGCTCGGGATGAGCTGCGAGGTCGGCATCGGCGCGTGCAAAGTCGCCGGCACGCGCGTGTGCAACGCCGCCGGGACGAGCCTCGTGTGCAGTGTCGAGAGCCCGAAAGAGCCGGGCGAAGAAGTCTGCAACGGCATCGACGACGACTGCGATGGCATGATCGACGAGCCGAAGACCGCGCCCGGTAGCAACGAGAGCTACGTGCACGATGATCTCGTGCAAGTGAAGAGCAACCTGTGGGTTTACAAGTACGAGGCTTCGCGCGCGGATGCGACGAACGCGAGCGCAGGCATTCTCAGCGGCCGCTCGTGCTCACGCGGAACGGTATTGCCGTGGACGGACCTCACGTTCAACCAAGCGAAGAGCGCGTGCGAAGCAGCGGGTCTCTCGCTGTGCAGCGTCAACGACTGGAAGACTGCGTGCAAAGGTCCGGCGTGGGATCCCAGTGACAATAATCCTGCCGGCTGCGCGTGGTCCTACACGTCGGGCGGCAACTGCCCTGCGAGCTATCCGACGAACGGAAGCGCGTGCAACGGTCACGACGTGAACGCGGCACCAGGTAGCGCTGACACCGACGTACTCAAAGCAACTGGAAGTAAGTCCAACTGCTTCACCGATTTCGGATCAGCCGGTCAGGTGTTCGATCTGAGCGGTAACGCGAGGGAGTGGACGAGCGATACGATGTCGCCCACGCAGAATCCATTGCGCGGTGGTAGCTACAGCAACGCACCAATGGGCCTACAGTGCGACTTCGATTTCTCCGTCGGTGGACCTGACTTACATCTTCCAAACGTCGGCTTTCGCTGCTGCACTAGCGTTGCGCCCTGATCGAATCATTCGATCGACAAACCGACTCGAAGCGCACGCACCGGCAAGGACGTGCGCACGTTGCGGCATGACTGTTCTCATGGACGCTTGGGCGCGGCTTCGCTAGTGTCCAACACGGTCACCGCCACCGACGTCTGGAGGACAAAGTCGTGAAACCAGCTGGGAAAGCCATCGAGATCGTCGCCGTCGGCCTTGGACAAGCGGGAGGAAACCTCGCTGCAGAGCTGTATCGACGCGGCTATCGCGCAATGGCGCTCAACACCGCTAAGACCGATCTGTCCTCGTTGTCTACGAGCGCGCTCTCATTACCTGAGCAATTCCGTGTGTACGTCGGCATCGATGGATATGACGGTGCCGGATCTGACATCAACTATGGTCGGGAGTGTATCGCAGCTAACGCTGTGAAAATCCGCGAACGAGTAAGCGAACATGTCGCGGGCGCAGATGTCGTGTTGCTCGTGGCCGGTCTCGGCGGCGGGACAGGCTCTGCGATTGCAGAGCTCGTGCGCGTGATCTCGGAGCTGCAACTTCCGGTTCTCGTGCTCGCGACTTTACCGAATGACCACGAGAGCGGTATCGCGAAGGTCAACGCAGTGCGTGCGGTGAACGAGCTCGTGAAAGAGAGCTTGCTCGGCTGGATATTCATCGACAACTCCCGCCTCGCGAAAAACCATGGCGACGTATCACTCGATCGCTACTACGCCGAGATCAATAAGGTAATCATTGAGCCAATCGACTCGTTCAACCAACTGAACAGTCGCGAAGACATCACGCCGATCCGGTCGCTCGATGGCGAGGATTTTCGCACGTTGATGTTGTCCGGCGGCATTTTGAACTTCACCACGAGCACGCTGCCGAAGTTGACTGACGACGCAGTGATGCAGTCGATCCGCGATGGTTTGCTCCACAGCGGCACCTATCCCGAGGGTTTTCAGCTCGAGAACATGTCTTACATGGGTCTCGTGATCGAAGCGCCGGAAGCGATGCTCGCGGATACGCCCTACTCGTTCTTCGAGCACTTGAACGAGCAGCTCAAAGAAGAGACCGGCGGCGCTGCGATCTACATGGGCATCTATCGAGGGACCGGCCCCGGGACCCAGGCGACAATTCGCGTGTTCGGGTCGTCGCAAGCACTGCCGGACGGCGTGCAAGAGATGGTCGGGCAAGCGAAGCGCGAAGGTGGTCAGCTGCGCGCGAAGTTGCAGCGCGGCATGTCGGCGCTCGATCTCGGCGAGATCGAAGAGTACGAGTTGTTTCGTACGAGCCCGGGCTCGCGGCGGCGTGTGACGGAATCGTCCGCGGGTGACGTTGCTGCGCGCGTGCCTTCCGCACGACCGCAGCAACCAATTCGCTCATCACCTCCGCGCCCCAATCCACCGGCGGCGCCGATCATGGGTCGCGCTGGCGCGAGCCTGAAGCCGGATGGCGGCGGCTCGATGCCCGATCGCGATGCGTACGATGCGCTCGTGAAAGAGTTCAAAGAAGCCGGCACCGACGACATCAAGAAGCGCGTCACCGAGCGGCTCGAAAAGGATCAGAAGTCGGACAACTCGCTCATTCGCTACTACGCGGTGCGCGCGATGACGAAACTCGATCCGTCGCTGTTCACGAATTCGTTGCAAGCGGCCACGGAAGACGAAGATGCGACCGTTCGTGCCGTCGCGATGAAAGCACTGAACCGCGCCTGAAACTGTTCTGTCAGGTCATGCTCGGAGCAATCCGAGCATGACTATGACGCAGCCGAGCACGATCAGCGCGAAGCCAGCGCCTCCAATCAGAAACCACGGCGCGATGCCGCGCCATTCCGTCGGCTCGAGCTCGGAATGTAAGCTCGTCGGCCGAAGCCAAAACGACTTCGGCACCGGCCCGCGAACCGCGAGGCAACGGTAGAGCTTGAGGTGGTAGAGCGTGCCCGCGGGCAATCCGATCGCAAAGCCGGCCGCGATGCACGCGCCGCCCGCGATCAGCAACACCTCGATCGAGAGTACGTAGGCGCCCGTGCCGAGCAGCACGAGCAAGCCCACCACTCCGAACACGAGCAACGTTTCGATCATGCGGCCTGCTGCGCGCGCGCGCTCACAACCACCCGGACGAACGATACCAATCCAGCGTGTGCGCCACGCCTTCGCGCACGGGCAGCTTCGGCACGTATCCGAAGTCTGCGCGCGCAGCGTCGTGTTTGCAGGTCCACGCGCGCTGCTTGCCCATCAAGACCTTTTGCCGATTGAACACGCGCGGTTTGCGATCGAAACGCGTAGCGAGCTCGCCGAACGCAGCCGCGATGTCGAGTGAGAACTGCGGCAGGTATAGAGTCAGCGCGCGCTTACCGACGGCTTCCACGACGTGTTTCTGATAGTCGAACCAGGTGAGCGGCTGCCCGTCGCAGATGAAGTAGCCCTTCCCGATCGTCGCATCGCTCTTCGCCGCATCGACGATCGCTCGAACGACGTCGTCGACGTGCACGGCTGAAAACCAATAGTCGCGATTGCCGTAAAACACGTTGAGGCCGCGCGAGGCCAAGCGGAACAGCTCGAAGTAATCGACGTCGCCCGGGCCGTACACGCCGGCCGGCCGGATGGTCGTCCAGGGTAAGCGCGTGCCGATCTCGTCCATCAACAGGCGCTCGGCTTCGAGCTTGCTCCTGCCGTAGTGTTCGAGCGGTGCAGGCGTGTGCGTCTCGATCAACGGCTGCTCGGGCGTGGAAGGCCCATACGCAGTCAGCGACGACACATTCAAGAAGCGACCCACGCTGTCGTGAGCCTTCAAGAGCGCGGTCGCCAAGTTGCGCGTCGGCATCACGTTCGCACGATGGAAGTCGTCGTAGGTGACGCCCTTCGTCGCGCCGGCCACGTGGAACACCACGTCCGGTTTCTCGCGCCGGAGCACGTCCGCGAGCGAATCCGGGTTCGCATAGTCGACTGCCGCCGCCCGCCCGCGCTTCGGAGCCGGAGAGCTCGGCCGCGTCAGCGCGACGACGTCCCAGCCGTCATCGAGCAACTTGTCCCGCAAACGGCCGCCGATGAACCCGCTCGCGCCGGTCACCACCGCGACGCCTCGCCTCACTTCGTCTGGCATGCGCCGTTTCATGCCCCGTCCGGCCTTGGCTTGCAAGGGGGCCGCCGCGAGCGTCATCCCACGCCGAGCGTCACCCAACCCCGAAGAAGCGCCGAATGTCGGCCGCACGGGCGACGGTGTCATCGCGACCCAGCTGGATCAGTTCGTGCGCAAAGTCCTTGTCGAACAGGATGAACGACAGCAAGTCGGACTCCCAAAACGTCCCCAGCGTCGCGGTGCGCGCGAGAAGCCACGACGAGAACATCGAAGATTTGATCGCTTTCGAACGCGTGCGCGCCATCCGGCCGATGTCCTTCGACGGCCGGAATACGAGCGTGTCCACCTTGCGATACGCGACGCCACGGTTGTCTTCGAGCATGGTGTTCACGCGCATCATCTCCTCGGGCGTGAGCGCGTGCTCGAGCGTAGTGATCAAACGGTTGAACCGATCGAGGATCTGCAAGTCGTAGTTGAGCGGGTCGAGCAGCAGCGCGTTGAGCACTTTGCCGATCAGAAAAATTGGGCTCTCGTACGCGGCCAAGCGCCGTTCGAGCGGCGTGTCATCGAGCTCGTCCGGCGCGTCGCTCAACAGCGAGATCACGACGAGCCGCTCCGCACCGGCACGAATCGCCGGCGCAATCGGCGTGTTGTAGCGCACGCCGCCATCGCAATAATATTCAGTCCCGACCCGCCGCGCCGGAAACAACAGCGGAATTGCAGCCGACGCCAGGACGTGTTCGGCGCAGATCGGTCCGACGCGCGGCGTGCGGTTCGGATCTCGCGTGCTCTTGTACGTGGCGCCGCCGCTCATCTCGGCGAAGAGCGTCGTCTTGCCAGTGGTAATGTGCAGCGCAGCGACGATCAGCGCGCGCACCAGACCGCTCCGGACGTTCTCCCGAAGCTGGTCCCAGAGCACGGCGTGTTCGACGAGCTCGTCGATCGCGCCGGTGTTGAGGATCGAGCGGCCGATGAAACTCGGACCGTGATCATCTGCAGCCGTCAGCGGCAGTTTGGGCAATTTCCGCTTTCGGCCCAGCACACCCCACATGTCGAGCTTTAGGTGGCGATTCAAGTCGAGCGCCTGCCACTGCGAGATCAAACCTGGGGCGTTCATGTCGGGCACGTGCGCGTGCGAGGCGAGATAAGCCGCATTCAGCGCGCCCACTGAGGTCCCGCACAGCACGTCGAAGGGCGCGCGCTTGGGCTTGAGCACTTCCATGATGCCCGCAACCACGCCCGCCTCGTACGCGCCGCGCGCACCGCCCCCGGACAGCACGATTCCCGTGCTGATGGTTGGAGGCGAAATCGACGGCCTAGACCCTGGAACGCCCGAAGGCACGAGTGATCTAGTTGCGGGGGCTCGCTGAGTCGGCGCGGGTGGCATGCCTGTGGGCCGACTCGGATTGTACATTCCGAACGAGCACGCTGGCCATAATCTCTGTAAGCTCCGCGGCCCCCAGCAGGAGATCTAGCTTCATGTCCATCGCAGTAGCTGTCCGGACCGGTAACGAAATCGTGCTCGCCACAGATAGTAAGCGTACGTTCGGCGGGAATGCCGTGCCCGAGAACAACCTGCGAGACGTGAAGCTGCGACGTGTCGGGGAAGCCTACCTCGCGACGACCGGTTGGGGCGTGTACGCCAATATCCTCGATGACTACCTCCGGCTAGCGCGGAACGCTCGGCTAACCGATTCGCGGCAGATCTTCACGTTCTTTCGCGGCTTCTGGAAAGCATTGCACCAACGCTACGCGTTCGTGAACGACCAGTGCACCGAGGGCGACTCGCCCTTCGGAGATCTGGACGCGTCGTTTTTGGTCGCAGCCAAGGGCGGCATCTTCTACGTCGCCTGCGACATGAGCGTGACCGAGTTTCAAAACTATTACGCGGTCGGCTCGGGCGCGAGTTATGCGCTCGGCGCGATGCACGCGTTGTGGACGCCCGCCGGCAAAGCGGAAACCGTCGCACGCAAAGCCGTCGCAGCGGCGAGCGCCCTCGATATCTATTGCGGTGGCGAAGTGAACCTCGTGACGCTGCGCGCGAAGGGCAAGAAGTAACGTTACTCTGTCGCTTCGGGCTCACCTTCTTCGAGGTGATAGCGCGAGTACTCTTCTGTGAACGCGAACTTCGACTTGTCGGTGATCTTGTCGACGTAGAGCGTACCGTCGAGGTGATCGAGCTCGTGTTGAAAGACCGTGGCGAGAAAACCGTCGGCCGTGATCGTCTGAGGCTTGCCGCGTTCGTCGAGATAGTTCACCTCGACCTTGCTCGCGCGCTCGACGTATCCGCGCATGCCCGGCACTGACAAGCAACCTTCCCAAAACCCCGAGAGCGTCTCGTCGAGCACCTTCACGCGCGCGTTGAAGACCACGAGCAGCGATTGCGCTTGGCCGGTGTCGTAGCGGCCACTGTCACCGTCGAACTCGATGACGGCGAGCCGCAGAGACTCGTGCACCTGGGGCGCAGCGAGCCCGACGCCGCCGTACTCGTGCATGGTCTCGACCATGTCCTTGAGCAACCGGCGCATCTCCGGCGACGAGATTTCTTCACGCGTGACGTCGCGCGCTTTTTGTCGAAGGACGGGGTGACCGAGTCTTGCAATCTTACGGATGGCCATTGCGGGATACGCCTCGCGGCCCATTGTCCTCACCCGACCAGGCCGGCGCAAGCATGGCGTTGCAGCGTTAAAACCAGAGCAGCTTCGCGGCTGTAAGCAGCACCGTCACGGCTAATACGGCGCGTACGAACCCCTCACCCCGCTTGAGCGCGGCGGTCGCGCCGAGCCACCCGCCGACCCCTTGCCCGATCGCGAGGAGGATACCGAAGGGCCAGTGCACCATGCCCTTCGAGATGAAAACGCCGAGCGCGAGCGGGGTGTACGTGATGACGAGCACCATCTTCATCACGTTTGCTTCGGCCAGCCGGATGCTGAGCACGAGCACGAGCCCCGCGAGCATCACGTACCCCATCCCCGCTTGAACCATGCCGCCGTAAAAGCCGACGACTAGCATCGTCGGCCAAACTTTCTGTGGCGTCAGGAGCGGATACGGTTCGGGCGACGAGTTGCGTAGTCTACGGCCGAGCAGAAATGGTTCAGCTGCAACGACGGAAGCACACGCGATCATCACCCACGCGAGAATGCTGCGAAACAGCGCGTCGCTCACGCGGGTGGCGACGAATGCACCGATGAACGCGCCGATCAACGTGGGCGGTAAGAGCGTGCGCGACAGGTTCCAATCGAGCTTGCCAGCCGAGCGGTACTTCGTGACCGCGGTCGCGGCTTGCGTGAAGATCGCGAGTCGCGATGTGGCGTTGGCAATCCCTTCCGGTAGCCCTAAGAAAATCAGGAGAGGCACGGCCAGTAGCGAGCCGCCGCCCGCAATAACGTTGAGGTATCCGGCCAGCATGCCCACGCCGAACAGCTCGCCAATTACGATCGGGTCGGTCCAAGCGGGTAGTGCGGTCAAATCCGGCATCGAACAACTGCGTCCATCGTGTTCATCACACCCACCCCGCGCGTGCGCCTATCACAGGCAACCGGCAGAAGCAGCAGATGGCGGCAGAAAGTTTCGAGCCCGGAACACGAGGTCAGGTGTTCGAGGGTGAGTGGGCCGGCCGCGGGTTGCACACTTGCAGGGTCGAACGTCGCTGCGGTTGCGCTACAGTAAGGAAAGCGTGGAACACCGATGAAACTGCGCGAAAGCAATCTGGAGAAGCTCGATAGCCGCGTGTTCGACGTGTTGATCGTCGGCGGCGGCATCAACGGCGCAGTCAGTGCTTCTGCGCTCGCGACGCAGGGTGCGAGCGTCGCGTTGATCGACATGGGCGACTTCGCTAGTTCGACGAGCCAGCAGTCTTCGAATCTCGTGTGGGGCGGCATCAAGTATCTCGAGGGCGGTGAGCTCGGCTTGGTACGCAAGCTGTGTCTCTCGCGCAACCGTTTGATCCGAGCGTATCCATCATCGGTTCGCGAGATTCGCTTCTTCACGACGATCGAGAAGAGCTTTCGGTGGCCGCGCATCTTCGTGTACTTCGGCGCGCTGTTGTATTGGGCGATCGGCAATTTTTTTACGCGCATTCCACGTTTGTTGAATCGCGAAGACGTGGCCGATGAAGAGCCCGCAGTTGCCCCGCTCGGTCCCGGCGGCGTCGAATATTCGGATGCGTTTCTGATCGATAACGATGCGCGCTTCGTGTTCGGCTTCATTCGCAACGCACTCGACCACGGTGCGATCGCGGTGAACTACGCACGATCGCTCGGTGCGAGCCGGGCTGCTGACGGGCTGTGGCATACGCATGTGCGCGATGAGCTCGACGGAACCGAACGGATTGTCAGGTCGCGCGCGTTGATCAACGCGGCCGGACCGTATGTGGATACGCACAACGCGTTGACTGGCCAGACCACCGGCTATCATCACGTGTTCTCGAAGGGCGTTCACTTGATCGTGGATCGCATCACCGAGGCGCCGCGCGTGCTCGCGTTCTTCGCCGATGACGGCCGATTGTTCTTCGTGATCCCGCTCGGGCCGAAGTCGTGCATCGGGACGACGGATACGCGCGTCGATTCTTACGCATCGCGGGTGGAGCCCGAAGACCGCACGTTCATTCTGGACAATGTGAACAAACGGTTGCAACTGACGCGTCCATTGACGGAACGCGACATCATCGCCGAGCGCTGTGGTGTGAGACCGCTCGCGCTCAGTGGCAACGCGACCGGGGCCGGCACTGATTGGCTGCAGCTGTCCCGCAAACACGTGGTGGAAGTCGACGCCGACGATCGGCACATCAGCATCTTCGGCGGGAAGCTGACCGACTGTCTGAACATCGGCGAAGAGATCGCGCTCGCCGTGCGCGCGCTCGGGATCGAGATGCCGGACTACGGGCGGCGCTGGTACGGCGAGCCGGACGAGAGCGTGCGCGATGCGTTCTTTCATCAAGCCAAGTTGATGGGGCTCGATGCGTTGACTGCGAAAGAGTCATCCGAGCCGCTCACCTCGCGCTTGTGGCGTCGCTACGGCGGCACTGCGCTCGCCCTGCTCGACGACATCCGGCAGGACCCAGACATGGCGCAGGTGTTGATCTCGGGCACGGAGTACATCCGCGGCGAGCTGCATCACGCCGCGCAGCGCGAGATGATCACGAAGCTCGAAGACTTCTTGCGGCGCCGCAGCAAGATCGCGCTGATCGCGCGGCAGAGTGACATCCGCCGCGCGCCGGGGTTGATCGACGCGTGCGAGATCCTGTTCGGCGATCAAGCACAAGCGAAGTTCGACGAGTACTTCGCCGAAGAAGAACCGCGGGCCGGCGACCGGACAGCGACCGGATAGCGGCCCGCGAACGAGTTACTTGGTTTCGGCGGGCTTCGACTCGCCGGCTTGTTCAGCCGCGGGCTTCTCAGCCGGCTTATCCGCAGCGGGCTTCGCAGCGGGCGGCGTCGCAGTCGGAGTCTTCGCAGCGGGCGGCGTCGCCGGTGCTGCCGCCGCGGGCTGCTCGATCTTGATCAGGTTCACGTCGAACACGAGCATGCCTTGCGGCGCGCCGGGCCGACCTTTGTACGCGAGATCCTCGGGGATCCAGAGCCGCGCACTGTCGCCCTCGACGAGCAGCTGCAGGCCTTCGGTCCAACCCGGAATCACTTGCGTAACGCCGAACGTGATCGACTTTCCGCGCGTCACCGACGAATCGAACATCTTTCCGTCGGTCGTCCAACCCGTGTAGTGCACCTCGACTCGATCGGCCGTCGTCGGGTGGACCTTGCCTTTGCCCTTCTTGAGAAACTTGTAGGAGAGACCGCTCGCGGTCTTCTTTGCATCCTTCGGCGGCGCAGCGACGTCCTTCGGGACAGCCGGTGGCTCGGGCATCCTCTCGATCGAGATCAACTCGACATCGAACACGAGCATGCCTTTCGGCGGACCTGGTTTGCCTTTGTAAGCGAGCTCTTCCGGAATCCAGAAGCGCGACTTTTCGCCGACGGTCATCAGCTGCAAGCCTTCGGTCCAACCTTCGATCACTTGGCTCACGCCGAACACGGCTGGCTGCCCGCGCTTGACCGACGAATCGAAGCTGTTTCCGTCGGTCGTCCAACCCGTGTAGTGCACGGTGACACGGTCGTACTTCTTCGGCTTCTCGGCCGTCTTGCCCTTCTGCAACACTTTGTACGAGAGCCCGGACGCCGTCTTCTTGGCGTCTGCGGGCGGTGCAGCGACGTCTTCCGGTGCGGGAATCGGGGCTTCACCCGGGATGATCTCGAGCAGCTCGACATCGAACACGAGCATGCCGGCGGGCCGGCCCGGCGCACCCTTGTACGCGAGCGCTTCAGGGATCCAGAGCCGGCGCTTTTCACCGACGACCATCAGCGGCAAACCTTCGGTCCAACCCGCGATCACTTGGCTGAGGCCGAACGTCGTCGGCTCGCCACGCTTTACCGACGAATCGAACATTTTGCCGTCGGTCGTCCAACCCGTGTAGTGCGCCTTCACCTGGTCGTACGAGTGCGGGTGCGCGTCGCCCGTTCCTTTTTGCAACACCTTCGTCGCGAGGCCACTCGCGGTCTTCTCCGCATCCGCGGGCGCAGCAGCTACGTCGGTCGGCGCGGGAATGTCCGCGCTCGGCGGCTCGACCGGCGTCACGGGCGTCTTTGCTTCGACCTTCTCTTCTTTTGCTGCTGGCGGCGGCGGCGGTTTACCGCACGCGACGGCAAGACTGCAGGCGAGCACGGAGCCCACGCTCGCACCGCGAACCCAGGCAAGCCATGAGGGCTTCGGCAACTTGGCAGACCGCACGCGTTCTGATCTTGGCATCAGGCTTCCTCGACCGTGGAAAAGGTGGGCGTTGACGTAACGGATTACGCCGCGCTTGTCGAGAAGCAGACTCGGTGCTGCTCCTTAGCAGTAGCAGTACCGCAAGCTACGGGGCGCTCTTGCGCGCTGCGCGGCGCACGAGCCCTTCTTGCGCCACGGACGCGACCAGCACGCCGTCGCGCGTGTAGAAGCGACCTAGTGCGAGACCGCGGCTGCCGAATGCAACCGGGCTCACTTGATCGTAGAGAAGCCAGTCGTCCATCCGGAAATCGCGATGGAACCACAGCGCGTGATCGAGACTCGCCGCCATCACACCGCGACTCATGAACGTCACGCCGTGCGGCCGCATCACGACGCTGAGCAACGTGTGATCCGATGCGTAAGTCGCGAGGGCACGATGTGTCAGCGGATCGTCCGGCAACTTGGACCCAGCACGGAACCAGACGCGCTGGCGCATGCCGGCCGGCTTGGGCTTCACGACTTCGATCGGATCGACGAACCGCAGCTCGATCGGCCGATCGCGCATCCGTTCCGCGAACATTGCGGGCGGCAGATGTTCCGCCATTGGCTCGAGCCAGTCTTCCCAGCTCAGACACGCTTCCGGCGGTGGCACTTCGTCCATCGGCTCGGCGTGTTCGAAGCCGACCTCGGCCTGGTGGAATGACGCCGACAACTGCAGGATCGCTTCGCCATCCTGCTCCGCGATCACACTGCGCGTGCTGAACGACCGCCCGTTGCGCGTGCGCTCCACCCGATACAACACCGGCACGCCGGTCTGACCGGCGCGCAAGAAATACGCGTGAAGCGAGTGCACCGGAACTCCGTGCACGGTGCGCGCGGCGGCGACTAAAGCTTGGCTCGCGACGTGACCTCCGAACATGCGCGGGCGCCGGAGGTCGGGGTTGTGTCCACGATACAGATCAGCATCGAGCTGTTCGAGATCGAGCTGTGACAGGAGCGTATCTAAAGCTGACGGCATGTTGCTGCTTATCGAACTGGGACTAGTGCTGCATTAGCGTGGAGCCAACGCGGTTTCCAGCGTGGCTCGTTCTGAAATCATTTTGCGAAAGCGGATGAACGGCCCGGGGCGGTTACAGGCGAGCGCACCTCGCAACATACCCGCACGCCCATACAGCGCCACGTAGGCGCGGTCGTCGAGTGAGCCTTCGACCATCACCAGCTCGTCGTCGGGCCGCACACGTCCGGCGAACTGCAGCTTCACGTCGTATTGGTCGGACCAAAAGTACGGTAGTGACGCCGATAGCGGCGCCGCCTCGCCGAGCAGGCCTGCTGCTACCAGCTGCGCTTGGTCGATCGCGTTCGTCCAGTGCTCGATGCGCATCGTCTCAGCGAAGAGCGCGTTCGGAGCCGACGCGACGTCGCCTGCCGCAAACACACCCGGCACGTTCGTGGCGCAATGACCATCGCACTCGACGCCGTTGCCGATCTTCAGATCCGAACCTGCGAGCCAACCGACTTGCGGCACGACTCCGATTCCGACGACGACGAGATCGACGTCGAGCGTCGTTCCATCGGACAAACGTGCGCGTTCGACCCGCCCGTCGCCCTCGAGCGCTTGCAGCGTGAGCCCGCATCGCAAGTCGACGCCGTGCGCGCGATGCAGGCTTGCGACCGCTTCGCCGACCTGCGGACCGAGGTTTCGCGCGAGCGGGAGCGGATCCGCTTCCACGACCGTGACGGAGAGCTCGAGCTTGCGACACACCGACGCGACTTCGAGGCCGATGAAACCTGCGCCGACGACGAGCACGCGCGGAGCCTCGAGCAGCGCCGCGCGAATCGCGAGCGAGTCATCCAAGGTTCGCAGCACGTGCACGCCGGCGAGCTCGCGACCGATCGCGAGCGGCCGTGCTTGCGCACCGGTCGCGATGACCAAGCCCTCGTAATCGAGCACATCGCCGTTCGACAGCGTCAGCTTGCGCGCGCGTGTGTCGAGCGACAGCGCCCGCTGGCCGAGCGCGAGGTCGAGCGACAACGGGCCGTAGCCTTCCTTCTGGCGGAAGAACACGCGGCTCTGATCCCACTCGCCCGTGAGCACCTGCTTCGACAGCGGTGGCCGGTCGTAGGGCAGATGAGGCTCGTCCCCCACGAGCCACAACCGCCCTGCGTAGCCTCGCTTGCGCAGCGCTTCCGCCGTGCGTAGCCCCGCGAGCGAGGCGCCGACGATCACGATTCGTTCAATCATCCTTCAGCGTGATCGCACCAGTCGGACACTCCAGCGCGGCTTTCTCTGCTTTGCCCGCCAGCTCGGGGCCGGGCGTTTCGTTGAGCACGTACAGGAACCCATCATCCCGAATCTCGAACAATTCCGGGGCGGCTTCCGTGCACAGTGCGTGACTCTGACAAAGATCGAAATCGACGACGATTCTCATGACACCCTCGTACGTACAGTGAGCAGGCAGACCGGGCGCGCCCTCGCGCACGACGCTGCCACTCCCGTAACCGCGGCCACTATACCCAAGCCACCGTCCATCACGCGCGCCGACGTTTGACATACGGCGGCGCATGTGACATACGATGGCGTATGTGAACCACGACGCCCTGACGCGGTCAAGCCTCGGGGTACGTTTACGTGGCGGTGAGTGGATATGCACAGCGACTCAAAAGCACTTCCTCTCTCGAATCCGCGCGCGATCGGGCTGCACCTCTGGGCGTTCGTTCTGCCGTTGATCACGCTCGTGTATTGGCTGACGGCGCCGCACGTGTGGTGGGCGTCGCTGCTCTGGATCTCGCCGATCGTGATCTTGGTCATGATCGACAACCACGCGCCGGACGACGCGCGCCAGCCGCGCGAAGACATTCCGGCGTGGCCGTTCAACATCCAGGTCTACGTGCTCGTCGCACTGCAGATCGTGAACCACGTCTTGCTCGGCGTCACCGCTTCGAAGCTGGACCTGTCGACGACCGCCGGGGTGATCGACGCCGCGGCCGCGTTCATTCCGGTGATGGTTTTGACCGGCGTAAACGCGGGTTACTCGGGCATCGTCGTCGCGCACGAGCTCGTGCACCGGCGCAATCCGCTCGAGTTTTTCCTCGGGCGCTTGTTGCTGATCGGCGTGATGTACGAGCACTTTGCGACCGAACACGTGCGCGGCCATCACCCGCGCGTCGGGACGCGTGCAGATGGCGCGACGGCCCGCTTCGGCGAGACGCATCGCGTGTTCATGCGGCGCACGATCCCGCAGCAATTCAAGAGCGCTTGGAAGCTCGAGAAGGTGCGGCTCGGCGATGCCAAGATGAAGTGGTACGACCGGCGAATGGTGCGGCACCGCGTGCTGCAAGGCGTGGTCGCCGAGGTTGGCCTCCTGATCGCGTACTTGTTGATCTGGGGGCCGCTCGCAGCTGCATTGTTTTTCGTCCAGGCCCGCAGTGCAGTCCTGATGCTCGAGACCGTGAACTACATCGAGCACTGGGGTCTCGGGCGTGAGGGCAAGAAGGTCGAGTCGATCGATTCGTGGGACACCGCGAACTGGTTCACGCTCTACACGCTCGTCGGGTTGTCGCGGCATGCCGATCATCACGCGCAAGCGTCACGGCCGTATCAGAAGCTGCGTCACTTCGACGAGACGGCGAAGATGCCGCTCGGTTACTACGGGACAATCGTGCTCGCGCTGTTCAGGAACGAGCGCTACATGGAGCTCGCGACGGCGGAGCTGAAGACGAAGAAGCTCGGACCGTTCCGCGACCCGTCGGTGCGGCCGAGCTCGGACGCGCACGTGCACCCGTCACTGCGGCCGCCCCGCGGCGATGCCGGGCCCGAACCCCTCGCGCTCTAGAATTCGTCGACGCTCAGTGGGCCTGAACGGGCTCGCCGGCCTGGCCGCTCGGCCTTTTCCGGCTGCGCTGCGGGCGCTGGCGGCGCCGGTTCGACGGCGCCTTCCGGCTTCGCGGGCTTGGGATGCACCTTCGCGACGCTCTTGGCTGCAGCAACCGGGGCCTTGGCCTTCGGGGCCGTGTCGCTCGTAGCGGCATTCCTCGAAGTCGTGTTCGAAGACGGCTGCTGCTGGAACGGTTGCGGATCCACCGGCGTCGATGCGCCACTCGGCAGCGTGGCGGTGCCCGAGGCCGGCGCAGGTGCCGCGGACGGCGGCGGCGGTGCCAGCTCGGGCTGAGTCGCGTGGATCGGACCGGGCGACACCATCGGAATCTCCGGCGCGCGCAGCTTCTCGAACGCAAACCAGATGATGCCGACGGCGAGGACCGCAAGCGCGATGTACATGGCACTGCGGCCATTCGGCCGACCGAGGAGCGAAGGATCCTCCGGCGGGGGCTCAGCGGTGAATGGCGTGCTCATCGGGCTGTTGCCCGAGCTGCGGAATCCCCTCTTCTTCGAGCCGGTCGGCTCGCGCGTCGGCACCGTGTCGTGGAGGAAGGGCTCGAGCGCGTGGATCAGACTCTCCAAGTCGGCAAAGCGGTCCTGCGCGTTGCGTGCCATCGCGCGCATCACGACGCGGGACAACGCGACCGGTAAACCAGGGACGAGCTCATCCGGGGTCTTCGGAGTACCGGTCGCGATCTCGAGCACGAGCGCGCCGTAAGTATCCGCGATGAACGGCACTTGGCCGGTGAGCGCTTCGTACAGAATCACGCCAAACGCGTAGACATCCGCCCGACGGTCCAGGCTGTCAGAGCCACGGATCTGCTCTGGAGACATGTAATACGGCGTACCGACCACTGCGCCCGTGCGCGTGAGCCGCGGATTGATCTGACCTTCGTTCGAAACTTTCGAAATGCCGAAGTCGAGCACCTTCGGCTCGCGACCGACGCCATCATCCTCGTACGCCAGGAAGATGTTGTCCGGCTTGAGATCGCGATGCACGACGCCCTGCCGATGCGCCGCCGAAACACCACGCATTGCGCGAAGCAGGAGATCGAGTAGCTCGCGAACCGTCAGATCTCGGCGAGAAAGCGCGGTGGTGAGAGGCTCGCCGCGCAGCAACTCCATGACGAGAAAGAAAGAATCCTCGTGTTGGCCGACGTCATACACATCGACCACGTTGGGATGGTTGATGCGCCCTGCCGCCTGCGCTTCCCGCATGAAACGGTGCACGGCGTCTTCATCGCGCGCGAGCTCCGGCAACATCCACTTGATCGCGACCTGCTTGCCGGTAAACCGGTGAGTCGCGGCAAATACGGCGCCCATCCCCCCTTCCCCGAGGAGTTGCTCGATCACGTATTTGCTGGCGACTAAGTCGCCAGGCTTCGGCATAGACCTACTCGTCACCGCAGCGCCGCCTAAGAGGTCTCAAGTAATAACTGTACGCAATCGCCCGGTACATGTCACTGAACTGCGGGCGCTCGCTACTATGCGAAACGCGCCATCGACTGCCAAGTCCTCGCACACTCTTGGGCGAAAGTGGGTGTTGGCGCACCGCGGAGGCGTGAATCGGAAGCAGCCGCGAGTCAAATCGAACGGGTTTTCGTGCTAGAATTTTGATCACACGATGAAACTGTCCGCGCGACCACGGATAAGCCGATGACTCAAGATCAACGCCGCGATCGGCGTATCCTTACCCGTCAAAAGCTGTGGCGCGAAGGACAGCAAGAGGCACCGGCGGCGGAGACGCGCGACGTGAGCCAGAACGGCATGTTCATCGTCGCTGAGAACGCGCCGGAAGTCGGCAGTCAGCTGAAAGTCACATTCAACGACGCTCAAGGCGAAGAAGCGACGCTGAATCTCGAAGTGATGTGGCGCGGCGCAAAAGACGAAGACAACAAAACCGGAATCGGCGTCCGAATCGTGGGCTTCGACAAAGGTAAAGACGTCTACGAGAAGTTCATCAGCCGGCATATGCGGTCGGATTCGCGAGGTCCGCAAGGCACCTTGCGGCCGAGCGTCGGCGCACCGAGAGCGTCGGAGAGCCCCGCGCCGCGTTCGTCTCAAGGTCCCAAGAGCGGGACTTAGCGCCGGCACTAGCGCGAACAGCGCTCTGGCGCACTCCACGTTCCGGCTGTGTTTCCGAGTTGCCGCGGCCAGCGGCGGCGGATCGTCGTCAGCTGCTGGCGAACATCGCGCGCGCACGTCAAAGTCCGGCCCGTGTCTGCTCCCAGCCAAGCCACCGACCCGATCGAGATCGCGGGCACCTGCGGCGCCGAGTTCATCGCGCTCGCTCGTGAGCAACTGACGCTCGGCGCCGGCATCGCCCGCGTAATTTACAAAGACGCACTGCGCTTCGGGCGCTTCGAACCCGAGGCCCAAGGTCTGCGCGCGAGTACGGTCGACGAATGGCGAACCAAGTTCGCGCTGAGCTTGCCGCGCGTCGTTCGCGTCGCGAGTGAAGAGAGCGAAACCGGTACGACCGCAAAGGCAGTGCTCGCGCTCGCGGACGGTCTCGAGTGCGAATGCGTGCTCCTGCCGATGGGACGCGGCCGCACGACCTTGTGCGTCTCCAGTCAGATCGGCTGCAAGATGGGCTGCCGCTTCTGCGAAACCGCGCGCATGGGTCTCTTACGCCACATGCGCACGTCGGAGATCGTGGCGCAGTTGCTCGTCGCCCGACACGTGCTCGGCTGGGAGTTCCGCAACGTCGTGTTCATGGGCATGGGCGAAGCGCTCGACAACGCCGACAACGTGTTGCCCGCATTGCGCGTGCTCACCGACCCGTTCGGTCTCGGGATGTCGCAAGAGCGCATCACCATCTGTAGCGTCGGCCACGTCGAAGGCATCACGCGGCTGCAAGAGCTGGGCATGAAGCGGCTCAATCTCTCGATTTCGCTCAACGCCGGCAACGACGCGTTGCGCAGCGAGATCATGCCGGTGAATCGAAAGACGCCGCTCGCAGAGCTGCAGACCGTGTTGCTCGGCTATCGGCCACGCACGAACTTCGTGCTCGCCGTGAATTACTGCCTGCTGCCCGATAAAAACGATCGCCTCGAACACGCACGCGAAGTCGCTGCGTTCTGCAAACCGCTCGGGCGCGTGATGGTGAACGTGATCCCGTACAACCCCGGTACCGCACCGCTCACGCGCGCGCCGAGTGAAGACGAGATCGACGCGTTCGTCGAGCTACTTCGCGACGAAGGACTGCCAGTGCGGCGTCGCGTCACGAAGGGGCGAAGCGTCATGGCAGCGTGCGGCCAGCTCGGCAATCTGGAGCTCCGCACGCTGCGACGTTCCGCCGCTCGCGCTCAATCAGAGCAGTGACTTGAGCTTCTCGGGCATCTGCCGCGCGACGCGCACGATCGGAATGCCCGTGTGCGTGTTCTCGTGCATCTCGCGAATGCAGCGCGGGAACTCTTCGAACGGGTAGATCTCTTTGTGAACGGTCGGCTTGAAGACCTTGCCGTAGAGCTCGGTTGCGGCCGCGCAACCATCGACCGTCTCGTAATGGGTGTGGTCGATCGTGACCTGCTTCGCCGACTGCACCGTCGTGTTGTAGGTGACCACCTGCGAGAGCTGCCAGCCCGCGCTCACGTTCACACCGCCGCGCGCAGCTGCAGCGAGGCCCGCGTCGAACACCGGACCGCGCAGCATGTCGCAAACCAAGTGCATGTTCTCACCGCCGGTGAGCTCCTTGCACGTCTTCGCGAACGCCTTCACGTCGTCCTTCGTCTTGAAGCGATTGAACGCCTTCTGATCGATGCCCTTGATGCCGAGCTTCTCGAGCGCGGTCCGCCGCTCTGGGCTGCCGGCGCAGAAGTACGCGTTGTGGCCCTCGGCCTTCGCGAGCATCAAGAAGCACTCGCCGACGCCACCGCCAAACGACAGCACGTTCAACACGGCTTGGCGCTCGCGCGTGACCTTCACCCGATAGATGCCGAGCGCGCGACGCCACAAGTGATAGGCGGTCGGAGCGCGCAACGGAAGCGCCGCGATCTCCCACAAGTTCAGACCGCACTGAAGTGGGGCGGGAATCACCTA
>Ga0193752_1000910_pt1 | contig 26343 bp, 26 predicted proteins | sample H1c1metaG_FD_144924 | JGI IMG/M metagenome (GOLD analysis project Ga0193752, IMG submission 144924) | Soil microbial communities from a riparian zone of the East river system, Colorado, United States - H1c1 | ecosystem: Environmental > Terrestrial > Soil > Riparian zone | place: USA: East River...
ACGTTGACAGATCCTCCGCGGGCACGTAGTTTCGAGCCGTGCTCAATTTCAGCCGTCATTCGTATTCGCGGTCACCACTTCATGTGGAGGCCGGTGATTGAGCGCGCGAAACTGACGTAACGTCTCAACCAGAACCAGCCTCCCTCGCGGAGGCGTTTTTTTGTTCGCGTCCGCCGGGGGCTCCCGAGGAAGCGAACATGACTGCCAAACGACTTCGTATAAGACTCATCGAGCCGGCCGACGTGCCCGCGATGCTGGCCATCATCGCGGAGTCGCGCCGTGAATACGGCATCGCCGAGCTCGGCGTCGAGCTGCTCGAACCTGTGGATCATGCCCTGTACACAAACTACCAGCGGCAGCGCTCGCTGTACTTCGTGGCTCTGCTGGACGGTGAGGTCGTGGGCGGCGCGGGCATCGCGCCGCTGGCCGGGGAGGAGCCGCTGACCTGCGAGTTGCAGCGCATGTACCTGCGCCGCGACGCACGCGGGCGCGGCATCGGCGCTGCGCTGCTCGAGTATTGCCTCGCAGCTGCCAAACAATTCCTGTACGTGCGCTGTTACCTGGAGACGGTTACCCGGATGCACGCGGCCCTCGAATTCTATGGACGCCACGGGTTTCGCAACCTGCAGGCGCCGATCGGGCGGACGGGCCACCATCACAACGATCGTTGGTTGTTGCGCGGGTTACGGGCGTCGGCGGCGGCGATCGCTCATGCGAATGCCGGTGCATGACGATCGGCCAGTCGAGTTCCATGGAAGTCCGGGAGCCCCATGGCTCCCGGACGCATTCGTCAAACTGGATAGACGCGGATCAGCTCGTCATCCCGAGCTGCTGCAGCACTTCCTGGCCTTTCTCCTTCACAGCTTTCGCCTTGTCCGTGGCGCTCGTCAGCGCGCCTGTGGTGGCATCCGTCGTGGCATCCGACCACGTGACCTCCATCGAATGGAGGCCGAGCTTGGCGTTCTCGAGCGCATCCTTGTCCACGCCTTTCGGCAGCTTCTTCGATTTCGACAGGGCATCGACGCGGCTACGGATGGCTTCGACCATCTTCGGAATGTCCGCGCTCAAGCCTTCCCACTCGGTCTTGGCAGCGGCGAGCACTTCCTCCGCATGAGCCTTGCCGGTGACCACGGCTTCCTTGAGCGAGCCTACGGCCTTGGTGAGTTCCGGCGCACCGGCGAGCACGGATTTGTAGTCTTCCTTCGCAAGGTTGTCCTTGAGTTGCGCGAGCGAGGACTCGACGCCTTTCAGACCATCGGGCGCGTACTTCGCGGCGTCTTCCTTGATCCCGGCCAGCGAGGCCTCGATCGACGAGACCGCCTCGTTTGCCGGCTTCTTCTGCATCGAGCAGCCGGCGGCGAACAGCGCCACCGTCGCGAGCGCCAGCAGTGTTTTCATTTTCATCGATCTCTCCCCATGTGTTGAATCAGCCGCGCAGACACTACACCTTCGGCAGTCCCGGCTGGCTGGCGTTGGACACTCTCCCCGGATCGCGTGAAGATGCCGCTCCATGACCCTCACCGAGCTCCGGTACATCGTCGCGCTCGCCCAGGAGCAGCATTTCGGCCGCGCCGCCGAACGATGCCACGTGAGCCAGCCCACACTCAGCATCGCGGTCAAGAAGCTCGAAGAGGAGCTCGGCGTGTTGTTCGAACGCGGCAAGACCAGGATCCTGCCCACGCCGCTCGGCGAGAAGATCGTCGGCATGGCGTCGCGCGTGCTGGAACAGGCCGCGGCGATCAAGGACGTCGCGGAGGCCGACAAGGAGCAGCTCGAGGGCCCCATCGCACTGGGCACGTTGCCGACGATCGGTCCCTATCTACTGCCGCAGTTCATTCCGCTGCTGCAGGGGACTTCCAGCAAGCTGGCGCTGTACGTGGAAGAGGGCAGCACCTCGGAGCTCGCCACCAAGCTGCGCAACGGCGACCTCGACGCGATCCTGGTCACGGCGCCGTTCGCCGAGGCGGATGTCGTCGTGCAGCCGCTGTTCGACGAGCCCTTCGTGTTGCTGCTGCCCGCGGATCACCGCCTGGCGGGCAAGCTGCAGATCGCGGCCGCCGACCTCGAGCCCGCCGAGCTGTTGTTGTTAGGCGAGGGAGACTCGCTGCGCGAACAGGTGCTGAAGGCATTTCCGCACCTGAACCCGGCGCAGGAGAGCGGCGCCGGCGTGCGCACCTTCACGCAGGGCGCGACGCTCGAGACCTTGCGCCACATGGTCGCCTCGCGGCTGGGCGTGACGATCCTGCCGCAGACCGCCGCCGAAGCGCCGCTGTACGCCCCGAACCTCCTGACCACGCGGCCATTCGTGAGCCCGGCCCCGAAACGCAGCCTGGTGCTCGCCTGGCGCGTGAGCTTCCCGCGACACAAGGCCATCGACCTGCTCCGGAAGGCGATTCAAGCCAGCAGCTCCGCCTACTGGAACTACAATACGGCCCACTCCCAGGACGCTCCCGGCGTGATGGTGGAAAACCGGAATTGGTGATGCAGCCCCTTTCGAAAATCGTGATCGTCGGCGGCGGCACCTCCGGATGGCTCGCGGCCGCCATGCTCGCGCAACACATCAAACCCGAGCTGTGCGAGATCGAACTGATCGAATCCGACGAGCTCGGCACGATCGGCGTGGGCGAATCTACCGTGCCGCCGTTCGTGGGATTGATCCAGCGCCTCGGCATCGACGAAGCCGAGTTCGTGCACGCCACCGACGCCACCTACAAACTCGGCATCAAGTTCGTCGGCTGGCACGAACGCGGCGATTCGTATTTCCATCCGTTCGGCGTCATCGGCAAACCGATCGGCAACCAGGACTTCTACCAGTGCTGGCTCAAGGCGCGCGCGCAAGGCGACGTGACCGCGCTGCAGGATTATTCGCCGTGCAACGTGATGGCCGAACAGGGCCGGTTCTTCCATCCCTCCAAGGGGCGCAACACGCCGATCGGCGGGGCCAACTACGCGCTGCACGTCGACGCGCTGCTGGTGACGAAATTCCTGCGCAAACACGCCGAGGGGCGCGGACTCAAGCGCACCGAAGGCAAGGTGGTCGAAGTCGCGCGGCGCGCGGACGGCTTCATCAGCAGCGTGAAACTCGAGAGCGGCGCCGTGATCGCCGGCGATTTCTTCATCGATTGCACCGGTTTCAAGGCGCTGCTGATCGGCAAGACACTCGGCGTCGAGAGCGTCGACTGGTCGAACTATCTACCCTGCGACCGCGCGGTGGTCTGCAAGACGCAGAACAAGGGCCCGTTGCTGCCGTACACGCGCGCCACCGCGCAGCCGGCCGGCTGGAGCTGGCGCATCCCGCTGCAGACGCGCGTCGGCAACGGCTATGTCTATTCCAGCCAGTTCGCCAGCGACGCGACCGCGCGCGCCACGCTGCTGCGCACGCTCGAATCCGCGTGTATCGAAGAGCCGCGCATCATTCCCTACACGACCGGGCATCGCCGGGAATTCTGGAACCGGAACTGCCTGTCGCTCGGCCTGTCGTCCGGGTTCATCGAGCCGCTCGAGGCGACGTCGATTCACCTGATCGCGCGCGGCATGGATTTCTTCCTGCGTTACTTTCCCGATCGCGGCTGCGACGCGGCGCTGGTGCGCGAGTACAACCGGCGCATGACCGCGGATTTCGAAGAGGTGCGCGACTTCATCGTGCTGCACTACGCGGCGACGGCGCGCGACGACACCCCGTTCTGGCAGCATTGCCGCAACCTGCCGCTGCCCGACACGCTGCGCGAGCGCATCGATCTGTTCCGCGCGCAGGGCGCGATGCGCGAAGGCGTGGATGAGCTGTTCCGCGCTTCGAGCTGGCAGTCGGTCTTCGAAGGCATGGGCATCACGCCTTCGGTGTGGCATCCGCGCGTCGAGAACATCGACTATGCGCAGATCGCGGATTCGCTCAAGACTGCGCGCGCGGCGATCGCCGGGATGGTCGCCCATCTGCCGACTCACGAAGAATTTCTTGAAAGCAATTCCTTCAAACGTAAACTGCACGAGAGCGATGTGCTCTCTTTAGCAAAGGACTCGACGGCCTGAGCCGCTTCATTCCCATGGAAAACGACGATCTTCCGCCCGCGCTAGTCAAGAAAGTGGTCATTGCCGGTGGCGGCACCGCCGGGTGGATGGCCGCCGCGACGCTCTCGACCTATTTCGGAAAATTGATCGACATCACCCTGGTCGAATCGGAAGCGATCGGCACCGTCGGTGTCGGCGAATCCACGGTGCCGCCGCTCGTGGCCTTCCATGGGCTGCTGGGCATCGACGAACAGCAGTTCATGCGCGAGTGCGCCGCGACTTTCAAGGCGGGCATCTGGTTCGAGCACTGGGGCCGCATCGGCGAGACCTATCTACATCCATTCGGCCGCCATGGCGAATCGACCTGGGTGGCGGAGTTCCACAACTTCTGGCTGCACGCCCGCGCCAAGGGCCTGAAGGTGCCGATCGGCGAGTACAACCACGAGTGGCTGGCCGCGACGACCGGCAAGTTCGGGAAGCGCGAGAACCCGCGCATCAACTACGCATATCACTTCGATGCGGCGTTGTACGCCCGTTTCCTGCGCAGGATGTCCGAGCCGCGCGGTGTGACGCGTCTCGAAGGCAAGATCAAGACCGTGCGCACGCACGATCAGACCGGCTTCGTCGAGGCGCTGGAGCTCGAAGACGGGCGCGTCGTCGACGGCGATTTCTTCATCGATTGCAGCGGATTCCGCGGTCTCTTGATCGAAGGCGCGCTCAAGACGGGCTTCGAGGACTGGGCGCATTGGTTGCCGTGCGACAGCGCGGTGGCGTTTCAAACCATCGTGGATACGCCGGCGCAGCCGTATACGGCGTGTTATGCGCACACCGCCGGCTGGCGCTGGAATATTCCGGTTCAGCATCGCGTGGGAAATGGCGTCGTGTTCTGCAGCAAGTTCATGTCGGACGATGAGGCGCGGCACCGGTTGGTGACGGACTCGGGCGGCCGGGTGGTGAAGGAACCCTGGCTGGTGCGCATCAAGGCCGGCCGGCGGAAAAAGGCCTGGAACAAGAACGTGGTGGCGTTCGGCCTCGCGAGTGGCTTCGTGGAGCCGCTCGAATCGACCAGTATTCACATGATCATGTCCGCCTGCGTGCGGCTCGCGCACCTGTTTCCGTTCGGCGGCGTCAAGCAGTCCATGGTGGATCACTACAACGAGCTTTCCAGGCGCGAGATCGAACACATCCGCGATTTCGTCTGCATGCACTACTACTGCAATCAGCGTGACGACAGCGAGTTCTGGAAATACTGCCGGAACATGGAGATTCCCGGGACGCTGCGCGCGCGCATCGACATGTTCCGGGAGGCGGGCTATCTATACCAGGGCGATAGCGAGCTGTTCCGCGTGGATTCGTGGATCGCGGTGCTCATGGGGCAGAACATCGAGCCCGAGAACTATCATCACTACGCGCGCATGAATGAGCAGGGCATCAAGGATTACATGGCGAAGACGCGCGCGGACGTTGCGAAGGTGGTCAAAGCGCTGCCACCGCACGGCGAGTTCGTGAAGCAATACGCGCCCGCCTCATCCGACGCCTGGAAATAGAGTTTGAGACTCTGGTGCCGGGTTGCGATTCTCGTCGCAACCCGGCACCGCTCTGCTCCCGGGCACCACTTCCGGATCCCCTCGCATGATCTTCTTCCTCCAGATCCTCGTGATCCTCGCCGCCTGTCGATTCTTCGGCTGGCTGGTGCGACGTTTCCTGCGCCAGCCGCAGGTCATCGGCGAGATGATCGCGGGCGTCGCGCTCGGGCCCTCTTTGTTAGGCCTGCTCGCGCCCGAGGCGCAACACTTCCTGTTCCCGCCGGAATCCAGACCGGTGCTCCAGGTCACAGCGCAGCTTGGTATCGGCCTCTACATGTTCCTGGTCGGCCTCGACTTCCGCAGCGACGACTTCAAGGCGAACGTGCCGAGCGCGGTGGCGGTGTCCGTCTCCGGGATCGTCGTGCCGTTCCTGGTCGCCGTCGTGGGTGCCCCCTGGCTGATGGGAGTGGCGGGGCTGTTTTCGCCCACGGTCTCGCAATTCAATGCCACGCTGTTCCTCGGCGCGGCCATCGCGATCACCGCCTTTCCCGTGCTGGCGCGAATCATCCACGACCGGAATCTGGGCGGTTCGATGATCGCCACGTTGTCGCTGTCCGCCGCGGCGATCGGCGACGCGATCGCCTGGTGCGTGCTCGCAGTCGTGCTCGCGAGTCTGGGGGCGGGGCCGACAGTGGCGATCATCGCCATCGTCGGTGGCAGTGTATTGGCCGCGGCCATGATCTTCCTGGGCCCCAAGATTTTCGCGCCGCTCGGCCGCAGCGCCGAGAGCGACGCCGCCGCCGGCCGGCCGCTCAGCACCAGCACGCTCGCCACCGCGCTGATGCTGTTCGCACTCAGCGCCTACATCGCGGACGTCATCGGGCTGCACGCGGTATTCGGCGGCTTCCTCATTGGCACGGCGATGCCGCGCGGCGCGTTCGCCGCACGGATGAAGGAGTTGCTGGAGCCGTTCACGCTGGTGTTCCTGCTGCCGGTGTTCTTCGCGTATTCGGGCCTCAACACCCAGCTCACGATGGTCAACTCGGCGGCGCTTTTTTGTATCGCGGTGGCAATCCTCGCCGCCTCGATCTTCGCGAAGTTCGTGGCCTGCTGGGCGGCGGCGCGTGTGTCGGGCCAGGACAACCGGACCGCGCTCGGCATCGGCGCGTTGATGAACGCGCGCGGACTGACGGAGCTCATCATCGCCAACATCGGCCTGCAGGCCGGCGTCATCGGGCCCGCGCTGTTCTCGATGCTCGTGCTCATGGCGATCGTCACGACGTTGATGGCGTCACCGCTGTTCGAGCTGGTGTACGGCCGCACCGCGCGTGCGCGTGGTGAGCTGCCGCCGCTGACCCGTCTTTAGAAGGGCGCCTCAGGGCCGGCGCCCGGGAGTGCGCAGCCTCATCCATAGGCAGAATTTATGGCCCCTCATCTGTGCGGGAGCAACCCGCTGACCGTATAAAAGCCCCTCGCAAAACAAAGGGCGCGCTCGGTACGAGCAGCGGATTTTTGCCTGCGCCCCTCGTCGGTTGATTGCGTGTTTGGCCCCCCGCTGTGCACGCTTTCAACCGATCGAGGTGGCGTGATTTTCCAATCGCATGCCCTTTTCCCTTAAGGCGCGCCACCATTTGGTGTAGGTGCTTCTTGCGCCTGAGAAAGCCGACACTCATTTGAACTCATGGCGTCCCGCTAAATGAGGGGATGAATCGAAATAAGTTCGATGAGAACGCGCGCCTGACGCGCGCGATGACAATGGTTTTCCTGCTCGCGCTCGGAGTTTCGGCGCGCGCGCAAACCCAGGATCTGGAAACGGACCGGTTCTCCGTGCGCGGCTTCGGCACGCTCGCCGCGACCACGCACGATGCGGACGGAATCGAGTTCCGCCGCAGCATCGACCAGCCCCACGGCGTCCGCGACGGGGCGGTCGATCTGGCCGCCGATTCGCTGGCGGGCCTGCAGTTCAACCTGGCGCTGGTGACGCATTTCGACGCGGTGGTGCAGGGCGTGACCCGCATGAATTCCGATGGCAGCTGGGATCCGCGCATCACGCAGGGCTTCGTGCGCTACTCGCCCGACGAGGTGCTGGTATTTCGCGCCGGGCGCTTCGGTTACGACATCTATCTACTGGCGGAATCACGCCAGGTTGGCTACTCCTACCTGCCGGTGCGGCCGTCGCTCGAGTTCTACGGGATGGTGACCAACGACCAGATCGACGGCGCCGATGCCGCGCTCACGCTGCGCGCCGGCCCCGGACTTGCGCGGGTGCGCGTTTTCGGCGGCGACGGCGTGAGCGAGATTGCCTTCAAGGACGGCACGAATTCCGAAACCCGCGGCCGTGCGCTCGGCGCATCGTTCGACTATCTATACCGGGGCTGGACCGCACGCGTGGCGCTGCTGCGCTTCACGTTCGATCCGGATCCGCAGCTCGCGCCGCTGCTGGGCGCGCTGCGCTCCACCGGCTCGCCGCAGGCCGCGGCGATTGCGGACAGCCTCGGCCACGAGGAATACAAAAGCCTCGGGATACAACTCGGCATTGCGTACGAAGACGGCGCGCTGCAGGCGCAGCTGATGTACGGCGGTGGCACCGCGAATTCGATCGCCGTGCCGGAATTCAGAAAAGTCTACGCGCTGGTCGGATACCGGGTGCATCAATGGACGCCGTTTCTCTCGTACGCGTCTTCGCATGACAGCAATCCGATCCGCGGCACGGGACTGCCGGACATTCCGCAGCTCGCACCGCTCGAAGCCGCCGTGCGGGATATCCAGCGCAGCTCGCGCTCGACACAACATACCGTGAGCGCGGGCGTGCGCTTCGACCTCTCCGAACACGTTGACTTCAAGTTCCAGGTCGATCGCGCCTCGCTCGGGGATACCTCGCTGGTCTTCGACAACCGCGTGCCGCCCGGTGGACCTGCGAGCATGACCGTGATCGCGGCCAGCATCGACTTCGTATTCTGAGCGCGCCATGAACCGCATCCTCGCCATCTTCTTCTGCTGCTGCTTGCTCGCGCATGGCGTCGCCGGCGCCAACGAGACAGCGAGCATCGTCGTCATCGTCAATCCGGCGAGCGGCATCGAGAAGCTGAGCCGCGATGAGGTCATCGACATCTTCCTCGGCCGGTATCGCAAACTGCCGACCGGACGCGTGGCGATGCCCATCGACATCTCCAATCCCAACGATGAACGCGCCCTGTTCTACAAACTGCTGGTGAGCAAGAGCCCGGCCGAAATCAGCTCCTACTGGGCGCGTCTCGTGTTCTCCGGAAAAACCTCGCCGCCGTTCCAGGTGCCGGATGCCCGGACCGCGGTCGAGCTCGTGGAAAGCAATCCCAACGCGATCGCCTACGTCGACCGCGCGGCGCTGACTCACGGCGTGAAGGTCGTGCTTGAAATCAAGCGCTGAAAATCCCGTTCCGCGCCGGCGGACCTGGTACGCGCGGTTCGTGCCGCGCAGCGTCGTGGCGCGCACCAGCTTGTCGATCCTGCTGCTCGCGGTGGTCATGGGAATGGTGTTCTCCGCCATTGCTTCGTGGCGCGTGCGGGCCGCGGAACAGGACCGGCTGATCGCCCGCGTCCATGAGCTGCTGGCCACCGTCGAAAACACCGTGAGCATCGCGTGTTTCCTCAACGACGCGACCCTCGCCAAGGAAATCGCCGGCGGCCTGATGAAGAATCGCATCGTCGCGGGCGTGACCGTCATGGCCGGCACGACGATTCTTTACGGCAACACGGCAGGCACGTTCGGCCCGGGGCGCGGCGGCGAGCTCGACAACGTCAGCAAGCCTATCTACTCGCCGTTTTCGCCCGGTGAGCAGGTCGGCCGGATCACCCTGCAGGTTTCGCACGCGGAAATCGAGGCGCAGGCGACCGCCAATGCCCGCTACACCGTCTGGGTCCTGACCCTGCAGATGTCGGTCGTGGCAGCTGCCGTGGCGCTGCTCGTGTATCTGCTCGTGACCCGGCCGGTCAAGGCCATCTCCGATGAACTGCACAAGCTCGAAATCCGCTCGGGGATGCGGCTCACCGTGCCATCCGGCCGCCGCAAGGACGAGATCGGCCAGCTGGTGGTCGACGTCAACGCGCTCATGACCCGGCTCACCGACGCGCTCGACACGGAGCGCGACCTGCGGCGTGCGCAGGAGATCAGCGAGCGGCGTCTGCAACTCGTGGTCGACAAGGCCGACACCGGCATCCTGGTTCTCGACGAGCTCGGCGCCGTGCAGTCCTGCAATCCCGCATTCATGCGCATCCTGGGTCCCGCGGCGCAACCCGGCGCGCGTCTCGGCGCGCTGCTCGCGCCGCATGGTCCCGCGGTCGATGCGGTCATCGCGGACAGCTACTCGAGCGGCAAGCCACGCGATATCGATCTCGAGCTCGCGGCCAACGACACGCGCGGCGCGATCTGGGTCGAACTCTCCGTCAATTCGCTCGGCGACACGCTGATGCAGGCGCTGGTCAATGACATCACCGAACGCAAGGGCGCCGAGTCCGCCGCGCAGGAGCTCGCCTCCCGCGACACACTCACAGGACTGCTCAACCGGCGCGGCTTCGATGCGGCGCTGGCAAAACTGCTCGCGCCCTCGCGGCGCCAGGTACGCGCGGCGCTGCTGCTCGTCGACCTCGACCGCTTCAAGCAGGTCAACGACACGTATGGACACGAGGCGGGCGATCGCGTCCTGCGCGAAGTCGCCTGCGTTTTCGAGCGCAGCGTGCGTCGCACCGATACCGTGGGCCGGCTGGGTGGGGATGAATTCGCGATCGTGCTGGGCGGGATCGACTGTCCGGAGAAAGCGCAGGAGATCGCGCGGACCATCATCGACGGGATCAGTCAGCCGATCGACATCGGCGCAGGCCTGAAATCGCATATAGGCGGCAGCATAGGCATCGCGTTTGCCGGGAATCCACCGGAATCGCCCGCCGGCCTGATGCACCGCGCGGACCGCGCGATGTATGCGGCCAAGCAGGCCGGCCGTGGCCGCGTCTGCGTGGCCGCGTGGCCCGCCGCGCTGAATTCCCCCGCGGGAGACGCAACCGAGCACGACGATGAGAGCGACGCGGCCTGAGCCTGGCAGGAACTGTTCGCCCGCACGGACGCGCGCCCAAGCAAGAGCGTCTGTGACGAACGACACCGCTTCCGCAGCCCACTAGGGAGCTTCCGGAAAGTGGCGCTCGCCTCGCGTGATTGTGAAAGCGATCACTCAGCAACGGCCGTTCCGCGCCGTTAAATGGGGCATGAAGAAAAAGACCTTTGCGAGCCTGTCGCATTCGACGCACCAAGGTTCGCTGGGCAAGCCGCTCGCGCTCATCTTCCTGCTGTGTGTGCTGTTCGTCCTCGCGGCGACGCAGGCGCACGGCCAGGTGGACGGGGTCGCCTCGAACGGTCTCGAGCATCCGGCGGACACGCTTCCTGCGCCGCGCGGATGAATCGAGAGACTCGATGACGCAGACACGCAAGGACTTCGCGGCGGCGTGACGTTGCCAGGCGCCTGCCTGTAGGAATTGGCGCGTCCGTCTTGGTGCGCTGCCGGACAGAGGACATCGACGCCGATTGACTGGACTCGTTCGACGTGAAGCCTCAGTGTGACCGGCCTTCCCGTCTTCGAGCGCAGCGTGCGGCTATTTTCCTGCGACAACTGTAACCAGGTGCTGTTCTTCGAGAACAGCCGCTGCATGAATTGCGGCATGAGCGTGGGTTACTGCGTCGAGCTGTCGAAACTCCTGACGCTGCAGCACCAGACCGGGTCGAGCAACGGCTCGGTCTATGAGGTGTTCTTCGCCAACCAGGGCATCCGCCACTACCGGCAGTGCAAGAACGGGCGCGATCACGACGCCTGCAACTGGCTGGTTCCCGCGGAAAGCGAGCGCCAGTTCTGCGCGTCCTGCAGTCTCACCGAGATCGCGCCGGATCTGACGGACTTCGACAACCGCACCGCGTGGGCCGGCATCGAGGCTGCCAAGCGCAGGCTGCTGTACACGATCTACGGATTGAAACTGCCGATCTCCTCGCGCCAGGACTGGCCGACGGAAGGAGTTGCATTCCATTTTCTGCGCGGCACCGACGCCGAGCCGGTGATGACCGGCCACGACGAAGGCATCATCACGCTGAATATCGCCGAGGCCGATTCGGCGTTTCGTGAAAACATGCGCGAGAAGATGGGCGAGGGGTACCGCACCGTGCTGGGTCACCTGCGCCACGAGATCGGCCACTATTACTGGGACCGGCTCATTCGCGGCAGCAATCTGCTCGAGGCCTTTCGCAAGCTGTTCGGCGACGAGTCGCTCGATTACGAACAGGCGGTGCAGCGCCATTACGAGAATGGCCCGCCGGCCAACTGGTCCGAGTCGCACATCCGCGCGTAAGCCACGATGCATCCGTGGGAAGACTGGGCGGAAACCTGGGCGCATTACCTGCACATGACCGACACGCTGGAGACCGCGAAGAGTCATGGGCTCGCCGTGCGGGTGCCCGACGCCGAGAAGCAAGGTGAACGCATCACGACCGATGCCTTGTTGTTCCGCGATTTCGAGTCGCTGACCGCGAGCTGGAACGCCGTCACGCTGGCGTTGAACAGCTTGAACCGCAGCATGGGCATGAAAGATGCCTATCCGTTCGTGTTGTCGCCGCGCGTGCTCGAAAAGTTGCGCTTCGTGCACGACGTCATTCAGCGTCTGTCTGGCGCATCCGCCGCGGTGAACGCCGCCGCCTGATTGATCGCCGCGCGGTCCTGTCCCACCATACGACGCCCGCAAATGGGCGAGGGGAGATGTGATGCGCGGACTACTGATCCTGGTGCTCTTTCCGGCTGCTGCCTGCGCGGCCGACGACTTCAAACTCAATTCCGCGGAATATTTCGAGCGTCCCGGCATCAACGTGATGTACGGACAGGACTACTACCCGGAAGGCCACCAGGGCGGTCTTTCGATCATCATGCACGACGAGCGCATCGCCTCGAACGGCGACGTGCGCCTCGAGGCATCCCCGGGTCAGTGGGCGCCGATCCCGAAACCCGGCCAGCGCGAAGTGGACGCGGCCACGCAGCAGATCAGCGTCAAGCTTGCCTATCCCGACGCGGAGCGCGATCGCCGCGGCTTCAACCCGATCGAATACCCCGATCTCAAACTCAACTACACGGTGCGCGCGCGCCCCGACGGCGAATCGATCCGCGTAAGCGTCGACTTCGACGCGCCCGTCCCGAAGGAGTGGGTGGGCAAGGTCGGATTCAACTTCGAACTGTTTCCCGGATTGTTGTTCGGCAAGTCGTACCAGCTCGGCAAGAGCGACGGCGTGTTCCAGCAGCAGCCCTCCGGCCCGGGTGAAACGCCGACATTGGCGCGTGGCCCGCGCCTCGAAGTCGCGCCCGAGACCGAGCTGTACCACCTGAGCATCGAAGCGCTGCGCGGCGGCGAGCTCGAGTTGTTGGACGGACGTGGCAATCACAACAACGGCTGGTTCGTGGTCCGGGCGCTCGTGCCCGAAGGTGCAACCGTCAACGCCATCGAATGGCGCATCACGCCGCACGCCAAGGCGGGCTGGATTCGCACGCCGGTGATCCAGGTGTCGCAGGTGGGTTACCACCCCGCGCAGCCGAAGCAGGTGCTGATCGAGCTCGATCCGCGCGACACGAAGCGTGAGAACGTGGTGCTGCAGCGAATCGGTTCCATCGGGCAGGTGAAGACCGTCATCGACCGCAAGCCCGAGGAGTGGGGCCGGTTCCTGCGCTACCAGTATGCGCGGCTCGATTTCACCGACGTCAAGGAGCCGGGCGTCTACGTCGTGAAATACGGCGCGCTGCGTTCGAATCCGTTCCGCATCAACGCCAACGTGTTCGCGCGCGAAGTCTGGCAGCCGACGCTCGAGTATTTCCTGCCCGCGCAGATGTGCCACATGAAGGTGCTGGAGAAATACCGGCTGTGGCACGGCGCCTGTCATCTCGACGACGCGCGCATGGCGCCGGTCGACCACAATCATTTCGATGGCTACCTGCAGGGCCCGTCGACCTTGACCAACTACCAGTCCGGCGAGCCGGTGCCGGGTCTGAATCGCGGCGGCTGGCACGACGCGGGTGACTGGGACATGCGGGTGGAATCGCAGGCCGACACGATCCACGGCCTCGCGCTCGCGTGGGAGCTGTTCCACGTCGACTACGACAACACCAGCGTCGATCAGAAAACCCTGGTCACCGAGATCCACCAGCCCGACGGCAAACCCGACGTGTTGCAGCAACTCGAGCACGGGGTGCTGTCCGTGGTCGGAGGATACGAGTCGTTAGGCCGGCTCTATCGCGGCATCATCGAGCCGACGCTGCGCCAATACGTGTTCCTCGGCGACGGCGCGTTGATGACCGACAACGTGGTGTTCGATCCGAAGAAAACGCCGCCGGCGTCCGCGCCGGCGGTGGGCCTGCCCGGATCGCCCGACGACCGCTGGGTGTTCACCGAGGAAAATCCGCGCCGCGAATTGCTGACCGCGGGTGCGCTGGCGGCGGCCTCGCGCGCCTTGCGCGGCTACAACGACGACCTCGCGGCGCGTGCGCTGAAAGCGGCGATCGCGATCTACGACCGCGCGACTCCGAAAGAGGAGCTTTCGCGCGTGATCGCGGCGGCGGAGCTCTTCATCACCACGGGCGACGCGAAGTACAGAACTCTGCTGATCGAACAACGCGCCGGCATCGCCACGAGTATCGATCACGTGGGCTGGGCCGTGGGCCGGACCCTTCCGCTGGTCAAGGACCAGGCATACACGAAGGTCATCCGCGACGCGGTTGCCGCGTATCGAATCAAGGTCGACGCGCTCGCGAAGGAGACGCCGTACGGCGTGCCCTACAAGCCCGACATCTGGGGCGCGGGTTGGCTGATCCAGCGCTTCGGCTGGGACCAGTGGATGCTGCATCTCTCGTTCCCGGATCTGTTCCCGCGGACTTACGCGTTGCAGGCGTTGAGCTTCATCCTCGGAGTCCACCCGGGCTCGAATACCGCGTCGTTCGTCTCCGGCGTCGGCGCGAAGTCGTTGACCACGGCGTACGGCTTCAACCGCGCCGACTGGTCGCACATCCCCGGCGGCAGCGCCTCGGGCACGGCGCTGATCCGGCCGGACTTCCCCGAGCTCAAGCACTGGCCGTTCTTCTGGCAGCAGACCGAATACGTGCTCGGCCACGGCACGATGGACTATCTACTGCTGGTGCTGGCGGCCGACCAGGTGCTCAATCGCTGACAGGCCGTCGCGCGCCGCCATCGGCCGGGCGCGTCGTCGTCGACGGCGATTAAATAGGCAGGTCCCCTTTTACTCGTTAGGATGCAGGCCGATGCAAGTCCGGCGCCTGACTCTCCTGTGCTTCGCGATGTTTCTGCCGCTCACGGCTGGCGCCGCCGACGTGGCTCCGGTCGATGCCGCGATCCGCGAGCTCTCCCGCGCCTGGCTGGCCGACAATAACGGCGTCGGATTGTCGATCGGTGTATTCATCGACGGCCAGCGGCGTTTCTACAATCTCGGTGTGACGCAGCTCGACGGCAACAAGGCGCCGACCAAGGACACCGTCTACGAGATCGGCGCCCTTTCGAAGACGATCACGGGACAGCTGCTGGCGCGCGCCGTCGTCGAAGGCCGCGCGGCGCTCAACGACGAGGCGGCGAAATACCTCGACGAGCCCTATCCCAACCTCCAGAACTCCGGCGAAAAAATCCGCCTGATCCATCTCGCCAACATGACTTCGCAGCTCGCGGACAACATCCCGGACATCACCCAGGTGCGCGCGGCGCCGGGCGAGTCGCTGGCGCTCGCGCGCATGAAGGTGTTCAGCAGGTACACGCGTTCGGAGTTCCTGCGCCAGCTGCATCGGGTGGCGCCGCGGCTGCCGCCCGGCGGCGACCCCGCGCATTCGAACGTGGCCAGCGTGCTGCTCGGCGTGGTGCTCGAGAAGATCTACGAAGAGCAGTTCGAGAAGATCCTGATCCGCGAGATCGAGAAGCCGCTGCGCATGGGCAGCGGCACGCAGCCCAACGTCAGCCGGATCGCGAAAGGGTATTCGAAGGATGGCGACGAGCTGCCGCAATTCATCGCGCCGATGAGCTGGGCGTCGGTGGCGCTGCGTTACAGCGCCGACGATTTGCTGAAATACGCCTCGTGGCAGGTGGTGGAGCGCGATGCGTCGGTGAAGTTTGCGCATCAGCCGACCTGGCACACGGCCGATCAAAAACTGGCGGTGGCGTTCTACTGGCTGATCGGCGAGTCGCCGCAGGGCCGGCGGCTGCAGTATTCCGGTGCGACCGACGGGTTCACGAGCGTCTGCGATCTGTATCCGGACAAGGGCATCGCGGTCGTGTTGCTGTCCAACAAGGCCGCGGAAGGCGCGCAGGGATCCCTGCGCGCACTATCCGCGAATATCGTCGGGCTGTTACGTCCCGTGGATGAGACTAGCCCGTCTTCGTCAACAGGCGTTCCGCCTGCGGGTCGCTGAGGGTTTTGTCGCTGCGCATCGCGGCGCCCTTGTGGTTCATGTCGATGCTGCCCGAGAAGTTCGCGCCATCGGCGATACCCACGCGCGGCGCGTAGATGTTGCCTTTGACCTTCGCGGACGCGCGCACCGCAACCGATTCGCTGGCGTAGATGTCGCCATCGACGCGGCCTTCGACGATCACGAACTTCGCGCGGATGTTGCCCGTCACGCCGCCTTCCTTGCCGATGCTCAAGGATCGCGTGTGTTCGATCGTGCCTTCGAGCTGGCCCTGGAATTCGAGGTCTTCCTCGCCGTAGAGCTCGCCTTTGAAGTGCAGCGTCGGGCCGAGCACGCAGGTCGTGCCTGGGGCGGGCTGCGGTGCTGTGGGGGCGGGAGCGGCCAACTTGTTGTCTCCGAAACCTTTGCTCATGGTTTTCTCCGCTTCAACGGGCCGCGCTGGCGGGGGTGGATCCTTGGGTGCCAGTCCCAACGCTCGGCTCCATGGTGACGCTGCCATTGAAATTTGCTCCCTCGGTGATGCTGACGCTCGGCGCGCGGACGTTGCCGCGCACGACTGCTGTCTGGTTGACCTTGATGCTCTTGCGGGCGTTCATGTCGCCCTGGACGCGGCCTTCGACGTCGATGCTCGCGGCGGTGACCGTCGCGATCACTTCGCCCTTCGCGCCAACGACCACGCGTTGCTGGTGGATGATCGTGCCTTCGATGCGGCCCTCGACCTTGATGTCTTCCTGGGCTTTGAGCTCGCCCTTGAATTTGAGGGTCGGTCCGAATACCGACATGCGTTCGGCTGCAGCGTTGCTCATGCGATCGATCTCCCTGCGAAGTTGGCCTGACGTGAAGCGCGGCATAGATTGCGCCGCGCGCATGCAACAGAACCGTGTCGCATTTCGCAGGCGCAGGCGATTCCCCGGCCGTAACCGGCAATATGTTGAAAGCGGAGAATGGGGTCAGGCCCCATTTCCTAGCAAAAGGGGCCGGACCTCGTCCGCGCGCCGCATCGTGAGCATGTCCTCGGAGGTCCGGCCCCTTTTGCTAGCAATTGGGGCCTGACCCCATTTCCGGTTTGCGCGCCGCAGCAGGCATCGGTTACCGTCGGGCGCGTTACGAGGGGGTCTCGTGCAAGAACCGCAAGACGAATCCGGCAGTGCGGACGCTGGCGACACCAGCGCTGCTGCAGCGGCCGTGGTCCTGTCCGCGCTCGCACTTTCCGCCTGCGGTGGCGGAGGCGGCAGCGCACCTCCGCCGTCGGGAAATCCTGATCCGACACCGCCCATCACGCCGCCGGTCACCCCGCCGGTAACTCCTCCCGCGACTCCCGCCGCCACCGACATCGAAGCCGCGCGTTTCCTGCTGCAGGCGCAGTTCTCCGTCACGGACGCCGATCTCGCGGCCGTCAAATCCACCGGCTTCGCAGCCTGGCTCAATGCGCAGTACGGCGCGGCACCCGGCCAGACCGGCGTCGACTGGCTCGACTCGCGCGGCCACAACTCGATCACGAGCGAGCAGCGTTATTTCTGGCCGCAGTTCGGCGATTTCATGATCTGGAACCAGCTGCTCGCCGGATCCGATCAGATGCGCAAACGCATTGCGCTGGCGCTGTCCGAATACTTCGTCGTCTCCTTGAGTCCGATCGACGGGTTCTATCCGCCGTACGTGATCGCCGGGTACTGGGACCTGTTGTGCGCGCACGGCTTCGGCAACTTCCGCGTCCTGCTCGAGAAGCTCACGCTGAACGCGGGCATGGGCTTCTTCCTCAACACCAAGGGAAATCTCAAGGAAGACAGCAACGGACGCCAGCCCGACGAGAACTATGCCCGTGAAGTGATGCAGCTGTTCACCATCGGCTTGTACGAGCTCAACGCGGACGGCAGCTACCGGCTCGATGCCAACGGCAAACCGATCGAGACGTACGGCCAGGGCGACATCACCAATCTCGCGCGCGTGTTCACCGGCTACGACTGGGACTATCTATCGAACGGCGGCACGTTCACCAACGTCGCCTGGCACGACTACGACGTACCCAACACGCGCTTCGCCACGAACACGATGAAGTTCACGCCGGCCGATCATTCGAACCTGGCGGTGACGTTCCTCGGCACCACCATCCCCGCGAACACGCCGGGGCCCGAGGCGCTGCGACTCGCGCTCGACCGGCTGTTCAACCACGCGAACACCGGGCCGTTCTTCGCGCGCCAGATGATCCAGCGCCTGGTAACCAGCAATCCGTCGGCGGCCTATGTCGGCCGGGTCGCGGCGGCATTCGCCGACAACGGCAACGGCGTGCGTGGCGACCTCGAGGCCGTGTGGACCGCGATCCTCAACGACGCCGAAGCACGCAGCGCGCCGGCGGTGTCGGACACCCTGTCGGGCAAGTTGCGCGAACCGGTGGTGCGCTTCGTGCAGTGGGCACGCACGGTCGGGGTCGCATCGGCCAGCGGCGCCTACGAGATCTACGATCTGTCGGGCAGCGATCAATACCTCGGGCAATCGCCGCTGCGATCGCCCTCCGTGTTCAATTTCTTCCGGCCGGGTTACGTGCCGCCGAACACGGACATCGCCGACGCCGGCAAACTGGCGCCGGAATTCCAGTTGTTGAACGAAACCACCACCGCCGGTTACCTCAATTTCATCCAGGGCGCGTCCCGCAACGGATATCTCGACGTCAAACCCGCCTACACCTATCTATTGACCATCGCGCACGACGTGCCGGCGGTGATCGCCTGGCTCAACCTGCGCCTGAGCGCCAATCAGCTCTCCGCCCCCACACTGGCGACCGTGCAGGCGGTGCTGACGGCCTTCAACGTGACCGCGGGCAGCGCCAATAACGCGAAGCTCGACCTGCTCGCGACGGCGTGTTTCCTCATCATGGCCTCACCCGAATACCTGGTGCAGAAATGAAGCGCAGCGACCTGTGGACCCGGCGTGTCGTCCTCAAGCGCGGCCTGCAACTCGGCGCGATGGGCGTGGCGGCGCCGCTGGCGATCAATCTCGCCGCGATGAGCGAGGCTGCGGCGTTCGACAACACCGACTACAAGGCGCTGGTGTGCATCTTCCTGTACGGCGGCAACGACTACGCCAACACCGTCGTGCCGTACGATCCGGCTAACTACGCGCTGTATCACCAGATCCGGGCCGGCGCCGCCGGTGACAACCAGGCCGGCATCGCGCTGGCGCGCGCCAGTCTCGCGGCCACCGCGCTGACGCCGAAAGACGGGCAGATACTCACCGACAACCTGCAATACGCGCTGGCGCCGCAACTCGCCGGGTTGAAGGCGCTGTTCGACCAGGAAAAGCTCGCCGTGCAGCTCAACGTCGGGCCGCTGATCAAGCCGACTACGCTGGCGCAATACCTGAGCACCAATCGCGTCGCGAACCCGCTGCCGCCGAAACTGTTCTCGCACAACGACCAGCAATCGGTGTGGCAGGCCAACGGCACGGAAGGTTCGACCGTCGGTTGGGGCGGGCGGCTCGGCGACCTCGCGTTGTCGAGTAATGGGATGAACTCGCTGCTGACCTGCATATCGGCCGCCGGCAACGCGGTGTTCGTCGCGGGCCGCGAGGCGCTGCAGTACCAGACCAGCCCGAACGGCGCGATCCGGATCAACGCGCTCAACGGGCCGCTGCGCGATGCGCTCACCAGCATCATCACGCGCGACAGTGCGCACGTACTCGAAAATGAGCATGCCATCGTCACGCAACGCTCGATCGACATGGAAGGCATCGTCAATGGCGCGCTCGCGGGCGTGAACCCGGCAACGCCGTTCGCAGGCGCCAATCCGCTCGCGGGCCAGATGAAAATCGTCGCACGGCTGATCGGCGCGCGCGCCGCGCTCGGCGTCCGGCGCCAAGTGTTTTTCGTATCGCTCGGCGGGTTCGACAACCACAACCTGCTGATGCAGGACCATCCGAACCTGCTCCAGCGCATCAACGATGCGATGAGCGCGTTCTACGCGGCGACGGTCGAGCTCGGCGTTGCCGACAAGGTGACGACGTTCACGGCGTCGGATTTCGGGCGGACGCTGAGCTCGAACGCCGACGGTTCTGACCACGGCTGGGGCAGTCATCACTTCGTGATGGGCGGCGCGGTCAGGGGCAGGAAGTTCTACGGTACCGCGCCAAAGGTGTCGATCCAGAGCCCCGACCAGGTGGGGCAGGGGCGGCTGCTGCCGAGCACGGCGGTGGATGAGTTCGCCGCGACGCTGGCGCGCTGGTTCGGCTGTTCGCCGTCCGAGCTGCCCGGGATATTGCCGAACGTCGCGAACTTCTCGAACACGGATCTCGGGTTCGTCTGAGCGCCCCACTTCAGCTATCCTGAGCTCCTCTCGAAGGGGGAGTTTCATGTTCAACAAACGCGGATTTTCCGGCCGTGGCCTGTGGCTGCCGGCCTTGTTTCTCCTGACCGGCGCGGCCTTCGCGTCCGAGCAGCCACCCACTCTAACTATCGGCGCCGACATGCCGGCCTTCTCGCTGCCGGCCGTCGACGGCAAGACCTACACCGACCAGTCCTTCAAGGATGCGAAGATCCTGGTGCTGCTGTTCACCTGCGCGCATTGCCCGACGGCGCAGGCTTACCAGGAACGCATCAAGAAGCTGGTGACGGACTACAAGTCGAAGGGCGTCACGCTCGTCGCGATCAATCCGAATCACGCGGACGCGGTAAGGCTCGACGAGCTGGCGTACACCGACCTGTCCGATTCCTTCGACGAAATGGTCGAACGCGCCAAGCAGGAGAAGTTCAACTTCGTCTGGCTCGATGACGGTCCCAAGCAGGAGGTGTCGCACAAGTACGGCCCGATCGCGACGCCGCACGTGTTCATCTTCGACAGCGCGCGCAAGCTGCGCTTCGAAGGACGCATCGACGATTCCGAGCGCGAATCCACCGCGACGAAACACGAGACGCGCGATGCCCTGGAAGCCTTGTTGGCCGGCAAGGAACCGCCCGTCACCACCACCAACGTCTTCGGCTGCTCGGTGAAGTGGGCCGACAAGGTGCCCGACTATGCCAAGTACAGGGCGAAGTGGGCCGCGGAGCCGGTGACGCTCGAGAAGGCGGATGCGGCCACGCTGGCCGCGATTCGCGCGAACAAGGACTCCGGCAAGATCCGCTTCATCAACGCCTGGGGAACCTGGTGCCCGGCGTGCGTCGCGGAGTTCGACGAGCTCGTCGAACACAACCTGCGCTTCCGCATCCGCGGCTTCGAGATGATCACGATCGCGGAGGAAGACCCGGCCGACGAAGCCAAGGTGAAGGATTTCCTCACGCAGCGTCATGCGTCGATGAAGAACTACATCTTCGCGAGCGCGGACCGTGACGCGATGGTCAAGGCGTTCGATCCGAGCTGGCGCGGCATGGCGCCGTACACACTCATCGTGGATGAGAAAGGCAACGTCATCTACAAGGAGGTCGGCTCGATCGACTTCCTGGCAATGCGGCGCGCGATCGTGCCGGCATTGAACCGCCTCACGCCGTGGCAAGGCTTGAGCCCGATCAAGCCGAATCCGCCCCCCAAGAAGACCGCCGCCAATTAATGGGGACATTCCTCGTTTCCTAGCAAATGGGGACGCACCTCACGCGTCCCCGTTTGCGCGGCAACACGGTCCGTTCGGCTGTAAGAACCGCGGTCTCCATTCGTCATCTGTCTGAACCAGACAGGAGGCGAATGTGTGCGTATTCCCATACTCGAAGCCGCTGCCGTGAATGACGCGGGCAGCGATGACATCGCCGCGCTCGCGCGGCACTACGGACCCGGCGTCCTGCGCGCCGCCTGGCGGGTGCTCGGCAACCGCGCCGCGGCCGAAGACGTGCAGCAGCAGCTTTTTCTGCGGCTGATCGAATCTCCGCCGCAACGCGTGGATTCGTGGCCGGCCTATCTCACGGCCTCCGCTACCAGGCTCGCCATCGATCACCTGCGCCGTCAGCGGCGCTGGCGAATGCTGGCCCCTTTGTGGAAGACCGATTTTCCGGACGATCCGCCGGACGAAGATGTCGAGCGCCAGCAGGCCAGCGATTTTCTGCGCGCGGCGCTCGCGCGGATCAATCCCCGCGATGCCTCGTGTTTCGTGCTGCGTCACCTGCACGGGCTCGCGCCCGCGGCGATCGGCGCGGCGCTGGGCCTCTCGGAAAACCACGTCAGTGTCAGTGTGCATCGCGCGCGCAAGGCGCTCGAGGCGATGCAGACCAAGGAGCAAACGCGATGAACCCGCTCGATCACACCCTCGATTTGTGCGCGGCACGCGTCATGGACGATGCCGCAGTTCAGGACGCACAGGCAAGGCTGGAAGCGGTCATTGCGGCGCGTGTTGCCGGCCGGGCCGCCGCGCCACGGCGCACGCGCCGCGTCGGCGGCTGGCTTGCGGCCGCGGCTTCAGCCGCCGCCGCGGTGCTGGCAATCGTGTGGTTGCCGCTCAATCCGACACCTGCGTTCGCGGCGGTGCAGAAACATTTCCGCGACTTCCAGACCTTGCGGTTCGTCATCGATCAGAACGTGGAAGGGCAGCCGACGATCCAGACTCGCGTGCAGGCAACTCGCAGCGGCAACGTGCGCACCGAGGTGGGCGACGATGTGATAGTCATCGTCAACTCCGCCGAGGCGCGCGTGCTGACGCTGATTCGACCCTCCAGGATGGCCATCGTCTCGCCGCTCGCGCACCGCGTGGAAGAGGACGATGCGCTCAAGTGGTTGAAGGACATCCGCGAGTTCCAGGGCGTCGCGCAGGCACTGCCCGAGCCGCGCGTGATCGACGGTCAGCAAGTCTTCGGCTGGCAGTTGCAGACCGAAGGGATCGACATGGTGTTGTGGGCAACCGCGGAGGGTCTGCCGCTGCAGATGACCATGAACCCCGCGGCGCAGCTGCAACTCGATTTCCACTTCGAATTCGACGTGCCGCTCGCGCCCGGGTCGTTCAGCACCGAGGTGCCCGCCGGGTACCGTGTCGGCACGCCGGAGGATTGAAATGCGGCGGGCCGGCGCGTGTAATACGCGCCGGCCACGCCCATGAAAACCGCAACTCTCTCCCTGCTCGCGACGACGGCCGTATTTGCCGGCACGTCCATCTACCTGGCGCTGCAACTCGGCGACGCGCGCGATGCACTGGCCGCGGAAGTCGCGGCGCACGCTGCGCAGGAGCGGCAGGCGCCGCAGCGCGAACTGGATGCGTCATCCGACCTGGATGCCGATGCGCACGGCGTGGAAATGCCGGCCGTGCCGGTCGCGGCCAGCGGGCCGCCACTGCCGGGCGAGGCTGCGCCGCCCGCAAATCGCCCCTTCGCGGGCCGGAACGACGAGCGACCCGGCGGCGATTTCAACTCCGCCGCGGCGCAGCGCCAGCGGCGCCTCATGCAGGAGACGCGCCTGCGGCAGCAGTTCTCCGACATGCCGGCAGAGATCGGGCTCGACCGGGCGCAAGCCGACAAGCTCTTCGACCTGTTGGCGGACGCGCAGGTCGCAAGCGCCAACAACCGGCGCGCCTATGCCGACGATCCCATCGGCGCCGGCGCGCTCGCGGATGCGGCGCGGCAGGAACGCGACGCGCAGATCAATGCGCTGCTGGGTCCGGACAAGGCCGCGGAATTCCTGTCGTTCGAGAAGAGCATCGGCGCGCGCATGCAGGTGGGCCGCATCGACGCGGACATGACGTCGGCGGATGTGCCACTGAGCGACAGCCAGCGCAAGACGTTGATCGCCGCGATCGCGGCCGAGCAGGAGGCGCATCCGGCGCCGGAGCGCGACCCGGCCGCGGATCGGGACGACTATCAGAGCGCCTTTCTCGCCTGGCAGGCTGACTACTCGAAGCGCGTGCAGGAGAAGGTGGAGCCGTTGCTGAGCTCGGAGCAGCGTGCGCGTTATCGCGAGGCCGCCGAACTGCAAAATGCGCGCCGCGCCCAGCAGCGCGTGCGCGCCGAATCCCGGCGCAATTCGCAGCGCCAGCAGCAGCCCTGATCGATGCAGACCCTGGGCCTCATATCGCTGGTGGTGGCGGATTACGACGCGGCGCTGGCGTTCTACGTCGGCAAGCTCGGATTCAAGCTGGTCGAGGACAGCTTCGTCCCGGAGCAGAACAAGCGCTGGGTGGTCATCGAGCCGCCGGGCGCGGCGGGGCAGGGCGCCAAACTACTGTTGGCGAAGGGCGTCGGCGCGGAACAGGTTTCGCGGGTCGGCAACCAGACCGGCGGCCGCGTGTTCCTGTTTCTCTACACCGACGACTTCTGGCGCGACTACAACGACTACCGGGCGCAGGGCGTCGAGTTTCATCGCCCGCCCACCGAAGCGCCGTACGGAACCGTGGCGGTGTTCAAGGATCTGTACGGCACTTTGTGGGACCTGGTGCAGCTCAAGAGCTAGCTATTTCCGCGCGCCGATCCCGAGCAGCGCCGCGTCGAGCGCCGCGGCGAACTTCTCCGGCTGGTCGAACATCACGAAATGGCGCGCCGGCGACACCGAGACCACGTCGAGCTGTTTCACGCCGGCGAGCAGCATGCGGTAGTAGTTGGTCTTGCCCGCCTCGTCGATTCCCATCGCCGTGAAGTCCGGCGCATTGAACGGCGAGATCTCGACCACCGGCACCGCGATGTCGGGCAGTCGGGGGCGCAGGTCGAGCGCGAAGACCTGCGCGGCGAAGTCGGCCGTTGCGCCGATGTCGCTGCGGCTCGACTGCTGCGCGAGTTTGTCCGCGGTCGCCGGATCGATGGAGCCGATCTGCTTCATGTAGCCATGTTGCCCCGCGACGAACTGCGCGCGCGTCTGGCCGCCGAACTGCGCGCGAACTCCCTCGGCGAGCTTGCCGCGGTCGCCCGTCTGCCCTTCGGTGCCGGGGAATACCGGCAGTCCATCCACGGCCACGACGCCGGCGATGAGGGCGGAGTGTTCGGTGGCGAATTTCAACGACAATGTGCCGCCCAGGCTGTGGCCCACGAGCACCGGCCGCGCGATCTTCTTCGACTCGATCAGCTTTGCAATGTCGTTTACCAGCGTGTCTAGCGTCGTGCCCGCCACCGGTTTGCGGCCATCGAAGCCCGGCAGCGTCAGTAGATAGACGGTATGGCCCCGCTCGAGCCGCCGCGCCGTGTCGGACCACACCCAGGAGCCGCCCGAGAGTCCCGGAATGAGGATGACCGCCGGGCCCCGGGCGCCCCGCTGCTCGACCTGCAGGGTGCCGACCTCGAAAGTCGCGGCACTGGAAAATACGGGCGCAGCCAGGGAGAGCGCGAGCGCGAAGCCCGCGAAAGTCATGCGATTCATGGTTATTCCTCGTTGATGAAGATTTTTTCGATCGACTTGCCGAACAGCTTCGCGATGGCGAAGGCGAGGGGAAGGCTTGGGTCGTACTTGCCGGTCTCGATGGCGTTGACCGTCTGCCGCGAGACCTCCAGCTGGTCCGCCAGGTCGCCCTGGCTCCAGCCGCGGTTCGTGCGCAGCACGCGCACGAGATTTTTCATCGGCGCCTCAGTTTGTCCCCGCAGGCGAGGGTGGCCCACACGGCGCCCATGACCGGCCACACGAAAAACATGGTGAGGCGCGGAAAACCCGCGTTTTCCATGAAACCGTAGGTCAGAGACAGACCGGCGGTTACCGCCGCGGCGATCGACAACATCTCGAGCTGCCGCATGCGCACGAATTCGTCCATCCGCCGGAACTGGCGTGCGATCGCCCAGATTGTGAGACCGATGGGGAACGCGGGCGACACCAGCAGCGCGGTGCGCAGCGGGCCCTGTGGTATCGAACCTTCGAGCTTGAGCGAGGCGAACAACACGACCATGTAAATCCCGATCGCGCCGAACAGCTCCTTCTGGTATTTCCGGGTGACGTCACGTTCGAGCATCGCGTTCTCCTGCCTGCATCTCTGTAAAGGATGCTTGACAGGGTAGGGGTGTAAAGGAAACTTGTCAAGTGACCTTTACAGGCTCATTCGCGCGCTATTCGACGCGCTGATTCACGATCATTTTCGCGAGGAATTCCTGCGCTGCGGCGGTCGCGGCAGTGGGCTCGGCGGGTACGTCCTCGCAGAATTTCACCCACGGCCAGCGGCTCTCGATGCCGTATTGCTTCACGAGCTCGATGTTTTCGGGATGATCGAGCGAGCCGATCGTCACGTACATGCGCGCCGCGGGCTGGTCATACTTGAACGACAGCGGCGTGCCGCATTTCCCGCAGAAGGCGCGTTGCGCGAGATTGGAGCTGGCGAAGAACGCGGGAGTGCCGCGGGTCCAGGCGAAGTTGTCAGGTGATCCGCCCGCGAGCACCGCGAACACACCGCCGGTCGCGCGCTGGCACATGCGGCAATGACAGACGTGGGCGTTTTCGAGCGGCGCGAAAAATGCGTAACGCACCGCGCATTGGCATCCGCCGGTTGCGATC
>Ga0193752_1000911_pt1 | contig 26321 bp, 23 predicted proteins | sample H1c1metaG_FD_144924 | JGI IMG/M metagenome (GOLD analysis project Ga0193752, IMG submission 144924) | Soil microbial communities from a riparian zone of the East river system, Colorado, United States - H1c1 | ecosystem: Environmental > Terrestrial > Soil > Riparian zone | place: USA: East River...
AGCTGGCGCATGGCAAGCTGGCTTTCCGACACCTTGACCTGCGCCTTGGAGGCTTCGAGCCGTGCCTGCAGCGCGTTGTATTCCGCGCGCGTGGTGTCGAGCGCGGTCTGGCTGACGAGTTGCTGCTTCACCAACGCCTCGTTGCGTTCCAGGTTGCGCTTGGCTTCCGCTTGCCGTACTTCGATCTCGGTGAGATTGCGGCGCGCGGCGTCGAGCTCGCGCTCGGACATCGTGAGGATCGTGCGGCTGTTGACCGGGTCGAGGCGCGCGAGGACCTGGTCCTTCTTGACCTCCATGCCTTCCTCGACATAAATCTCGAGCACCTTGCCCGTGACCTTCGAGGACACCGTCGACATGCGTCGCGCCACGACATAACCGGACGCGTTCAACACGGAATTTCCCAGGCTCGGGCCCGCGCTGTCGGCTTCGGCTGTGACCGTCGTGACTTCGATGGTCTTCGCGCCCAGCCACAGCCACAGCGCGACGGCAACGCCGATCACGGCAGCCGCGGTGACACTTATATAGAGGATCCTGCGGCCGGTCCCGCCGCCCGAAGCGCTCACGGAGCGATCGATGCGCAGGCTTCCGAGTGAATCTGAATCGAGCGGCATGCGCTGTTAAGTTCCTGAAATTGTTGGGCCGGGGTCGACAGGCGTGGAGATTAAAGGAAATCTTTCGAGCGCACATCTGTGATCTGTCATGTGCGTGGCATGAGACTCGTGAATAGCTCGGCCATCCAGTACTGGACGATTGAGAACACTGGAAATCGACACCGCGCTGCTGTTCTTCAGTGGTGCCGCGCCGCGCTCGGTTGGCGCGTCGATTTCGCCATGGCGCGTATCACGAGTGTGCTGTCGCGCATCGGCCTGTGTTACCTGCTCGCGGGTAGTTTCATCGCCCTGTCGGCGCGATTTCGGGACGGCGCGATCTCGCCGCGGCCTGCCCTCATCGCGGGCATCGCGGCATACGTTTAGTGAGGCGCCGCAATCGCCGCGCAGCGGAGCCTCAAGCCGAAGCCGGCGACGGGAAAATCACAGCTTCGGCAAGGGCCGGTTCTTCGAATCGTTGTTCTGCCGCGCGGTTCGATCGTCGTCCACGACTTGCAGGTAGGCGTCGGTCGCCTGCTGCGCCGAGAGTGAGAGCGGGCCGTTGCCCAGGTCGTAGCCCATCGACTTCACGATGCCCGACCCCGACGCCGATATGCTGAGGGAGAACATGGACCGATCCACGCAGGTGGTCATGCCGCCGGTACAGGCAATGCTGGAGTTAGGAGCAATTGGCGGCATCAACTTGCCGTTCTTGTCGAAGTACCAGCGCAGCATTTGCATCCGGAGATTGGCAGAGTCCGACAGCACCTGCGTGTCGGTCGCCTGCCCGTACTTGGCACGAATCGCGTCGAGTACCTGCGTGTAGTTAGGCCCGGTGCCGTCGGCATACTGGATGACGCGGTTGATCGTGGTCACCACCGGCATGCTCGGATACATCGCCAGTGTCAGGACGACACTTTCGTTGGTCCCGCGCGTGGCGCCCTGGATCGTCTGCAGCGTGAGGGTTCGCACGGATACCGGCGAACTTGGCGGCGCGGTCTTCGTCGTATCCGCCGGATCGGGCGGCCAGACGGTTACCTTTTCGGTGTTGGTCAACTTCATCAACGGATTCAGCGCACGGGTAGCGGGAGCGAGATCCTTGAGGCTCATGCCGATCTTGAGCCCGCCGGTCTCGAGGTAACCGCTTGCCGCAGCGAGCCGCGCGGTGTCGGCGGCGGTCTGCGCCTGCGCGGTCATCGACACTGCCACCAGCAATGCAGCCAGACAGCTGCGCTGCGCGCTTCGAACCTGTTCGCCTGAAATCATGAAACTCCCCTTTTGCTGAGCGCTTTGCCTGGCGCCTCTTTTTTTGGCGCTCCAGGGCAAGAGACGCTGCAAGCCGCGAAACGTCAGGTTGCGGCAGGCTAGAATCCCGGCTGCATGGAATTGATCGATATTGGCGTCAACCTCGCGCATGACAGCTTCGACGCCGATCGTGCCGCCGTGATGCATCGGGCGGCGGCGGCCGGCGTTGCACAAATGGTGGTGACAGGCGCAAGCGTAGACGGCACGCGCAAGGCCATCGCCCTCGCTGCCGCACATCCAGGCGTGCTATTCGCCACCGCCGGTGTGCATCCGCATCACGCTGCCGATCTGACGCCCGCGGCGCTCGTAGAACTCGAAACGATGGCGCGCGAGTCCATCGTTGTCGCGGTCGGTGAATGCGGTCTCGATTACTTTCGGGATTTCTCGCCGCGCGATCTGCAGCGGCGCGCGTTTGCCTCACAACTCGAGATCGCCGCGCGGTTGGGCAAACCCGTGTTCCTGCACCAGCGGGACGCGCACGACGACTTCATCGCAATCCTGCGCGAACACGGCGTGAAGAACGGCGTGGCGCATTGCTTCACCGCCGCTGAAAAGGAACGCGACGCCTATCTCGCGCTTGGCCTGCACATCGGCATCACGGGCTGGATCAACGACGAACGGCGCGGCCTGCACCTGCGGGAGGTCGTCAAGGGAATTCCGGCGGATCGGCTGCTGCTCGAAACCGATGCACCCTATCTACTGCCGCGCGATTTGAAACCGCTGCCGAAATCGCGCCGCAATGAGCCCGGGTTCCTGCCGCATGTGGCCCGGACCGTCGCCGCGGCGCGCGGTGAATCGGTCGAGACGGTGGCCGCCAACAGCACGGCCACCGCACGCCGCGTCTTCGCGCTGCCGCGCTAGCGCAGCGTTCCAATGATCTGGGTGAGCAGATTGCGCAACGGCGCCACATCCGCGGCGGCGACTACCCGCAGCCGCACCAGCAGATCGATCTCGATCACCGTGGCCTTCAGCAGCAAGCTCGCCGCGGCGTTCTTGCCGCGGTTGATCAATGCCTGCGCCGCCGCCAACTCCGCCTTGAGCACCTTGCCCACATCGCGCGAGATCTTCCGGCTGGCAACCAGCTGATCGACCAGCGCAATCGCGGGCGCGAGCACCGGCGACACCGCATTCACGGTCACAGTGTTGGTGACACTGCTCGAGGTGTCGTCGTCGGCGATCGTCACGGCGACGATGTACGTGCCCGCCGTGCCGTAGACATGCACCAGCGAGAAGTCGTGCCCGCCTAAGGCCGACTGGCTCGGGGAGGATCCATCGCCCCAGTTCACCGTCGCCGTCCAGTTGTCTGCGCCCGGATCGACGAAGCTGCCTGCCGCCGTGTACGCGCCGCCGGCGTTCAACGTCGCATTCGGCAGCGCGCCAACGACGGGTGCGACGTTGGCCACGTCCACCGTGAAAGTCGCTGTATCGGTGAGCCCATCGTTGTCGGTGACCAGCAGGCTCACGACGTGTGTGCCGTCCTGCGCGAATGTATGCGTCACGGAGACGCCGGAGGCGGTCGTGCCGTCGCCGAAGTCCCACAGATACGACGCGATGCTGCCATTCGGATCGATCGACGAGGCCGCGCTGTAGTTAGCGGTATCGCCTTCGTTGAGCGTCGCCGGACCCGTGATACCCGCGATCGGCGGCTGCGTGTCGCTCTCGACCGCGGCTTCGATGTCGTCCGGCAGCAGTGCCAGCAGGTCGTACCCGCTCAACGCCTCGATTGCATCGACGGTCGTGATGTAGGTATGCCAATCGACGTTGCGCACGCCCGGCTCGTTCGGCATGTTCACCGCGATCACTTCGAGGTCGCGATAGCCATGGATGCTGGCGAGTCCCTGATCGCGCGGCAGGATCACTGCCACTTTCCAGGTCGAGGTCGGGATGACGATCTTGCCCTCGTCCTTGACCGTGCCCTTGTTACCGGCCACGCCCGCGATGATGTACACCTCCTTGTTGGAGTTGCGCGCCTCATCGCCGAGGAAGTTCTCCAGGATCGCCCACGGACCCTGGTTGAGGTCGGCGGCCTGGGGAACGATGTTGTCGAATAGATAGGTGAAGGCGTTGTCGAGGCTGCCCGTGGTGCGGTCGAACGAGCGCGCCAGGTGGCCACGATCGATGCCGTATCCCGCGAACGCACCGGCGCCGGTGTAATCGGCGGTGGTCAGGTGCGTGAACGAGGACGGCAGCGCCGGATCCATCGTGAAGCAATTGCAGCGATCCTCCGCGCCGAAATGCGTGGCATCGAGGTCGTAGCTCACCCAGTTGGGCGTGTTGCGGATCGGGCTGTACGACGCGGTGTACTGGTCATAGCGCACGATGAAGTCGTCCCTCGGGTCTCCGTCGGCCGGCTCGCCGAACTCGGCGTTGCCGGCGTACTGCGCCGTGGTGCCCGCCACGGGCACGCGGGTCGGCAACGTGGTCGTCGCCGTCGTGCCGTCCGCCGCGGTCGCGCGCAGAATCGCCGCACCCGCCCCCAGGGCGTGCATCACGCCGTTCTGGTCGATGCTGGCAATGGCCGGCGTTTCCGACGACCACACGAACGTCGTCGGGATGGTGGTGTTGTTCGTGTCCGCGAGGCGCGCGAACAGTTGCTGTTCGAAGCCGACCGGCAAGGCCGGATCGAACGGCGTCGGGCCGGTGAAGCTCACCGTGTTGCCGCCGGGCGTGGGCGCATCTTCGTTGCAGGCGCCAACCGTCGCCGCCGCGAGTGTCCATGAACTTTCCGAGTCCCGCTGCAGCGACAAACCAATCGCGGCGGAATTCTCCGACGCGCCGATGTCGAATGAGGACATGCCTGCGGCGGGCCCGCCGGTCGCGGTCAGAACGCCTTCGTACGACAGGAACTCGACGACGGTGCCCGCGCCATTCACCAGCGCGATGCCGTCGGGCGATCCATTCTGGATGCCGTTCGCCGGATAGTTGATGACGAACACGCCGCGGTCCGCGCAGGTCGCGGCCAGTACGCCGGTGAGTGGCGTCGTGCCGTAGGCCGCGCCGCCATCGCCGTTGTAGAGCACGACGGAGTAACCGGCCAGGTCGGTGCCGACCGGCCCTTCGATCTCGATGGCCTCGCCGACGTCGGTGCCGGCATTGTCGTAATGAATCTCGCTGACGTGCACCGCGGACGCCGGCGGCGTCGTTACCGTGTTCACGTGCAGGTTCATCGAACCTGCGACGCCGTTCGGCGCCGTGGCCGTGACGATCGCATCCCCCTCGGCAACGCCGGTGACCACGCCGCTCGCGGAAACCGTCGCTGCGCCACCGGCCGAACTACTCCAGGTGAAGGCGACATTGGCGATGGGTTGGCTGCCGGCATCGAACGCACTCGCGGCCAATGACAGCGTTGCGCCGACATTCACGGTGGCGCTGGTGGGCGCCACGCTGACGGTCGCGACCGCCGGCGGTGGCGTGGTGTCGCCGTCGTCGTTGCAGGCGCCGAAGGTGGCAGCCGCCGAACTGTTCCAGCTGCCGTCCGCCTTGCGCGCGAGCGATTCGCCCACCGGCCCGGTGCCGGGCTCCTGCACGCCGATGTCGACCGACGTGAGGCCATCGGCCGCTCCGCCGACTGCCGCCATCGTGCCCTCGTACGAGAGGTACTCGATGACCGCACCACCGGCGTTGACCAGTGCCATCGCGTCGGGCGAACCGTTCTGGATGCCGTTCGCCGGATAGTTGATGACCACGACGCCGCGCGAGCCACAGCTCGCGGGAATCGGGCCGCTCAGTGTCTTGGTGTCGTAAAGCGCGCCGTTGCTGCCGTTGTACAGCAGCACCTGCCAGCCAGTGACGTCGAGACCCGCTGGCCCGGAGACTTCGATCGCCTCAGCAGCATCGGTGCCGACATTGTCGTAGTGAATTTCGCTGAAGCGGACCGCGTCTTGCGCACCCGCCAGCGCGCTCGTGAGCAGCGCACAAACACTCAACACGCCGAGGAACTTTTTTCGTCCGCGCATGATTCCATCCCTGAATGAGTCTTGTTGTGGGCGCGAGCATACGTGAACGCTTCGCGCCACAGACGAAAGGGCTTATAGCGCGAGATACATGAAGGGCGCGTTACATAACTCGCGCGGCCTTGCGGGCCGGCCTGGTGCGCTCGCGAAAATCGCGCCGGTAGCGCGCCGGGGGAACGGCGAATCGCCGCTTGAAGGCACGGTTGAATGCCGCTTCCGATTCGTAGCCGACCTCGAGCGCCACCCGCTGCACGCTGTGATTACCCACGCGCAGCGCATCGGCGCCGAGCGTAAGGCGCCATTCCGTGAGATAGGAGATCGGGGCCGCCCCGATATAACGCGTGAATCGTTCGGTCAGTGCCGAGCGTGAAACTCCCGCCTGTTGCGCCAATTCGTCCAGTGTCCACGCATGCGCGGGCCGCCGATGCAGCTCTGCAAGCGCCCTGCCCACCGCGGGATCACCGGCCCCCGCAAGCCAGCCAATGCGTCCCCGGGGAAGTGACAACAGGTAGCGCCGCAACACTTCGGCGAACAGCACCTCCGCCAGGTGCGCAAGGATCACCTCACTACCCGGCAGTGCGGCGACGACCTGATCGAGCGCGTGACGCAACGTGTTCTCGAGCCACTCGCCTGATTTGTCCGCGCGCAAGTTGACGCGCACGACGCGCGGCAGCCCCGCCAGCACGGGCTTGATCAATTCCGCATCGCAGGACAGATAGCCGCAGATGAGCCCGGTGATCTCGCCGCCGCCGCCTGCTTCGGAAATCTTCATGCGTCCCGTGAGCAATGCCGGCAACGCCTTCTTCCCGTCGATCAGGGTGCCCCCTGTGCCGTTGCCCATGAAGTGCGCGTCGCCGTGGGGCACCATCACCACGTCCCCGGCCGCGAGCGGCGTCGTTTCCTCCCCCACGCGGATGTAAGCCCGCCCCTCGCTGATGTAGTGGAACTCGATGATGCGCGTCGCGCCCGGCACGGCGTACGGCAGGAACGCGCTCGAGCGCGGTGCGCTCATGCACCACGGCGCCGAGCAACGCGACTTGTAGAACATCGCTCCCGAAAGTTTCACGACCCGCAGCAGTTCCGACAATGCATCCATGCGCTCATTCCAGTGACGCGTGGCAGGGAAGTCAATAACGGCGGCCGCGCGGCAAATCAGCGCGACGCGGGCCTGCGGATACTGTGCGCCTCACCACTGGAGCTCCTCATGTCGAACACATCATTCAATGAACAGCACCTGCACGACCTGCTCGGCCGTGCCATCGTCGATTTCGGCGCCACGTCGAACGCGCCGCTCGTGCTGATCGGCGATCGCCTCGGCCTGTACCGCGCGTTGGCGAAGCTCGGCCCGCTCAGTTCCGCCGCTCTCGCGGCCGCCACCGGCACGCAGGAGCGGTATGTGCGCGAGTGGCTCAACGCGCAGGCTGCGTCGGGCTACGTCGACTACCTGGCGGACAGCGGTCGCTACCGGCTGACGGCCGAACAGGCGATGTTGTTTGCCGACGAAGACAGCCCGGCGTTCATCGTCGGCGGGTTCGAAACGGCGCTCGCGGCCGGCCGCATCGTCGACAAGCTCACCGAGGCTTTCAAAACCGGCGCCGGCATCGGCTGGCACGAACACGATCACGCGCTATTCCACGGTATTGCGAGATTCTTTCGCGCGGGCTATCTCGGCAACCTGGTCGACCAATGGATTCCAGCGCTCGACGGCGTGCAGGCGCGGCTCCAAGCCGGCATCAGCGTCGCCGACATCGGCTGCGGGCACGGCATCTCGACGATCCTGATGGCGCAGGCGTTCCCGAATTCGCGCTTCGTCGGCTTCGACTATCACGCCGAATCCATCGAGACCGCGCGGCAGCGCGCACGCGCAGCCGGTGTCGCCGATCGTTGCCAGTTCGAAGTTGGCAGCGCGAAAGACTTCGGGCGGTCCCGGTACGACTTCATCACCATGTTCGACGCGCTGCACGACATGGGCGATCCGGCCGGCGCCGCGCGCCATCTCCTCGAGCGGCTCGCCCCGGGCGGCACCTGGATGATCGTCGAACCGTACGCCGGCGATCGCGTCGAGGAGAACTTGAACCCGATCGGTCGCGCGTATTACGCGGGCTCCACGCTCATGTGCACGCCCTGCTCACTGTCACAGGAGGTCGGGCTGGCGCTGGGTGGGCAGGCCGGCGAAGCGCGCTTGCGCGCGGTCGTCACCGGAGCGGGATTCGGCACCTTCCGCCGCGCCGCGCACTCGCCCGTGAATCTCGTGTTCGAGGCGCGGGCGTGATTCTCAGGCGACTGCGATGGGATTGATGCGGAAATGCGGGCTGGGTTTGGCGGCTGCCTTGAGGCGCGCCCAGGCCAGCCGGTATTTCGCGACCGCGATGTCGAGTTCGGCAGCGCCGAGCTTCGGGAATTCCGCGGCCATCGATTCGAGCATGACGGTGAAGCGCGGCAGACCCTTGGGAAACTTGGCGCGCTTGGTGAACACGATGCGGCCTTCGATCGGTGTTTCGGTGTCCTGCGCGATGGCCTTGACGCTGGCGATGCGGTCGTAGAGCCCGACCTGCGGGTTCACGAAGGTGCTGCGGCTCACGCCGGTCATCAAGGTCCACGCGGTCATCTGATCGCCGCCGAAAACGTTGCCGGTGATGTCACGCAAGTCGATGACCACCACGCCGCGACTCGTGAGCAGCACGAAATCGAGATGGAAATCGCCGCCGTTGCCATCGGGCACGAGCACGTTGCGCAGGAAATCCGCGGCACCGCTGGTGATACGTGCGACGCGGCGCGCATCGCGGCGCCGGTTCACATACGCGCGGCCGCCAAAAAACGCCAGCAACGCAATGACGATCGCGCCGAGCACGATCAGGACGAACTGGATCTGGGTGAGACCGAATGGAGGATTCAAGGCAGCCATGCTCGTTTAACTGTTCACCAACGTACCCGCGAGCGCCGCGAGTTCTGGCGGAAGGTCGACGCAGGACACGGGACGCGAGAGGAGTTTAGCAAGGCTTTCCGGCATTTCGATTCGCGCACCAGTGAGCGGCTCGACGATTTCGCGAAATTTGGCCGGGTGAGCCGTCGCAACCAGCAGCCAGCGCCCCGCTGCACGCTCGGAGGCCCCCATGCGCGCGTATACCTCGGCCGCGGTGGCCGTGTGGGGACACCATGTTCTCCCGTACTGACGAAAATCGGCGACGATGCGCGCCCTGATGGCGTCGTCGCTGACGCTTTCGGCCCGCACCGCGCCGCGCAGCGATTCGAGCTCAGGGAACAATGCCCGCAGGCGCTCCATGTTGCTAGGCGAACCGACGTCCATGGCGGACGCGAGCGTTGGAATGCCCGGACGGGGCTGCCACTGCCCGTTCGCGAGGAAATCCGGCACCGCGCGGTTGGCGTTGTGCGCCAGCACGATGCGACCAATGGGTAGCCCCAGCTTTCGTGCCCAGACGCAGGCCACCGAGTTGCCGAGATTGCCGCTCGGGATCACGAAGTCCGGCGCGACGCCGTGAGTGCGGTGCACCGCGAGGCTGGTGGCGGCGTAGTAGACCGCCTGCGGCAGCAGGCGCCCGAGATTGATGGAATTCGCGCTGGATAGTTCGAACCGGCTCTTGAGCGACGGCTCGACAAAGGCTTCCTTCACGAGGCGCTGGCAGTCATCGAAAGTGCCGTGCACGCGATAGGAGTGCACGTTGTCGCCCCAGCAGGTGAGCTGGCGCTCCTGCGTCGGCGAAACGAGGCCCTTCGGAAACAGCACCGACACGACGATGCCCGGCCGTCGATGAAAAGCGGCCGCCACCGCCCCGCCCGTATCACCGGAAGTGGCAACGAGAATATTGAGCGGACGTGCGGTGTCCTTGCGCAGGCGCTGCAGGCAGGCGGCCAGGAACCGCGCGCCAAAATCCTTGAACGCGGCGGTCGGGCCGTGAAACAGCTCGAGCACCGACAGCTTGCCGCCGTCGGCAACGGGCACGAGCGGCGCGGGAAAATCGAAGGCCTCGCCGGTGATGGCATCGATTTCGCCGGCGATTTCTTCACCTGCGACGAACGGCCGCAGCATCACGTTGGCGACTTCAGAAAGACTGCCGGCGCCCTCGAATGCCGCGAGCGGAATGGTGGGCCAGTTCTGCGGCACATACAGGCCGCCATCGGGCGCGAGGCCCTGCGTCAAGGCGGCGCCGAAACTGACCGCGGGCGATGTGCCCCGAGTGCTGATGAACTTCATGCGTCAGGAAGCAACGAGATGCGCGCCAGTTGTCGTGATGGGCACAACCCAGTCGTCCACCTGCATCCGGGCCGCCTTGAATGCGCCGACCATGCCCGCGCGCACTCTTTCGGCGTCGGCTTCGAGCGCCCAGGCGAACATCGTCGGGCCGGCCCCCGAGATCGTGCACCCAAGCGCGCCATTGGTTATCGCGGCATTGCGCACGGCATCGAATCCGGGAATGAGCTGCGAGCGCTGCTTCTCGATGACGACGTCTTCGAAGGACGCGCGAATCATGTCGAGGTCGTTGGTGTAACAGCCGGAGATGAACCCCGCGAGATTGGCGGTCTGCCAGATGAAGTCCGACATCGTGACTTCGCGCTTCAGGATGCCGCGCGCCTGCCGGGTCGACAGGAACAAGTGGGGATGGACAAGGACGGCGCGGATGCCCGGCGGCACTGGAATCTGCTTCACGCGTGGATGATCGATGCCGACGGTGAGCACCAGGCCGCCAAACAAACTCGGGCTTATGTTGTCGACGTGCAGCGAGCCGCTCGAAACCTTTTCGCCCTGCATGGCGAACTGCAGCAGCTCGAGCTTCGACAGCGGCGCATCGAGCAGTGCGTTGGCCGCGACCACCGCGGCCACGGCCGAGGCCGCCGAACCGCCGAGCCCGCTGCCGAGCGGAATGCCCTTGTGGATGGAGGCCGAAAAACCGAAGCCCAGGTTCAGTGCCTGCTGCATGGCCAACAAGGCGCGTCCCGCGGTGTTCCTCTGCGGATCGCGCGGAATGTCGGTCACTACGCCGGTCGAGCCGGTGATGACCACGCCGCGCGCGTCGGTGCGCTCCACGGTGACCGTGTCACCGAGAACGTCCACTGAAAACCCGAGGATGTCGAAGCCGATGGCCACGTTCGCCGCCGAGGCCGGCGCGAATGCCGTTGCCTTGCCGCTGCCGGCGGGGGCAGTACTCACAGATGCGCACCGAGAGTCGCACTCACAAGTGCGCCCCCAGATAACTGCAGACGCGCAGCAGATCCGCGAACACGCCCGCGGCCGTGACCGCGGGTCCCGCGCCCGGGCCCTGCACGATCAGCGGATTGGTGTTGTAGCGCGCGGTGGCGTAGCGCACGACGTTGTCGGTCAGCGCGATGTTGGCGAACGCGTGCGTGCGGTCGAGCTCGGCCACACCGACCGTGGCTTTGCCATCGGCGGTCAAGCGGCCCATGTAGCGCAGCACCTTGCCACGCTCCCGGGCTGACTCATAGCGCTTCTGCATCTCGCCGTCATACTTGGGAAGTGCGTTGAGGAAATCGTCGCTGCTGCCTTTCTCGAGGCCGGGTGGAATCAGGCTCTCGACCGCCACGTCCTTCATCTCGAGCTTCAGGCCCATCTCGCGGCCGAGGATGATGACCTTGCGCACGAAATCCGTACCCGACAGGTCGTCGCGCGGATCGGGTTCGGTGTAGCCCTTGGCTTTCGCGTCCCGCACGATCTGCGAGAACGGCGTCTTGCCATCGTACACGTTGAATAGATAGGCCAGCGTGCCGGAGAAGATGCCCTCGACGCTCGAAATCTTGTCGCCGGTCTCGCGCAGGTCGCGCAAGGTGGAGATCACGGGCAGACCGGCACCCACGGTCGCCTCGTAGAGGTACGACGAACTGCCCACGCGGCGCGCGTCCTTGAGCGATTCGTAGTAGCCGAGCGGACCGCTGTTCGCCTTCTTGTTCGGCGTGACCACGTGGATGCCGGCGCGCAGCCACTCGGCGTAGTGCTGCGCCACGTTCTCGTCGGCGGTGCAGTCGATTATTACCGTATGCGGCAGGTGATCGACGTGCAGGTGCTCGGCGAACTCCGCGATGTCCGCGGGCGTCGGGCTCGCCTCGAGCGCGGCACGCCAACTATCTTTTGGGCCCTCGAGGGAAATGCCCTGTTCCGACAACAGCATCTTCTTGCTGGTCATGATGCCGCGCAGGCGCAGGTCGAGTTTGAAATCGTCGCGCAGGCGCACGCTTTCCGCGGCGATCTGCTCGAGCAACGCGCGGCCCACCGCGCCGGGACCGATCAGCCCGATGGAAATGGTGTGCGGCGACAGATAGAAGCCCGAATGCACGGCGCGCAGCGCGCGCGTCGCGTCCTTGCCATCCACGACGACCGAAATATTTCGTTCGGAGGCGCCCTGCGCGATCGCATGCACGTTCACGCTCGCGGAACCCAGGGCGTTGAACACCTGGCCCGAAACGCCCGGCAGGCCGGCCATGCCGTCACCCACCACCGCGATGATGGCGAGGTCCCGGTCGACCTGGATGCTCTGGATCTGGCCTTCCTTGACTTCGCGATCGAAAGCCGCGGCCACCACGCGCGCCGCGCGGTCGGCCTCGCTGCCCGGAATCGCACAGCAGATCGAATGCTCGGAGCTGCCCTGCGAAATGAGGATGACGGAGATGCCCTCTTCGCGCAGCGCGCCGAACAGGCGATGGGCCGTGCCGGGCACGCCTATCATGCCCGCGCCTTCGACATTGACCATCGCGATGTTTTCGATGCTGGTGATGCCCTTGACGGGTAGTTTGGAGTCGGGTTTCGCGCAGATGAGCGAACCGGGCTTCTCCGGCGCAAACGTATTGCGAATCCAGATCGGAATGCCGCGCCCGATGGCCGGCGCCATGGTCTGCGGGTGGATCACCTTGGCGCCGAAGTACGCGAGCTCCATGGCCTCGTTGTACGACAGCGAATCGATCACCTTCGCATCCGGCACGCGGCGCGGATCGGCCGACAACACGCCGTCGACATCCGTCCAGATGTGGATTTCCCGCGCGTCGAGCAGCGCACCGAAGATCGAGCCCGAGAAATCGCTGCCGTTGCGCCCCAGCGTGGTCTGCACACCCTGCCGGTTGGAAGCTATGAAGCCGGTGATTATCAGGGTGCCTTTGAAAGAGTCGCCGACCAGTGCGCGCAACTTGGCGCGCGATTCGTCCCATTGCACGGCCGGACCGAGCGGACCCCACTCGACCACCACCGCCTGACGCGCGTCTATCCACTGCACCGCGCCCGGGCGTTTGGCGCGCGCGTCGAAGAACTCGCGGAACAGCTTGGTCGACCAGATTTCGCCGTAGCCCGCGATCAGGTCGCGCACGTTCTGCGCCGCCGAGCGCGTGAGCTTCACGGTGTGGAGAATGCCTTCGATGTCATGGCGGTCGCGATCGAAGCCGGCCATGTACAACTGCACGGCGGCGGGCGCGAGCACGGCTTGGGCGATGGTGTGGTGTCGCGCGCGTATGGCGTCGAGATCGCCGCGCCAGGCATCATCCTGTGCTTCGGCGCGCACGACCAGGCCGAGCAACGCGTCCGTGACGCCACGGCAGGCAGACAAGACGACCCCCAGCCGGCCGGGGGCCAAGGATTCGAGAATGTTGGCGACGCGACGAAAACATTCGGCGTCAGCGACCGAAGAACCGCCGAATTTGTGTACGACCCAGGCGGAGGGGTCAGAGGCTGGCATTGCGACGTGAGACCTGAGGGAAGGTGCAAAAAAGCCCGGCAAATCTACTGGTTGCACCCCTCAACGCGCAAGCGCAGCGCGCTCAAAGTCGCATATATTTCACCCTCCATGTCGCTCCACCGCTTGTTACCGCTGTTCGACCGCGCCCGTCAGTCCGGTGAGCCCCTGGTGCTCGCCACGGTGATTCGCACCGGTGGGTCAACCTACGCCAAGCCCGGCGCGCAGATGTTGATCGCGAGCGACGGCGAATACGCCGGATTGCTGTCCGGTGGATGTCTCGAAGGTGATCTGCGCGAACACGCGCGTGCTGTTGCCGCCACCGGCGTTGCCGATATCGTGAGCTACGATCTGCGCAGCACCACGGATCAGTTGTTCGGACTCGGCGCCGGGTGCGAAGGCGCCATGGATATTCTCCTCACGCGTGTTGCGGCCACGGACGACTGGCAACCGCTGGCGGACATGGCGCAAAGTTTCCTCGCGATGCGCGAGCTGCGCGTTGCGTTCGTGATCGGGAGCAACGACCGCGGTTTCCCGCTGGGGCGCGCGCTGCTGAACGGCGCGAACGGCGCTACCCCGCCCGGCGTCGACCTGTTCGTCGCAACGGTGATGCCGCCGCCGCGCATACTTTTGTTAGGAGGCGGGCCCGACGCGCGCCCGGTCGCCGAACTCGCCGCCTTTCTGGGCTGGCGGGTCACGGTGGTGGATCACCGTGCCGGCTATCTGTCGCCCGAGCGTTTTCCGCCGGCGACGCAGTTGATCGATGCGGATCCTCACGACCTCGCGAGCGCGGTGCGGCTCGCGGACCACGTCGCCGCGATTGTCATGAGCCACCATCTCGAATCCGACCTGCACTATCTGCGCGCGTTGAGCCGTGCTGCCCTGCCCTACGTTGGTTTGCTAGGGCCGGCTGGACGGCGCGAGAAGCTGCTTTCGGACCTGGGTGCGGATGCCGCCGCACTGCGTGCGCGGCTGCGCGCGCCCGTGGGCCTGGACATCGGCGGACGCGCCCCGGAATCCATCGCCTTGTCGATCATCGGCGAGATCCACGCCGTACTCGCGGGCCGCGCCGGGCGTCCGTTCTCGGAAACCGCGCAGACGATTCCTTGAGCGCGGAATTCGGCGCCATCGGTTTTGCCGAGCTGCTACCGCTCATCGCCATTCTCGCGGTGTCGGGAGTCGTCGCAGGCTTTGCCGCCGGGTTGCTCGGCGTCGGCGGTGGCATCGTCACCGTGCCGGTACTCGAATACTTGCTGCGCTTCGCCGGCGTGCCGGAGGAATACCGCATGCACGTCGCCGTCGCGACTTCGCTCGCGGCCATCATCCCCACCTCGATCAGTTCCGCACGCACCCATCACCGGCGTGGCGCGGTCGATTGGGAGTTGTCGCGGACCTGGGGCGTGCCGATGGTGCTCGGCGCCGCGCTCGGCAGCGTGCTCGCGGCGCACGCGCCGCTCGCCGCGCTGGCGGGCGTGTTCGGCACCGTCGCATTGCTGGTCGCGTTCAAGATGCTGCTGCCGCTCGACCACCTGCGCGCCACGAACGCCGTGCCCGGCGGTGCCGGTGGCGCAGTCCTCGCGGGATTGATCGGGGGAATCTCCGCCATCATGGGAATTGGCGGCGGTACCTTGACGGTGCCCACGCTGAATCTGTGTGGCTATCCCATCCATCGCGCCGTGGGCACGGCGGCCTTCTTCGGCATCTTCATCAGCATCCCCGGCACGCTTGGCTATCTACTGGCGAAGCCGCCGGTGTCCTTGCCCTGGGCCACGGTGGGGTTCGTGAGCCTCGTGGGACTTGCGATCATCGTCCCCGGCTCGATGTTGACGGCGACACTTGGCGCGCGCGTTTCTCACCACCTGAGCCGGCGCCGCCTGTCGCAGGCGTTCGGCGTATTCCTGCTGCTGGTGGGAACCCGGATGGTTTATCGCGCGCTGGCCTGAGCGGCCGGTGGCGCAACGTCCACGTCTTCGAACACGACGTCGATCGGCAGCAGCGGCACCTGGCAATCGACGGTCAGGCAGATCGCGCGCAGCAGATCGACCTGCGGCACGGTCAACCGGCCGCTGACCGCAATCACGCGCGCCAAGCCTTCGGAGAACGAACGCTTGCCGGTCGGATGCACCTGCGCGACCGCGGCGAGCGCGGCGTCGAGTGCCGCAGGCTTGATCAACGCCTCCGGATACGGCGCCCACTTCTGCGGCGGCAGCATGCCCATGAGGCCGGCACGGTACGAATTCTGTCCCTGCTTGCCCGCGCCGAATCGGCACTGCGCGAGCGCAGCATAGAGCGCGCACACGGCGGCCGACCGCTCCGGCAATGGCACCGGCGGGGTTTCCTCGGTCGCCTTGGCCATGCGCTTTTCGATGAGGCGCGTCACTGCGAAACGCAGCATGTCGCCGGTTGCGACGGTCGGCGCAAACCCGCGCGCCACCGCGCGCAGTTTCTTGCGATCGGCCGGCTCGAGACTGTCGAGCAGCGTGAGCAGATCCGTGAGCAGCGGCAATCGCGCCGCCGGCGCCAGCTGCGCGATCCGCGCAACCTGCGCCTGCGTTTCCTTCAATAGTTCGATGCCGAGCAGCGGTGCGAGCCGCGTCAGCTGCGTGCGCCACTTGGCCGGTTCCGCCGCCAGCATGGCCGCGACGAATGCGCCCTGCACCGCGACGATCGATGTTTCCACCTGCGCGACCAGCGCGTCGATCGACGACTGTTGTTCGGCACTCAGGCGATTGCGCAGCACATCGGGCGGCAGCGCACGCCCAGCGACCAGGCGCACGCCGGACGGCAGCGTCTCGGCCATCTCCACTTCCGGGGCGAGAGAAAGGCTCCGTGCCGGCATGCTGGTCGGGGCGCGCGCGTCCGGCGCGGACGTAGCCGCGTCGCCGACGGCCAGCGCCAATCCGGCCAGCGCATCGGCGGGTAGTTCGACCACGCCCGGCACGAGTTTCGCCGCTTCGCGCAGCTGGGCGGCCGCGGAGGTCTGCGCTGCGTTGGCCTTGTCGGCTTCGGCCTGCTCGGCATTCGCTTGTGCGGCCTTTGCGATGATCTTGCGTTTCTCGTCGCTGACGAGCGTGCGGAACTTCAAGGGCGTCACGCGTCCATCGACGGCGCGCACGCGTTCTTCGATCGACGGATGCGTGGCGAACCACGCGCCGCCAATCTTGTCGGCCCAGGACGGATCGCTGCCCGCGAAGAACATGTGCGCTACGCCTGCGGAACCGGCATGCATCAACCGCGTGCCGGCGCGGTTCGCCGCCATCACGATGAACGCGCCCTGCAACGCGCCAGGATTGCGCGTGAACTGAACGGCCGAGGCATCTGCCAGGTGCTCGCGCCGGCGCGAGACCGCCGCCTGCAGCAGACGGCCCGCCAGCATTCCCACGCTGCCGGCCACGAAGATGCCGAAGGCGACCATCTTGAGCCGCGCGTCGCCCTTGCCGCGGCTGCGGCCACGCATGAGGCGCCGCGCAATGTCGGTGATGACGAACAGCCCGAAGATCCACGCGGTAAGCCGCATGTTGATCTTCATGTCGCCGTTGAGAATGTGACTGAACTCGTGGCCGATGACCGCCTGCAGCTGATCGCGATCGAGCTTGTCGAGCGCGCCCTGCGTCACGGCGATGGCCGCCTCGTCCGGCGAGTGGCCGGCCGCGAAGGCGTTGATGGCTTCCTCATCCGGCAACACGAAGACTTGCGGCTTGCGGATGCGCGCCGCGATCGCCATCTCCTCGACGATGTTGACGAGCCGGCGATGCGCCAGATCGGTGTCCTCGGCCTTGATGTGCACACCGCCCAGCGAACGCGCCACGGCGCCGCCGCCGGTGCGCAGCTGCGACGCGCGGTGCCAGCAGGCGAAGAGGATGGTGGCGAGCACCGCCATCGAGATCCAGAAGACGTATTCGGGATTGCGGCGCAAAACCCACATCGGGTTGCCGCCGAGGCCGACCAGCACCACCAGATTGATGACCACGACGACCAGCAGGATGGCGGCGATGAAGCCGAGCACCAGCCAGCGCGTGTATTTGCGCTGCACTTCCTGACGTTCGAAGAACTGGGTGCTCACGGCGTAGGAGTTCCATCCCATTGAACAGAAGGCTAAAACTAGCGCCAAATCGCGGGATTGGGCGTGCGCTGGCGCACGCCGCTCCCCAAAAGCACCCCAAATGCGACCCGTTTAACGGTTGTCCGGCGCGAGCTGCGGCCCGGCGGCCCGAGCGGAGTAATATCGGCCGCCATGAATCTCGAGCCCCAGAAACCCGAGTCCGAAATCCGCGCTGTCGGCGGTGTGGCACGCACGCTCGCCAGCCTCACCATCCTGGCGTTGGCAGCCATCGCCATCCTGGTGGTGCTGGACGTGATCCCGCGCGCGGCCTTCGCCGAGGTCGCCACCAGGACGGCGATAATTGCCGGCATCTGCGTGGTCTCCGTCGTGGCGATCGGATTCCTGACCAAACGCTGAACTCCAAGTGAGCGACTCCGCGGTTTTCGAGCCGAACCACATACATGTCGTGGTGCTTGCCGCGGGGGCATCTTCGCGATTCGGCGCCACCAAACAGCTGGTACGCGTCAACGGCCGCCCGCTGATGCACACCATCGTGAGCCGCGCCGTCGAGCTCGCCGGCCATTCCGTCACCGTGGTGCTGGGCGCACATGCTGGCGAGCTGGCTCCACTGCTCAAGCACAGTCCCGCCTCGGTGGCGGTGAATCGCGACTGGTCCGAAGGCATCGCGAGTTCCATCCGCGAGGGCTTGACGCACGTCTCTTCGACTGCCGACGGCGTGCTCATCGTGCTCGCCGATCAGGCCGCGGTGAGCACCGAAGACCTGCGCCGGCTGGCGGGCGCGTGGCGCCGCAATCCTGCGTCTATTGCCGCCGCGCAGTACGCCGGTAGCGCCGGCGTGCCGGCGATTTTTCCGCGCTGGTGTTTTCGCGAGCTGAACGAGTTGCGCGGCGATCGCGGCGCCCAGCTGCTGCTGCAGCGCCACGTCGACCGGCTGGTGCGGCTGCCCATGCCGAGCGCCGAGCTCGACATCGACCGCCCCGAGGATCTGCTGTCGCTCGAGCAGGTCACGCAGATCAAGCGCCGGCCCCTTTCTGTCGAGCAGGGCCCCGACGACCAGGGCCCATAGTTCCGTCGGAAATGGGTTAGTCGGCAATGGCCGCGAGCATCCGGGCCACTGGAAACGCCAGCAGCACCAGTGAGCAAGGCGCGATGCACAGCATGAGCGTGGCCCACAACTTGAGCGGCGCGGCCCGCGCGCGGCGCTCGGCGCGCGCAAACCGGTTGGCGGCCGCCTGCCGTGCGCGTTCGCGCAGCACCGCCGCCGGGTCCATCCCCAGGCGCTCGGCCGAACGCAGCGCGGCAATCAAGGTGCTGAAGGGACGCAAGCCCAGGCGCTGATCGAGCGCGCGCAATGCTTCGAAGAGATCGGCGCCGGCGTGCACTTCGAGGACGATACGCACCCAGACACGTCGCAGGACGCCGTCCGGGGCCCGCTCTGCGCAGGTCCCCAGCGCCGCGGCCAAACTACTGCCGGCCTCCATCGCCAGCGCCATGAGGTCGAGGTGCAGCGCGAGGTCGTCGAGCAGTTCCTGCCGGGCGCGCTGCAGCGCCGAGTCGCGGAAGAGCGGCGCGACCGTGTAACCCAGCGCGCCGGCCGTCAGCGCCGCGAGCCACGCCACATTGCCGAGGGCAGCCGCGGCGAACAACACCGGCAATGCAACGCACAGGCCGCAGAAGGCGCGCGTTACCGGCCAGTGTTCCGGTGCGGACAGACTCTCGAAATCCGCCTCGCGCAACGCCGCGCGCAGCCCAAGAACGCCGCGCAGACCGAATACGCTCAGGCTGAAGGCGCCGACGGCCAGCGGCGCAAGATAGAAGAACGGCAGGTCGCTCATCGCAAACCCCCTTCAGATTTCGACGCGCGCCACGCGCCACAGCAGCCAGCAACCAAACGCCTCGAGGCACAACAGCACTGCCAGCGCACCCATCGGCAGCCGCTGCCCGGCCATTCCCATGGCGAGTAACACCAGCGGTGGAACGGCGGCTGCCAGCGCCCCACGGCGGCGCCCCGACGCGGTGCGCGCCAGCATTTTGCGCTCGAAGGCGACGCGCCGTTTGAGGCGCAGCGCCAGCCGTTGCGCGGTGTCCGCGAGCAGCGCGGGGTTGGGCCGCGCCAGTTCCTGCGCCAGCAGGAAAGAGACGAACTCGGGCATGCGCAATTGCTCCATGCGTGCGCGCCACGCCGCATCGAGCGGCAGACAGCGCGCGGCGCCGCGCACGCTCGCGGCGAACTCGATCAATTGCGCCGCGACTTCGCTCGCGTTACGGCTGGCGCGCCGCCGCGCCTGTGCGCACAGCGCCGGCAACGCGATCAACCCGCCGATCAGCAGCGCGGCTGCGAGCAATGCCCCTGCGTCGAGCAATTCAACGAACATGGCCGCCGGACAACAGCGCGCCATAGCCCGCCCAGATCCCCAGCGCCAACAGCGCGGCCAGGACGACTGTCGCAAGGTGCGCGAGGCGCCTGACCTCGAGCGATTGCTGCGGAGGAAGATCGCGCGCATCCATGCGCTGCTCCTGTAAGTACCGGGACGTGAATTACAGCCCGGTGCGCGCGGCAAGTCAGCGTGCAAATGCCGCGTGAATCGCGAGCTTCAGCGCTTGCCGTCGTTCACACCTTAACGGCGGCGATGTTCCCTGCGCCGATGGCGTCGCGATTCGCGTTCACGAACACGTTGAGATAGTCGGGATTCGTGAACGCCAGCTTCATGTACGCCACGTGACCATATCCGTGCATCACGTCGGTGACCTGGACGCTGACCTCCTTGATGCGCACGGGTTGATAGAAGCTGGTCTTTGGCGGCTTCGGGCGCCGCAGCTTGAGGATCAGCGCCATCAACAAGACTGCCAGAAACACGCTGATTGCGAACAAGTGGGTGCCTATCCACTCCGGCAGCATGACGAAGGAAGCGATCATCACCAGGGCAAGGAAGAACACGCCGACCGCCAGTGCCAGCACCAGCAGGCGCGCGAACAGGCCCGGCGCGCGCCGCCGCGTGCTGCGCCGGCAGGCCGCGCACACCGGCACCGGCAATTGAAAAACGGTCTCGGTGCCGCCAATGCCGAAGTAGCGCGTGACCCGCGTGTCCTGGATCTCGGCCACACAGTTCGTATCACCGCAGTTGCAACAGAACGCCGTCGGGAAGCCCAGTTTCGGGCTATCTAGTTGCATGCGGGCGGCGCGCCTACTTCATCGTCGGCATGACGAATTCGGCGCCGCCGCGATCCGCATCGTTTTCAACGACCGGCCAGCGGCTCGTCACGGTTTTCAGACGCGTATAGAAGCGGATGCCTTCCATGCCATGCATGGCGTGGTCCGTGAAACTCGAGCGCCGCCAGCCGCCGAAGCTGAAGAACGCCATCGGCACGGGTATCGGCACGTTGACGCCCACCATCCCGACTTCGATGCCCTGCACGAAGGCGCGTGCGGCGCCGCCATCGCGCGTGAATACGGCGGTGCCATTGGCGAATTCGTGTGCATTGACCAGCGCGATCGCGTCCTTGAGCGTCGGCACGCGCACCACGACCAGCACCGGACCGAAGATCTCCTCGCGGTAGACCTTCATCTCCGGGCGCACGCCGTCGAACAGACAGCCGCCGAGGAAAAAGCCGTTCTCGTATCCCTTGACCTTGTGTTCGCGCCCGTCGACCACGAGGCGGGCGCCTTCGGCGATGCCGGCGGAAATGTAGTCGAGCACCTTGGTGCGATGCGCGGCGGTGATCAGCGGGCCCATGTCCGCCTCGCCGTTCTGCGAATGGTCGACGCGCAGATTCTTCACCCGCCCGGATAGCACACCGACCAGCTTGTCCGCCGTGGCATCGCCGACCGCGACGGCCACGGAGATCGCCATGCAGCGCTCGCCGGCCGAGCCATAGGCCGCGCCTAACAAGGCATCCGCGACCAGGTTCACATCGGCATCGGGCAGCATGACCAGGTGATTCTTGGCGCCGCCGAGCGCCTGGACCCGCTTGCCGTGCGCGATACCTTCACGTTGCACGTATTCGGCGATGGGCGTCGAGCCGACGAAACTCACGGCATTCACGTCCGGGTGCCGCAGCAGCGCATCCACCGCGACCTTGTCGCCGTTGACGACGCTGAACACACCGGGGGGCAATCCTGCCTCGGAGAGCCACCGGGCTAACAACAATCCCGGGCCCGGATCCCGTTCGGAAGGCTTGAGGATGAACGAATTCCCGCAGGCCAGCGCCACCGGGAACATCCACATCGGCACCATGGCGGGAAAATTGAACGGCGTGATTCCGGCCGCGACTCCCAACGGCTGCCGCAGGCTGTAACTGTCGACGCCCGTGCCGACGTTGTCCGCGAACTCGCCCTTGGTCAGGTGCGGCGCGCCGCACGCGAATTCCACCACTTCGAGGCCGCGCGTCACTTCGCCGGCCGCATCGCTTACGAGCTTGCCGTGCTCGGAGGCGATGAGCTGCGCGAGCTCGGCGCGCCGCTGCTCGACGATCTCCTTGAATTTGAACAACACGCGCGCGCGCTTGAGCGCCGGGGTCGCAGCCCAGGCCGGGAACGCCGCGCGTGCGGCCGCCACCGCCGCGGCGACCTCGGCTTCGGACGCGAGCGCCACGCGTGCGGCAACGATGCCGAGCGAAGGATTGAACACGTCGCCGGCGCGGCCGGAGGTGCCGGGCGTGGCATGTCCGCCGATCCAGTGGGGATAAATGCTGACGCGGTCTTGAGTCATTAGGCGACGAGTGTAACCCCTATAATGCGTGGCGATGAATCAGCCGCCGAACGAGCACCGCAAGACGCTGCAGGAAATCGACCGTCTGCTGGCGGAAGCACCCGACGAGGCCGCGCGCGCGGAATTGTTGAGCCTGCGCGAGCGGCTCGATGCTCCGGAAATCCGCGACATGGCGCGCGCGCTCGAAGCCGCGCCGCCGCGCCGCGCCCCGGGCAATCTCGTGCTGGAATTCCATGACCCTCTCGTTCCCGGCTTGCTCACCGCCACGGGCTGCGTGGTCAGCGCCGCGATCTGCCTGTTTGCACTCGTCGAAGGTTTCAGGAACCCGGTGTTGAATGTAAGCGGGACGCCACTCAGCCTGTGGATCGTGGCGGCGTTCGCCGGCGCGTGCTCCGCGGCATTCACCGCGCTGTCGTTCGCGCGCAGCTTCACTATCCGGTTCGACACCGCAGGCATGACATCGACCAGCAACGGCGCGCGCTGGAGCCGGTTGCGCGTGGGCGCGATGAGCTGGTCGAGCATCCGCGCCTTGCAGGAACACGCCAAAGAAGGCGTCCTCGAGGTGCGCGCAGCCGGTGGCGAGGTGTTCGACATTCCGATGCGCGTGGTGAACTACCCGATCCTGCAACAGCACCTGGCAAACATGGTGATGCTGTACGGCGAGCGCGGTTGAGCGCATTGCTGCTCAAACTTCCCGCACCGGCGCCGACATCACCGGGTCGGAATAGACCTTGCCGCCGAACTGGAAATCCTTGACTCCGACTTCGGCGAAATCCCAGCGCCGATAGAAATCACGCGCCTTGTCGTTGCGCCGATAGACCACCAGCCAGCTCGTCTCGCAGCCCTGGCCCCGCGCCTGCGCATGCATTTCGCGCATCAGCGCCGCGCCGAGTCCCGTGCCGATGGCTTCCTGGCGCAGGTAGAGCCGCGCCAGTTCGATGGGCGCAGGTCCGCTGACGCAGGGCGGCGGCGGCGAGCGGCTGGTCTGTAGATAGCCGACGAGACGGCCACCCGACTCCGCGACGCTCAGCGTCATCGATGCATCCGCGAGAATGTCGGCAAACACGCGTCGCGTGAAGTTGGTCGTGACGTAGATGGCGATGTCGGCCGGATCGTCCATCGTGCAGTACGTATCGTGAAACGTCGTCGCAGCAAGTTCGATCAGCGCGTCGATGTCTTCCGGGCGCGCCGCACGGATCACAGTGTTGCCGGGCACCGCCGCACTCATGCGGCGTCAGACGCGCGACACCATGAACACACCGACGATCGCCACCGCTCCACCCACCAGCATCGACGGCAGCAACGGCTCGCCCAGTACGGCCACGCTGATGGCGACGCCGAATACCGGCACGAGGTTGGTGAAAATGCTCGCCACCGCGGCGCCCAGCTTCTTGATGGAGGTGTAGTACCAGACGAACGCCAGCGCCGTGCCGCCGACGCCCAGGTACAGCAACGCGGCAATCATTTTCCAGCCGAACTGCGCGGCGTGCAGGGTATCGAATTCGCGCGCCGCGACCAGCCCCAGCATCAGCGTGCCAAACAACGCGGCGTAGTTGGTAGCCGCGATCGGCGACAAACCGCTCAAGACCTTGCGGCCGATGACGGTGTACAGCGCCCAGGAAGTCACCGCGGCCAGCATGAACAGCTCCCCGGCTCCGACGCCCGCGGCGGCGATGCTGATCACGTCGCCATGCGAGATCACGATCCACACGCCTGTGAGGGCGATGGCGACGCCGGCCCATCGGCGTGGGCTCAGGTGCTCCTTCAACGCGAACGATGAAATGGTGATCGTGATCACCGGATTGAGCGCAATGATCAAGGCCGCCCGGCTCGCCGGCAGGCGCTCGAGCGCGCCCATGAAGAACAGGTTGTACGAAAACACGCCTAACAAACCGAGCACAAAGGTGGCGACCCATTGCTGGCGCGTGAGCCGCGGCAATCCGCCCTCGACCGCGAACGCCGCCACCAGTAGCGCCACGCAGGCGACCACGTAGCGCGCGAACGAACCCATCAACGGCGAAAAGGTCGCAACCACGAATTTGCCCGCGACGAAGGTGCCGCCCCAGATTGCGGGGACGGCGATGAGCCGCCCATAGTCCGTGATTTTAGGGTCGGCGGCGCGCGGGGCATTGCCGGCCACTACTCACGCCCCCGGGCCACGAAGTTGCCGTTCCTGAAACCCGGCTTGCCGTACCGGAACGGCTCGCCGTCGAGCCCGCTGACGCGCCCACCCGCGGCCGCGAGCACGGCATGACCGGCGGCGGTGTCCCATTCCATGGTGGTGCCGATGCGCGGATAGATATCCGCAAAGCCTGCGGCCACCAGGCAGAACTTGAGCGAAGAGCCGATGGAGCGGAACTCGGCGATGGAGTAGTTGGCGAGAAAGGCGTCGGTCTCCGGTGTGCGATGCGAGCGCGAGGCGACGGCGGTCAAGCCGCGCGCGGGCGCCACGCGCGCCGCGATGCTCGTCCCCATCGATGGCATCGTGCCGTCGGGATCCGCGTCTATCATTCCAGCCTTCCCGGCCTTGACGTCGCCCCAGTACAACTCGCGCCGCGCCGGCGCAAACACCACGCCCAGCACCGGCTCGCCGGCTTCGATCAGGGCGACGTTGACGGTGAATTCGTCACGGTGGCTGACGAATTCGCGCGTGCCGTCGAGCGGATCCACCAGAAAAAAACGCTCTGCCGGGTCGGAAATAACCGGCACGTGCCCCGCCGCGACCGCCTCTTCGGCGACCACGGGCACGCCCGGGGCGATCGCGGCAAGATCCGCGAGCAGGATTTTCTCGGCCGCTTCGTCCGCGGCGGTGACCGGCGATGCATCGGCCTTGTCGCGCACGGAAAATTCCGTGGCATACACCGCCATGATGGCGGCGCCGGCGCGTTGCGCGGTGTAGATCAGCGATTGCAGCATGGCCCGATCTTACTCAATTGCGTTGCTCAGATTGCGCGCGCCGCGCGCATGGCGGCCGCCAGCGCGTGCACGTCCGGACGCGCGAAGATTTCGCGCGCGCTCGCGGTCATGCGGCGCGTCCAGTTCGAGTATTCGTGGCTGGTACCCGGCACGTTCACAGGCGTAAGCATGCCGATCATGTCTTCGAGCTGGACCGTGACCAGGGTCGACTGACTCTTGCCTAGATAGACGTGCAGCGCGCGGCCCAGCGCGGCCGAATAATCCGGCAGCGGCGCATTGGCGTTGTCTGCGGCGGGCCAGAGATCTTCGCGGCGCAGCGCATTCAGCAGGCGCTCGCGGTCGGACCGGCGCTCGCCACGGATGCGCTCGGCCACCGATGGATCCGCATAGAAGCCAAGCTTCTCCCACAAATCGATGTCGTGCCCGCTCCACCAGCCGTTGAGGGTCGGCAGATCGTGCGTGGTCACCGTCGCGAGCGCGGGCCGTGCGTAGTCGGCGGGCTTCACGAACTCGCCGTTCTTCTGTTCGAACAACACCACCTTGTAGTGGTACACGCCGAACTGCGGCAGCGCGCGGCGGATTTCGTCGGGGACTACTCCCAGATCCTCGCCCACCACCAGGCATTGCTGCCGGTGGCTCTCCAGCGCCACCACGCCTAACAAGTCTTCGAGCGGATAGTGCACGTAGCCGCCGTCGGCGGATTTGAAACCGCGCGGCACCCACCACAGGCGAAACAATCCCATCACGTGATCGAGGCGCAGCGCGCCACAGTTGCCCATGCTGGCACGCAGCAGCGCGACGAATGGCGCATAAGCAGTGCGTGTGAGTTCGCGCGGATCCTGCGGCGGAATGCCCCACTCCTGTCCGCCCACGCCGAGCGGATCGGGTGGCGCACCGATCACCGCCCCCATGCAATACAGCGATTGATCCGACCAGGTTTCCGAGCCCGACGCGTTGACCCCGACGGCATAGTCGCCGTAGACGCCCACCGACAACTGCAACTCGCGCGCCAGCGCGCGCACCGCGCCCAACTGCTCGCTCGCGATCCATTGCAGGTAGCCGTGAAAGTCGACCTCGTCGGCATGCGTTTCCGCGACACG
>Ga0193752_1000912_pt1 | contig 26304 bp, 19 predicted proteins | sample H1c1metaG_FD_144924 | JGI IMG/M metagenome (GOLD analysis project Ga0193752, IMG submission 144924) | Soil microbial communities from a riparian zone of the East river system, Colorado, United States - H1c1 | ecosystem: Environmental > Terrestrial > Soil > Riparian zone | place: USA: East River...
CGCACACACGGAGGCTCGCGGAGCTTTGGAGTTACCAGGCCGCACGTTGATCTTAGGTATTGCACTTCGAATAAAGTCATGAATGTGTTGCTCTTCGTAGGAAGTCTAAATGCAGAGCCCTCGGAGCACTGCGGCTCAAGGGTGAATGCTTCGCCGCCGAAGCGTCGACAACCGGTGCGTGGCATGCGAAGTTGAAAAGGAACGCGAAGGTGCATGGGAATTTAACAATCAAGTTTATGCTCAATCGATGTCGACGCTTTAGCGGCGAAGCACCCGCGACTGAGCCGCAGTGCTCCGATGACTCGGAATTAAATATTCTACGAAGCGCAAAGCCAGATCATCCGAACGTTATTTTGAAAAGCGACCCTATTTATCGAGGCACACACGCTGATCTCAAAAGCTCCGTGATTTCTCCGCGTGTGATGGATTTTCCCTGGCGGTCCAGCAAAATGTCCCATAAAATCTGAGCTATGCCCCCGAGACAACAATAGCGATACGAGCATTGAAACATACCACCAGTTAACTAAAACAGCTGTGCATTTCAAAAGGCAATGATTATTATTGCGATTATCGCCGCGTAGCAATTCCTATAATGCAACTTTGAACATGATAGCAAAGAAAGAAACCGAGATTGACCCTGAGGCGCCAGATTCATTCCCTTTGAATCAAAGTATGAAATTAAGCGGACGTTTGACCCGGCGTGAAATGCTTGGAATAACCGGTATGGTTGGTTTGGCAGCGTTGACGGGTAGTGCGGCCGTTGCCGGTCCGCAGGACACCAACGCAAAGCCTCGTATCGCTTGCCTCGTTACCTTTTGGGGTGCTCCAAGATCCCATGCAGACTGGATCATAGCCAAGTTGCTGGACGGGTATTGGTGGCAGGGGGCTCACACGCCTTCACGTGTAGACGTTGTGTCAGTCTATATTCATCAGTTTGAGGAAAGCGGACTGGGTCAGAAAATATGCAAAGCGAAGAACATTCCGATCTTCAAGACGGTGGGCGAAGCCGTCACGCTTGGGGGAAAGGAACTCGCTGTAGATGGTGTTGTCATTGTCGGAGAACACGGTGAATATCCAACCAATCTCATAGGACAGTGGATGCTGCCGCGCTGGTGGATCTACCAGCAGGTTATCCGGGTTTTCGAGCAGAGCAAGCGCGCGGTGCCGGTTTTTAACGACAAGCACCTTTCCATTAGTTGGGATGAAGCAAAGTGGATGTTTGACAAATCGCGTGAGCTGAAGTTTCCCCTGACAGGTGGTTCCTCCATACCTACCTACTTCCGCAAGCCCGAGATAGAGCTCGATATCGATACGCCGATAAAGTCATCGATCGTGGTAGGAGGAGCTTCTGATGAAGGCGCCCTTTTCCATTGTGTCGACGTATTACAGGCATTTGTAGAACGCCGCAAGGGCGGTGAGACGGGCGTCAAGTCGGTGCAATGCATTCGCGGTCCCGAAACATGGAAATGGACTGAACGCAATCCGTGGGCCGCAAGGCTGCTTGAATCAGTCCGTACAAGTTTTGACCTCAAACCGGGACACTTTCAGGAAATCACAAAGCCCAATGTCTGCATCGTGGAATATAATGATGGCACGAAAGCGGCGGTATATTCAGGCGAGGACGTAGGGTGGACCTACGCCGGTGAGATCGAAGGGCAAAAAGACCCGGCAATTGTCTCAATGCTTGGGTGGCCAGGTCCTTTTTCGCAGTACCACGCCTCTAACTCCCAACCGCACTGGATAACCGAGATGATGGTGACTAAAAAGGAACCGTTCAACGCAGAGCGGCTGCTTCTGTCCACGGGGATAGTGGCGTATAATATGGAATCAAACTGGGAGAACGGCCGTTATGCTGCCATCGGACGCCGCATCGAGACGCCATTTATGAATATGACCTACCGATCTACACGAGGGCCGCAATTCAGCACGGGGACGCGACCGCCAGACACTCCGTACTTACGCGGTTTTACCGAGTAGGCTCTTCCGGGCATGTACGTCAAAATGCAGAAGCTCGTATATATCAAAATGCAGAAATTCAAACATCAGTATGGGGCGCTGTTTCTACGACACGATTGCCATCCAGTGAACAAATTATCTAATGATACTCTTCAAACTATGAAACGCAGAGACGTTATCAAGTCCTTAGCACTTTTGCCGACCGTAGGAAGTGTTCTTGCCAAACCATCCTTAACCTCCGCTCCGGTCGCCGGCAATAACCTTCGTTTGACTCCTCAGAAGACGATGCCTGATCTGCATCGCGATGCATTTGTAATGGACGGACATACGCATGTAATGACACGCGAGCTGCTGATGAAAACGGATATTGGTCAGCGCTATGCAGATGGGAACGTCGATCTGCCACGGGCAAAAGAAGGCGGCGTGGATGCCATGTTCTTCTCGGTTTATACACCTGAACACTATTATCCCGGAAGGTTCGAGACAAAGAACACGTTTCGTGTCGTGAACCTTGCATTGGACCAGATCAAAAAGAATAATGCGACGATTGAGCTGGCCCTTACGGCATCCGACATAGAACGCATCAACAAGAACGGTAAGATGGCGGCTTTTCTGGATTTGGAAGGCGGTTATGACCTGGAAGGCGACATAGACTTGCTCCGGGCACTTTATCGCTTAGGACTCCGATCGATGCAGCTAACCGCACATAATACGACCAATGCTTTTATTGATGCGTGCAACGATATTAGCTATTGGGGCGGCATTAACGATCTCGGAAAAAAGATCATCGCCGAAATGAATAACCTTGGAATGGTCATTAACATTGCCCACGCGTCCAATGACGCCATCTTACAGACCGTTGAGGCAAGTAAACATCCTGTTATTTATAGTCACGGTGGATTTTACAGTATCGTAAATCATCCCCGTTGCATCAGCGACGAAGCAGCAAAAGCTGTCGCGTCAAGAGGTGGTGTAATCGGCATTCACTTCGGCAGCCTCTTTAACAATCCAAAATACTGGGCGTGGCAGAAGCCCGCTGCTTCCAGCAAGCGAACCGTGCCCAAAGGCACCACGCCGGCGTCGTTAGTACCGCGATCGGCCACTCAAACAATTGAGGAAGTGGATAACGAACTGAAACGTGAGGTTCCGCTAAATTTCAGGGGGACCATTCCTGACGAGTATTGGATGCATGTCGATCAGTTGGCGAAAGTGATCGACTATGGCGTAAAATTAGTGGGTGAGGATCATATGGCCCTGGGTTCTGATCTGGATGGCGGCCCTGAACTGCCACATGAAATTAAAGACATCAGTGATTATCCGCAGATGACTATGGCGATGCAAAAGCTGGGTTACAATGATCAACGAATCAAAAAGATCCTTGGCCTGAACTGGCTACGCGTCATTCGGCAGGTGACTCAGGGGTGACTATTCAAAAATTCCCTTCATCTCTTCGCTGGCTTTGCAGGACCAGAGTCTTTAAGGAATGTATCAAAAAAAAACTCCCACATTTGGTAACCATTCAAACCCAACGAAGTTTCCCTTACGTGTACAAAAGCTACTTCATATCCGCCTGGAGAAACCTTCTTCGCAATAAAGCCTTCGGGCTTATCAACATCTCCGGTCTCGCCCTGGGTATTGCGTCCGGTCTGGTCATCATGTTGTGGGTAGTTGATGAGAAAGGAATCGATGCCTTCCACGAAAACAACAACAACCTCTATGTTGTCTTTCAGCGCCAGTATTATGATGGCATAATCGATGGCACCCACGCCACGCCCGGTCTGCTTGCCGATGAAGTGAAGAAGACTTATCCCGAAGTAATGTTCGCTACGTCTACCGCGTGGTCGCGACTCGTAACGTTTGAAGTTGGCAACAAACTTCTCAAGGAGACCGGCACGTTTGCCAGTCCTGACTTCTTTTCCGCTTTCAGCTTTCCACTGCTCTCAGGAACGAAAGAGTATGCGCTTAAATCTCCTGTCGACATCGCTATCTCGCGGAAGATGGCGGAAGATTTCTTCGGCTCGGTTGAAGCAGCGTATGGTCAGTCCATTCGCTACGAGAACAGGAAGGATCTGAAGATCAAGGCTGTGTTCGAAAATCTTCCTTCCAACACATCCATGAAGTTTGATTACCTGTTGAACTGGGAAACCTTTTTAGAAGAGAACGAGTGGGCGCGTAAATGGGGCAACAACGGAGCAAATACCTACCTCGTTCTTCAACAAGGCGCCGACCCGAAAGCGTTTGAAAGCAAGTTTCAGACGTTCCTGAATAGACATGAAGGAGCGCAGAATGAAACCTTCAAAGTAAAGCTGGGCATCCAGAAGTACAGCGAGCAATACCTCAACTCAAAGTTTGAGAACGGTGAGATCGCTGGCGGACGCGTTGAATACGTAACCCTGTTCAGCATCATCGCGGTGTTCATCGTGTTGATTGCGTGCATCAACTCCATGAACCTCACCACCGCCAACTCCATCAAGCGCGGCCGCGAGATTGGTGTGCGCAAAGTGATGGGTGCCATCCGCAGTTCACTGGTTCACCAGTTCATAGGCGAAGCCGTTCTCACTGTGCTCATAGCCTTTGCTGCTGCACTCCTGCTTGTCTTTGCAATACTTCCTGTTTTCAACACACTCACACAGAAACAAATTCAGCTGCCCGTCACCGAACCATATTTCTGGCTTGCGATGGTTGTGGGCTCCGTTCTCACGGGGCTTCTTTCCGGGAGTTATCCTGCATTGTATCAGTCGGCATTCAACCCTGTGCGCGCAATCAAAGGATCATTGAAATTCGGACGCGGTGCGCTGTGGTTCCGCAAAGGATTGGTGGTGTTTCAGTTTGTTCTCTCCATCATGCTCATCGTGGGCACCATTGTTATTTCGCGACAGGTGCGTTATGTTCAGGGTGCGCATCTCGGCTACGACCGCGAGAACCTCGTCTATATTCCGCTCGAAGGTGACTTAAGCGCGAAATACAACGTATTTAAAGAACAGGGTTTGAGCGTGCAGGGTGTCAAGGCAATCAGTCGCATCACCAACAATCCCACAGTGATACCAAACCTCACCGGCGGCGTGATGTGGGAAGGTAAAGATCCAAACTCCTTCGTGCAGTTTTCACAGTCAGCGATCGACTATGATTTCATCAGCACTATGAAGATGGACCTGAAACTCGGCCGTGACTTTTCTCGCGCGTTCAAATCCGATTCAGTTGGATACATCGTTAACGAGACAGCCGTCGCTCTCATGAACTACGAAGACCCCGTCGGTATGCCCTTTACTCTTTGGGGAATGCCGGGAACGATCGTCGGTGTTGTGAAAGATTTTCATTTCAGCTCCCTGCACGACCACATCCGGCCCATCGTGCTTCGCCTCAACGAATCTATTGAAACCGGTTGGGTACTCGTGCGGACAGAGCCCGGCAAAACACAAGCCGCGTTGGCCGGACTCCAGAACATCGCCAACGAGATCAACCCGCAATTTCCGTTCACCTACAAATTCTCCGATGAAGAATATCAGCGACTCTACATCACCGAACATATCATCGGCAAACTTTCGAATGCCTTTGCATTTCTTGCGATCTTCATCTCATGCCTCGGCCTGTTGGGCCTGACCATGTTCACCACCAGGCAGCGCCGGAAAGAAATCGGCATCCGCAAAGTACTCGGAGCTCCCGGACTATCCCTCTTCGGTCTTCTCTCGAAAGAATTGTTCCTGCTTGTAATACTGTCCATGGCCATCGCCTCACCACTCGCCTGGTACAGCATGAACATCTGGCTCAAATCCTACGCCTACCGCATCGACGTCACACTCTGGATGTTCATCCTCGCTGGAACACTTGCGATTTTGATTGCACTTGTTACGACTAGCTTTCAGATTATAAAGGCGGTGGTGGTGAATCCGACGGACACGCTGAGGTCGGAGTAGCCTTTTTATTATTTTTGCCAATCAAATCAAGACCAACGCCGTTTTGCGTAGTGTTACATGCAAAGGCCCGGTGCGCAGAATGGGTGGCGGAAATGGAGTCAGGTGAACTTTTCAGCCCACACATAAGCCCGCCTGGTGGCATACTCGACATCCGGATAGGGCAGGCGTTCCACAGTATCAATTATTCTGAATTTGCTATCGGTTAGCAATTCCAATATTCGATTTGTTTGAAAGAAGTACAAATCAATATCAACATCGATACCGTTTGCGTTATCAAAATGCACCGTCTCTTCTCCCACGTGAAACGAGAACAAAAAGTGCGCGTCTTTTTTCAAAACGCGATTTACTTCCTTAAAGGCCTTTGCGATCTGATCGTAGTCAAAATGCACGATTGCATAAAAGGCAATGGCAGATGCAAAATAATTGGTGTTGTATGGTATGGCTAGAAGATCGCCTGTCTCGAACTTGATATGTGGAAAAAGCTTCTGAGCCATATTCACCATTCCTGGCGAGATATCAATACCAATTATATCCTTTACACCAGCGTCAAATAAAAATGATGTTGTTTGCCCCGGGCCGCAGCCAAAGTCGGCACATGTACCCTTGTCCTTATTGAGTCGTGCAAATTCGTTCAAGATCAGACGATCAAGATGCTTTTTAGAGAGTTCATCAATACGGGTGGCCGCATAGCCTTCAGCTGTGGCATTGTAGGTCTTTACTATTTTTTCCTGCGGCTGCATTAGTCAATCCATGTTATGTAAAACCAATCTCATGGGAACCTTTCCTTTCTTAACGAGATCAATGGCATCGTTTATTTGGGAAAAGGGCATCACATCTGCCATGCTTTGAATGTTGTGCTTGGCTGAAAACGCCAACATCCTCATCATGTCCTTGCGACTTCCGGTATAATTGCCATAGATAGTTCGCTGGGCGTAATCGTACAACAATCCGACAGTAAGTGGCAATTTATTTAAAGGCTGAGCGACAACACAAAATTTACCTTGCGGTGACAGCATTTGCAAATAGGAATTTAGATCAAAGTCTACGTTTAAGGTAGAAAGGATGAAGTCAAATTTCCGGATGTAACCTGAGTTTCCGCTAAGGTTTGAGCTATCAACAAATTTTCCGCCCAGGCTACGAATCATTTCACTTTTTCCAGGAGTGTGCGAAAAGGCCGACACTTCATGCCCCATTTTATGAAGAAATTGAATGGCTAAGTGACCGAGACCACCAATGCCCAGTACAGCTGTCTTGGAATTTTTGGACAGTTTTGCCCGCGTAATGGCCGAGTATACGGTTAGGCCAGAAGATAACAGCGGTGTCGACTTTGCAGAATCGAGATTAGAAGGAATTTTAAATGCAAATCTCCAGTCGACAACGATGTGTTTCGCAAATCCGCCATGGGAGTCCACAGCAATTACTTTTTGTTTAAGGCAAAATTGCTCGTTGCCATCTCTGCAGAATTGACATTTAAAGCAAGGTTCGAGTTGATACCCAACGCCAACACGATCACCATTTTTTAAACCGGCTACATTTGCGCCTGCTTGTTCGATTGTTCCGATGATCTCATGGCCTGGAACTAAAGGAAATGTTGAGTCGCCCCATTCATTGTTAATCATTTGAATATCGCCGGTTGCAATAGCGCAATGAGATATCTTTATCAATAAATCATTCTTGCCTATCCTTCTATCATAAAAGAAAGGTTCTGCTTTCGCGCCAGGCTGTTTGACAGCATAAGCGGCTATCTTCATATTTTAGTTTAATGCCGTTTTAGTTTAATATCGTTCGCGACTGTCGTAATATCGTTTTTATATCGACGTGTGCCAAGGAAAATTTGCGGAAGGAAGCCTATTGAAGTTGCGCGATCTCGAAATGCCCGGAACGCAGAATAGCGCTCACTGTGCGGCATTGGCCTATGCGCTTTTGCGCCGGCCGCCGTCGGGCGGACTGATCACGGTGTTCCCGGTATGCTCCTGTATATATTGTTGCCGGATGTCTTTCGCCAGCTTATGATCGCCGGCGTGATTCCAACCGGGAGGCATGATCAGGTATAGCAGTTTATTCTTTATGCCCGGAGCCCGGACGACATCTTTCGCCAGGTAGTAGAATTCGCCAAAGTATACATCGAAGAAATTTCCGGCATTTATATTCCGGGTGATGCCGTATTGTATCGTTATGTGATCCTGTTCTGGTTGATAGGTCTTGAAGACGCGGTCCCAGATATTCAGCAGGTTGCAGAAGTTGGTGTCCATGTACAGCGGGTTACGTGCGTGGTGTACTCGGTGGTGCGATGGTGTGAGGATGAATTTACCAAGAAAACCAAAACGCGCGTTCTTCATGAAGTGTTCACCAACATGAATAAATCCGCCCCAGGTACCATCAATGAACATGATGGCGAACAGCATGACGGGCGGCACGCCCGCCAGAATACAAATGGACGTCCGGATAAGATCGGCGTACGGGCCTTCCAGGAAAAAGTGAGCATATGTAACCGACAGGTTCATCTGCTCCGGCGCGTGGTGCGACGAATGCAGGCACCAAAACAATCTTACCTTATGGGCGAGAAAGTGATAGATGAAGTGAGCAAACTCCCAGACAACGTAACCATAGATGAACCAGTACCAGGTAAGGTCAACAGGTAGCAGCGCGTATGGTGAGAACAACCCGATGCAATACGCGACGACGCCAAACGAAATAAACTTTCCAATAATGCGATTGAGCACATAAATGAAGAACGGGATCTTGTACTCCGATCTGCTGAAATTCTTATTTGCAAACGCCAGCAGGATCTCCAGGATAACGATGAATGGAATGAGCGGCGAAAGAGCGGTTTGAATTCCCTTCCATGTGCGCAGCGAATGGTAGTCGCCCGTGCGAATGATTTCGACGAGTCCGTCTATGGAAAAGAAGCCGATGATCTCGCCCCATAGTGTTTGCAGCATTTCCAAAGCAGGGAGTGTTTTAGTAAACCAAACTTATGGATTTTCACGGTCATAGAAAAGCGTCCGGACCTTAGGGACAAATCCCCACCCAGGCAGCACACACATACAAATAGCTAAGCGTGGTACGGTATAGAGATTTGATACCTAAATTCCTATTTTTGATTAATGGCCTCAATCCTCCCGGGTTACGAATACGACATCTTCATCTCCTGCCGGCAGAAGGATAACCGCTCCGACCGCTGGGTGACGAGTTTTGTTAAGGCGTTAGCGGATGAACTTGATGCCACATTCAAGGAAGATGCTTCTTTGCTTGAAAAGGAAATTGGTGGCGTCTTAAGGCCAGTTGATTTTATCTATAGAGAACCCGGTGTAAACAGGCCGTTACGGCTAGCGGATGATCGAAGTCTCAATCTTGAAAAAACAGATTACAAGAATCAAGTAAACAAGATTGCCAATGCCATTTTGGAAATTGTAAGAGGGCTGGGGAGGGATGATAAGCTCAAACCTGGTCCACCCCGAGTTAAACTGAACCCCATTGCAAAAGATGAAGCAACTAATACGGCTAAATCAATTGTTGTTCTGCCTTTTGAAAACATGAGCAATGATCCTGATCAGGAATATTTCAGTGATGGATTGACGGAAGAGATCATTGCGGATTTGTCTAAGCTTTCATCGTTGCACGTTATTTCTCGCATGCCAGCGATGGTCTTTAAAGGATCGAAGAAAGATGTCAGGACCATCGGCCAGGAGTTGAACGTGCGCTACGTGCTGGAAGGAAGCGTCCGCAAGGCGGGCAACAAACTTCGTATCACTGCTCAACTTATCGACGCCACAAATGACTCGTACTTGCGGGCAGAAAAATTCAACGGCGTCCTGAGGTCTACCTGGGAGGCCGGTGCCACCTGAACCGGGCTCTACGATTGGGACTGGGCACGGCGGAGCGGGAGTTGGAGCGCGCCATCGCACTCAACCCAAACTATGCGGAGGGGTACTTACACCATTCCTGGTACTTGGGCAGTCAGCAACGACACGAGGAGGCGCGCGCCGCGATCGTGAGAGCCAGCGAACTCGATCCGCTCTCGCTCAGAGTCCACGGATTTTTTGGAGCTCGTGCACCACGCCCTGCCTGATACAGGTCATGCCGGCGGAGTTGATGATTAACGCGGGCTGGAGTGATAGAAGTTAGCTACGGCAACATTACCCCATTCAAAGAATCACAAGGAAGGTCAGAGCTAGCGTAACCAAGTAATCCTTCAAATAAAACCGGAGCTTCTTCAGTGATTGGGTGAGGTGATATCCGATTGCCTTTTCCGACAAGTTTAAGGTGTCCGCAATCTCCGGAATAGAACGCCCCTCGAGTCTGCTTAAACGAAATACCATTCTCGATTTTTCGGGGAGCTGTAGCATGCCTGTTTCAATGGCGCTCATCAGGTCATCAAACTCAACGGTCTTTTCAGTGATATTATCCGAGCCTGGAAAGTACTTCCGGCAATAGTCGCGATAGCTCTTTCGCACCACCTGCGCTTCCATGTAATTCAGTGCTCTATTCTTAACTGCTGTGTGGAAATAGGAAGGAAGGTGTCTGATGGAATGCGATGCGCGCTTATCCCATAGTGAAATGAAGAGATCTTGCACAATCTCTGCCGTTATCTCTTCCGACCGCACCCGTGGGAAAGCCATATCGTGAACTTTCTTCCAGTAGCGTCTGAAAAGCTCGGCAAACGCTTCTTCATTGTCGTGCCGGATAGCCTCCAGCAGCTCTACGTCCGTGAGCGTCGCCGATGACAACACATTTTCGGTTGACGCCCCTGTAGCCGTGAACGCATTTCCACCCGCGACATCGCCGCGATCGACAGGGATTTCATTCACCAGTTTTCCAACGTGCATGTCACAAACGCTGAGACGTTCCAAATCTTTAGGAGTCGATTCACACTAAATTTATATCGGCGTCCCCGGAAAACCTAGTAATCGGTTGTGAAATCGGTTGATACGAAAAATTCTTTAGAAAAAATTTAGGCAATAATTGGCCTGGGCTGTCTATATAGTTACAGGGAGCAAAGTCTTTTAATACATGGATCAACGGATGTTTCAACAAATCCTGCAGCGATATTTCAAGGGCAAGGCGTCTGACGAAGAAAGAGCGATTGTCGATGCATGGTATGAAGCGATGGGCAAAGGGGGCCCGTCGTTGCTTGACGATTCGGAGGCGGCTGCGTTGGAGCGGCGATACTGGTCGGTCATTTCAGGGCATATTGCGAAGACAAGAAACAGCAGTAACGCAACCACATTATCGCCGGGCACGCGCACGAAGAGTATTGTATGGTATTCGCTGGGCGTCGCCGCATCGCTGGCGTTCGCAATCATATCTTATTCTTTGCTGACCGAGAGCACGCGACCAGCGCTGAAGGAGGATACAACCGGTCAGCTGCAGGCGTCCGTTACCTGGACGAACGTCGATAACACCGGCGAATTCGTGAAGCAGTTTGAACTTCCTGATGGCAGCCGCATTTCCCTTGAACCGCATAGCGGATTGAAATACGAGGCATCCTTTAATCATGCAAAGCGGGAGGTGTTCCTGGAAGGTGAGGCTCAATTCGATGTTGCACATAACGAACACCGGCCATTCCTGGTACACGCAAGGGAAGTTACCACTACCGTACTGGGAACAAGCTTCAGGGTTAAGGCCTTTGCAAAAGACAAAGATATAAAGGTTGCTGTACAAACGGGAAGGGTGTCGGTGTATGCAGATCGCTCCAGCAAGAATGACGAAACGCGGAAGGCAGAGATCGTCCTGACTCCTAACCAGCAGATTGTCTATAACAGAAGCGAAAGAACAATGCTGCGAAGCATCGTGGAGAAACCACAGCCCATTCCCACCGAGGAGAAGACCAGGCGTATGCGTTTTGAGGAAGCCCCTGTTGCCGAAATATTCCAGGCACTTGAACGGGTCTACGGCGTGGATATTTTGTTCGACAAAAGCCGGTTCTCCTCGTGCGTGCTCACCACCTCGATTTCCGATGGCGGAATTTACAATCGCCTTGATATAATATGCGAAGCCATAGGTGCAGAATATGCAGTCAATGAAGGCCAGATCGTGATCACCGGGTCCGGATGCGATTAGGACTCAAATTGCTGATTGCAACATTGACAATCAGTCTTAGTAAAAAATGTCTCTCTTTAACTTAAACGCTACCGCATGAAGAATTTTACATAACCACCTTCAAAAAGCAGCCGATGATGTTGAAGCATCACCGGCCCTTAAGATGCTGTTCGGACGGGTCCGGACAACAATTGTTTCTGCTCTTTTCTTAAACAAAAACTATTGAATGTATGGATAATTCCAAGACTATACAACAGGTACTCTATGCCCTTATGAGGATTACATTGCCACAGGTCTTTATGATGATTGCGTTCACCACACTGGTGGCCGCGGCACCAACAAGAGGCCAGGAAATACTGACCAGGAAGGTTTCGCTGGATGTTCATGATAAGGACATCAAAGCTGTTTTATCAGAGATTGAAAAACAGACTTCCGTTGTCTTTACCTATCGCTCAAAGCTTATCAAGTCATCTCGCAAGATATCTTTGAAAGTAAGCGAAGCGCCACTTGCCGACGTGCTGAAGGAACTCTTCGATCCGGGCATCCGTGTGCTCGCCCTGGATGACGAAGAGGAGATTGTATTGAGACCGGGAACCGACGAAGGAAGCACGCATGCTGTCGCTCCCTATGAGCTTAGAATTTCCGGTAACATTGTCGACGAAAAAGGAGAAGCCCTGCCGGGTGTGAGCATACTTGAGAAAGGTACTTCGAACGGAACAACGAGCGACGGCTCGGGTAATTTTGCATTGAACGTACTGGATCAGAACAGCATTCTTACCTTCTCTTTCATCGGTTATACCACGCAGGAAGTTCCTGTCGGCAATAAGACAGAACTGGCCGTTAGTCTTCAGCCCGATATCACGTCGCTGGAGGAAGTTGTGGTGATTGGTTACGGCGTTCAGAAAAAAGCCGACATCACGGGAGCTTTGACGTCGATATCACCTAAGGAGTTTGCCGGTCAGCCGGTCACCCGTTTGGACCAGATCCTGCAGGGCCGGGCATCCGGCGTGCAGGTTTCGAATGTAGGCGGAGCTCCAGGCGGTGATGTGAGAATTCGCGTGAGAGGTGCCAACTCGATACTAGGGGACAATAATCCGCTCTACGTGGTCGATGGCTATATCGGCGCCGATTTCACCACGATCAACCCGAGCGATATTGCCACTATCCAGGTACTGAAAGATGCGTCGTCAACAGCTATCTATGGAAGTCGTGGCGCGAACGGCGTGATCATCATCACTACGAAGAACGGTGGCAAAGGAGGAATCCACGTAAACTTTTCGTCGCAGTTCTCAACGTCAAACAGGATCAAAAAACTGAACACGCTAAGCGCCGGCGATTACGCGCAAACGATCAACGAACGTGCTGCAGCCACCGGAGGCAACCCTTTCTTCACCCAACAGCAGGTGGATAACTTCAGAGTCAGCGGTGGAACAGACTGGCAGGACCAGGTCTTCACCGAGGCGGCAGGACAGGAGTATCAATTGGGCGTGTCCGGAGGAGGTGACAAGACAACTTTTGCGGTTTCCGGCAACTTCCTCGACCAGGATGGAATCATCAGGAACTCGAACTTTAAGCGCTTCGCGCTGCGGTCGAATATTCACTCGCAGATTACCGAAAAACTTTCGCTGCGGCTGAATGTATCCGGAACCAGGAAAAACAACCTGAACAATGGAATCACGGCGGGTACGGCGAATCCATTGGTACAAGCGCTTGCCTGGGCACCGACCACACCGCCTTACGATGAAAACGGCAACATGACACTCCGCGATCCAACAGGCTCAATTTTTACCAATCCATTGGCACTGATGTACGATCGCGAGTACCGGACAGAAATAATGATCGCCAACATGGTAGGCGGACTGCGTTACGAGTTTATTCCCGGATTGTCTCTAGACCTGCAATATGCGGTTAACTATCTGAACCAGCAGGACAAATTCAACAACGGTTCTATCGTCACGAATAATAACCCGAACGCGGGCAGAATTTCTAGCGAGCAGATAACGCTGCAGAGTACGAACGCCATTAATTATAGCAAGACGTTCGCCGACGTTCACAGGATTGACGCAGTCGCCGTCTTTGAGACACAGGAGTTTACGAACAATAAATTTAATGCTACAGGTAATACGTTGTTGATCCCCTCATTGGGTTATGATAACATTGGTCTGGCGGGTTCCTATCAGATCGGTTCCGAGTTCTCCAAATGGACGTTGTTGTCTCTCATGGGCAGGGTGAACTATTCTTTCAAAGACAAGTATCTGCTGTCGGCAACGGTGCGACGCGACGGCTCTTCAAAGTTTCGCGGCGACAACCAGTATAGTGTATTCCCGTCGGTTGCTGCCGGCTGGAGAATTTCAGAAGAATCGTTCATGAAAGATCAGGATGTGGTGAGCAATCTGAAGCTGCGTGCCAGCTGGGGTCTGACCGGAAGCCAGGCAATTGGTCCCTATGCCACGCAATCAACTTATACGACGACGCAAGCCGCCTTTACGAACAACAGCGCGAGAAGTGGTATTATGCTTGGAAACCCGGGTAATCCCAATCTGAAATGGGAAACCACCGAACAGACTGATATCGGGTTGGAGGCGGAATTCCTGCAAGGTAAATTCCTCATTGAAGCAGACTACTTTGTCAAAAACACGGAAGACCTGCTCCTCAACCGACAACTGCCGGGTTATGTGGGCGGAGGAAACATCGCAGAGAACGTTGGCGTTATTCAAAACAAAGGATGGGAATTGGCGATCACAGTTCCGGTCTTTACGGGTGATTTCGGATGGACCACCTCGTTCAATATTTCGAATGTAAAGAATATGGTAAAGAGTGTGGGGGGCATCGCCGACAAGTTCTTCACCAGTTCTAACGTCGGTGCGGGCATGTCGACACAGGCTGAATTTGTGTATGCTCCCGGCCAGGCACTTGGCGCTTACTGGGGCCTGGTATACGAGGGCACCTGGAAACCTGATGAAGCAGACCAGGCCGCGCTGAGAGGCGAAATGCCAGGAGATTCGAGGTATCAGGATCTCGATGGCGACAACGCGATCACCGCGGCTGATTATCAGATCATCGGAAGTGCCATTCCGACTACAACGTCTGGATGGAACAACACCTTTACTTACAAAGGCTTCTCGTTGAATGTTTTCTTCCTCGGAATGTTCGGCATGGATAAACTGAACTACACACGCGCGGCCGCACTGACGGGCGGCGCCGATGCACGTCAGCCAATTCTGGATGACATCCTGGACAGGTATATCCCTGGCGTAAATGAAACATCAAACATCCCTGCTTTCAGCACAACCAACCGTAACTATACACAGTCGACAAGGTTCATGGAAAAAGGTGACTTTATACGCCTCAAAAATGTGAGCCTTGGCTATGACTTCCCAAAACGGATGGTAAAGGATTTCGGTGTACGTCTGTTTGTCAGCGGTACGAATCTTCTTACGTTCACTGACTACAACGGAATCGATCCTGAATCAGCATCCTCAGGTGCCGGCACAAACCAAGGAGGAGACACGGCCCAGGGAATTGACTACGGATCATATCCCAATTCAAAAACATACACTGTCGGTGTTAACCTAACCTTCTAGAAATCAAAAAGCGATCAACATGAAAAAGATAAAAATCATATACCTGATAGCGCTCCTGACTACAGGCTGCAGCGGCTTTCTTGATGAAGAATTTAGAGGCCAGATCGTAGGCAACGCGTCCCTGAGCACAGTCGAGGGTCTCGACGCTGCCCTGGTCGGTACGTATAAGGGACTGGGCAACACGTGGGCTACCGGTTTTCTGCATCCAACCGCTATCGGCGCTACCATGGGTGGAGAAGACGTTACTACACACAAAGCCAGTAACAAACAGGAGTTCAGGGAATTTGATCAATTCGCCGTTTCGGCCGGTAATAGCCGGACTGGCAACCTGTACAACGGTTGCTATAAGGCCATTCAAGGCGCGAACAACATCATCAACAACTACCAGGCTACTGTGGGTGACCTTACGCTCATAAACAACATTGCGGGCGAGGCATATTTTATCCGCGCGCTATCGTACTATTGGTTGGTCAGGTTGTATGGTAGTATTCCGTTCATCACCACAGCGGAGTACTCGAACGATCTCCTTACGATTGAGAAAACCGACCCGGCTACTGTTTATGCATTGATTGAATCGGATCTGCTTGCGGCGGAGCAATTGCTGCCTATGAAAAAACGCGATCCGGGAAGACCGAACATCGGTTCCGCAAAGGCCCTGCTCGCTGATGTCTATCTGACCGAAGCAGGATGGCCGATAAAGGATGCCTCTGCGTATGCGAAGGCAGCAACCAAGGCGAAAGAAGTTATCGATAACAAACTTGCCTATGGCTTTGCCCTCATGCCAACTTTTGCTGAAGCTTTTGATAATAATCCCGACGTGCCAACGCTGGACGAATACGTGTTCCAGATATCCGCATTCCAAAGTATCGGAGGAAACACTAACTATGGATTTTCAGCTATGCCCGGCGACATCGCAGGATGGGACGACTACTTCCCCGAGATAAACTTCTTCCTTAACTTTCCTGCTGGTCCGCGGAAGGACAAGACATTCCGCACCGAGTTTGTTACGGACGATGGGACCACGATTCAGTGGCAACAAACGCAGACCAAACACCCGTACTATGGAAAATTCTGGATCAAGGGCGATGTGAAGAACTATGTCTCAAGTCTGCCTTTTGTGATGATGCGCTATGCGCACGTCCTTACCATCTATGCTGAAGCAAAGGCGCGATCAGGCGGACCCGATGAGGAGGCATATAGCGCCATAAACGCTATTCGGGTACGGGCTGGCCTTGCGCCGCTTGTGGGGCTATCCGCCGATGCTTTTGCCGCTGCAGTAGTACAGGAGCGGGCATGGGAGTTCGCCGGTGAAAGAACACGCTGGTTCGACCTCGTGCGTCTGGAGATGGTTGAAGCGGCCAACGCCAGTAAGCACCCTGACGATATGACTCCGATAAATGCAATTACGCGGGAGGACTATACATTTCCCCTGCCGTTGTCTGAAACGCTCGCCAATCCGAATCTGGGGGACTAGTCGGTAAGCAAGTTTTTGATGCAATTCTTTGGCGCGGTGAATAGACATCAGTACTACGCAGACAACTATTCCGCTAAGGACTAACTTTTACATTTTACATTGGGAGTTATTTCCAATGTAAAATGTAAAATGGTCGCGCAAGCATTCGGTGCGTTGAAGGCGTTTGCTGAAGTTTACTCTACGACAACTCTTTGCTGTGACTTTGCGCCGTCTATGTTGATTTGCAGAATGTAGATACCTTTCTGATAGCTGCTTACATCGACGTGCAGTTCTGTCGGGATATTGTCGTATGTCGAGTTGGTAATTTCCTTCACCAGCTTTCCATCTCCGTCCACCAAAATCATTATTACATGCGAGTTGTTGCGTGCCGGCGTGAAGCTGATGTTCAGACGGTCATTTGTTGAGTTTGGAAACACTTGCACGGCTACGCCTTTTTTGAATTCTTCACTGGATGTTCCAGGTTTTAAACCTACGTCTGTCACTCCGTACTTTCCGGTGTCGCCGTAACGATCTATCACTTCCATACCGTCGTCGATCGTTACCGAGTCGACCGTGGCTCGATGGATTTTTTCCACCATGATGTCTTGAGTCGTCTCGCTGCTTGTGGCGTCGATTGGATCTAATTTCGCAGTCCTGGATAAATGCACAGTTTCGTAGAACTGAGGTTGAAGGGTGACTTTCGCTGAGTAGTCCACCGAGCCTGCAATCCGCAGTGAATCCTCTGCCGAGAATGTCGTGTATTTGTATTTTTCGCCAGGAAGTCTATTTATCGATACCATCTTTAAGAGCAGCCTGACTTTCTGGAGGCATTTGTCAAGGCTCTGTTCACCCGCGGTTGTATCTGCACGTTGTATTTCCATCGAACGCATCGCACTGTCAACCGATCTGATGGTGCTCTCTTTTCGGTCGCGAACGTAGCTGTTACTGTCAACGGGTGTTGAATCTGAGAAAATACTACTGAGCGTATCATAATCGTTAAAGATCGTTTCCATGAACTTTTCTTCCGGTTCTACTTCATGGGCTGTAGAAACGTTGACACTGGCAAGCACGATGCCCAGGTAAACCAGTAGAAAGCCGATGGCGATGATCCCTCTAGACCTGGCTTGTGCCGGGTTGGGATATATATTGAAAAGTCGTTTGATCCGGTTGGAGAAATTTCCCGAGGCGGGTCCGGTAGCCGACAAGCCCAAAGTTGGCTTGATCAAGGTATTGATTTCCTGTATTTCCATGAGCGCGCGTGCATATGTTATGGCATCGCCACAGAACGCAACGGTTTGGTCGTCGCAGCAATTTTCGCGCTCTTCACGGATGATATTGTTGATGTGCCATATGGCAGGGTGGTAGAACAGTAGTACTTCAACTAATGCTTGACAAATATTTATGATATAGTCGCGTCGTTTGATGTGGTAGAGTTCATGAATCAGAATTGCTTCGATCTGTGAAGTTGACATTCCAGACAGAAGTCCGGCCGGAAGAAGGATAATAGGAGAGATGCTGCCCAACGTAAGAGGTGAGGAGATACGCATCGATGTAGCAACGGCAACCTCACATCTTAAGCCGAGGGCCGTCGCAAGCCGTTTGACTTCCCGCTCCCAGACAGGCGATATCACCGCGATATTCTCTCGTGCGCGCAATTTTTTGACTTCTTGCCCTCCATTTTATCCAACCACTCTTTCAACGCGCGGATCTCTTCCGGGGACGTTGTGCTTCTTCCGATTGCATGAAGCACCATGTCCATAGCGGAACCCTGGAAAGCTGTCTCCACCAGGCGATCGAACAACGAGTTCCGCGTTGCCTCGCGCTGAAGGATCGCTTCATATTCGTGCGTTTTATCGTCGTTGTCTATGCGTCGGATCATTTTTTTTTCCTGCATGCGCTGCATTTGCTTCAGCGTGGTGGTGTAGCCAACCTGCTTCTTTTTGCAGAGATCTTCGTGAACGAAGCGTACGCTGGCAGGTTGATGATCCCAAAGAATGCAAAGGATCTCTACTTCGGCGTCCGACGGTTTGGGGATATCTGCTCCCATAAAATCCTGGTTTGTTGTGAATGACGGATCAAATATACGACGACACTTGTCGTAGCGCAAGAACATTACGACAATTGTCGTAAATATTTTAGAAAACTGGCCGGGAGAACAAAACAGAAGGGTCATCCGTCATTTTGCGTCCGGAATCCGTTCTTTTGTGGCCTCTGTTTCCTCATTTAATTAACCCGTTGATCAATGAAAAAAACCCTGCTTATCCTCGGTGGCATCGGACTGCTGGGTATGTTGCTCGTAGCGCGGCTGTTTTTTAGCCAAAGCAATAGCATGGGCGAGGAGCGCGAATGGTTTGTAAAGGGCTTACGCTATGAATTTTCCGCTCGGGTGGATAGTGTGCGGATGTTTAACGAAAATACCGGTCGGATTTGGTGTCGACTTACTTCCGGAAATCCACAGATCGATCGGGAAGACAGTTTGAAACGCCTATTTAAGCACCACGACATGTTGTACCTTATTTTTCATCGGTCTGGGGATTCAATTATTTTTCTCATACCAAACGGCAAACACGTCCGGATGGGTGATAGTGTGCGGATAAGCTCAGAGAGAAATTCAATTCAGTTCTGTAGGGGCGGAATGGAAGTCGCCACCGATCAGTTGAGTAACACGCTTACAGGGTTTAGTCGCCCGTTTTTCCTTAAAGGGAAACAGCGCTGAATCTTTGTTCTTTGGCATCAATAAAAATTGAAAAAGGCGAGTTGGCGAAATGTCCAAAACAGCCAAGCCTACAACAGCGCTATAAGTCATGCCGTGAGAATTGGCATTTATGATTAATTTGGTTTGCGGGCACGCGTTTTAGCAAAAGTCGAGATGTTTAGAAATCTATTATTAACGGGGTTGGGTAGCTGCCTGATAGGTACGGTACCATTGGCCTTACAAGCACAACAAAATGAAACCACGTGGTTTAAAGATGTTACGGCAACACAGGTACCCATTGATGGCAGAGAGCACGCGCTGGATGTGGTTTTCCTGGATGTGGACAGTGATCGTGACCTGGATGCGATACTGGCACTGGAATCGGAACCCAACCGCTTATACCTGAATGATGGTAAAGGAAAATTCACATGGAAAAAAGGTGCTTTTACAGAGAAGAATCACGATTCAGAACATGTACGGACAGCCGATTTTAATAAGGACGGTATAGCCGACATTATTTTTGTGGCAGAAGACGACCAGACACACGAGTATTACCTGGGCAAAGAAGGCGGTACTTTTATTGACGTGAGTGACCGCCTGCCTGCTAAAAGTGAGGCTAATGGCCTGGACGTCGGTGATGTGAACGGCGATGGACTACCCGATATTATTATAGGCAATTCGGGTTCCAAAGCACAGGATTTTTTATGGATCAACAACCCGGGAAAGCCCGGTTACTTTATTGATTATACCACCGAGGGTCTGCCCGCTATTGAAGACCAAACGCAGGCCGTAAAACTGGCTGATTTAAATGGTGACGGTACACTGGATATGGTAGTAGGTAATGAAGTGCCTCCGGATCGTTTGTTTTTTAACGACGGTAAAGGAAAGTTTACAGAACACCCGGAAAATCTTGAACTGTTGGTGCCGTTGCATACGCGCGATGTGTTGGTGTTTGATGCTAACCGGGACGGACATGCGGATATCCTATTCGTTAATCTCACCAATAACGGTGGTCAATGGGATAAAGACCCTACCGCCCGTTTGCTGATAAATGATAGCAAGGGAAATTTTAACGACGAAACGGCCAAAAGGATTCCAGCACAAGCATTGTCCGATTATTCGGGCACTATCATAGATTTTAACCACGATGGTTACGCGGATATTATTTTAAGTGCTGTTAAAACACCGCCCTTCGAAGCCGCGCAGGTACAGGCTTTGCAGAATGATGGGAAGGGCGTATTTACCAATGTAACCAGTAAAGTGATTCCCGGCATAACGGTATGTCGCGGTTGGGGTATTGCTGTGGGAGATGTAAACGGTGATGCTGTACCGGATTTGATGATTGGTGGCTGGGGATCGCAGGTGCGTTTATTACTCGGAAAAAAATAGCGTTAGATCAGGCCGATTGCTTAAAATCCGAGAACTTAGGTCAGTAAACCAGGCCTCGTTCTTCTCTTTGAGTTTTGACGCAAACCACCCTCTAAGAAGTCGTTTTTTTACCCCTGATGTCAACTGGCAACTTCAGATGTTTGTCGCAGGAACATTTTTAAAAAGCTCGATATGAGAAAGCTGGTTTTTGGAATCAACCTGACATTGGATGGGTGCTGCGATCATACCAAAGGAATTGGTGATGAGGAGGTACATATTTTTTTTACACAGCTGTCTCTTGACGCCGACACTTTTGTGTATGGACGAAAAACCTATGAGCTAATGGTCCCGTTCTGGCCTGAGATTGCTAAAGATAACTCCGGTCATACAAAGGCGATGAATGATTTTGCTCACGCTTTCACGTCCGTCAAACAGATTGTTGTTTTCTCGCGATCGTTGTCAGGCCTTGGGGAGAAAAATGCGAAAGTCGTGCACGGTGATCTTCGGGAAGAAATACTTAAACTGAAGCAGCAAGATGGCAAAAACATTTTAACCGGCGGTGTTGACATCCCTTCACAACTCATACAGCTTGGTCTGGTCGATGAATATTACTTTGTAATTCAACCGCTCGTTGTTGGCAAAGGAAGACGTTTGTTAGAAAGCTTTACGTTGCAGGAGAAGCTTCAATTTGTCGAGGCTAAGATAATGAAGTCGGGATGCGTTGCATTACGCTATGTAAAGAGTTCAAGTTGACAGCACAAGGTGTAACGTCATCGACCAAATTCGGAGGATATCAACATATAGCTTAAGCAATGAATATTCACCAGCCTACCCAAACACAGGCTTGTAGCGAGCCAAACATTAGTGACAATTTCCTACGTTGATTTGTTTGGCCTTTTAAGTTGTAGGTCAGTGGGCTATGGGACACAAAGTGAACTATACGCAATGCCAATATTTCTGAAATTGTTTGGCAGCGGCTTTTTTTTTGTGTGTCAGTCGAGAGCAATTCAATTTTATCAGGATGGGAATGAGGGGATACTTTTCGTAGGGTGATTATCATACCTTCAATGGGCATTTCGATATTGGGATAAGAATATCAATAGTTCGTGTATTCCTGTCTCCTAATAAGTAATCTTAGTTGCATTATTAGGGTGCTGGTAGTACTTGCTATACTATTTTAATCGCGATTTAAAGCTAGTATGCAAAACATGGAACATGAAAGCGCACATAACAGCCGTAGGTCCTTCCTAAAAAAGTCAACCATGGCGGCTACTTTTGCTGCTGCGGATTTCAACTTGTTCGGTGTCGCGCCTTTTGCGGCGCCGGCAGAAGACGCTAATGCTGCTAGTCCGGCGGACGTGCCGTGGTTCCGCCGCGTTACGCGGTGGGGCCAAGTAAACATTACGGAAAAGGATCCGGCAAAATATGATATCGCCTGGTGGCGCAAATACTGGAAGCGTACCCAGACAGAGGGCGTGATCATCAATGCCGGAGGTATTGTAGCTTATTATCCTACAAAGATTCCGCTGCACCGTCAGGCTCAATACTTGAATGGCATCGACCTTTTCGGCGATCTCTGTCGTGCAGCCCACGATGATGGACTTGCCGTATTTGCACGTATGGACTCAAATCGTGCGCATGAAGAATTTTACAACGCTCACCCGGATTGGTTTGCGATTGATGGCGATGGAAAACCATATAAGGCAGCCGATCTGTTTATCACCTGCGTCAACAGTCCGTACTATAATGAGCACATTCCTGCCATCCTAAAAGAGATCGCCCAGTTGTATCGTCCTGAAGGATTTACAGATAATAGCTGGAGTGGCCTTGGTCGTGAAAGCATCTGCTACTGTGCAAACTGTCAGAAGGGTTTTCTCGCGAAGACAGGTAAGGAGATTCCGCGGAAGAAAAACTGGGACGACCAAACCTACCGCGACTGGATCAGGTGGAACTACGACCGCCGGCTGGAGATCTGGGATCTTAATAATAAAACGACAAAAGCTGCAGGCGGTGCCAATTGTGTCTGGTCTGGCATGAACAGCGGATCGGTCAGTGGGCAGAGCAGAAGTTTCCGCGATTACAGGACAATTTGTAAACGAGCCGACATCATTATGCTCGATGACCAGGCGCGCAGGGACAGTGAAGGATTCCAGCACAATGCACAGGTGGGCAAACTCATACATGGCATTTTAGGCTGGGAGAAACTGGTGCCTGAAAGTATGGCGATGTACCAGGCGCACCGGCCTTGGTTTAGAGTAGCCAGCAAGCCGGAGCCGGAGGCGCGCATGTGGGTGATTGAAGGAATTGCAGGCGGCATTCAACCGTGGTGGCACATGGTAGCTGCATCGCATGACGATCGCAGAATGTATCACTCGCCGGAAAAGATATTCAATTGGCACAAGGCTAACGAGGAATTCTTGATCAACCGCCAGCCTGTAGCCAGTGTTGGCATTGTCTGGTCGCAGGAAAATACCGATTTCTACGGCCGTGATCAGCCAGAACAATTAGTGGAACAGCCGTACCGTGGCATGACACAGGCGCTCATCCGCGCACGTCTTCCTTTCGTGCCTGTACACGCCGATGATATTGAGCGCGACGCAGCCAGGTTATCGCTGTTGATTCTGCCAAATCTTGCCGTGATGTCAGAGGAGCAGGTTGCCAGTATCCGGAATTTTGTAAACCGCGGTGGAAGCATTATAGCCACGGGCGAGACGAGTCTCTACAACAAATGGGGCGTAAGGCAACATGACTATGCGCTTGCAGATATTTTCGGTGCGCATGTAATCTCCGAAGCGCCACCGCCAATGGAAGACCGGCTGGCGGGCGAAGCTTATCATACTTACCTGCGGCTTGTTCCCGAGATCCGCGATGGCGTGGATGGGCCGCGCAACGGTACTGAACCTGCGATCTCCGGAAAGCGTCATCCGATCTTGAAAGGTTTTGAAGAAACAGATATCATCGCGTATGGTGGTCTTTTGCGTCGGCTGAAAACGGATACTGGTACGGAAGTGCTGATGACGTACATACCACAGTTCCCGGTGTATCCGCCGGAGACCGCCTGGATGCGCGAGCCGAAGACAGATATTCCAGGACTAATACTCAGCGGCAACGTGCAGGGTAGCCGCGTTGCTTTTATGCCTGCCGATATTGACAGGCAGTTCGAGCGTTTTAATCTTCCGGACCATGGCAACCTGCTGGCGAATATCGTGCGGTGGACGGCAAAAGGAAATATTCCCTTAGAGGTGGAGGGCCCGGGACTCATCGATTGTAACATATATCAGCAGCCCGGACGCCTCGTCGTACATCTTGTGAACCTGACAAGCGCGGGAACATGGCGTGCGCCGCTGGATGAGTTCATCAGCATCGGACCGCTACGTGTAAATACCAGGTTGCCCGCTGGGGTGAAAGGAAAGAGTTTACGCCTGCTCGTTTCGAATCAAAAAATTCCCGTCGTAACAAAAGATGGCTGGTGCCAGTTTGAGGTTCCATCAGTACTGGACCATGAGGTTATCGTTATAACATAAAATTATTCATAGAAAGGGGAGTAGTTTTGCTTTTCCCTCAGTGAAAGGAAGAGGGTGCATCCTCGTTAATTTAAAACCGAAGACACTAATGAACAGTCACTCTTGAACTAATAATGAAATGAAACAACAATCAAAATGAGAAAAGTAGTCTTATTTATGCATCTATCCCTCGACGGGTTTGCAGCAGGCCCAAACGGCGAACTGGATTTTTTATCATATGATGGAGAGTTGGCGCAATACGCCAGTGAACTGGTTAAAACAGTGGGTTCACCTGTATATGGACGAACCACCTATCAATTGATGGAAAGTTACTGGCCAACCATTTTGACGAAACCCGATGCCGGTAAGCATGAGCTGGAACATGCTCAATGGGTGGAAAACGTACCTAAAATTGTATTCTCAAAAACGCTGAACGAAGTGACTTGGAATAATACCCGGCTGATAAAAGACAATATTTCCGAAGAGGTGAAAAAGCTGAAACAGCAACCCGGAAAAGACCTGGTAATATTTGGCAGTCCCGGCCTGGCAGCCACTTTTATGAACCTGGGCCTGATTGATGAATACAAATTGACTGTACACCCTGTTGTATTGAGTAATGGTATCAACGTGTTCAAAAGCAACACGATAAAAAGCAGGCTGAAATTATTAGACACAAAAACGCTGAAATCAGGCGTTGTTACCCTGCACTACGAAACCATCCATTGAAAAAATTGAGAGCCGGCAAAGTTGATGATTTAGGCGTTATAAGAAATTTTTGGGCGTGTTGTTGCTGGAAGCAGAGTATTGATTAAAATTTATGGGTTGGCGACATAGAAGTTACCTTACTACCTCACTAACCAAAATGACCGGAGTTACATTCGTGTAATTCACGAAATCCGCCCTTATAGCATCTCTATTCGGGCCAATGGCCGCCTGATAATCGTCGAGGCTCTTTACATAAAATGTTCCGATTGCCATATAAGGTAACGGTTGGTTGGGGATGCCGCTTGCAAGACCCTTTTCAATGGTGTATCGTACCAGATTTGAGCCTAATAACCCGGCAACCATCGGCATGTGCTTGGCTTCATAATACTCCATATTGAATGTTTTGCCTTCTGCAAAAGGGTACATGACGGATACTTTGATTACTCCTTTTTCGGCAACAGCCGAATTGTGTTTTTTAGATTTACGAGATTCCTTTTCTTGACTAAATGCAGCAAAGCTTGCGGTCAGAAGTAGAAGTGATAATATGAGTTTAGATTTCATTTTTTGTTAGTTGAGGAATTTGAGTCGACAAGATTTCAGCTGAAACCTTTATACCGAAATGTCTGAAGAAGGCATATATTTGCAAAACGGTATTTTTCGATGGAATCAATCGATAAAACCGATTTAGAGATATGGAACTGAGACAGCTCAAATACTTTATTAAAGCAAAGGAGTTACTGAATTTTACCGAAGCTGCAAAGATTCTGAACATCAGCCAAAGTACTTTATCACAGCAAATCAAGCAGCTGGAAGATGAGTTGGATATCCTGTTATTTAATCGAATTGGCAAGCGAATAATTCTTACCGAGGCGGGAGAAATGTTTAGTGAATATGCTTTGCAGAGTATAGATAAAGCTAACCAGGGGTTGTTACTTCTAAAGGATTTGAACAACCTGAACACGGGAAAAATTACCATTGGTGTAATCTACTCCATGCGCATTCCTTTTGCCAAAGCATTAATACAGTTTGCCAAGCAATACCCTAATATCAAAATTCAGGTGGTTTTTGGCACCACGAACGATCT
>Ga0193752_1000913_pt1 | contig 26297 bp, 20 predicted proteins | sample H1c1metaG_FD_144924 | JGI IMG/M metagenome (GOLD analysis project Ga0193752, IMG submission 144924) | Soil microbial communities from a riparian zone of the East river system, Colorado, United States - H1c1 | ecosystem: Environmental > Terrestrial > Soil > Riparian zone | place: USA: East River...
CGACGAGCGACGAGCGACGAGCGACGAGCGACGAGCGACGTCAAATGTTTAGAGCGATGGTAGGCCAGCGCGTCGACGTAGAGCACGCGCCGTAGTTTAAGCGCGCGAGGGCTCGTGCTGCGCTGATCGCGTCGGATTGCTGAGAAGCAGCGCTGGGGCGGCAGGCGACGATCCGCAGCTACTCTGTGTGGACTCGCGCCGTCGAGGATCATTTGGATTCACGCCGTGTAGATTTGAGTTGCACGGCGACACAGGCGGGTTTCTGGGCTCGACCGAGCCGGATTGTCCGATTGTCCAGTAGGCTACTTCTGGCGCTGATGGCTGCGACTTGGGATAGCGCGTGACGATTTCGTCGTCGCCGTCTGCGTCTGAGTTCGGTTCCAATCGGCGCAACCGGTCGGCACTCCAGATCGTCATGGAGGCGCTGGATCAGTCGTCCCGCGCATGGCGTGACTCGGTTTTTCTTGCGCGCGGTTGGTGAGGCCACCGCTGCGCTCACGCGTCTCGGAGAGTCCAGACCGTGTTGGTTTGTACTGGGGCGTACTCAGTTGAGGCAGTTCGGGAGCGGTCGCGTGCGTGGGTCGCGTATGCGTGTGTTGAGGTGTTGCTTGAGCGCTCGGCCTCGTCGCTGAGCCCCGAGTTCTCGCGGCGTGACTGGCTTGGATGCAGCGTTGGATGTGTTCGCGACTGAAGTCGCGCTCTGCCATCAGAGCATTGTGGGCATGACAGAACAGCACGATGTTCTGCTCGGTCGGGGGTCCGCCGAACCCAAATGCTTGGATGTGATGAAACTCGAGACGACTTCGCGCGCAACACCGTTCACCGGTTGGACTCACGAAACGGCATTGGCCTTTGTCGCGTACATACACGCGACGCTTAATCGTATTGGGAATATGTCGCGAGTTCGGATTCGGCTTCGAAGCAGCGTTGGACGAGCGGCGCGGCTTGTCGGTTTGCGCGTAGAGCTGCTTTTTGCGTTCGGACACGAGCAGCACTAGCGCGCGTTCGAAGAGCACTTCGATGTCGCCGTTGGGCAGCTGATTGCGAAACAGATCTTGGGCCTCCTGCAGCAAATCCCGCACGCGTTGGCCCGCGGTGAACAGAATCTTGTAGCGACCTTCGCTGATCGGCAGAACGGGTTCTCGATTGGAAGGGTGTGGCGCCGGAGAAACGAGCGGCGGGCGTTCGTTCGTACCTGCGCTTCGATCGATCTCGGATCGCGCGAGGCACGTCGGTGCCGCGGTCGTGGGTTGACTCAGCTCACTTGGACTAAGCTCCGTCTGGACACCCGCACGTGTTGCATCTGTTGCGGGAGTCGATCCCAATGCAGTGGTTCTATCGTCAGGGAGTCTCACCGCCGCAATCTCGCTGTCGGCGAGTACCGTGAAAGCGCCAGGGCGCTTCGCATTCGCGCTCGCAGAACGCGCAGTGGGCAACCGGCGCACGGCATCAGGTACATCGGGCTGAGGGCAATGTTTTGCGATCAGCAGTTGGATTTCCTGCTTGGTCCTGAGACACGCCATATTCATCAGCTCGGCGTTCTCCGGCGTGAGCACCGGAGCGAGAAGCTTCATTGCGGTCAGGTGCAGTTCTCCGCGACTCAGCATTTCAAGTGAGGCGGGGAACTTGCGAGCGAAGCGTGCGGCGTGAAGTCGCAGCCCCGCTTCGGAGTCCGACATATGAAGCACGCGGACCGCGTACTCGAACATCGATTCATAGCCGAGGTCTCGATGCAGCCCTCGCGCTTCGATCTCACCCAAGTGTGCGAGCAGTTGAGCACTCACGCGTCGGTCTTCACGAACGCAGTGACGCACGCGCACAACAAGTTCATCGTTCGTCAATCGTTTAACAATCTCGAGTTCTTCCATGAAACTCCCCCAATCAAAAACATCTATAACACGGGTGTTTTCGAGCTCCGACGTTGCGCCGTACGCCGCGAGAACGCGCGCCTTGATTTGCGCGATCAAAAAACCCAAGCGCGCGGCAAGCATGGCCAACTCGAGCGAGCAACTACGACTGCTGCTGAGAGCTGCAGCTGCGTGCGCGAGGTCATCAAAAATCTGTCAAGCGCGCTCGAGCGCAATCGCAAAAAAATCGACAATCGATCACAACGACGCAACTGCGCGTCCATCTGTCCGATGAACAAAGCACAACGCGCGAAACTAACCTGCAGCCATCAGCGGCACGAGTAAGCTACCGAACAATTCAACACATTCCAGGCCCGACACTCCCCGCATACGACATCAAGCATGGCAACAATCGATCGTAACAACGCAACTACGCGTCAATACGCCCGATGAACAAATCACGGCGCGCGAAACCGATACGCAGCCGTCAGCGGCACGAGTAAGCCCCCGAACGATTCAACACATTCCAGGCCCGACGCTCCGACGCTCCTGCAGACGACGTCAAGCATGACAACGAACCGCCCGCGTAAGTCTGCGACCTCGGTAACGACGCGGCCTTCCTGCGTCACCCGCGTCGCCCGCGTCAGCCTCAGGTCTGGGCGGAGCCAGTGAGCGAAGCGCGGCCGCTACGCTCGACGAACGACCACACCCCGTCGCGCCTCACACGCGACGGGACAAACTCCCGCTCACATCGACTGTTTGATCAAGTCACAAGTCGATTTGTCGAAACAGATCTTCACCCCTGAACCTACGTCACAACAGACGTTGCTCGTCGCATCGCAATCAGTATCGACTTCACACGTCGTTGGAATCCCGGCACCCGCATCTCCCAACCCGGCACTCTCGATCTTGCACTCGTTCGCCTGATCCGTACTCGCCTCCGGCGACGAACATGCCTGTAACGCCTGCTGCTGCTCCGCCGTTACCCTCGTCTCCTTGCCATCCGGACACTTGATCACGAAGCCTCCGGTTCCACCCTCACCGACCGTCATCGTGAAACTTCCCTTGCCCGGAATCGTGTACTTGATCTTGACGTCCTCAGTCGACGCGGCGTCGTACGACGCCATCGCACACAACTTTCCAGCACTCGAGTAGTAACTACTGCCCGTCACCGAACCTTCGGAATACGAACCGTTCGCGTACATGATCCGCGACATCATTCCCTCGAGCTTGATCGTGCACTCACCCTCCGGCTTGTAACAGGTGCCGAAGACCTCACCGAGATCCGCTGCACAACTTCCCGCAAACGGATTCTCGATCTCACCACACTTCGTAACGTCACCCGACGCACTCACGAAGACGTCTTTCGTGACGTTCCACTTCCCGACGTCCACACAACGCGCATCACTCGAACGCGGCGGAACCGTCGTGTCCTCGGACTCGCTGTGCACACGCCTCGTCTCACCACCGGAGCTCGCGTGGTAGGCCGCAACATCGACATCCGAATCCTTGCGCACCGCGACACAGAACCTGCCTTCGTCATCGGTCTGCGCACTACTCGAACCAAAATACGATACGCCACCAGCCTCGATGCGCGCTCCTGCAAGCGGACCCTTCCCAGTCTCCTCGACTAGGCCGCAAATGCACGTGGCCGTGTAAACCTGATCCGCATTCCACATGGACATGTGCTTGGCCATGCCGACGTACGTGTTCGTCTCCGCGTCGTAGGTCGCCTTGCCTTCGTTGACCCAAAGGCTTTTCGCCTCGTCGAAGCTCCACAAGTCGATCGTCGCCTCGGGCGTCGAACCCTCCGGCACCGGAATCGACAACTCGAGCTCCTTACCACTCGCCACACTGAGCTTCTTGTCAGCCTGGCGGACTTGAATATCGACCATGCCCATCGACTCGAGCAGCTGAGTATCACCGTCGACCTCGGTCACGAACTCAGGCGCCGCCGCACGCTCTTCTTTCGAGCTCGGATCGAGCGGCGACAAGTACACGTCGACCATGCCCGTGACAGCCTTGCCCGACGCATCGACGAACGCACCCTCCGGCACACGGACTGCAGCCCCACGCTCACCGGCCGCCATGCCGCCGCTAGCGGCATCCAGTTTCACCGGTTCCGCGAGCGACAGGAGCGAGACATCGAGCTGCGTCGGATAGTCTTTGATCAAGGTCGGGCTGCGAAAGCCGTCGACGTATCCGTCGAGCACGAACCTCACGCGATTTTTCCCAGCCGGCGCCTTCAACTCGTAGCGCCCGGACGCGTTTGTCGTCGCCGAGACACCACCCGCCGTAACTTTCACGTTCGCAAGCAGGCTCCCACTCGCACTCTTCACGACTCCGCGTAACGCAGTGACCTTGGCCGCCGGCTTGTCACCGCCGCCGCCTTTCGGCGAATCGCTCGACGAGCACGCGACACTCGCGAGAATCAACGTGACGCAGCTCAGGGCTGCAAGCTGGGATCCGAAGCAGGCCGTTCGAATTTGCATCGCAACAGCCTACTACGACCGCATGCACGAACGATGAGCTTGCAGCCGCCAGCTGCGCGCACACATCGGCAACACCCTCCCGCTTTGCGCGCCCAACTCGCACACGCAAAACTCAAGGCGAAAGCGACGCAGGCACAGGCGCAACAGCTCCCGGCTGCACCGACAGGATCCACTGCGCGATCTGCGCGACGACTGCCTCACTCACGTGCCCAGCCTGCGCGTACTCGGCCGGCGAAGGCTCGCCCGAGCCGGTCTCGAACAAGTGGTTCAGCCCCGGCAACATGCGAACGCTCGCCCACGACTCACCACCGATCCCGGCCTTCCACAACGCGAAGTCGGGCGCGGTGACCTGAAAGTCGCGATCGCCCTGGAGCAGCAGGACCGGCTTCTTCACTCGCTTCGCAACCTCCACCGGCGAATAGTCGCGCAACGACAGCCACCATGACGCCGGAATTCCCATCGGCAACTCGTCGGGCTTCGCAGTCGCAAGGTCACCCGACTTCACGCGGTCGATCTGCTTTTCGAGAGCCGCAAGCGCGGCGTTGGTCGCATCCCGATTCGAGGTGTCGATCGACGCGAGATACCGATTTTGATCGCGCAACAGGTCCTCGATCGGCCGAGCCGGCGCAGCGAGCAGCACGAGCCCGAGCACGCGCGGCTCACGCTCCGCAATGCGCGGGGCCGCCGTCCCACCTTGGCTGTGCCCGACCACGAACACGCGCGCGGGATTGACACCACCCGTGCTCGACAACAACCGCACCGCGGCGACAGCGTCGTCGACCGTCTCTTCGTCGAAGGTGATGTTCCCGGGATCACGCAACGTCGCGGCGTTCTGGCCAAAGGTGCGCTTCTCGTAGCGAAGCACGGCGATCCCACGGGTCGCGAGACCGAGCGCGAGATCGCGAAAAGGCTTATTCGCAATGACGGTCTCGTCCCGATCCTGCGGCCCCGAACCATGGACCAACACGACCGCCGGTGAGGGCGCAGCTGCCCGCGGCAGAGTGAGCGTTCCGGGCAGGCCTGCGACGCTGACATCGCGCTCCTCGTACCGCGCAGGATCGGCATACGAAGGGGGCGCCTCGTCCGGCCGCGCTGCAGCCCGCGGCGGCAGGAAGTACAAACCCTCGAGCCGATCCGTGTTCTTCCGGAAGGTCAGCCTCAAGTCGAACCCACTCGCCTCGCCCCGGCACTGCACCGTAGCGACGTCGAACTGGCCGCCCTCGATGTCGATGTTGTGGATCGAAGGCTTCGAGCCGAGATCTTTTCGCGCCGCAGCGAGCGCTTCATCGAAATGCGACTCCGACAGCGCCGCCTTCATCGCGTCGCTGAAGTGGCCGTACACCTCGCCCGTGTTCCCCATCAGCAGGGCGCGCGAGAGCGGGAGCGCCCGCGCCTGTACGTCACCTGGATGCATCACCAAGCTCGCGATCCGCGCGTCTTTCGTCCAGCGTACCCTGAGCTCGGTCACGCCGCGTTCGAGCTGCAAGAGCGACACCTCCACGTCGTTCGCACCTTCCGCAAAGCTCCACGTGTCCCGAAGCCCGCGATACGCACCGAAGCTCGCGCCCGCAGCACTCCAAGCCACTTCGACCTTCCGTGCGAACTCGTTGGCGTTCGCACCGTTCTCGAGCATTGCAGTCAGTTTCGTGTAATCGCGGTTGACCAGCACCTCGACGACCCGCTCGTTTCGACGCGACCCACCTTCAGGCGCTCGCGCTGCAGGCACAGCGTTGTGCGCAGAACAGGCGCATGACAACATCAGCGCCGCGATCGAGAATGCGGTTCGGCCACGCTGCTTCACGGTTCCTCGCATCCAGCTCCCTAGCACTAGCCGGCCACCCCTCTCGAAGCAAACATTCGGATTCGAAGAGTTCACTGCACCATGAGCGAATCACAGGCTGGACGCGTCGCCCTCATCACGGGAGCAAACACAGGCATCGGATACGTGACCGCACTCGAGCTCGCGCGGCAGGGTTTCCACGTGTTCATCGCGTGCCGATCGCCCGAACGCGCCGAAGCCGCAGTCGCACGAATGCTCCACGAAGCACCGGACAGCCGCATCGAATTGCTCGCGCTCGATCTATCCGACCTCGCATCGGTCCGTAGCTGTGCCAACGAATTTCTCGCGCGCGATATTCCGCTCTCGCTCCTGATCAACAACGCCGGCGTCTCAGGTTCTCGCGGTCTCACGAAATCCGGCTTCGAGCTCGCCTTCGGCATCAATCACATCGGCCACTTCCTACTCACGCAACTGCTGATGCCGCGGCTTCGCGCCGCGGCGCCGTCGCGAATCATCACCGTCGCGAGCCAAGCGCACCGCGCAGCGCGAGGCATCGACTGGGACGCGGTTCGAAAGCGAACTCACACGCGCGTCGCTTACACCGAGTACGCGGTCTCGAAGCTCGCAAACGTGCTCTTCAACGCAGAACTCGCGCGCCAGCTGAACGGCTCCGGCATCACGACGTGCTCACTCCACCCGGGCGTGATCGCCTCCGACATCTGGCGCAAGATCCCGTGGCCCGTGCGACCGCTGATCAAGCTCGGCATGTTGTCCCCGGAAGAAGGCGCCGCCGCAACGCTGTACTGCGCGCTGTCCCCCGAAACCGCGGCCAAAACCGGCTTGTATTACGACGGCGGTCGCGTCAGCACGCCGAGTCGCGCCGGACGCGATGCAGCGCTCGCAGCCGAGCTGTGGAAGCGCAGCGAAGAGTGGGTCGCGAACAACTGAGCGACTCAGCCGCATTACGTGCGAGAGAATACGAGTGGACGAGCATGATCATTCGATCATGCATGACCCGATCACGCCGGTTGATCATCACGCGAACACTACATTTCGTGTTCGTTTTTGACTCGCTCGATTCGCCGTCGCTCTGATCATCTCGCCGCCGTCGCAAGATCGTGCAGTGATCGTGAAAAATGTTCCGCACGATGGGTCCCTGCACGCGGACAAACTCGCGACTTCGATCCGATCGGCCACTCGCATTTGACCCGACGAGACGATCTCCCGGAACTACACGCTAGATCCGCGCAGTCCTGCGTGCGATGCAGCAACGCTGCGGTCGTCTAGCGATCGCACCAAACCATGGGAGAACGCGGTATATGTTCAGTCGCCTCACGATGTGTTGTGTCATCAGTGCCCTCGCCGGGACATTGAGTTTGGCTTGTGGAGATGATGACGACGGCAGCGATGAACCGGTCGCCGGATCGGGAGCCACTGCCGGGCGCTCGGGATCAGGCAGCGCTGCCGGCGCCGGCGGCCGCAGCAGCGCGGGCACGGGAGGTGGAGGCGGCCGCATGGGCGCTGGGTTGCAAGCCTGCCCCGCAGGCAAACCGTCGGCCACCGACTCGTGCACGCCCTCGATGGGCAACTGCAAGTACGCAGATGAGATGTGCGACTGCGTTCAGGGCATGAATACCTGGGCGTGCTGGTCCCCGGCGGATTGCCCCGCCTCCGTACCCGCCGAGATGTCTGCCTGTCCGACGACCGGCATGTCGTGCACGGTCGCAGGCGCGGGTTGTACCTGCACCGCGGACGGCTGGAACTGCGGCAATCAGTACTGCCCAGCGGAAGAGCCGGCCGCTGCCGCTGAGTGCGAAGGCGGCACGGGCACCTGCGCGTACGGCGCTCGCGTCTGCGATTGCGATCAATCGATGTGGGTCTGCTGGAACCCGACAGACTGCCCGGCTACGCCGCCGGCGCGCCGCGCTGAGTGCACCACCCGCGGCATGATTTGCCCGTTCGAGGGTGGCGAGTGCGAGTGTGGTGCGAGAGGCTGGACGTGTGGACGCGGCGTCGACGTGCCTGAGCCAGACACGGACGCGGGCCTGTAAGGACTCGAATCAGCGGTCGGTCCCTGCGCCATGCGTTCGCACGGTGCAGGGACGCCGCAGCCGTTAGCGGTTACTCGTCGTCTTCGCCCGGCTTGTCGGGGCCCGAAATCTCCAGCACCGTGCGGTAGGCGATCTCGAACGTCGCTGGGATCTTGAACAAGTGGTTGCCGTACATCTCGTCGGTCGGAACGCCGTTCACGGTGCCACCGAGGCCGAGAAGCAGCGAGATGAACAAGATGTCGTTGCGCCGGCGGAAGCCCGGACGCGTCGTGAACGTGAACCCGTAGTTGACCTGCGTGTTGCTCTGCTTATCGAGCTTGTAGTTGAGAATCTGCACGCGCGGACCGAATGCGCCCCACGACCGGCCCTTCAAGAAGAGCGTCGTATCCGAGCGAAACAGCATGCCCGCGTCGCGCATGATGCCGAGTCGCCAGTCGAACACGCGGTCGCGGCCACCTTCGTAACGCAGTGCGTTCACGCTCAAGAACACGACGTTGTCATTGAACGGCAGCGAGAGCGTCGCGCGCCCTTCGCCGAAGCCTGAAAAGCTCTTCGTGAAGTCGCCACCGAACTCGCGATCACGCCGGGCTTGTGCATCGTACCCAGTGGGGGCCGTGCCTTCCTTGAACTCGAGCGCGTGGAACGTCTCGCGAATGCCGGCGCTCGCACCGAGCGACAAGATCACGAGCCGCAAATCCGCATCGAACTGCGACTCGTAAAACACGAGACGTTCCACGGCGTTCAACTTCAGGTTTAGCTCGTTCGCCTGCCCGTAGATCGGCATGCGGTGCTCGAGCTGGGCCTGCATGCCCGGGAAGATCACGTCGACGTTCGCGTAGGTACCACCTGGCTGAGCGGCGACCATCCAATCTCGAGGCTGATCCGCGCGCGCGCGTCGCGACGTCCACACACCGAGAGCGACCAGGCAACAGAGCAAAACCTTAGTGAAGCGCATGGGTCCCATCATCTAGGCGCGGCACGATACTTCCGCACACCGGGCGCGCCACAGTAGACCAGCGCCCTCAGCGACAGAAGGGAAAATTCCGGTCATGTAAGGGAATCGAGCCCGCTAGGACCCCAGGTGGGCCGGCCCTCGAAAAACGGCGCACGCTTCTCGCGTAAGCCCCCGACCCAACTCGGAAAACACACAAAATCCGGCAGACCTCGGACCCGCCTCTAGGCAGGCTCGAGCGCACGGCCACACGGTGATCGCGAGACGACTGCAGCTGCCAGCTTCAGGCCCGGCCAGCGCAGCGCGGTCAGCGCTTTTCCTTCTCTTCGATCTTCGCCCAGGTATCGCGCAGCTCGATCGTGCGGTTCCAAACCAGCCGCCCCGGTTTGGAGTCGCGCGCGTCGGGACAGAAGTACCCGAGCCGCTCGAACTGGAAGTGGCTTCCGACCGGCGCGGTTGCGAGGCTCGGCTCGAGCTTCGCCCCGCTCACGACCTCGAGCGAATTCGGGTTCAACGTCGACGCCATCTCGTCGCCCTCATTCGGATTCTCCGCGGAGAACAACCGATCGTACAGGCGCACCTCGGCATCGAGCGCGTGCTCAGCCGACACCCAGTGCAACGTGCCGCGAACCTTGCGACCGTCCTTCGGACTACCACCGCGCGACTCGGGATCCCACGTGCAGCGCAGCTCGACGACTTCGCCGTTGTTGTCCTTGATCACCTCGCGGCACCGGATCAAACACGCGTAGCGCAAGCGAACCTCTGCACCCTGCGTGAGCCGGAACCACTTCTTCGGTGGCACTTCGCGAAAGTCGTCCTGCTCGATGTAGAGCACACGCGAGAACGGCACCTGGCGCGTGCCTTGATCCGGATACTCGGGATGGTTTTGCGCATCGAACCACTCGATGCGGCCTTCCTCGAAGTTCTCGATCACGACTCGCAGCGGCTTCAACACGGCGAACCCACGGCCTGACCGTGCGTTCAGATCCTCGCGCAAGATGTACTCGAGCAGCGCGACATCGACGACGCCGTCGCGTTTACCCACGCCGATGCGATCACAAAACGCGCGGATCGCCTCCGCGGTGTAGCCGCGCCGGCGCAAGCCCGCGATCGTCGGCATCCGCGGATCGTCCCAGCCGTCCACCAACTTGCGCTCGACGAGCTGCAGGAACTTCCGCTTGCTCATCACCGTGTAGCTGAGGTTCAGCCGCGCGAACTCGATCTGCTGCGGACGACTCGGCACCGGCAAGTTCTCGAGACACCAGTCGTAGAGCGGCCGGTGGTCTTCGAACTCGAGCGTACAGACCGAATGCGTGATGCCTTCGATCGCATCCGACAACGAATGCGCGTAGTCGTACATCGGATAGATCGGCCACTTGTCGCCGGTCCGGTAGTGGTGCTCGTGCCGGATCCGATACAGCACCGGATCGCGCAGATTCAAGTTGCCCGAACGCATGTCGATCTTCGCGCGAAGCACGTGCGAGCCGTCCGGAAACTCACCGGCGCGCATCCGACGCAGTAAGTCGAGGCTCTCCGCCGAGGGCCGGTTCCGAAACGGACTGTCGACACCCGGCCGATAGAAGTCGCCGCGCTGCTGCGCGATCTCTTCGGCCGACTGACTGTCGACGTACGCCTTGTCCTTCTCGACCAGCATCTCGGCAAACGCGTAGAGCTGCTCGAAGTAGTCGGACGCGTAGAAACAGCGGTCCTGCCAGTCGAAGCCCAGCCAATGCACGTCGTGTTTGATCGACTCGACGTACTCGGGGTCCTCGGTCGTCGGGTTCGTGTCGTCGAAGCGCAGGTTGCACTGCCCGCCGTACTTCTGCGCAGTGCCGAAGTTCAGACAGATGCTCTTCGCGTGCCCGATGTGCAGGTAGCCGTTCGGCTCGGGCGGAAATCGGGTGTGGACGAGGCCACCGTGGCGCCCGACGCGCCGGTCCTCGTCGATGATGTCGTGGATGAAGTTTGGACCGGCTTCGTATGCGGCCGCAGCTTTTTGCTTCAGTTCCTTGCTTGGCTCAGTCTCGGACATCGAAACGCCCACCCTCCGGGGCTCCGTGAGCATACCCAGATTCGGGCCCACGGTGCCACTCTGCCTCAATCGACTTCACGGCCATCCGGCCTATTTTTGCTGTTCGGCACGCAAGAAGTCGAGGGCATCGTCAATGTGTTTGTACCAGAGCACCTCGTGATGGAAGCGCGCCGCGATCTGGCCTCTAGGGTCGATGATGAACGACACGCGCTTGATGCGGGGTAACACCGTGAACATGACGCCGTAATCGCGCGCGATCTGGCCGTCCGGATCCGAGACGATCGGGAACGTGGTCTGGTAGTGCTCCGCGAACTTGCACTGGACGTCGAGCGGGTCAGGGCTGATGCCGACCACCTCCGCGCCGAGCGTACGCAGCTCTGCAGCCGCGTCGCGGAACCGGATCGTTTCTTTGGTGCAAAAGAGCGTGAACGACTTCGGATAAAAGTACAGGACCACGTACTTGCCCCGATAGTCCGCCAAGCTGATCCGGCCGCCCGGACTCGCTTCCGCGACGAACTCTGGGGCCCTTCTGCGCTGCTCGGGCACCGTCATGGCGGCGGACCTTAGCTGTTTCTGGGACAGGTTGCACCGTTCAGACCAGTCACAGATGCACTCGGCAAACGTGTAGAGACTGTGAATGTTGGCTCGGGAGCAGCGAGCGTGAGTTAGTTTCCCGCGCGTGCACCGAAACCTTTCTTCGACTCTGGTAGTGCTCGTCTTGTCGGTTGCGACCGGCGCGGGCGCGCAGCAAACCCCGGAGAGTCCGGGCGCAGGTGACAGCGCTCCGGACAGTCCCACCGTCAGCGCGCCGGTTCCCGCGGGCGTCGCCGCGGCTCCAAACGCGCCGCCCCAGGTGCCTGAGGCGCCTGCGCCGGCCCCCGTCCCACCGCTGCCGGTCGATCCACCGAGCGCTCCGCCGCCAACAGCTGCTGACGAGGACGACGACAGCCATTGGCCCGTCTTTGCGTTTCACGGGCGCATCCTGACGGGCTTCGAAGTCGTGCGCCTGCATCCTGACGGTGGACAGACCGCAGCCGACGACACGCAGCCGGAGCTCTTCCTCGATCAAGCCGTCGTCGAAGCCGAGGTGGTGCTCAGCAAGCGACTGCAGTTCGAGCTCGGGTTCAACCTGCGCAATGCGACCGTCCGCGATGCGTTCGTGAACTATCGCGTGCGCGAAGCGATTCAGCTGCGCCTCGGCCGCTTCAAGCGACCGTTCTCGCGACTCGAGTTACGCAGCCGCGGCAAGCTTCCTTTCCGCAGCCGCGGACTGTTCAACGAGCTCGTGCTGACGGAGGATGGCTTCGCCGGGCGCGCCATCGGCGCCATGATCTGGGGCCGGCCGACGGAAAATCTGCGTTACTCGCTGGCCGCTGCAAACCCGAGCGCGATCGGTTCAGGGATCGAAGGCGTCGATGTGATTGCGCGCATCGTCTACGAGCCCACGCCCTGGCTGTCGCTCGGTCTGAACGCCATGCACAAGTGGACTGAGCGCTTCGCCGAAGGGCCGAACCTCAGCTTGCATGCCGTAGGTGTGGACGCACGTGTGGAGCTCGGCCAGCTCGAGGTCGTGCTCGAAGCGGATGCGGCACAAAACCCGAATCCACCGCCCGTCGCCGATGTCGCGAACAACGCGCGCACGCCCTGGGCGATCGGGGTCATCGCCTACGCGGACTACGCATTCAAGGTCAGTAAGAAGTGGACGCTCGGGCCGGTGGTAGTGCTGGAGTGGATGGACACCGATACCGAGTACGAAAAAGACGAACGAGTTCGAGCCGTCGGTGGCCTGTCCTGGAACTATAAAAAGAATTTGCTGCGCGTCATGCCGCAGGTGGAAATCACGAGGCCGCTCGGCGGGGCTGACGTCCGTGGCGAGATTGCACGTGAGACGTTCTACGTGCTGGTCTCGACTGAGATCTAAAGCAAGTGTGTAGAACCCTGGTCAACCCGAATCTACAGTTGTAGCGTGACTTCATCGTGGGACGAGTTTCTGCATCTACTCGAATGGGTTCGCATAACGGCCGCTTAATCGCCTTCGAGGGCGTGGACGGAGCCGGCAAGACCACAGCGCTTGCACGCGTGGCCGACCTCTTGCGGACGCAAAACGTGTCGGTGTTCATGCCGCGCACCGGCAAGGAGCACAGCTCGCGTCCGACGCGCATGATCCGCCAGTTGACGCGCGACCCGCGCAACTTCGAGTTGTCCGCCCGCGCCGAGTTGCTCCTGTATTGCGCGCGCGAAGCTCAAGTCATGAGCGAGCTCGTGCAGCCGGCGCTCGCACGCGGTGACACCGTACTCATCGATCGCTCGTTTCTCACGCCGGTCGTGCTCGGGATGTCGCGCGGCCTGACGCGCGAGGAGTGTGAAACCGTCGCGCGACTCGCAAGCGGGGGCGTGCAGCCGGATCTCACGCTCGTCTTCGACGTGCATCCGCGAACGAGTCGTCTTCGCAAACGCATCGAACGCATTCGCACCCATGCCCTCGGAGACAGCGGGCGCAAAGGGCTCGCGGGAAGCTCGTTCAAGGAACGCGTGCGAGACCTCTACGGCGCGCTCGCGCAGGAACGCGGCTATCCGCTGTTTCACGTCGAGCGCGCGTCGCGGGACGAGCTGGCGGCTCGCGTCGCCCGCGTCGTGCAATCGGGGCCCGCAGCTGGTAGCGGCGAGACCGAGCTCGATGCGCAGCCGCGCTGGCTCGTGCCGCACAACTGGGACCTCACGCGGGCGCTGGCGGAACAACCGCTCGCGGATGCGCTGTACTTCGGGGAAGGCTTGATCGCGACGCGCAGTCTGCGAGCGCGCGGGCTCGAGAGCGAACCGGAGCTCACCGCGTTTTGCTTGGACCCGGAAGATCCGCTGCTCGCGGCTGCGGCCGAGCGTGAGCCTGAGTACGCACTCGGGCATCTCGGCGGGAAGCCACTCGCGGATCACGATCCGCGCATCGCGCTTTCGCAGGGCACCGCGCGCGCCGCGGCGATTCTCGCCCTCCGAAACGTTCGCGACGCAGGCAGCGACGCGATCCGTGCGGCCAATCTAGAGCAGGCGCCGGATGCCGTGCTGATCAGCTTGATGCTTCGCGACGATCCGCAAGCCTGGGCGCTGCGCGAGCGGGCGTGGAGCGAAGCGAGCGACGAAGCGCGCGCGACGACACTGCAAGGCTGCGTGAGTGAAGCGGCCCAACAGCGGCGCGAGAAGCTATTCGAGAAGAACCCCGTTCTCGGTTTGACCAGCTTGCGCAACACGCGCACCGCCTCCGGCGACGTTTGGTTGGAACGCTGCGCACCGCACGCACCGAAGCTCGTGCTCGCTGCCGTCGGCGGCCGAAACGACGACTTCGCATACGAGGTTCGCGATGCGCTGTTCGAGACGGGTCGCGAGGTCGTGGACACCGTGCGGCGCCTGGACGACCCGCGCGCCCATGCGCTGCGTGAACGTGCGCTTTCACGTTGGCCCTCGACGGTGCTTCACAGTTTGCTCGGTCTTCCCGCTTCGCCGCGCGTGGCCGAGCTCGACAGGCGTTGCCGCGAGCTCGGCGCCGGAGACATCCACATGCTCCGCCGTGCACAGCTGCTGGACGAGTACGCGGCTCGCCCGCAATGGTCGGAACGACCGAAGGAGATAGCGGATGCGTAGTTCGCGGTGGCTGTGTTTGATCTGCGTTCTGTGCGGGTTCGGATGCTCGCAGAAGGACCCCGACGTAAAGTCCGACGAAGAAGAGAAAGACGGCGGCGGTGAAGACGACTCCGTCGCGGACGACTTCTATCCGATGGTCGTCGGCTCGACGCTGACGTACCGGCATAGCGGCGACGGCAGCCCGTGGGACGACAAGACTCAGATCTCGGCGACGAAAGTCGGCGCAGAAGACGCCTACATCAGCGAAGGCGCACCCGATCAAAAGGGCGAAACGAGCAAGAACACGATCATCCGCATCGGCACGCAGATCCTGCGCTCGCACAAGCAAGAGTTCAAAGCCGGCGTCGCACAGAGCACGGTCGAATACGCGCCCGGCTTCATCCGCTTCGACGCAGCCTGGGTCGATAAAGCCGAGGGCTTCGAAGAAAACATCACCTACAAGCGCACCGAAAAAACTGCCGCCGGTAGCGTCATTGCAGAAGACGATCGAGAGCACACCTGGACGGTCGAGAAGAAGAGCGAGTCGGTGAGTGTGCCGGCCGGCGACTTCGAAGGTTGCATGCGCGTCAGGCGCACTCGCATTCGCGGCAATCCCGCCAACGCGTCGGACGACGACGACAAAGTGTTCTGGTTCTGCGCCGGCATCGGCAAAGTGAAAGAGCTGTCTGAGATCGGCGGCGGCAACGAAGAGCTCGTGAGTTGTGACATTCCCGGTGGCCTCTGCCCGTAACAGGAGTCGTAGTGAGTCCCAGGCTGTCGGAATCGAGCGCGATTACGCAGAACCGGCGTGAGCTGAAGTTCAAGCTGAGCGAAGCTCACGCTTCTGCGTTCGCAGCCGCAGTCTCGGCTCGCATTCCGAAACACCGGTTCCAGGGCACCGGCGCAAACCGCTTGCCGAGGGCGCGCCACTACGTGACGACCGTGTACTTCGACACGGTCGCACGCGACCTCTATCGCGCGGTGCGAGCCGATCCGGACAGCCTGAAGATTCGCGCGCGCGAGTACTACGACTTGCATCCGGAGCTGCTCGAGCTCGCAACGGACGCACGCGACATCGTTCGCTACAGCCCGGTGTTGTGGGTCGAGATCAAAGGCAATCGCGACGGCCGCACGTACAAGCGTCGCGTCGGCATTCCGAAAGGCGACGTCGAGCCCTTCTTCGAACACGGCACGGTAAGTCCGGCGATGCGCGGGTTACTGCGTTCGTCGAAGCCACCGAAAGCGCGAGCCGCGGTGGCCTCCGAGTTTCCTGAGCCCTTGGCGGAGCAGGAGCAGGAGCCTGTTGCGAACCAGCAATCGATCGATTCGTCCGAAGTGATCGCCGAGCTCTCTTCGCTGCGCGCGCGGTTCACGGAACCACTGCGAGCGAGTTGTCTCGTCAACTATCGGCGCACTGCATTCGAAGACGCGGCCGGGACGGTGCGCATCACGTTCGATCAACGGATGGCTTGCTTCGCCGCGCCACCGGGGTTGTGGTCGAGCAACAAGCCGCTCGTGCGCGAAGCACTCGGAGCGCCCGCCTACGAAGAGCCGACCTACATCGTCGAGGTCAAAGCGCGCGGGGAGCTCCCGAACTGGCTTTCGGATCTGCTCGTCCAGGTCGGTGCACAACCACACGTGTTCAGCAAGTTCCTCACCGCGAGTGAGACTGTCTACGGCCTTCAGCCTGTACCGCCGAACAGCGCCCGCGACACAGGGTAGAGACTCACGCTAGGTTAACCGACCGACCCCATGGCAGCCCGCCGTCCATCTCGAACTGCATTGCTCTGGATGCTGACGGTCGCCGTGATCGGCTACGCGCTCTTCGAGGAGTACGCCGAGCGTGTTCCCGAGAGCGAGCTGGACGACGCGGACAACGACGACGTCGAGCCCGACAGGCTGCGCATCGAGTCTGCGAAGCCACTCGAGCTGTCCCCGGGTGCGGCAGTCGTCGTGAACATCGCAGGGACGAGCGGAAACGATAGTCCGGTGAAGGTCGAGGTCTCGAAGACGACGGCCGAGGTGCTGTACCGGGACGGCGAGCAGCTGGTGGTGCGCGTTCCCCCTGCCCTGCCCTACGGCCAAGCGAAGTTGCGCCTCTTGCAAGGCGATCGAAAGAGTAAGCCGTGGGTGCTGACGCTGCGGCCGCTGCCGCGCTCGGAAATCCTGCGCAACGTGATCGGCGGGCTCGCGCTGTTCATCCTCGGCCTTCGGACCGTCGGTCGTTCGCTTCGCGCGTACGCGGGGCGGCGCATCCGCGGCGCGCTTTCGACGCTCACCAAAGGCTTCGTGCGACCTGCAGCCCTCGGTGCGGTGACGGGCTTTCTGACGCAGTCGACGACCTCGGCGGCGGGTCTGCTCGCCGGTTTGCTCGCCGCGCGGATGCTGCAGCTGCGGGCGGCGGTTATCGTCCTCGTCGGCACGCAGCTCGGAGCTTCGGCCGCGGCGGTGCTCCTGCCGCTCTTGGCGACACGTGAAGCGCTCTGGGTGGTGACGATCGGCGTGCTCTGGGTGTTGCTCGCGGAGAGCCGCGTGAGCAGTGCCCTCGGATCGGTCGTCGTCGGCGCGGGCCTGTTGTTCCTCGGGTTGGGCATGCTGCAAGGCGGTTTTGCTCCGCTCGTCTCGGACCCGCAGATCCTTCCGTACCTGAGCCACTTCCAGTCGGGCTCGTTTGCGACCATCGCGGCATGTGTCGGCGCAGGCGCGTTACTCACCGCACTCCTGCAAGGCCCTTCACCCGTGTTCACGCTCGTGATCAGCCTCGCGCAGATCAGTGGCGTAGTCGGCCTGCGTGAAGCACTCGCGACGCTCGCGGGCGTGAGCCTCGGCGCACTCGTCAGCACTGCGACCGCAGCTTGGCCGTTTGGACGCGAAGCGCGCCGACTCGTACCCGCGCATGCGGTGCTCGCGTTCGCGATGACGTTCGTCGCGCTGGTCGGCCTGCCGCTCTGGACTCGCTTGTCGGAAGTGCTCGTCGCACGCAATCCCGCGCAAGCTGGCTTCGGCCCGAACGTGCTCGTGCCGGGCATGAGCTTGTATCTCGGGGCCGGTTTTCTCGCGCTCGAGATCGTCGCTGCGACGGTCGCATTCCTGGTCTTACCGCTGGCGCTTCGTGTCGCGGAACGCGGGGCGGCTCCGAGCCCGCGCGTCTCGGCACTGACGGCCGGCAACTCGCTCGCGAACGCGCTGTCGCTCTGCCGGAACGCGCTCGCCGGACTGCGCGAGATCACGATGACTGCCGATCGCGGTCCGTCGGCGCAGACCGAGCGGGCGTTGCGCGAAGCGGCGGCAACGTTGCAACAGCTGCTCGACGGTGCGACCGAAGCCGTCGACGCGCAGCAGCTGCGAGCAGCAGCGATCGCCTGCATTCACCTCACCGACGCGATCTCCGCGACCTTACGCATCGCTGAAAAAGCGCCCGAACACGGCTTGCTGCCGACGGGCGATGGGGAGCGCGCACTCGAACGCGTGCACGCGATCGTGGATGACGCGCTCGGCATGTTGATCGACAGCTTGTCGGCGCAAGTCGTGCCGAGCTTGACGCGCGCACAAGCGACCGAGATCGAGTTGAACGCGCTCGAGACCGAGACGCGGCACAAACTGTTCGACGGCGCGATGTCGGCGGACGATCTGCGAACGCGGTTGTGGTCGAGTGAGTTGTGTGCGGCCTACGAAGCAGTCGGCAACCAGCTCTACCGAATCACGAACGCGTTGGGCGCCCGCGACGACGAGCTTTGAAACACTGTCGTGTTGCGGACCCCGCGCGATCCGCCACGGTCTGGACTACGAACTCGGCGCCACGCGTCGAAACGTCAGGTTCAGCCGCGCGCCTTTGACATTCGGCTGCTTCGGCACACCGTGGCGATAGTAGTGCTGCAGCGCACCTCGCATGATCAGCAAGCTGCCATCCGGCAGATCGATATCGACCCCGACACCACGCTGCTTGCGATGCCGCAGCTGAAAGCGGCGGACCGCGCCGAGTGACAGCGACGCGATGATCGGATTTCGTCCGAGCTCAGGCTCGCTGTCGGAGTGCATGCCCATCGAATCGGTTCCGCCCCGATACAGGTTGCACAGGACGCTGTTGAACGCGACGCCGGCGACGTCAGCCACGCGCGCTCGCAACTCGAGCAGCGCCTCCGGCCACGGCTGCGGAACGTTGAGCGTGCCCGAATAGCGGTAGACCGCACCTTCGTCACCGACCCACGCCGTGAGCCGCGGTTGCATGACCGGCCGCCCCAGAATGCGAATCTCTTTCGCTTCGAACGGAAGGGCGGCGCGCAACGCGTCGAACGTCGTCGCGCACCGCTCGGCCGGCACGAAGTCGGGGATCAACTCCACGAGCCCGTCGTCTGGCAGCTCCCATTTCACGAGGCCGGAACGTATGCGTCAGTTCAACGTAACCGGCAAGGCGGGCGCAGCTTGGAGTTGCCACACGACTTCGTGCAGTTGGCGCGGAATCCGAATGCCTTTCAGCGCGACGGACCCGCGATCGATGAAGCGAAATACGCTCTGACCTTCGAGCAACCGAAGCACCACCTCCGACGCGAGGATCGCGCCCGGCTTGGCGACGCTGCACACGCGCACCGTCACGTTCACACAAGCTCCGAACAACCGATCCTCTTCCGGCAGCGGAACACCGGCGTGCAGCCCGATCCGAATGCGCAGCGGCGTGCCAGGGTTCTCGAGGTTGTGCGCTTGCAACCGGCGCTGCATTGCGATCGCGCAGCGCATCGCGTGCACGGGCGATCGAAATGACGCGAGTACGCCGTCACCGGTGTGCGCGACTTCGCGACCGTGATTCCGCCGCAGGCAGCTGCGCAAGATTTCGTTGTGCGCGTGCATGAGCTGCTGTGCACGCGAGTCGCCCAGCCGCTCGAGCATCGGCGTAAAAGCTTCCATGTCTGTCGCGAGCAACGTGGTGAGCCGCAGGGCCTCGTCGCCTGTCTGCGAGCTGCGCCCGTCGCGCAGCCTTTCGCGCGCGAAGCGCAGTCGCGCGCGCAACACGTCGAACGAGGCCTGAACATGGAGCTGCACGGCTTCGGAAAGCCATTGGATCACCGGCAGCGCATCGGACGGCGGCGGCACGAACGCGGGCACGTCATCGATCGGTGCCACCGTGGACAAGATCCCAGACTCGATCAGATCACCTGACTGAGCTCGATTCCGCAGGCGCGTGAGTGGCTCGGCAGTCATACACGCGAACAAGAGCAACGAGCATGCCGTCGCTCTGCCTCGCGGATCTACGCCGCGCGCGAGCGCGTGGCGTCAACCTGCTTGGACGTTGTCGGATGACCTCGTCCACTGGCCTGACATGACAGCGACGTGTTCAGCGCCGGGGAGTCGTCCCGCCACTCGCGCCGAAGTTCTGCGTCCAGTACAGCTCGCTGTTGAAACGCATGTTCGTCGACATGCCGGCGAAGTAACCGACGCCGATCAAGTTGAACGTGCCGTTCATGATGTTCGAGCAGTGACCATCGCTGTCCATCCAGCCTTGGACGACCTGCTCCGGCGTGGTTTGGCCCTTCGCGATGTTCTCGCCCCACGTCCTGCCGACGTACCCAGCGGCCGTCATGCGATCGCCCGGGTCGCTGCCATCGGGCGCGTCGTGCTCGAAATACATCTGATCCGCCATGTCTTTGGAGTGCAGTCGCGCCGAACAGCGCAACGTGGGCTCCATCGTGAGCGGGCCGGCCGGGGGCTTCATGCCCTCGGTGTCGCAGTTCCAGCCTTTGGCGCGGTTCTCGTTCACGAGCCGCAACACCTCGGTCTCGAACATCGCGGATTGCGCCGGCCAGCTCGACACCGGCTCGCACACGGCCGTCGCGGGCACGTCGCCGGTCGTCATCGCGCCGCTGCCTGCTGCCGCCATCATCCCGCCGCTACCAGCTGCGGGGGGCGTGCTGCTCCCAGCGGCACCCGGCGCACCAGCCAGCATGCCGCCCGCTCCGCCAGGCGGTACGGCCGCGCCGCCGCCGGCCGCGCCGCTTGGATCCATCCCGCGGCCCGCACGGCCTGCGAAACCACCCATGCCACGTCCTGCAGCACCGGTACCCGTCGAGGAGCTTCCCGCGGCAGGAGCCGCACCCGCTCCGGCGGCAGGCGCCGGACACTGCACGCACTGGCTGTCGCAGGTGTAGATGCCGTAGCCGCCGCCAGGACAGCTACAGGGCAGGTCCTTGAGCGTCGTACAGCTGACGATCGGATCCTCCTGAGTGTCCTCGGGCTTCTCATCGTCACCGCCGCACGCACCACCGAGTAGAAATGTGAAAAAACTGGCGTACGTGGACCAGCGCGCTGGTTTCGACATGCGGGGCGCTCCTGGTCGCAACCAGCGGATCCGGCGAATTTCCCGCCAACACGCGATAGTGCCTTAGCCCGGTGTGCACGGTTCAGCCAAGACCCGCGACTAGGTATGCAGCCGGTTGCCTGGCTGCTCGCCGGCCGAATCTGAGCCGTGCGCCGCGTTGAACGAAACTGAGCCCAGCGTAGAGTGAGGAGCTCCTTCATGTACGTTCTCGAATCCCGCCGCTCTCAGCCGCAACGCCGCGGCGCAACTTTCCTTTGCGGGATCGCGTGTCTGTTCGTGTACGCGTGCACCGGCGGCAAGGGTTCACCGATCATCGCTGTCGATGCGGACGCTGGCGACGCACTCGCAGGCTCGATCGGAGGGCGATCCGGGCGCAGCGACGCAGCAGTCACCGACGTCGACGAGCCGAAGGTCACGCAAACGTCGGAGTGCCGGCGCGTCGAGAGCATGTGGCAGAGCTCGTACGCGTCTGACGAGAACAAGCTGTTCGAGCGAATCAACCAGCTGCGAGCAAACCCCGCGAGCCTGTGTTCATCGCAATTCCCAGGACTCCCGCCGCTCGAATGGGACCCGGCACTTCAATGCTCAGCGCGCCTTCGTCTGGCCGGCGGCGAAGGCGGACCGAGAGGGCCTAACAGCGGGCCTTCTTACTACTCGACGTTCGATAGCTTCGATCCCCGAGGGCCGGACCAAGGTCCGCTCCACGACCGCGAGAAACTTGCGAATGCGCGGGTCGACGCAGAAGTCATCTTTTCGAACGTCAGTAAGGTCGACGCTGTCCTCGACGTGTTGGAGGAAACACCCGAGTACGCCGGCAACTTCTGCATAATCGCGGTCACGCCGTTTATTACGGTGGTGGGAATCGCGCGGTATGGGAACGTGTGGGTGTTGGACTTCAGTTCTACGGCCAGCGGCACGCCTCGGACCCCGAGCACCGCGATGGGCACCTCCGGGTCTGGTAATTCTGGAACAGGCGGTCGTTGAGCCGCCCCTCCCGCGACTGGGAACCATATCAGAGCAATGGTGAACTCTCCCCGATCTCCGCGAATCGCCTCGACGTCGACACAGGTCGTCGAGCTGCCGATCCCGGATTCCGACGTCGCGCTGGTCGCGGCGCTGCAGGCCGGCCGCGCCGAGGCCCGCCGCGCGCTGTTCGATCGCTATTCGCGTGACGTGGAGCGGGTGCTGTTTCGCGTGCTCGGTCCGGACACCGAGCTCGCCGATCTCTTGCAAGACGTGTTCGTCGTCGCGCTCGGGTCGATCGGTCAGGTGCGCGATCCGCGCGCACTTCGTGGGTGGTTGACCGGGATCGCAGTTCGCAAAGCGCGCAAGTGCATCGTGAAGCGGCAGCGCTGGCGCATCATCCAGTTCTTCGCTCCAGGCGACGTGCCCGAGCAGGAAGCCATAGTCGCGCCGCTCGAAGTCAGTGAAGCTCTCCGCATCACATACGAAGTGATGTCGAAGCTGCCCGCCGATGAGCGCGTCGCATTCGCGCTTCGCCATATCGACGGCATGGAGCTCACCGCAGTCGCGAGCGCGTGCAATGTCTCGCTCGCAACGATCAAACGTCGGCTCGCCCGCGCGCAGCGTACGTTCACGGCGCTCGCGTGCGAACAGCCCGCACTCGCCGACTGGGTAACGCCCGGGGAGGCGACATCATGACTCGCTTCGATGACTTGGGGCGCCACATCGCTCGCGAACAAGATGCACTGCGTGCGCAGTCGTCGGTTCGCACTGAAGTTCGCGCGCGGCTCGACACACTCGACATACCGCAAGTGCAGCGCCACGCGATCACGCGCTGGCCGCTCGCGATCGGTGCGACTGCGGTGGCGGGTGCGCTCGCAGCAGCCATCGTGTTGTGGATCGTTCCGAGCAAGCACGAGACGCGTTTGATCGGGGTGACGATCGGCGAACAAGAAGTTCCCGGGACGACTGGTACGTGGGTCGAAGCGCCGAGCGAGTCTGCGGTAGCCATGCGGTTTTCCGATGGCACGCGCGTCGATGTCTCGCCGAGCTCGCGCGCTCGAATCGCAGAGCTGTGGCCGAACGGCGCGCACCTGTTGCTCGAGAACGGCCTCGCGCAAGTGAACGTGAAGCGGATTCCGAATGCGGCGTGGCGCGTGAGCGCAGGCCCGTTCGCGGTGAAGGTCACGGGCACGAAGTTCGACGTGCGCTGGAGCCCCGAGCAAGATGCCTTCGAGCTCGATCTGCACGAAGGGCACGTCGAGATCTCCGGCTGCGTGTTCGGCCAGAACTACGAGCTCAACGCGGGCCAACGCGCGGTTGCGTCGTGCCGGCAAGGTCGGCTCAACGTTGGCGCACAATCTGAAGTGCACAGCGAAGTCACGACTGACGCGGCTGACACGGCCGAAGACATCATGGTGGTCGAAGCTGCGGCCACGGATGCGCAGCCGGCAGCTGCAGATGACGGCGTCGCGACTCCGGTCACCGGGCTCGAGACCGGCGTGCGTTCGAGCTCGGGACACGACGTCCACTCGCGGTCGGCTGCGGCTCGCAACCGGAACGCGGCGGCTCGGGCGAAGGCGCGGGACGTCGCGGAGCGCTGGCGTAGCCTCGCCCAGGCGGGCCGCTACGCGGACGCGCTGACCCTCGTGCGCAGCGTGGGCTTCCTTGCGGCGTGTAAGGGTGCAGACGCTTCCGAGTTGTTGATGCTTTCTGATCTCGCTCGCTACGGTCGCGACTATGATGCGGCGGCCCAGGCACTGCATCTCTTGCGGCAGCGCTTCGGTGGTTCGCGGCAAGCTGCCCAAGCCGCGTTTGCTCTCGGCAAGTTACAGTTCGATCAGGATGGTTCTTACTCCGAGGCCGCGTGGTGGTTCCGCACCTATCTGAGGGAGCAACCCAGTGGCGCGCTGGCTCGCGAAGCGAGCGGCCGTCTGCTCGAGGCGACCTCCCGCAGTGGGGACGCCTCCAGCGCACGCGAGCTCGCGGCGCAGTACCTGCGCGAGTATCCGAGCGGCCCACACGCAGCGCTCGCAAACACGCTTCGCGGCGACGCGCGGTAGAGCTCTCCAGTCTCGCGCGTCTCGTGTACAGGTGGTCCGCGTGGTCTAGGTCAGATGCGCTCGTCGCGCTTCTGTCGCTCGTGTCGCTCGGACTGACGCTGGCAGCGGTGGAGCCGGCTTCACGCGGTCTCGCGCAAGACACGGTCGGCACGGTGCTCATCGTACGCGTGCCGAAGGACACGGCCGTCGTCGCGCGCATTCGCGCGGAGCTCGAAGCCAACGATTTCTGGGTGCGTGAGGTCGGGCCCGACACAGCGAGCGCGCGGGCACCCCTGCCGCTCTTGGCTACGAACGCGGGTGCCCGCGTTCGTAGCCAAGAGCGGCAGGGTCGCAGTGCGATCGAGCTCTGGGTCGCGAGCGAAGGCGGCGCGAGCGGAGGCGGTGAAATCGTCCGGCTGCCGAACGACGATCGCGACGACGCACTGCTCGCGGTGCGTGCGACCGAAGCGATGCGGGCCCGCGGGCTGCGCTTGCCGCGGCGCGGCGATGGCGGCGCGGCGACTGCAGCTGTGAGCGGCGATGGCAGAACCCCTGCCCCCGGAGGCACGCCGTCCACCACGACCGCCGATCCGAATGCCACCCGTTCCGAAGCGGCGGAGGTCGAACGCGCGCGCAAATTAGCCGAAGCCGAGCGCCAGGCCGAGGCCCAGCGTCAGGAAGCAGAACGCTTGGAAGCGCAGCGCAAGGCCGAGGCGGAGCGCCAGGCGGAGGCGGAGCGGCAAGCCGAACGCGAGGCTGAGGAGCGCGCCGAAGCCGAGCGCGAGGCCGAGGAGCGCGCCGAAGCGGAAGCCGAAGCGCAACGTCAGACCGAGCGCGAAGCCGAAGAGTCGGAAAACGAGCAGCTGGCGCGATCCGACGACGGCCCCTCACTCTTGTTTGTCGAACTCGGCCCCGCGATCGCGGTCAGTCCGGGTGGTGCAACCCCGAGCTTCGCTGCGTTCGCGAACTTTCGTCTGCAGCCGACCGCGAGCTGGTCCGTCTCTGCGCTCGGCGTTCTGCCGTTTGCCGGCGGCGCGGTCGAGAGCGAATCGAACAAGGCCAACCTCCGCAGCTTCATCCTGGGAGGGATGTTCGACGTACACGCCGCGGTCTCCGGCGTAGAGATCAGCGCGGGTGCAGGGAGCGCGGTGCTGATCACCCGGATGCGCGCAGACTTCGTCGCTGCGCCAACGCTCAAAAAGGTCCCGGTCGACGACCGGATCACCGGCGCGATCCTCGCACGCGCCGGCGTTCACTTCACGGTCGCACCCCGCATTCGACTCGGAGCACGCGTGCTGTTCGGACTCGCCATTCCGCAGCTCGAGGTCGAGCTCGCGAAAAAGCCAGCCGCGACCTGGGGCCGCCCATTCGTGCTCGCCGCGATTACGCTCGACTTCGGCTTACCCGCACCCACGCGCTGACGGGCGCGCCGCTCACGGCATCAGGGCGAAGCAGTAGATGCCGCCGTAGCCTCCGCCGTTTCCGATGCCAGTGCCGCTACCGCCGCCCATCTGCACGAGTGAAACGCTCGGCGAGCACCCCGGCGCGTTGTGCGCGCGCATCCAGTTCATCCCGCTTCCAGCCGGCCACGAGTGACCGACCATCGGGCCCCTGGAATTGCCACCGCCACCGCCGCCGGCGGCACCACCCGCCTGCTGTGCGGTGCTCGTCCAGTCTGCGCACGTGTTGCCGTTCGCGCTGTCGAACATGCCCATCGCGTTCGAGCCCGTCACGGTGTCGTGGTTGTCGTCCGCACCCTGCATCGTGTCGGTGTGATTCGGCTCGCCGCGCTCGTTCGGCAAGTCGTTGCGAATGGCCGTGTCGGCGCCCATCGGGCGCTCCATCGTCAACGCGCTCAACGACATCGCTACCGTACGACCGAGCCGGTCGTACCAAGGACCCTGCCCGATGCGTTCGCGCGCGTGGATCGGCCCGTCGTTCATGCCGCCCTTCGCCGTGCTCAAGAACGCTCGCCAACCCTTGGCCCCCGAACCCGGCAGCGATTTTTCGGCGAGCGCCGTGCAGATCTTGTCGGCGCCCGCGAGGCCTGTCGCCTCACCGAACCGCAGATCACCACCGAACCCTTGCTGACTCTTCGAGAGCTCGACCATTCCGGACAAGCTCGTCACGAAGAAGCTGAACTTCTCGCCGGTGGCGCCGCCACCAGCTGCACCGGCAGCACCGCCCGCACCGCCCGCACCGCCCGCACCACCGCG
>Ga0193752_1000914_pt1 | contig 26296 bp, 15 predicted proteins | sample H1c1metaG_FD_144924 | JGI IMG/M metagenome (GOLD analysis project Ga0193752, IMG submission 144924) | Soil microbial communities from a riparian zone of the East river system, Colorado, United States - H1c1 | ecosystem: Environmental > Terrestrial > Soil > Riparian zone | place: USA: East River...
CTCGGGGTCGAAAGGAACGACATACCCCGTGGCCAGTGAAGGCGGGATCGCGCCGCCGGCCTTCACCAGTTTCTCGAGCAGGCGCGCGAGCACGCCGCCGACCACCGGGTCGCCGGGACCATGATCGGTGGGCAGCAGCGTGGTGACGCCGCGCCGCTCGGGCTGGTGGTGCTGGGTATGGAAGGACATCAGCGGCATGACCAGCGCCGCGGTGGCGTTGCCGCCGAGGAAGCCGTAGCGCTCGGCGAGCACCACGCGCGCGCCGGCATCGGCAGCACCTACTGCCGCGCCGAGGCCCGCCGGCCCGCCGCCGACCACCAGTACATCGGTGTCGGCAGCCACCACGGCCTTGCGCGGCGGCAGCGCGATGCGCGCTGCGCGCTCAGGCCGCTTTAGGGCTGGCAAGGTGCAGCTTTCCCTTCTTCAGCAGCTCCACCAGGATGCGGTGCGTCTGCTGCGAGCGCTCCTGCAGCGGCGGCACCGCCTTCTCCAGCTTCGCCCGGGTGGAGCGGCGCCGGTCCCAGGACTCGTCGATGTGCGCCATCAGGCGGCCTTCGTTCACCAGGTTGAGCGGCGGCGAAGGCAGGCCGAGGTCCTCGAGGAAGCCGCCGACCTTGCCGGCGTAGGGCAGCGCCACGAAGGGTGTCCCGGCGAGCGCGGCAAAGACGAGGAAGTGCAGCCGCATGCCGACGGCGAAGTCGAAGCGCGCCATGAGCGAGAGCACCTGGCCGGACGTGAATTCGCCCTTCAGCACCGTGGCACGCTGGGCGCGCAGCATCTTCGCGATCACGGCATGGCTGTGTGGGGTATCGAGTCGCTCCATCGGCACGAACATCACGTCGGCGTCGTAGCGGTCGACCATGAAGTCGGCGGCGTTGGCGAGCAGCGCGTGGTAGACGTTCTGGTCGAGGTCCGGCGCGGCGACGCCGGGCTCGCGTACCGACATGCCGATGAGGTGCCGGCGACCCTGGAGGCCCTCGCGCTTGAGCAGGCCGCGCGGCAGAGCCTCGGGCTTGAGCAGCAGCGCGGGATCGGCGGTGACCGTGATCTCGCGGTGCACCCCGGCTTCCTCGAGCACGCGCTGCGCCGCGCGCTCGCGCACCGTGATGACCTCGACGTGCTCGAGCTCCTCGCGCACCGCGGCTGTGGCCGCGGCATGGGACAGCGGCCCGGCGCCGATGGCGTAGACCATCACCGGCACGCCCTTCTCGCGGGCGATGCTCACCTCGCGCAGGTAGGTGCGCGCATCGGCGTCATACAGTATGCCGCCGCCGCCCAGGATCAGCAGATCGAGCCGCTCGACCTCGGGGGCGACCTCGGCGCGCGACAGCTTGCGCACCGGGACGGCCCGCTCGACACCGTGGCGGGCCTTCGTGTCCTCGGCATCGCGCGAGAAGACCGTGATTTCGACCGGCAGGTCGCGGCGCAGCTGCGTGACGATTGACTGGAGGATAGCCTCGTCGCCCAGGTTGAGCCCGCCGTACGAACCGGTAATTCCTACCTTATATGTGTCTTTGCCGTTTGCCATTCCGGCATTTAATGCAAGAACGATTCCCCGTAGAATCCGCCATATGGCGGGTCCCCAAAAACGCATCCTGGTAGTAGACGACAACGAAGACCTGAGGACCACCATCCAGGCGTTGCTGCAGGCCGACGGTTTCGACGTGGTGGTGGCCGCCGACGGCGAGGCGGCCCTGGTCATGCACCGCTCGCACCCGGCCGACGTAGTGATTACCGACCTGTTCATGCCCGACAAGGACGGCATCGAGACCATCATCGAGCTGAAGAAGCTCTACCCGACCGTCAAGATCGTCGCCATGTCGGGCTGGACCTCGACCCAGGGCTCCGACTACCTCCAGGTGGCGCGCGAGATCGGTGCCGCCGTCACCCTGCAGAAGCCTTTCGACCCGGTGGAGCTCAGCCGGGTAGTGCGCCAGCTGGCGTCCTGAAAGAAAAAAGCCGGGACCGATGCTCTGGTCCCGGCTCCGGGGGAAGAACTTGCAGCGGCTCAGTGCCCGTGGTCGGCCGCCGACCAGGTGCCGGCCACCGCATCGGCCCTGCACACCGCCTCGTTCTGGCAGCGCTTGGCGCGCAGCGCCGCCATGCGGTTCTGCTCCATCAGCGCCGCGGTGGTGACGTAGGGCCTGAGGATGTCGGCGACGGTGTAGGTCACGCCGTTCTTCATTACCACCTCGACCTTCGCGGCGTTGGCCACGTCCTCCAGCGGGTTGCCGGTCAGCATGACGATGTCGGCGATCTTGCCCGGCTCGATGGTGCCGAGCTCGGCGTCGACGTTCGTGTACTTCGCGGCGTTGATGGTCATCGACTGCAGAGCCTCGTGGTTGCTCACGCCGAGCGCGAACGCGCGTAGCGCGGCATGGGTGCCCAGGGCCGGCGCCGACAGCGGCGTGTCGGTGCCCAGCGAGACGATCGCCCCGGCGCGCAGGATGTCCGACGGCGGCACCACCGAGGTGCGGATGTTCGCCAGCTGCGTCGCGGTGGGCGGCGTCGAGGCGTTGTTGCGCAGCGCCGTGACATAGTTCGGCGGCATGAGCAGGTTCAGCCTCGGGTCGCTCGCCAGCGCCGGATCCTGGCCCAGGATGGCGTTGCCGCCGTGGGTGCTGGTCAGCGCATAGTCGCCCTCGCTGTACAGCGAAACCGCGTCCTGGTAGGTACGGCTCGCCTGCGAGCTGGTCCAGCTGTAGCCCATGCGCTGCGTCGCCGAAAGGTGCGTCGTGCCCCCCAGTCCGGAACGGATGCCCGGCGACAGGAAGTGGCTCGCCGTGCGCACGCCCATGCGCTGGCCCGCGTTGGCGATGATGCCCTCGTAAGCCGACGGCGCGCGGACATAGGCCTTCAGGAAGTCCATGCCGATGGCCTCGGCCTTCTCCAGCTCGAGCGCGAGCACCTCCTTGTTGCGGATGGTGCGGTGGTGGCCGTAGTAGGTGCGCGGGCCGTCGAAGATCGGCGCCACGAACAGGCGCGGCCCGACCATGTTGCCGGCTTCCAGCGACTCCTTTGCCAGCAGCGAGGTGTAGGTCGAGGTACCGTTCGAGGTCACGTTGGTGATGCCGAACGCCAGCTGCACGCCCCACCATTGGCCGGTGTAGTCCTTCACGCGCGGGTGCACGTGCGTGTCCCACATGCCGGGCATCAGCGTGAGGTGCAGCGCGTCGATGAAGCGGTCGTGCTTCTTCATCCCCTGCGGCTTCCTCTTCTTGCCGGGCTGGATCGGCCGCACGCTCTGGATGCGGTTGTTCTCGATGCGGATCTCGACGTCCTGCTGGATGACCGCCTGCACGCCGTCCCACAGGCCGCCGGCCTGGATCACCGTCAGGCCGTCGGGCATCGCCGGCTTGTAGGCGAGGTCGACCGGGATCTCCCGGCTGCCGCTGCCGTCGATGCGGATGGTCCTCAGCTTGCCGTTCGACAGGTAGATCAGGCCGCGCGAGTCGGGCGTCCACGAGGGCATGTCGGCGGTGTGCCGCGTGACCTGGCGCGGCGCGCCGGTCGGCGCGCCTTCGGGCGAGACCGGGATGACGTGCAGCGTGGAGTCCATGATGTACGCCATCCAGCGACCGTCGGGCGACCACTCGGGGCCGGCCTCGAAGCGCTCGGACAGCGCGCGCGGCAGCGGGCCGGGCTCGCGGTACGCCCAAGCGCCGGTGGCGACGTCGACGGTGCGGATCATGTTGCGCCCCTCGCGGAAGCGCGTGTTGGTCTCCTGGATGTCGGCATTGGCCAGCGTGCGTCCGTCGGGCGACCAGCTCGGCTTGCCGACGTTGCTCTCGTAGGCCTGGTTGGCGACCAGCCGCGACTCGCCGGTGGCGAGGTCATGGATGCGGATCGACTGGTTGGGGCCGTTGATGTACGCGAAGCTCCTGCCGTCGGGAGAGATGACCGCGTCGATGACGGTCGCGCTCGGCGTGACCGAGAGGCGCGTCACCTGCCGCGTGACGGTGTCGATCGAGTACATCTCCGGCGCACCGCCGCCGTGGCGGTCGGAGGTGAAGTACAGCGTGCGGCTGTCGCCGCGCGCCCAGGACGGCGTCCAGTCGATGAAGCTGTCGTTGGTCAGCCGGACCGGCCTGGAGGACTTCTTCAGGTCGAGCAGCCACACATCGTTCAGCGCGACAAAGGCGATCTTCCTGCCGTCGGGCGACATCACCGGCGAGTAGATGCCCTGCACCTGGCGCTCGGAGTTCGAGCGCAGCTTGAAGTCCTTCTTCTTCACTACCGGGCGCACCGCCTCGAGCTCGGCGCTGAACGCCACGTCGCGCACGCCGCTGCCGTCGCCGTTGCGGATGCGGATCTTGCCGTCGCCGCCATAGACGAAGCTGCCATCGGGCAGGAAGCTCACCGGGAACGGGAAGGTGTCCTCGCCGGTGGTGACCGCCACGCCGCCGACTACCAGCTGGCGGGCGTTGTTCTGATAGACCACGCCCGAGCCGTTCGGCAGCCACTGCGGCACGCGGATGGTGCCGCTCGGAATGCTGGCGAGCTGCGTACGGTTGCCCGCGGCGTCGACCGCGTAGACGAAGCGCCCGTCGGCGTAGGCGATGGACGCGCCGTTGGGCGACCAGACCGGCGAATGCTCCTCGGTGGTCTGGCTGGTGCGCTGCTGGTACGCGCCGGTGCGCAGGTCGATGGTCCAGACGTCGTAGCTGTGCGTCTGCGCGCGGTCCGACGAGAACGCCAGCTTGGTGCCGTCGGGCGACCAGGAGGGTTCGCGGTGGTCGAACACACCGGAGGTCACCTGGCGGTTGTCGCTGCCGTCGGCGTCGATTACCCAGATCTGGTAGAAGCCGTCGGCCGAAAAGTTCTGGTAGGCGATGCGGCGGCCGTCGGGCGACCAGACCGGCGAGGTAGCCTCGGCGTCCCAGTCGGAGAGGCGCTTCGCTTCGCCGCCGCCCACCGGCAGCGTCCACAGCACGCCTTGCAGCGCGAGCACGAGGCGGCTGCCGTCGGGCGAAGCCGCGACCGCCATGTTGGTGCCCTGCGTGAGGGCGACCGAGACTTTGCGCGTCTTGCCCTCGAGCAGGTTGCGCGTGTCGACGCGGTCCCGGTCGTGGTCGTGGTCGTGATGATGGTGGTGGTGGCCGTGGCCGCGATCATGGTCGCGGTCCCGATCGTTCGAGTAACCCGGCGCCGGCGCGAAAGCGAGCGCCACCAGGGCTGCGATGCCGAGCGCGAAGCCGCGCCCCTGTTTCGTTTCCATTCTTTTCCCCCTCCTAGAGGTGTTTGAGCTTCTTACGACACTGGGTGCTATTCCATTGCAACGCCCGTGCCAGTCCGGCGCACGGCCAAGGTGCTGTTTTTCATCGCAACTGCATCCCGCACGATGCGGATTTCCGCATTCCGGCTCAGCCCGGTGGATGGATTTCCGCACCGCCGGGGCGCTCGTCGCGGGACTGCAGGGCATACTTCTTGATCTTGTCGTAGAGCGTCTTCTTCGGCATGCCCAGCGCCAGGCTGGCGGCGGCGACCTTGCCGTTGCAGCGCTCCAGGCAGGCGCGGATCAGGTTGCGCTCGAAGTCCTCGACGCATTCGGCGAGCGAGCGGCCGCCGGCGGACAGGGCGAGCGGCGGCGGCTCCATGATGCCGAGCACGAAACGGTCGGCCACGCTCTTCAGCTCGCGGATGTTGCCCTGCCAGTCGGCGCCGAGCAGGCCGGCCATCATCTTCTCCGCGGCGAGCGGCGCCGGGCGCTGGTAGCGCTTCGCCGCATCGAGCACGAAATGCTCGAACAGCAGCGGGATGTCCTCGCGCCGCTCGCGCAGCGGCGGCAGCTCGACGACGGCGACGCTCAGGCGGTAGTAGAGGTCGGCGCGGAACGTGCCCGCGTCGGCCAGGGCGCGCAGGTCGCTCTTCGCCGCCGCCACCACGCGGCAGTCGAGCGCGATCTCGTCGTTCGAGCCCAGGCGCACGATGCGCCGCTCCTGCAGCGCGCGCAGCAGCTTGGCCTGCATCGCGCCGGGCATCGACTCGATCTCGTCGAGGAACAGCGTGCCGCCGTTGGCGTACTCCAGCTTGCCGACGCGCCGCTTGACGGCGCCCGAGAACGCGCCCGGCTCATGCCCGAAGAGCTCGCTCTCGAACAGGCCCTCGGGGATGGCCGCGCAATTGATCGCGACGAAGGGCCTGCCGCCGGCCGCGCCCTGCTCGTGCAGGCAGCGCGCCGCCAGCTCCTTGCCGGTGCCGGTCTCGCCGTAGAGCAGGACATCGATGCGCTCCGGCGCCAGCGTCGTAACCAGCCGGCGGACCTTCTCGATGCCGTGCGATCGCCCGAGGATCATGGCTTCCACGCCGCGCCGCGACTGCAGCATGCCCCGCAGCGCGCGGTTCTCGAGCACCAGGCGCCGCTTGTCGAGCGCGCGGCGCACCACCTCGACCAGCCGGTCGGCGGCGAACGGCTTGGCGATGAAGTCGTAGGCGCCGTCGCGCATCGCGCGCACCGCCATCTCGATGCCGCCGTGCCCGGTGATCAGCACCACCGGCAGGTCGGCATCGGCCTCGCGGCAATGCGCCAGCAGCCCGAGGCCGTCGAGTCCCGCCAGCATCACGTCGCTCACCACCACGCCGCCGAAGTGCGGCCCGATGTGCGCGAGCGCGGCCTCCGCCGACGCCAGCGGCAGCACGTCGATGCCGGCGAGCGACAGCGCCTGCGCGCTGCCGCGGCGCACCACCTCGTCGTCCTCGACGAACAGCACCTTCTGGCCGGCTGCCGCGCTCATCCGGCGGGCGTTGCGCGCAGGCGCACCGAGAAACGCGTGCCGCCGCCCGGCAGCCGGGCGGCGGCGAGCTTGCCGCGCCAGGCCTGCACCATGGCCGCCGAGATCGCCAGTCCCAGGCCCAGCCCCGATTCCTTCGACGACACGAACGGCTCGAACAGCCGCTCGCCGATGTCCTCCGGGATGCCGCAGCCCGAATCGCACACCTCCACCACGACCTCGGCGCCCTCGCTGCGCGCGCCGATCTCCACCCGCCGCTCGCTCAGCCCGCCCACCGCATCGGCCGCGTTGCACAGCAGGTTGACCAGCACCTGCTCGAGCCGGATCAGCTCGCACAGCGCGTGCAGGTCCTGCGCCGGGAGCCTGGTGGTCAGCGCGATGCCCTCCAGCCGCATGCGCTCGCTGGTCAGCATCAGGGAATTCTGGATCGCCACGCGCACATCCACCGTTTCGATGCGCGGCGGCGTGCGCCGGGAAAAATTCTTCAGCTGCGAGGTGATGCTGCCGACGCGGGTGGTCAGCTCGCCGATGGTGACCAGGTTCTCGCGCAGCTCGTCCATCCGGCCGAGCTCGGCCAGCTTGATCGAATTGTCGGAGAAGGTGCGCAGCGCCGCGAGCGGCTGGTTGATCTCGTGGGCGATGCTGGCGGAGAGCTGGCCGAGCAGCGCGAGCTTGCCGGTCTGCACCAGGTCGTCCTGCGCGTTGCGCAGCTCGCGCGTGCGCTCCTCGACCTTGGCCTCCAGTTGCCGGTGGGCGCACTCCAGGTCCGCCTTGGCGGTCAGGTTGTCGCGGATGCGGCGGCGCCGCTGCAGCCAGAACAGGCCGAACATGACCAGCGCCAGGTAGCCCAGCCCGACGGCCGCGCCGACGCTGCGCGTCTGGGTAGCGACCGGCCCGGTGTCGGCGAGCATCACCAGGCGCCAGTCATGCGGCAGCCTGCTGGAGCGCAGCTCGAGCAGCAGGTGCTCCGCGCCGGTAGGCAGCTCGGCGCGCACCAGCCGGATGCCGTCGCGCGCCGGCCCGGCGGCCGCCATCGGCATGGCCTGCAGGCTGGCGCCCTCGTACTGGCGTGTCAGGTCGATCGCGCTGCGCGCCGGCGCGTCGAGCGGCGCCAGCGTCCTGAAGCGCAGCTCCGGCACGGACGACAGGAACACGACGCCGTGGCTGTCGGCGAGCATGGTCACCGCGCCGTCGGCTGCCCAGGTCGTCTCCAGCCCCTGCAAGTCGATCTTGATGACCGCGACGCCGCGAATCGCGCCGTCCACCTCGATCGGATGCGACAGGTAGTATCCGGCCCGGTTGCTGGTGGTGCCGATGCCGTAGAAGCGGCCGGTGGCACCCAGCATCGCGTCCTGGAAGTAGGGCCGGAAGCCGTAGTTGCGGCCGACGAAGGACCGCGGCTCCGACCAGTTGCTGGCCGCGAGGGTGATGCCGCGCTCGTCCATCACATACAGATCCAGCGCGCCGGAGGCGCGCGCGAGCTTCTCCAGGTACACGTTCAGCTCGGCGGCGACCTTCTCCTTGCGCTCGCCGAACACCTCGCGCATGCGGGAGTCGTTCGCCACTACGAAGGGAATGTGCTCGTGGCGCTGCACCAGGTCGTGCAGCGCGAGCGCGTGGAAGCTGGCCGTGTGCTGGCTCGACTGGTGGAGCGACTGCAGGCTGCTCAGATGCGCCCAGCGCGCCGACATGCCGACCGACAGGACCAGGCCGATCAGGATCAGGCCGGCTCCGGCCCAGACCGGATAGCTGCGCGCGGGAGCCATGCCGCGGCCGAAAACAGGCACGCCTACCGCGTCACGCAGGCTCCCCCATGCGAGTGCGACCGCCTTCAAACATCCTCCTCCTCCCCCCGAGGAGACTATAGTCGCCGCGCCGGCCGCCTCGCTCGCGCGTTCGCTAGATGGAACGGAGCTACTGCGGCCGAGCCGCGAACTTCAGGAGCCGAGCCGGGTAGTGCGCGAGCTGTCGGACTGAGCGCGGCCGCGCTCGATCGCGGCCTGGATGTCGATCGGGTCGGCCGGCTTGACGAAATGGCAGTCGAACCCCGCGGCCGCTGCGCGCGCCCGGTCCTCTTCGCGGCCGTAGCCGGTCACCGCGATCAGCAGGGTGTCGTGCGTGTGCGGCTGCGCGCGCAGCTGGCGCGCGATCTGGTAGCCGTCCAGCCCCGGCAGCCCGATGTCGAGCACCACCACCTGCGGCTCGAACACGCGCGCCGAGCCGAGCACCTCGGCGCTCTCGGTGACCACCTTGGCCTCGTGCCCTTCCAGCCTGAGATAGGCGGCGACGGTTTCGGCGGCATCGGCATTGTCGTCCACCACCAGCACGCGCCGTCCCGCGCTCCGCGGCCGGCGCTCGGCGAACGACTGGATCTTTTCGCCCCGCGCTTCGTCGGGCTTCGCGACCGCGGTCAGGCACGGCAGGAACATCCTGAACACAGAGCCGCGCCCGGGACCGGCGCTGTCGGCCTCGACGCGGCCCTGATGCAGCTCCACCAGCCGCTTCACCAGCGTGAGGCCGACGCCCAGGCCGCCCTGGCTGCGGTCGAGGGAACGCTGGCCCTGCACGAACAGCTCGAACACGCGCGGCAGCAGCTGCGCGTCGATGCCCTCGCCGTCGTCTTTCACTTCGACCAGCGCCTCGCCCTCGCGTGCGCTGGCGGCGATCTCGATGCGGCCGCCTTCCGGGGTGTACTTGGCCGAGTTGTTGAGCAGGTTGGCGAGTACCTGCGACAGGCGCACGGCATCGCCGAACACCCACACCGGTGAGCGCGGCACCCTGACCGAGAGCTGCTGGCCGCGCGACTCGATCAGCGGCCGCACCGTCTCGACGCTGTGCGCGACCACCTTGCCGAGCTCGATCTGCTCCTTCTTCAGCGTGATGCGGCCCTCGCTGATGCGCGAGACATCGAGCAGCTCCTCGACCAGCCGTACGAGGTGCCCGACCTGCCGGTCCACGGCTTCCCGCGCCAGGGTAAGCGTCGGTTCGGGCGGCGCCACGCGCCGGATCACCTCCATCGCGGTGCGGATCGGCGCCAGCGGGTTGCGCAGCTCGTGCGACAGCATGGCGAGGAACTCGTCCTTGCGCCTGGCCGCCTCCTGCAGGCTTTCCTCCGCCGCGCGCGAGCGCGCGATCTCGCGCTGCAGGCTGCCGTAGAGGCGCGCGTTGTCGAACGCCATGGCGGCCCGGGTGGTCAGCTCGTCCAGGGTCGCCAGGTCGGCCTCGCGCGCCTCGATCAGCAGCGCGCCCAGGCGCCGCTCGCCGATGCGCAGCGGCGCGCCGCTGCTCAACGCCCGGCCCTCGCTCAGCACAGTCTGCAGCGACGCGGCGAGATTGCGCGGCAGCTCCTCGTACGGAAAATTCCTCAGACCCCCGGCCGATGCAAGGCACAGCCATTGCCCCTGGCTCTCGTCGTCGACCAGCAGGGTCGCGGCGGGGGCGAAATGCGGCACCGCCAGCTCGAGCAGGCGGCGCATGCCCTCCTCCAGGTCGAGCGAGGCGCCCAGCTCGCGGCTGGCGAGCGCCATGAAGTCGGCGCGCAGCGTGTTCTCCTCGGCGGCATGGCGCGCCGCCTCGGCCTGGGCGCGCGCCACGCGCTCCTCGGCCATCAGGCGGATGCGCTGCTGCGCCTGGTAGAGCTCGACGAACACCTTGACCTTGCTGCGCAGCACGTCGGGCATCACCGGCGAGAGGATGTAGTCGACCGCGCCGAGGGAGTAGCCCTGCGCGGTCTGCATCTCGTCGGCGTAGGCGGTGATGAAGATGATCGGCGTGTGCGCCGACTTCCTGTGGCCGCGGATCAGCGACGCCGTCTCGATGCCGTCGATGTCGGGCATGTTGACGTCGAGCAGGATCACCGCGAACTCGCGCTCGAGCACCTCGCGCAACGCCTCGGAGCCCGAGCGCACCATGATCAGGTTCTGCCCGAGGTCCTCCAGGATCGTCTTGAAGACGAGCAGCTTTTCCGGGAGGTCGTCGACGATAAGGATGTTGGCCTTATCGCTCATTGTCTTTTCCTTAGCGATACAGCCAACCTCTCAGAACCGCCAGCAGATGCACACGATCGACCGGCTTGGACAGGTAGTCCCACGCGCCGGCCTCGATGCACTTCGCGCGGTCGCCCTTCATCGCCTTCGCCGTCACCGCGATGATCGGCAGGTCGCGCCCGCGCGGCAGCTTGCGGATCTCCTTGATGGTGGTGATGCCGTCCATCTCCGGCATCATGATATCCATCAGCGCGATGTCGATGCTCGGGTCGGACTCGACCAGGCGGATCGCGTCGCGGCCGTTGTTCGCCGAGACGATCTCCATGCCCTGCTCGTCGAGCACGGTGGCGAGGGCGAAGATGTTGCGCATGTCGTCGTCGACGATCAGCGCCTTCTTGCGCTCCAGGATCCGGTTCGAGGTGTGCAGGTCCTCCAGCGCCTGGCGCTCGTCGGGCGACATGGTGGCGGCGTTGCGGTGCAGGAAGAAATACACATGGTCGAGCAGGCGGTCGACCGACTGCGCGGTGCGCAGCGCGAAGGCGCCGTCGCCGCGCTTCCAGCGCTCGGTTGCCTTCTCGTCCTTGCCTTCGGCCTTCTCGCCGTAGATCACGACCGGCAGCGTCTGCGCCACGGCCTTGCCCTCGAGCGCCTCGAGCACGTCTGCGGCGCTCAGCTCCGCGCCCTCGTGCAGCACGAGGCAGTCGACCTGCCCGGCGCCGAGCAGGCGCACGGCGTCCGCGGCGCTCTCCGCCAGCAGCACGCCGGCTTCCGCGGCCGTCAGGCGGGCGCGGACTTCGTCGCGCGCCGGCGTCGCCGGCATCAGCATCAGCACCTGGCCGCGGCCGCGCGCCAGGTACTTGCGCAGCTGCTCGATCGCCTTGTCGACCATGTCCTTGGAGGTGAGCGGCTTGGCGAGGAAGCCGATTGCGCCCGAGGTGAGCGCGCGCTCGCGCGCATCGTCGGTCGACACCACGCACACCGGGATGTGGCGCGTCGACAGGTCCTCCTTCATGCGGTCGAGCACGCGCCAGCCCTGCATGTCGGGCAGGAAGATGTCGAGCGTCATCACCGACGGCGGATGCTCGCGCGCGATCGCCAGCGCCGCGGCGCCGGTGCCGGCGACGATCGCCTTGAAGCCCTGCTGGCGGGCCGCCTCGAGCAGCACCTTGGCGAAGCCCAGATCGTTCTCGACGATCAGCAGCAGTTCGTCGCCCGGCTTCACCTCGTCGCGGTCGTCGCCCGTTTCGTTGACGAAGGGGAAGCTCGGCTCGGCCTCCACCGACAGCGCCTCGACCTGCTGCAGCTTGGGCGCAGTCGTCACGCTCTGCGGCGCCGTGCGCGGCGCCGCCTTGCGCGCCGCAACGTACGACTGCGGCAGGTAGAGCGTGAACACGCTGCCCGTGCCGGGCGCGCTGGTCAGGCGGATCTCGCCGCCGAGCAGCTTCGAGAGCTCGCGCGAGATGGCCAGGCCAAGGCCCGTGCCGCCGTACTTGCGCGAGGTGGAACCGTCGGCCTGCTGGAACGCCTCGAAGATGATCTGCTGCTTGTCGGCGGCGATGCCGATGCCGGTGTCGCTCACGGTATAGGCGACCACCCGCTCGGCCTGGTTGAGCTCCTCGCACTCGAGCGACCAGCCGGCGCTCGCCTGCGTGATCGACAGCGAGACGCCGCCGGTATGCGTGAACTTGAACGCGTTCGACAGCAGGTTCTTGATGATCTGCTGCAGGCGCTTGATGTCGGTCTGCACCGTGTTCGGCAGCGCCGGGTCGAGGCTGACCTCGAAGTCGACGCTCTTCGAGTCGGCGATGTGCCGGAAGGTGCGCTCGACGTAGCGCTGCAGGTCGGTCATGCGCAGCTCGCTCACGTCGACCGCCACCGTGCCCGACTCGATCTTCGACAGGTCCAGGATGTCGGCGATCAGCGAGAGCAGGTCGTTGCCCGAGGCGTGGATGGTCTTGGCGAACTCGACCTGCTTCGGCGACAAATTCCGATCCGGGTTGCGCGACAGCTGGTCCGACAGGATCAGCAGGTTGTTGAGCGGGGTCCTCAGCTCGTGCGACATGTTGGCCAGGAACTCCGACTTGTACTTGGAGGTCAGGGCCAGCTGGGAAGCTTTTTCCTCCAGGGCCTGACGGGCCTGCTCCACCTCGGAGTTCTTGCGCTCGACCTCCTGGTTCTGGTGGGCCAGCAGCTTCGCCTTGTCCTCCAGCTCCTGGTTGGTCTGCTGCAGCTCCTCGGCGAGGGACTGCGACTGCTTGAGCAAGTTCTCCGTGCGAGTGTTGGCCTCGATGGTGTTGATCACGATGCCGATCGACTCGGTCAGCAGGTCGAGGAACGCCTGGTGCGAAGGGTTGAAGGTGTCGAGCGAAGCGAGCTCGATCACGCCGCGCACCGCGCCCTCGAACACCACCGGCAGCACCAGCACGTCGAGCGCCGAGGTCTCCGACAGGCCGCTGGCGATGCGGAACGAGTGCGACGGCACGTTGGTGAGCAGGATCTTGCGCTTCTCGATCGCGCACTGCCCGACCAGGCCTTCACCCAGGTCGATCTCCTTGCCGTGCGCGCGCTGGCCGCGCGAGGCGAAGCTCGCCGCCAGGCGCAGGTTGGTCTTGCCCTCCTCGTTCTTCACCACGTAGAACTCGGCCTGGTGCGCGCCTACCACCGGCGCCAGCTCGGACAGGATCAGCTGGCCGACCGTCACGAGGTCGCGCTGGCCCTGCAGCATGCGCGAGAACTTCGCCAGGTTGGTCTTCAGCCAGTCCTGTTCGGTGTTCTTCTGCGTCGTGTCCTTGAGGTTGCGGATCATCTCGTTGATGGTGTCCTTCAACGCCGCCACCTCGCCCTGCGTCTCCACCGTGATCGAGCGCGTCAGGTCGCCCTGCGTCACCGCCGTCGCCACTTCCGCGATCGCGCGCACCTGAGTCGTCAGGTTCGCCGCCAGCTCGTTCACGTTCTCGGTCAGGCCCTTCCACGTGCCCGCCGCGCCCGGCACCTTGGCCTGGCCGCCGAGCTTGCCCTCGACGCCGACCTCGCGCGCCACCGTCGTCACCTGCTCGGCGAAGATGGCGAGCGTGTCCGTCATGTTGTTGATGGTCTCGGCCAGGGCCGCGATCTCGCCCTTCGCCTCCACCGTCAGCTTCTGCTTCAGGTCGCCGTTGGCCACGGCTGTCACCACCTTCGCGATCCCTCGCACCTGGGACGTAAGGTTGCCGGCCATGAAGTTCACGTTGTCGGTGAGGTCCTTCCACACGCCCGACACACCTCGGACTTCCGACTGGCCGCCGAGGCGGCCTTCGGTTCCGACCTCGCGCGCAACGCGCGTCACCTCCGAGGCGAACGAGGAGAGCTGGTCCACCATCGTGTTGATGGTGTTCTTCAGCTCGAGAATCTCGCCCTTCACGTCCACCGTGATCTTGCGCGAGAGGTCGCCCGCCTGCACCGCCTTGGTCACGTCGGCGATGTTCCGCACCTGGGACGTCAGGTTGCCGGCCATGAAGTTCACCGACTCGGTCAGATCCTTCCAGGTGCCGGCCACGCCCTGCACGTCCGCCTGGCCGCCCAGTTTTCCTTCGGTGCCGACCTCGCGCGCAACGCGCGTCACTTCCGCAGCGAACGATCGCAGCTGGTCCACCATCGTGTTGACGGTGTTCTTCAGCTCGAGGATCTCGCCTTTCACGTCCACCGTGATCTTGCGGGAAAGGTCGCCGGCGGCCACCGCTTTCGTCACGTCGGCGATGTTCCGTACCTGAGAGGTCAGGTTGCCGGCCATCGAGTTCACCGAATCGGTCAGATCCTTCCACGTGCCCGAGACGCCTTCCACCTGCGCCTGGCCGCCAAGGCTGCCGTCGGTTCCGACCTCGCGCGCGACGCGCGTCACTTCCGCGGCGAACGATCGGAGCTGGTCCACCATCGTGTTGATCGTGTTCTTGAGCTCGAGAATCTCGCCCTTCACGTCCACCGTGATCTTCTTGGAAAGGTCGCCCGCCGCCACGGCCGTCGTCACCTCGGCAATGTTCCGCACCTGCGACGTAAGGTTGCCGGCCATGAAGTTCACCGACTCGGTCAGGTCCTTCCACGTGCCGGCCACGCCGCGCACCTCGGCCTGGCCGCCGAGCTTTCCTTCGGTGCCGACCTCGCGCGCCACCCGCGTCACTTCCGCGGCGAACGACGAGAGCTGGTCCACCATCGTGTTGATGGTGGCCTTCAGCTCGAGAATTTCACCCTTTACGTCAACCGTAATCTTTCTGGAAAGGTCGCCCGCGGCAACGGCCTTCGTCACGTCCGCGATGTTCCGCACCTGAGAGGTGAGGTTGCCGGCCATGAAGTTCACCGACTCGGTCAGATCCTTCCACGTACCGGAAACGCCCTGCACGTCCGCCTGGCCGCCGAGCTTGCCTTCGGTGCCGACCTCGCGCGCGACGCGCGTCACTTCCGCAGCGAACGATCGCAGCTGGTCCACCATCGTGTTGACGGTGTTCTTCAGCTCGAGAATCTCGCCCTTCACGTCCACCGTGATTTTTCTGGAAAGGTCGCCGGCCGCCACTGCGGTCGTCACCTCGGCGATGTTGCGCACCTGCGAGGTAAGGTTGCCGGCCATCGAGTTCACGGAGTCGGTCAAGTCCTTCCACGTACCAGAGACACCCTCGACTCGGGCCTGGCCACCGAGAATCCCTTCGGTGCCGACCTCGCGCGCGACGCGCGTCACTTCCGCAGCGAACGATCGCAGCTGGTCCACCATCGTGTTGATGGTGCTCTTCAGGGCGGCGAACTCGCCCTTCACGTCCACCTCGATTTTCTTGGAGAGGTCGCCCTTGGCAACCGCGGTCGTCACGTCGGCGATGTTTCTCACCTGCGAGGTGAGGTTGCCGGCCATGAAGTTCACTGACTCCGTCAGGTCCTTCCAGGTGCCGGCGAGGCCCTTCACCTTCGCCTGCCCGCCGAGCTTGCCCTCGGTGCCGACCTCGCGCGCGACGCGCGTCACTTCGGCGGAGAAGCTGCCCAGCTGCTCCACCATCTTGTTGATGGTCTTCGCCGTGCGCAGGAATTCACCCTCGAGCGGCCTGCCGTCGACGTCGAGCGCCATGCTCTTGGAAAGGTCGCCCTGCGCCACCGCGCCGATCACGCGGCCGACCTCGCTCACCGGATGGACCAGGTCGTCGATCAGCGCGTTGACGCTGTCGACCGACTGCGCCCAGAAGCCGCGCGCGTCGGACAGCGAAGCGCGCTTGCGCAGCTTGCCTTCCTTGCCGACGGTGCGCGAGAGCCGTAATAGTTCTTCCGACATGGAGGCGTTCTGGTCGACCAGGTCGTTGAACACCTCGGCGACTTTGCCGAATGCGGCCGTTCCAGACATCGGCAGCCTGGCCGACGCGTCGCCGCGCTTGAGCGCGGTGAGCGCCGCATAAATCATGGTCAGTTCATCGGTGCGCGCTACGGCACGCGACTCGGCCTGCTTCATCGGCTGGTTCACGCAAACTCCCGGGGCGAAAAAAGTTTCTCGGCGGATTGTCGCGGGAGAAACGTGCTGCGGATAGTCAGCGCGCCGCGACGGGGGGTCGCGGTTTCAACTACAGCGGCTTAGTGAGGCAGAACCTTGACCAGCTGGTCGAACAAAAGCGGCTTGGTGAGGTGGTGGTTGAAGCCGGCGAGGCGCGCCGCGGCGCGGTCCGATTCGCGGCCCCACACCGTGATGGCGATGATCTGCAGCGGGTGATCGGCAAGCTGGGCCCGCATGCGGCGCGCGGTCTCGTAGCCGCTCATTTCGGGCATCTCGATATCGAGCAGCACCACGTCGGGCCGGATCTGGGTCGCCATTTCGACTGCCTCGCGCCCGCCGTAGGCGGCGAACACGGTATAGCCCTCGTTTCGCAGCACCGAGGCCAGGCTGTCGACCCAGGCGCGATTGTCGTCGGCGATCAGGATCCTGCGGCCCTTGTCCGCCGTCTGCTCGGCGTCGGGCTGCTGCCCGCCGCCGGTCAGGCGCTGGCTGAGCCGCTCCAGCTCGGCGAGCTGCTGCTGGATCACGCTGCGTGCGTACTCCACGGTGCGCGCGTCGACTCCCTGGTGCTCCATGAGCCTGAGCGCATTGCGGATCGGTGCCAGGCAGTTGCCCAGCTCGTGCCCCAGCTCGCTCAGGAATTCTTCCGACTTGGCTCGGTTTTCGGTCATATGCGCCGGACAAAATACCCGTTTTCCTGTCGATCTTCCACCACTTGGGCAAATTAATTGCGGGAACGCTTCGTGCGTAGTAGCCCCCTCAACCACAAGGAAATCAGTTGAGCCGCGTCCTCGCCGCCGACATCGGCGGCACCAATGCCAGGTTCGCGCTGGTCGAAGGCGCGCCACAGGCGGCGCCGCGCTTCGCTTTCAAGCGCGTGTACGCGACGGCGGACTTCCCGGGCTTCGAGCCGGCGCTGCGCGCGTTCCTCGCCGAGGCGCGTAGCGCCGGGGCGCCGGCGGTGCGGCATGGTGTCATCGCCTTCGCCGGGCCGATCGACGAGGAGGCCGGCAGGCTGGTCAACCGATCGAGCTGGACCGTCGACCGCGCAATGCTGCGCTCTGCGGGCATCGAGGCCCGGCTGGTCAACGATTTCCAGGCGCTCGCCGAAGGCGTGATGCATGCAGCAGCAGAGGACTATCTGGTCCTCCAGGAAGGCAATCACGTGGCGGGCGGCACGGTTGCGCTGGTCGGCGCAGGCACCGGCCTCGGCGTCGCATTCGTGGTGTGGGACGGACAGCGCTACCGGGCCTTTCCCTCCGAGGCCGGTCACATGAGCTTCGCCCCGCACGGCGACGCCGAACTCGAGCTGCTCGCCTACCTGACCGCGCGGCACGGCCGCGTCAGCGCCGAGCGGGTAGTGAGCGGTGGCGGGCTGGTCGCGATCGACGAGTTCCTGCGCGGTTCCCCGCCGGAGGACCCGGCGACGATCTCGGAGCGCGCGCTGAAAGACCCCACGTCACCCGAAGGCCAGGCGCTCGCCCTTTTTATCCACTGCTACGGCGGCTTCGCCGGCGATATCGCCCTCACCTTCCTCGCGCGCGGCGGCCTGTACATCTGCGGCGGCATCGCCGCCAAGCTCGCCTCTCGCTTCCGCGAGGGCGACTTCATGGCCGCCTTCCTCGACAAGGGCCGCCACCGCGCGCTGGTTGGCGCGATGCCCGTGCACCTTGTCGTCAACGAGGAGCTCGGCCTGCTGGGGGCGGCGCGCCTCGCGATGGCGGCGCGGGAATAGTGACGCCGGCTGCGAACGTCCCATACACGGCCATCGCTAGTCGGGACTGACTCCAGAATTCGTTGATTGTGCTCATTGCTGCCTCATAAAGATCTGCCGGAGCAGGATGGGTTCACTTGCTTCTCTGGCATCAGGACAGTGGTAGGACGTAGGCATCCAGGGTCCCGGGAAATCCCCCCCTGCTCTGGTATATCGCACGACCTCTCCGAGCAGCTTCCCGTCAGCCTTTCGCGAAATCTGGAGGTGTCCTCGCGTCATGGCGAGCTCGCTGGGATCTCGCGTCGGGACGCCACGGATGAGATCGCGCTGATCCCATTTGTAGATATAGTCCGGCCCCAATTCGTTGCCTTTCTGGGTTTGGCGAAGGAAGTTAATATCGCCCCGCTCATCGAACTTATCTGCCGGAAGCTTAACTACCTCGTAGACCCTGATACCGCCGTCAATCGCACACAATCGCTTAACCTCAGCGTCTACTTCGGCCTTACTCGGTGTACTGCAGCCAGTGGCAAACGCGAGCAGCACGAGCGCCAGTGCTTGGATTGGAAATTTCATCATCACTCCTGGGCGCGGCGCGCCTCGCGAGGCTCAAGGAATTCGCATAGTTTTGCGGCAATGTCGTTTGTCCCACGCGCAGCCATATAGTTCGGCGTTTTCGTAGCAGTTCGGCTGCACTGTTAGTCTCCCTTGACCTCGAAGGTTTGACGCTCGACATCCAAACGTACGCCCGCATCCTGACAGCTGTGGGGTTCACCAAACTCCAGGCGTACACGGGAGTAGTTAATCTGACGCGACAGCACCTTCTTATCGCTCGTACGCACGATCAAACTTTCGCTACGGAAGACGTCCGGATTACGACTTAGCCAAGTCGTTGTCTCTTCAGCGATGTAGGGCGCATTCGGAGGAGCAACCTGTCGTGTAGGGAGGGGTATGGATCGGCCAACGCCGCCCAGGCGCTTCTGCTCTTCAGCGGTCATTGTTACGCGTTCGTAGACGGTCACACCCCCGTCTTTCCGACACAACTCATCGATCCTCGCATCCCAATATGTCGCTTGGATTGAGCCGCAGCCAGCCAGGAAAAGCGCAACCACCATAGCAATGACAGCTCTTGCCGCATAAAAGCCCTCCGCTCCCGCAATTATGGAAAAGATGTCCGCGTGGAAATTGAAGTTCGCTCGGTAGTTGATCATCTGTGTTCTGCCCTCGGAAAAACTATTTAGCCGTCCAAATGCACAAACTCTGGCTGTCAAACTCCGCTTTCTTGCTGTTGTATTGCCACACCTGTAGGTGCCCGAAATCGGAATGCGAGTAGATCAAAAAGCGGCGATTGAACCGCACCACACCATTGAGCCCACGCTCGTTGAGTTGCGCCCTTGTCGAGTTTTGAGGTGTGACACTCACGACGTCGCGAAATGTGCAATTGGAAGCGTCTACGTGCGCGTATTGCGCGAGAGGTTTACGAGAATTGTTCGGGTCCTCCCCATAAACATACTCGCGGTATCCATTTGAAGGATCGCCCTGGGAAGGCAATCTGTAGATGCGAATATCGTGCGTGCCGATCGACGTTACATGATCGAAGGTACTTAACCCGATTTCCCCACCGTATGTTCGGCAGGCCGCGTATCGGGACAACGATGAATCGTTGGGGTCGTTGGTGGTATGCACGGGATCAACGTGCGTTACCTTTCCATTTGCCATCGCGGAATACAGCGCGGAGCAAAAACCACGCGCTTTCGGACTGGTCCGCTCGTCGAGACGCAGCGGCCGCTGCGAGAGCGCCTCTTTCAACGCAGCGGACTTAGCTTCCGCGCTTCGCGACTTCCCTGTATCCGCGTGTCCATCGGCACTCGGGCATACAAAGCATGCGGCTCCCGTCATCACCATTGCAGGATTCCACGCACGAAGCATCTTTGCCGCCGCAGCTAGCATGACGGCTAAATGCCTTGCGATAGCTCTTGCCGTGTGAAGGTGGATTGGAAATTTCATCATCACTCCCATCTCGCCGTCCGTCCGGAACCTACTGCTGGAAAGAGTTCACCAACTTCCGAACTGCAGCGTCCACTTCTCGCCACGAAGCCAGATGTGACGCCTTGTATGAGTACTGAACATAAATACCGTCTCTCAGATGAAACTCTGCCGCGCATTGGGGGGCAGGGACTGTCCTTGGCTCTAGGCAACGCAAGAAAGCAGCCCTGTTTGATCCGTACTCTCCAAAGAGATAGACCTGGCCTTGATGGTCACTGCTCTTCGCGAGGACGGGATATCTGCTCAACCCAAATTGATCGGCAGTAGGGACCGAACCAAGGAATCCTCGCGCGATGAAGTCGTCCCGTTGATGCTCTACTGTTCTATGGCGATACTTCCTAACATGACGTACCGAGACGAAAACTATTTTGCTCTTCTCTGAATAGTCATTGAAAGCTCTAGCATTGCCCTCCGACCGCGGCTCCATGTTCGGCAGCAGCGCCCAGATTCCGATACTCGTCACTTTCCCATCCTTCGGCGAATGCCTTAGGTATCCCGATGGGATCTCGAACAAGCCGCTACCCAGGGCAAGGGTTCTGCGACTTTCGCCCTCTGATTGATGTCCCTCTGGAGTGGCAGCCCTGGCAATCGGACACGCGACAAGTACTAAGAACAAGGCAGCTATGTAGCGAATAGACATACCGTTCAAATCGTATACCTCATTACGCTCTCCTAAGTTCGCACACGGCCAGGCATACTCCAACAGATAGTTTCCACTTGAGTGACTTCTCACACACGCGTTCGACGTGACAACGAATGTGGCAGTGCGTTCGCGCACAACCCAAATTAAGTCCAACCTTCACTTGGAGATGTCCTGGCCGCCTTTCTCAACAAAGGCCACCATCGCCTGCTGTGGGCGCGATGCCGGCGCGCCTGGCGCTCGGCTAGCCGTCAGCAGGCGGCGGTGCGTCGGGCGATTTCGGCGGCCACAGGGCGATGTGCGGAATCCAGCTCGCGACGAAGGCGGCGAGCGCGGCGATGCAGCCGGTCATGAGAGAAGCGTGGTGGAAGGCGCGCGCCAGGGTGGCGGGGTCGTGGTCGGCCTGCGAGGCATGCGAAGCGAACTCCGGCGACGCCGCGAACACGACTGCGCCGAAAAGCGCGGCGCCGGTGGAGCGAGCGAGGGCGACGATGGCGGTGGCGGCGCCGAGCCTTTCGCGGCCGGCGACGGTCTGCACGGTGACCTGTGTCGTCGGCATGACCGAGCCGAAGCCCAGGCCGGCGAAAAAGCCCAGCACCGCGATGAGCGTGAAGCTCGGCGGTACCAGCCCGAGCAGCAGCAGCGCGACGGCCGAGAGGGACATGCCGCTCACCGGGATCCAGTGCGGCCAGCAGGGTCTAGTCGACCGCCGCCATGAACATCGGCAGGAACACCGCCCCGAACAGGGGCAGGAACTGCGCACGGGTGACAGGGGCGCTCATCCAGCGAGCTCGGTGAAAATTACCCTACGCGTCGAGCGCTCGCACTAGCTGTTCGTAGGAGACGGGTTTCGTAAGGTGCATATCGAAGCCGGACTTTTCGGCACGCTCTCGGTCTTCCAGGCCGCCGTAACCGGTAAGTGCGATCAGCTTGATCCGCTTGCCCGCTGGCAACTCCCTGACCCGGCGCGCAATCTCATAGCCATCGAGTCCCGGCAAACCGATATCGACTAGCGCGACGTCTGGATGGAAATCCGCGAGCATTGCCATGCCTTCCCTCCCGTCGCTGGCGGTTGAGACTTCATGTCCGTCCGTCTCCAGCAGAACGCGAAGGGTCATGCGCGCATCTTCCTGATCCTCGATTATGAGTATCCGTTGTTTGCTCTGCACCACGATCGGACGTTCGTTGACCTGGCGCGCCGGCTTCGAGGCGAGCGGCAGAAACATCGTGAAGGTGCTCCCCCTCCCGGGACCGTCGCTATGCGCTTCTATTCCTCCTCCGTGCAGAGAGCTGAGCCGGTGCGCAAGCGCAAGCCCCAAGCCCAGTCCTCCTTGTTCGCGTTCGAGGGATTGCTGCCCCTGCACGAACGGCTCGAAAAGATTGGGCAGCAGATCGGGCGCAATGCCCTGTCCGTCGTCCTGAACGACTAGCCGCCCGAATTTGTCGTCGCGGCTGACTCGGATCGAGATGTTCTTACCGCCGTATTTGAAGGCATTCTCGGCAAGATTCCCGATCATCTGCTGCACCCTCGCCGGGTCGGCGTCTATCCAGACTTCGTCCCCGGCAACTTCAATTCGCACCGCCATCTGCTGCGACCGATTCAGGTAGTCGGCGGCCACCGTCTTCGCCAAGTCGAGCAAGTCTACGGGCTCTCGCCGCAGCTTCAGCTTGCCGTGGAGCGCGCGGGCCGTGTCGAGCAGGTCGTCGGCCAGCCGCCGCAACTGCCTGGTTTGGCGCGCTATCGCTGGCACGGCAATGCGGGCATTCTTATCGTCTATCTGCGCCCGCCTCAGCAGCTCGGCGCTCATCCCGATGGCAGCGAGCGGATTACGCAGCTCGTGGGCAAGCATCGCGATAAATTCATCCTTGCGCCGATCCACTTCCTCGACCCGTCGCACGATCTCCGCGAGCGCCTCCTTGGCCAACACATGCCGCGAGATGTCGCGGCAGTAGCAGACGACGCCGCGGCTGCCGTCCGGAAGCGGGATGCGATGGATCTGCCACTCGTAGTATTCGGTTGCTCCGGTATCGAGCCTTTCCTCGATCCTCTCGGGCGTCGCGTAAGGCTTCCCGGTTTCCAACGTGCGGCGAAAGCGCTGCACGAGCTCATCGGCGTAGGGCTTCGGCCAAAGAACACGCATCACCGCGTCGAAGTCCCGGCCAACCACATCCCCGATGCTGCCGAAGAATGGAAGCGCCGTCGGATTGACCTGGCGGATACGGAAATTCGCGTCCACGAGATAGACACCGAGAGGCGCTTCGTTCAGGAGGGTCTCAAACTGCGCAGTGCGCTGCCGGAGAGCTTCTTCTGCGCGCTCGCGTTGGGTGACATCCCGGGTGAAACAGCGCGTGTGGACGAATTCGCCGTTCTTGCCCCATAGCACGTTCGAGTCGATCAGGACATGCTTGATCGAGCCGTCCTTGCACCGCATCCGGGCCGGATGGCCGGACAGCGTCTCGCCAAGCGTCAAGCGGCGCAGGATGTCCTCGACGACCGGCCGATCCGCGTGGAACTCGGCGATCTTCCTACCCACGTATTCGCCGCGGGTGTAGCCGAGAAGATCGAGCTCCGCTTGATTCGCCCGCAAAATCGTGCCGTCCGGTCCGACCCAGTGCAGGCCGACGGCGCCGTTCTCGAAGAAATCGCTTAGCTGTTGCTCGCTCTCCTTGAGCGCCGCTTCCGCTCGCTTGCGCGCGGTAACGTCCTCGATCGCGAGCAGCAGCGAGGGCTCGCCCTTCGGTTCTCTCGGGAGCGGGCGAGCGGTTAACAGCACGGTTTTGCGCCCTACGGACGGAAACTCCCGTTCCACTTCGAACGCTTCGACTTCCTTGCCTTCATGCAGGCACTCCTCCAGCAACCTTGTAAGCTCTGGAATGTCCCACTGCCCCTCTCCAAGCTTGGAGAGCTGAACCCCGACGGTCTCGTCGCGCGACACGTCGAATAACACGAAGAAAGCGCGATTGGCCGTGCGTACGGCAAGGTCCGCACCCAGCACGAGCAAGGGCGCGCCGACGGTGTTGAGAATCATCTTCGCGTGCTGCCGCTCGATGATCGCCTGCTCCATGCCGGCCAGCACGCCGGTCACGTTCGTGACGGTGATCACCGCACCGCCCGTATTGTCGCCGTCCTTGAGATAGGGAACGATCCGGAGCAGGAACCAGGATCCGTCCGCGCCACGCACCCGGCGCTGAAGCGTTGGCACCCCGCCGACGACGCGCTCGCACAGGTCGTGAAGCTCTTCGGTCAGCTGGGCCAGCATCGGAACCCCGCGAAGCGGCCGGCCGGCATCCGACGGGGCAAGCGACAACGCGGCCGCCGCTGCTGCATTGAAACGGACGACCGTGACATCGCAGTCGACGACGATGATCGGCAGGTCGACGCTATCGAGGACCAGGCCTAAATTCAACGGATCCGCAGCGGGCCGGTTCGCGGCCTCTGGGACAACCGCGCTCATCAGTCTGGTCTTAGCGATCCGGCGTACATCTTTCCGGCCTTGGCCAGCACGGTATCTGCGATTTGCGGCAGGTTATCGCGCAGCGCCAGCAACAGCGCCTGCGATCGCGGCATGTCGAGCGGCGCCTTGTAGCTCTGAAGGAGCTGGCCTGCAAGCACCTCCGCATCGGCGGCTCCCAGTGTCTCGCTCAGCGCGGCGGCCACGGCCTTCTCCAGCCGTGAGTAGTCCTCCACCGGAATCAGGTGGGAATGGTTCTGGCCCAGCCTGGGGAGCATGTGGGTGTGCACCTCGCCCTTGAAGTTGTCCATCAGGAACGAGCAGAAAATCGAGATGTGGTTCACTTGCGCGACTTCGTGGAACAGGTCCTCGAGCCGCATGCTCGCGGCGACGTCGCCTTTTTCCCACAGGACGTTGACCATCTCGCCCCACCAGCGCACCTTCGGATATTTTCCTGCCTGGCGCGCCTCGCCGATCACGTTCTTGGCGATACCGAGGAACAGCGGCGCGTCGGGCATCGACTTGCGCATGAAGCGCGGCAGACATTCATCGGCATCCACGACGGTCAATTGCCCGCGGGACTGCGCGGCCTTCACATCCACGCCCTCCGCCTCCAAACGGGGGCGGAAAGCCTCCCAATGGGCCTGGGTCGGTACGAGAATCAGTCCTTCGCCGTTGGCGATCGTGCCCGCCGCGAAGCGGCAGACCGCACGCCCGAGGAATTCCTCGTCCTGATAGAGCTGGACGATGTGATCCGGCGCGGCGGATTTTTCCAGAAGCTGGCCCCACGGCTGACTGTCCCGTTTCATCGTTCTTCCTCCGCGTTGATAGTCACTGGAGTTTACAACGCGCTTGCAGGGATCCCCGCGGCCTTACTATGAGCGCGGCTTGTAGCGGCTTCAACTACAAGCCTTGCACGCTGCGGCGGACGCGACATTGAATGCGCCGTCTCTAGGCTCGTGCTCGAAGCGCATTCTCGTGGTGAACGGACAATCGCGATTGGAGACCCGGCCTATGCTTATCGCGATCACGGCCTAGCCTGGAGATAACTGGCGGTGGGTGGAGTCCAGTGCGAACCTCTCTCCAGCACGAAAACAGGGACTATTACAGGCATTTTGGCCCCTCTCCCTAGGCCGCTCGTGGGGCCAGCGCCAGTTTGGCCTACTTGTTCTATATCGGGAAACAGGGATCCGTATCGCTTGAATCAGGGAAAAGGTTAGCGCTTCGCCGTCATAGAGCCGCCCTCCCAAGCGCTAATAGAACGCAAATTCAAGCCAAAGCTGACGCCAATGACACAGGCTTGGACGCCTGTCCGGACCTTCAGTGCCGGACAGGCTGTCCTAGAATCGCGCGATCGGCCGCGCGACCTAGCCCTACTGCCAGTTTGCCGCGATGACGGGATTCAGCGAGTCTGCGTAGTTTTGCGGCAACGTTGTCTGGCCTTGGCTCGGCGGTGAGAAAGCCGCCATCGCGTTGACCAGGTTCTGTACGTTGCTGTCGATTAGCAAGTCTCCGCCCGCTGTCCTGAACTCCTCCACTTGATACTGGTCCCCGAGGTACCAGTTCTGGATCGTGAATTGGTCCGCGGTGCCGATGACGCTGACCACGAGGTGGTTGCCGGACTGGCGGAACCAGATCTGATCCCGGGCGATGTCGCTCAGGAACTGGGCGACATCCGTATTGCCACTCGTGCTGTCGTTCTCCTGGACGGTGTCTCCACCGTACCCGCGTCCGAGTTCGTAGGTGTCGTTACCGGCGCCACCTATTAACGTGTCCGAGCCAGCCCCACCGTCGAGTACGTTTCCAGCGCTGTTGCCGGTGAGGGTGTTGTCGCTGGAGTTCCCCGTGCCGTCGACCTGAGACGCACCGGTCAGCGTTAAGTTCTCGATGTTTGCACCGAGCGTAAAGCTGACAGAGCTCTGCACAAGGTCGGTACCCGATGCCGCGTTCTCGGTCACCGAATCGCCTGTATTGTCGACGATGTAGGTGTCGTTGCCCGCCGCACCCGCCATCGCATCAGCGCCCGCCCCGCCATCCAGGACGTTGTTTCCAGAGTTCCCGGTGATAGCGTTATCGGCGGTGTTACCCGTGCCGTTGATGTTCACCACGCCGAGCAGCGTGAGGTTCTCGAGATTGGCACCTAGGGTGTGTGAGCCGGTGCTGCGCACTAGGTCGGTCCCCTCGCTTGCGTTTTCGACGATCGTGTGCAGCACTCCTTCGATCAAGTACGTGT
>Ga0193752_1000915_pt1 | contig 26295 bp, 15 predicted proteins | sample H1c1metaG_FD_144924 | JGI IMG/M metagenome (GOLD analysis project Ga0193752, IMG submission 144924) | Soil microbial communities from a riparian zone of the East river system, Colorado, United States - H1c1 | ecosystem: Environmental > Terrestrial > Soil > Riparian zone | place: USA: East River...
GTCAGCGACTCGGTGCGCAAGTTGAGCCGGGGTGAGGTTTCGGTCTCGACTCAAAGCATGCTGGACATCAAGCCGATGAAGTCCGAGAGCGCCGTGTGGGCAAGTTACAACCTCGGCGAGGTCATGGGTTTGCGCGGCCTCGCGAGCGTGGTGCCTGCGGCAGTCTTACTTTTCGCCCTTGCACTCACTAGTATGGCTTTCTACCGGCAGCAGGACTGAGTGCGCTTGCGCTTGGCGCAGAACGTGCAAAGCTCGCGGCCACTCATGGATTTTTCAGGTCTCGGGCTCAGTCAGCCCGTCCTGCGCGCGCTCGACGCCGCAGGTTATCAGTCGCCCACGCCGATTCAGGCGATGGCGATTCCCCACGTGATCTCCGGTCGTGACCTATTTGGTTGCGCGCAGACCGGCACCGGCAAAACAGCGGCTTTCGCGTTGCCGATTCTACACCGTCTCGACGCACTGCCGCGCCCGAACGGCAAACCCGCCTCGTCGGCGCCGCGCGCGCTCGTACTTACTCCGACGCGAGAACTCGCTGCGCAAATCGGCGCAAGTTTCGAAGCCTACGGCCGGCACACCTCGCTGCGATATGCAGTGATGTTTGGCGGCGTCGGCATCCAACGGCAGATTCAAACGCTTGCACGCGGTGTCGACGTCGTGATTGCGACGCCTGGTCGCCTGCTCGATCTGATGCAGCAACGCGCGATCTCACTCGCCGACGTTCGAGTGTTCGTGCTCGACGAAGCCGATCGCATGTTGGACATGGGCTTCGTGAACGACGTGATGCGGATCGCCCGTTCGGTTCCGAAGACCCGGCAGACCCTGCTGTTCTCGGCGACGTTGCCGGACACCATTCGTTCGCTCGCGCAGTCGCTGTTGAACTCGCCGGTGCACGTCGCGGTCGATGCGGTGTCGTCCGCAGCCGAGACGCTCGATCAGTCGGTGTACTTCGTCGACAAAGCCGACAAGCGCTCGCTGCTCGCTTGGGTCCTTCAAGATCTTCAGATCGATCGCACACTCGCGTTCACGCGGACCAAACACGGCGCCGATCGCGTGGTCGAGTTTCTGCAGAAGCGCGGCTTCACCGCCGCAGCGCTCCACGGCAACAAGTCGCAGAACGCGCGTGAACGTGCGCTCGACTCGTTCAAGAGCGGCAAACTTCGCGTGCTCGTCGCGACCGACATCGCGGCGCGCGGCATCGACATCGAACAGCTGTCGCACGTGATCAACTTCGAAGTGCCCAACACTCCGGAGAGCTACGTCCATCGCATCGGCCGAAGCGGTCGTGCCGGCTCGAGTGGCGCGGCGCTGTCGTTTTGCGATGCAGAGGAGCGGCCGTACCTGCGCAGCATCGAGCGACTGATTCGGATGCAGATCCGTGTCGTCGGCGAGCACCCGCACGTCCCGGCCCAGAAGAGCGACTCGGATCGCGCACCGCGCGAAAACCGCCAGCCACCGCAGCACGCGGGCGCGCGTCGCAACGGTGGTGGTGGTGGACACAGCGGTGGCGGCCCACGGCGGCAGCAGCCGCGGCGGGACGACCATCTGCAATCGGCTGCGCATGCGCCGCGCGACGGCGGAGCAGCAGTGCAGCAGCTGCAAGCGGCATCCGCCCGCGGAGCTGAACGCCCGGTCAAGCCTGGGTTCAGCAGTCCGAGCGGCCGTCGCGGTCGCGCCTTCGCGCGTTAGCGCTCACCGCGCGAGTCGACGGAGTTGCGCAGCTACCAGCTGCGCAACTCAGCTCGGCAACTTTCGCGCGAGTGCCAGCCGCACCGCCGCTGCGATGTCGAGCGCACGCCCCTCGCGCACACGTTCGGCGTAGACCGCTTCGAAGTTCTCCGGCAGTCGTGCGGTCCAGTTGTCCGGATGCACGATGCCGGCCCGGTTGAACGGCTCGGACTCGCCGAACAAGTCGCCGACGAACACGTATACGTTCTCGGCCTGACTGTTGAACAAGTCCGCCAAGCTGGCGCACAACAAGTTGCGCTCGCTCCCTGCAATCCATTGCGCAGCACGCGTGTGTTCGGACGAATCCGCGATCAGTCGGTTCGCCAGGTACGCCGCTCGTGGCTGCACACTACCGTCCTGCAGCCAAGCTGTTGCGATCGGATGGATCGGCGGCGTGTCGTGCGTACCGAGCATGAGCCAGTCTTCCGGCTGTGCGTGCTCGGTTCGATAGACATCGTCCGAGTGGTTGGGATTGGCTTTCTGTGTGACGCGAAAGCGCCCGAGGTGATGTCGCGAGAGCACGCGCTGCAGTGGATACGGACAGGTGCTGAGTACCTCCGCTGCAAACACGTCTCGAAGCCGCGCGGACGGGCCGCACGCGCTCGCGAGGACATCGAAGAGTCGCGAGTAACGCTCCACTTGGGCCGAGTCGAGTTGCTGCACGCGATTGTCCGCGAAGCGCGAGTGCGCGCCCGGATCGAGATTTTCGTTCTTCGCGATCGCCCAGCGCACCAGATCCGGCTCGTGACTGTCAGACCCTTCGAACGCGCGCGCGCCGTGCCGCACCGCGTGATAGGGGTCCGGATCGCGCGACGGGTAGACCCACGGACACACCAAACCGTGGGGATGATCGATCCGTACGCCATCGTGCTCGGCCAACAGCTTGCGCACGCGGAGCTCGAACAAGCGTCGTGCCGGACTGTCCGGTTGATCCAGCTGATCGGGATCCAGCAACGGATAACCCCAAGGTTGACCGTGCGGATTGGTGCGGCTCGGCGGCGCACCGAGCAGCCAGTTCGCAGCAAACGCCTCGCGATGGAGAAAGCGGTCGCGATGCGAAAACCCGACTTGCATATCGGCCCACAGCGCGAGTCCCAACTTGCGCGCGCGGGCCCGAAACGCGGAGTGCTGAGCGTGACACAAATACTGGGCGAGCTCGCTTCGTTCGATCGCCGGCCCGAGCGTCGCACGCACTGCCGCTCTGCGCTGCAGGCCCGCCGGACCCGGCTCGAACAGCGCAACGAGTGCGGGCTCGAACAGCGCTGGATCGTCGACGGTGCGGGCTGCTATCACTTCGTACACCGCGTTCAGCTCGAGCCACGACGCGTGTTCGTTGCGAAAGCGAGCGAAGTCTGCGAGCAGCGGATGGTCGGGGCGTTTCCGCAGCTGTAAGAGGCGGGCGTGACAGGCATCGAGCACCATGCGCGTTACGCGTGCGGCGCGCTCGGGCTCGACTCGCGCGGCAGCCGCGTTCCCGAGCTCGAGCTGCTCGATGACTTCCGGCTGCAAAAGGCTGCCGAAGTCTTCACTCGCGAGCGCCGCGAGCCCGAGGCACCACGGATTGCGCGCGAACACCGTGCCGTCGTACGGCGAGAGGTTTGCGATGGAAACTTGGCCGGCCGGGCCCAGCTGCAGCGCGTCGAAGCCGAGCCGTGCAGCAAACGCGAGAAGGCGCTCTCCAGCCTGAGATAGCGGCGCCCCGTAGCCGCTATCGAGCTCGCCGGGCGGGAACGCACTCATGTGTACGCCGAGAACGAAGCGCCGGACTCCGAGCCGCTCCAGCGACTCACGCACGAATGCCGTGTCACCGGCTAGCCCCATAGAGCTCGTTGCATTCCCGTCAGTCTGCTGCATCCACGTCTCGCCACCTCCTCCCCCACATCGCCGCGCCTGTAACACTCGGATCGTCTCATATGTGGCAGAAACGCGCCGCCAATTTGCATCGGACTCCGTCGTACGCGGCCGTAATGCCGATGCGTGCGTATCTATCGGACGCACACTTTTTGCAGAAGCCGCGGCAAATGGAGGCAGCGTGGTGACCGAATCCAAAACCGCTAGTCGTGAAACCCGACTGCCCATGACGACTCGCGTTTTTATCGAGCGTGTAACGCCTACACTCGATGCCGGTCCATACGCGGTCAAGCGCGTGCTCGGAGATGACGTCCGCGTGGAAGCAGACTTGATCTGCGATGGGCACGATGTCGTGACGGGGCGCGTGCTCTATCGACCACGCGGTGTGCGAGAGTCGGACTGGCGCGAGGTGCGCCTGACACCGATCGTGAACGATCGTTTTACGGCCAGCTTCCCCGTCGATCAACTCGGCGTTTGGGAGTTCGTCGTCGAAGGCTGTGTCGATCAATTTGCGACCTGGCGGCGTGCCCTCGAGCGGAAACAGCAAGGCTCTTCCGCGGCGGACGTGGTCGCGCACTTGCGACAAGGTGCAGCCGTGTTGCGAGCGACCGCTGCGCGCGCGCCCGATCCGGATCGCGGGTTGCTGCTCACGGCGGCCGATCGCTTGGACGACGCCGAGCGCCGCCCTCGAGACGCCGCGACTACCGCGGCCGACCCCGTCGTGTTCGGATTGGCGGAACGCTACCCGCCGTTCGAGACCGCAGGCCGTTCTCCGCGCGTGTACGAGCTCGTGGTGGAGCCGAAACTCGCGAACTTCAGCGCTTGGTACGAGTTCTTTCCGCGGTCCACCGGCGCGCCCGGCGAGCACGGCAGCTTCCGCACGAGCTACGCGCGGCTGCAGTACGCCGCGGATCTGGGCTTCGACATCGTCTATCTGCCCCCGATCCATCCGATCGGGCGCACGCACCGCAAGGGAAAGAACAACTCACCGACTGCGACCGCCAACGAGCCGGGAAGCCCCTGGGCGATCGGCGCCGCCGAGGGCGGCCACAAGAGCGTGCACCCGCAGCTCGGAACGCTCGAAGATTTCCGCGCGTTCGTGGCACGGGCGCGCGAGCTCGGGCTGTCAGTGGCGCTCGACATCGCACTGCAAGCCTCGCCCGATCACCCGTACGTGACCGAACATCCAGAGTGGTTTGCAAAGCGGCCGGATGGCTCGATCCAATACGCGGAAAATCCACCGAAGAAGTATCAGGATATCTATCCGTTCGACTTCGAGTGTGAGGCCGCGCCGGCGCTCTGGCAGGAGCTGACGTCGATCTTTCTATTTTGGGCCGAGCTCGGTGTGAGAGTTTTTCGCGTCGACAATCCACACACCAAGTCGCTCGCGTTTTGGCGGCACTGTGTCGACGAGTTGAAGCAGCGTTACCCCGACGCGATTTTACTCGCCGAGGCATTTACGCGGCCCAAGCTGATGTACGCGCTTGCGAAGCTCGGGTTCAGCCAGTCCTACACGTATTTCACGTGGCGAAACACGAAGCACGATTTCACTACGTACCTGACGGAGCTCACGAAGACCGAAGTGGTCGAGTTCTTTAGGCCGAACTTTTGGCCCAACACGCCGGACATCCTGCCCGAACATCTGCAGTACGGCGGACGCGGCGCGTTCATCGCGCGGCTCGTGCTCGCCGGGACGTTGAGCAGCAACTACGGGATCTACGGACCGGCGTTCGAGCTGATGGATCACGTCGCACGACCGGGCGCGGAAGAGAACGTCGACAATGAGAAGTACGAGCTCAAACAGTGGGATGTGGATCGGCCGGACAGTCTGCGGTTGCTGATCACGCGGCTCAACCAGATCCGCCGCGAGTACGAGTGCCTGCAGGACAACACCAGTCTCGAGTTTCACCCTACCGACAATGAATCGCTGCTCTGCTACAGCAAGCGGCGCGGTGACCAGGCCGTCATCGCGGTCGTCAACCTCGACCCGCACCATCGTCAGGCCGGCTGGTTGAGCCTCGACCTCGAGAAGCTCGGTATCCGCGACGCCGCGAGTTACCAAGTACACGATCTCTTGTCCGACGCCCGGTATCTGTGGAACGGGTCGCGCAACTACGTGGATTTGGATCCGGGCGGCATGCCGGCGCACCTCTTCGTCGTGCGCTACCGCGTTCGAAGCGAAGCGGACTTCGACTATTTCGCTTGATCGGTGGGCGGAGGAGGACGGAAACCCTATGGAAAGTCTCCGACATGTAGCGGATGAGATCAGTGCTTCGCCGAAAGCGTTCGAGGCGCCGTCGTTCTCCGCGCTGCTGAGCAGCCCGCTGCCAGTCGAAGTGCAAAAGCTACTGTCAGAGCACATCCGAACGCGCCGCTGGTTTCGCGGTAAAGCGCGCGAGATCCGGCGGCTCGAGGTTCTCGACGCGGTGCCGCTGCGAGCAGCACCACGCGAGCTCGTGCTGGTCTTCCTTCGCGTCGAGTATGCCGCGCGCGAAGCAGAGACGTACACGCTCCCCTTGGCGTTCGAGCCTACGAGCGAAGGCACTCGCGGCGCGGACAGTCATCACCTGTTCGATCTAACTGCGACCCAGGGCGAGCTCTGTAGCGGTGTGGTCTACGATCCCGCGGGCAGCGACGAGCTTTCTCACGCTCTGCTCGAGCTCTTCGTGCAGGCGGAGACCCAGGGGCGGAAGGGTCGCGTCATCGCTCGACCGAGCGAAGCTTTGAAGAGATCGGCCGGCCCGAACCTCGTGCCGCGTGTACCTTCCGGCGAACAGTCGAACACGACGGTCTTCTTCGGGCACGATTTCATCCTCAAGCTCTTTCGTCAGCTCGAGCCGGGACAGAATCCGGACGTCGAGGTCAACGAGTTCCTGTGGGCGACAGGCTATCGGAACGTGCCCGAGCCGATCGGAAGCGCGAGCTACGAACACGATGGGTTCGTCACGACGCTCGGCATCGTGCAACGTTTCGTCGCGAGCGAAGGCATCGCTTGGGAAGTGACGCTCGACGTGTTGCAACGCTCGCTCGAGCTCGCACGAGACCTCGAGGCACAAGGCGTCGAGCCGAGCTTGCCGAGCGACGACCTGCTCGAGAGCATGCAAGATGCACCTCCCGAGGACATCGAAGGTTTTCTGTCGGCGTTTGCCCCGTTCGCGACTCTCCTCGGGGAACGCACGGCCGAGCTTCACACGACGCTGGCTGCGAACGACGAGCTGCCCGCGTTCAAGCCCGAGCCTTTTACGGCTGAGTATCAGCACTCGATCGTCCAAGCTGCGCGCGAGCGCATCACGCGCGCGTTCGACTTACTGGGCGAGCAACTGGCGAAGCTACCCCCAGACGCAGTGCCGCTCGCGCGCGAGGTGCTCGGCTGTCGCGACGTCCTCGCGAAGAAGCTCGACGAGCTCGGCCGCATCCCGGTACACGCAAGCCGGATCCGTTGTCACGGGGACTACCACTTGGGTCAAGTGTTGTACGGGGAGAACGACTTCATCATTCTCGACTTCGAAGGCGAACCGGCACAGCCGCTCGAGATGCGGCGGTTCAAGGGCTCGGCACTCTACGACGTCTGCGGAATGCTCCGGTCGTTTCACTACGCCGCGACGGTCGCCTCGCAGAATAGCCGCTGGCAGGGCTCGGACCGCCAAGCACTCTCGCGCTGGACCGAGGCCTGGTACCGCTGGATCAGCGCGGTATTTCTGTGTGCGTACACGCGCAAGGCTCGTGAGTCGGGCCCGGCGGTGTTCCTGCCGCGCGATCCAGACGAGCTGCGCGCGTTGTTACGGCTTCACATGATCGACAAGTGCAGCTATGAGCTGAGCTACGAACTGAACAATCGACCGGACTGGGTCGGAGTGCCGTTGGCCGGTCTACTCAACCTGGCGCGCACGGTGCGCACGGTGCGCACGGTGAAAACGACGCGATCGACTGAAAGTGCTTGCCAGCGTGAACAGGTTTCCATGCCCATCGTGAATAGCAATCCTCACGCGTATGCCGGTGACATCGGTTCATTGGACCTTCACCTGTTCAATGAAGGGCGGCACGTCAAGCTGTTCGAAAAGCTTGGAGCGCACCCGGTCGAACGCGAAGGTAAAGCCGGAGTCGTGTTCCGCGTCTGGGCACCGAATGCGCGCAGCGTGTCGCTGATCGGCGGCTTCAACGCCTGGGACAACGCGGCGACACCGATGGCTCCGCAAGGCGCTTCCGGCATTTGGGAGAAGTTCGTTCCCGGCCTCGGGCGCGGTGAGATCTACAAGTATCACATCGAGTCCAGTCACGGCGGCTACGGGGTCGACAAGGCAGACCCGTACGGCTTTCACCACGAGACTCCGCCGCGCACGGGATCGATCGTTTGGGACCTCAACTACACGTGGGGCGACAGCGAGTGGATCGGCAAGCGCGCACAGCGAAACGGTCTCGCCGCACCGATCTCCGTCTACGAAGTCCACCTTCCCTCGTGGCGCCGCGTCCCCGAAGATCACAACCGGCCGCTGACGTATCGCGAGATGGCGCCGCTCCTAGCTGCACACGTTCAAGAGCTCGGATTCACGCACGTCGAGTTCATGCCCGTGATGGAGCACCCGTTTTTGGGCTCGTGGGGCTACCAAGTCACCGGCTACTTCGCGCCGACGAGTCGAATGGGGACGCCTCAGGACTTCATGTACCTGATCGACTATTTGCACCAACACGACATCGGGGTCCTCCTCGATTGGGTTCCGGCGCATTTTCCGAACGACACCCACGGGCTCAGCTTCTTCGATGGAACCCACCTGTACGAGCACTCCGATCCGCGACTCGGTTTTCACCCGGATTGGCAGAGCTGCATCTTCAACTACGGCCGGCACGAAGTGAAAAGCTTCTTGCTGTCGAGCGCGCTGTTCTGGTTGGACGTCTATCACGTCGACGGCTTGCGCGTGGACGGCGTGGCTTCGATGCTCTATCGCGACTACTCGCGGAAAGCCGGCGAGTGGATCCCGAACGAGCAAGGCGGGCGCGAGAACCTCGAAGCGATCTCGCTGCTCCGTCACATGAACGAAGCTGTCTACGCCGCACATCCCGATACGATGACCGTCGCTGAAGAGTCGACGTCGTGGCCGATGGTCTCCCGGCCGGTTTACGTCGGCGGGCTGGGATTCGGGCTCAAGTGGGACATGGGCTGGATGCACGACACGCTTTCGTATTTCCAGCACGACCCGATCCATCGTCGTTATCACCAGAACGAGCTGACGTTCCGCGCGATCTACGCGTTTCACGAGAACTTCATGCTGCCGCTCTCGCACGATGAAGTGGTGCACGGGAAGCGCTCGTTGATTGGGAAAATGCCCGGTGACGAGTGGCAGAAGTTCGCGAATCTGCGACTGCTGTACGGGTTGATGTTCGCGCAGCCTGGCAAGAAGCTGCTGTTCATGGGCTGCGAGTTCGCGCAACCTCAAGAGTGGTCGCACGACGGACAACTCGCGTGGGACAAGCTCGCTGATCCGATGCACAACGGCATCAAACTGCTGCTCGGCCACCTCAACCGCACGTACTTCCACGAGCCCGCGCTGCACGTGCGCGACGTCGACTCGCGAGGCTTCGAGTGGGTCGATGCGAACGACGCTGAGCACAGCGTGCTGGCGTTCGCGCGGCGGGCGGAAGACGAGACGCATCCGATCGTGATCGCGTGCAACTTCACGCCGATTCCGCGGCACAACCACCGGTTGGGCGTGAACTTCCCAGGGCTGTATCGCGAGATCGTGAACACGGACGCGAAGGAGTTCGGCGGCAGCGGTCAGGGAAACATGGGCGCGGTCGAAGCTACACCCGTCCCGCACCACGGGCGGCCTTACTCGCTGAACGTGACCTTGCCGCCGCTAGCTGCAGTATTTCTGAAGCGCGAGCGGTGACGGCTACTTCACGGTCGTGGTTTTCGGCGCCTCGAGGTCGAGGTCGCCCACGTCGATTTCCCTCGAGCCGATCCAGCCCTTCTTCCAGAACCACAACATCGCGATGATGACGATCACGCCCATCAGCGACAACGCTGCGGGATAACCCCACGGCGAGGTGAGCTCCGGCATGTGCTGAAAGTTCATCCCGTAGACGCCGGCGATGAACGTGATCGGAAGCATGACGGTCGACATCAAGGTCAGCGTCTTCATGATCTCGTTCATGCGATTGGACTGCACGCTCAAGTAACCTTCGAGCGCGTTCGAGACGAGGTCGCGATAACTGTCGACGAGATCGGTGACGCGCAAGAAGTGATCGTAGACGTCGCGGTAGAACGGCATCGCTTCACGCGGAATTTCGTCGAACTCACCGCGGGCGAGGCGCAGCAGAATCTCGCGTTGGTGAATGCTCATGCGGCGCAACGTCAGAAGCATGCGCTTGAAGCTCAAGATCTTGCGTAAGATCGGGGGGCCCTTCTTCGTGCCGGCCTTGAGCAGCACTTCATTTTCGAGGTCTTCGATTTGATGATCGAGATCGTCGATCACGGGCAAATAACGATCGACCGCGGTGTCGAGGATCGCGTGCGCGAGCCACGCCGGACCCTTTTCGAGCAGGCGCGGTGTTCGATCGAGCTCGCCGCGCACTTCGTCGACCAGGCCCTTCGGATCGTGCGTGATGACGTAGGTCGGGCCGAGCACGAGATCGAGCTCCATCAGGTCGATCTCGCCCGCCTTCATCGCGCCGATGCCGTGGATGATCAGGTACAGATACTTGTCGTAGTCTTCGAGCTTCGGCTGCGACAGCGTCGCCCAGATGTCTTCGATCGTCAGCGGGTGGAGCTGAAGCTGCTCGCCGAGCAGCACGTCGCACGCGTGGTCTTTCTTTTGGAGCTCGACCCACACGTGTTTCTTGGCAGCGAGAGCGTCGTGAATCTCTTTGGGGTCCTGCGTAACGAGCAGTTTGCCGTGGTCGACAATTCGGGCTTCCATGGCGGGGCTCGCACCAGCCTGCCATGGCTGTCGCCGCTCCGCGACTTATTGGAAATGACCGGGGGCGAAAGCTACGCGACGGCGCGCTGTGTCGCGGAGAGCGGCAGCCGAATCGTGAACAGTGCTCCTCCCAACGCGGATCGGCCCGCGACGATCGAGCCGCCGTGTTCGTCGACGATCTGGCGCGCGATCGAGAGCCCGAGGCCCGTCCCTTCGCCGGCGGAGCGAGTGGTGTAGAACGGCTCGAAGATTCGCTCGAGATCCACTTCCGAGACGCCAGACCCCGAATCGGAGACGGTCACGACGTAGCGATCGGCTTCGGTCCGACCGCAAACTTCGACCACACCATTCCCGCCGACCGCACGCAGGGCATTATCGATCACATTCATGAACACGTGATTCATGTCGCCCTGTCGACCGGCTGTGACCACTTTGTCGTCGATTTCGGTTCGCAGGAGCACGTCGCTCGTAACTCGCGATTCCAGCATGCGGATGCACAACCTCAGCCCGGCACCGGGCGAGAACTCGCCACTCACTTCGCGATCGATCCGCGACAGGTCCAACAGATCCAGCGTCATGCGTTCGATGCGTTCCGCGCAGTCGAGCATGATCGTCATCAACTCGGAGGTCGAGGCATCGACATTCGGTTGAAGCCGCGAGCGAATCGCCGGTAGACCTGAAATGAGCGCGCTGAGCGGATTTCGCACGTTGTGCGCGACTGATGCGGCGAGCGAACCGAGTGCAGCTAGGCGCTCCTGCCGTGCGAGTTGGCCGACCAGCCGCCGGAGCCTGACGTGCACGTCGACTCGCGCCATGAGCTCGGTCGCGTGAAACGGCTTGAGCACGTAGTCGTTTGCGCCGGCATCGAAGCCTTGAAGGACGCTACCGACTTCAGTTCGCGCGGTCACGAGCAAGACCGGAATGACCTTCGTCCGTTCGTCGAGTCGCAGCCGGCGACACAACTCGAAACCGTCCATCTCGGGCATCGCCACATCGCTGACGACGACGTCCGGACGCAGGCTGCGCGCGAGCTCGAGGCCCTCCGCACCGTCAGAGGCCGCGCGGACACGATACCGAGCCGAGAGCACGTCGGCGATGAACGCGCGCAACTCTGGATTGTCTTCGACGACGAGCGCGAGCGGAGCCCCCGGCGGCCCGGCGCGGTCTGCGCTGCCAGGCAGATCACGAACCTCTTCCACGATTACCCGCGCAGCTGGCAGCGGCGAGCGCGAAGGCTCAGCCGGTCCGACATCGGCGACCGCCCCACGTGGGAGCTTCAAGGCAAAGGTCGATCCGATGCCGACCTCGGAGGCGAGCTCGACGTCGCCGCCGTGCATTCGCGTAGCTTCACGCACGAGCGCGAGTCCGATGCCGGTGCCACCGATCACGCGCTTCGCGCTATCGCCTTGCGCAAATCGCTCGAAGATCTTGGGTCGGTCGCTCGCCGCAATCCCTGGGCCGTCATCCGCAACCGCGACCGTCACGAAGTTGAGCCCATCGTCGACCGTGACTCGCACCGAGCCTCCCGAAGTCGTGACCCGCAGCGCGTTTGCGATCAGGTTGGTGATCGCGGAATCGATCCACGCCGCGTCGACCACGAGCGGCGCCATCGCGTCCGGCGTAAGCACAGTCAGCCGTACGCCCGCACGATCCGCGGCGGCTTCGAACCCCTCCGCACTCGCCCGTACGAGCGCGGGCAAGTCGACCGGCGTGAGCGCAAGGCGCATCTCGCCCGCATCGATCTTCGCGAGGTCGAGGAGCTGGTTGATCAGCCGCAGCAAGCGAGACGCATTTCGATGCATCGACTCATACACCGTGCGGTTGCCTCCGGGTGGCGTGTGGCCGGCGAGCAGCTCCTCGAGCGGCGCCAAGATCAGCGTCAGCGGCGAACGCAACTCGTGTGAGACATTGTTGAAGAAGTCAGTCTTCGTGCGGTCGAGTTCCTGCAGCTTGCTCAGTGCATTCGACAGCTGCAGTGATGCTTCCTGTAACTGTCGCGTTCGTTGGTCGACCTTCTTTTCGACCTCTGCCTTCGCCTCCATCAACTGGCCGAAGCGATGCTCGTGCGCAACGCTCGACCGACTCAGCGCTTCGTAGGCAGAGTCGAGATCGAGGAGGCGGTCGTCGAGCGCGCGCCGCAACTCGAACGCGCGACCGGTTGCGAACCCACCGAACGCGAGCAGCGGGGCGAAGGTCGCAGCGCCGATCCAAGACCCGGCGAAGCCGACTGATGTACCAAAGCTGAGCGGTGCAGCGATGCCGAGCGCGACGCCCGCGAACAATCCGATCCACGACAGCACGTTACGCCGGTGTTCCTTGCAGATCACTTCGTAGACGCACGCGTCACCGCCGCGGACCAAACACTGGGTGTGCTCAATCTCCGCCGGCGGAAGATCGAAAATGCCCGCGACGGCCGACAGCTGCGCCTGGCGAACCCGACAAAACCACGGCGTGCGCTCAGTCGATGCGCCCTCGCGCGGTCGCACCGTGATTCGAATGTGCTGCGGGCCCACCTCCTCGGTGGTCCAGACCGTAACCTTGTTGAGGCGCGGAATGAGCTTGCCGATCGAGCGGTAGAAGAACGCCGGCGAGCCGAAGGATCGGAACAGCGGGTACAAGATTCCGAGATAACGTTTCGAGATCCCGAGCTTCGCCGCGCGATCTACGACGACTGGATCGCCGCCCGACGCGTCGACCAAGCCCTGCACCATCGCTTCCGCGAACTCGAGTGAGAACCATCCGTTCGGATCTTCGAGCTCGGGACGAGTCACGCCCAAGCAGACGATCAACTGATCGACGCGTTCGCGGCCCAGCTCGAGCTCACCGGCTTCCAACATCGCGCGAAAGCCCGATGCGTGTAGCTCCGGCCGATACGGCTGCATTCCCAGTATTGTTACGGACTCGGACGAGTCGATGCTCGTCGAAAACCGTAGATCGCGTGCGACCGAACGGTTAAGCGACTCGATCCACCTGGCACACGATCAACCAGCTGGCTCTGACAGGTCAGCGAATGGTTGGCTCAGACCGAATCACATGACACATCATCTCGCACCGCGTGCGATGTGCGCGTGCGGCGCAGACACGTGACGGTCGAGTGCGGGGCCCAATCATTGCGTCTCGCGCGTTCGAACGCCTTCGATGATCCGCGCGAGCGTGAACACACGCGGAAACTCTCGCTGCAACGCCGAGAACTCGTGAAGCACGTCTGCCGCGGTCACGCCGCACGTCCGACACACCTGCGAGAAGTCTCGGGGCGCGTGCGCCGATGCACCAGGCTTCGCGATCCAACTGAACGCGGTGACTACACTTCGGATGAACACGTCCGTCGTGAACACGAGCGTCTGCGCGCCGACATCACCACGCATGACGACATCTGCGAGGAGCCGGCGCTGCGTGGCATTCGGGCTGCCTCCATCCGTCGCGACGAACGCGTAGACGCGTTCGGTCGCGCCATCGAGCGTGGTCTGCACGGCCCGTACGTACTCGCGCCACTCCTCGAGTCTCGGTTCCTCGGCCGTGTGGAGCAGCACGAGGTATCTCGTACTGCCGCTCTTACAGGTTCGGAACGCAAGCGTCTGCATGGCGGGCCGTCACGGCCACAATCGCTCGACGAGCCGGCGGTGGCTAGCTCGGCGAGCGTAACAGAGCGTCGATTTTGTAGAAACTACTTACACGCGAGCGGGCAGCGGCTAGCTAGCACTCACTGGATGTTCTTCGACTTCAGAATGGCCCAGTCCATCTTCTCTTTGCACAAGCCGCACTGATCTGGAGCCGCGCCCTTGAACAGGTCGCACGCGGTACCGTCGTCCGCCAAGTAGCAGCGGAACCACGCTGCGTACAACCGCTGCATCGCGAGTGAACCCGGGTCTTTCGTGATGTAGCCGGCGAGTGTCTCGGTCGTGACGTGATCGCCGCCGTTCCAGCTCGCGGCAAACATCGGACCCTGCGCGCGGTCGGGAAGCGCCGGGCACGACGTCGACGCGATGTCTTCGGTGCCGGTCAGACACAACGAAGCGTACTTCGCGGCAGTCGTCGCCGGACCTCCGATGCCCACATTTACACTGACGCTGGGATGTGATGCCCCCGCAACTGCACCGCCGGCACCTTGCGAGTGGCCCGAGGTGCCGACGCGCGTCACGGCGAGCTTCTTGTAGAACATGCTCATCGAATCGTCGTTCTGCTTGAGCATGTAGTCGATGCCGGCTTTGTGGAACGCACCGCTACCGGTATTCGATTCGTGCGACGCGATCACGACCATGCCCCAGCTGGCCGCGTTGCTGTTGAAGAACGCGTACGTATCGGCATCGCCGACGCCGGTTCCGTTGCCCCATGCGACGATCGGATGCAGGCACGCCGCTTCGAGCGGCATCGGATAGAAGATCGTGAACATGCCGCTGTTCTGATTTGCGGAGATCATGCCCAGGTCGATGTTCATGCGACCGACCTTGTACGGACCGGGTTCGCCGTACTTGCCGCTGCCAGGCATCAAGCAGGTCTTGCCGGTCGTATTCCACGGCGTCATGCCGGGCGCGCTCGCAGGCGGCGGCGTCGTGGCAGGAGGCGTAGTCGGCGGCGGCGTACCGGGGGGCGTGGTGGGTGGCGGCGGCGTGGTGGGCGGCGGGGTCGTCATGCCCGGACTCGTCGGCGGAGTTGCGGCCGAACCGGCGCTGCCGCCGTTAGCTGCAGGTGCACCGGACGCACCGGGAGTGGACGTTCGTACGGTGGTCGCGCCACTGCCTGCGAGCGAGCCGACACTCGAGCCTGTCGAGCCGGCAGTCATCGCGACGCCGACGTCGCGCGTACCCGGACCTTTATCTCCGTCGTCGCTGCTACAGGCGGCAACACTCAATGCACTCAACAACACGGCTTGCGCCGCAAACATCGATCGGATCGTCAGCATGGCTCGCTCCCGGACTTTTAGTCGCCGCTGAAACACCACCACATATGCGTGAGCCGAGCCTCAAAGCCAATCTTCCGCGCCAGTGCAAACAGATTTGGCTCATAGCGCTAATCGTTCTGACGGTGCGCGCGACGACTTGAGAGAGCTGCAATTCCACGTGTTTATATTGACACAGCCTAGGCGTGAGACTCCCAAAACAGTCCCAATGAGGGACGTTAGCTACGCACAAAGCGAAGTCGCTGTGAGTTCTCCAACTTTTTCGTGTGCACACGCCGTTAGTAGTCTGCGCCGATGAAACACGACTACGGGTCCCAGTTCGGCAGGTTTGGTTGCTTCGGCCTAGTTCTATCGCTCGCGTGCACGACCGGATGCCAAGAGCTCGTCGAAGCATTGCACCATCACCACCACCACTCACACGGCGAGACGCCGGCCGAAGAAGTGCTCTACGTGAGCGGCAACGGTGGAACGATCAGCTCGTTCGGACTGAACACACGCAGCGGCGCACTCACTGCGCGCGCAACGCTGGCTGCCGGCACTTCGCCTTCGTATCTCGCGTTTTCTCCGGACGAAAAGTTCCTCTACGCGATCGATGAAAACGCTGGCGATGTCAGTAGCGTGATCGCGTATTCGATCGATCCGACCGATGGACACCTCAGTTTGATCAACGTCGCGCCGACCGGCGGCCAAGGCGCGCCCCACCTCGCTGTGCATCCGAGCGGCGAGTGGATCGTCGCCACGCACTATGGCAGCGGCGAGATCAGTGTCTTGCCGATTCGCGATGACGGTGGCGTCGCCGAGCCGCGGCTGATCGACAAAGGACCCGACGGAGCGTGCACCAACGCGCACCAAGCGGTGTTCGATCGCACGGGCGACTATCTGTTCGTGCCGTGTTTGGGATCAGACTATCTGATCCAATACAAGTTCGAGGCCGGTCAGCTCAGCTACAACGATCCAGCAAGTGTCACGACGCCGAGCCCGCGCCACCTCGCATTCGATCCGGCCGAGACATTTGCGTACGTGATCTCGGAGTACGACAGCACGCTCACCTGGTTCGCGTATGACGCCGCGACCGGCATACTCTCGAATCCGCAAGTGATCGACAGCTATCAAACTCTGGCAGGCTCGAGCGCACACGTCGTCGTGCATCCGAGCGGCGAGTGGTTGTACGCATCGAATCGAGGGGAAAACAGCTTGGGTCTGTTCTCAATCGACGCGGCCGGTACGCCGAGCCCTGTCGCCTTTCAAACCGACGGCATCGACACCCCGCGGGACTTCAGCATCGACCCGAGCGGGAAGTTCCTGATCCTTGCGAATCAGAACGGCGCGCAAGACGTGTTCGTGTACCGCATCGCACGCGACGACGGGCAGCTCACCCGCATCGGTGCAACGCCGGTCGGTGGCAACCCGACGTTCACCGGTGCGATCGAGCTCCCCTAGCGGTTCACCACCACATGATCGCTGCGATCATGAACGCGTCGGGGTCGGGCGGCAACGCGGACGACGGCCAAGCCGGTGTCACGTTCTTCCCGTAGAAGTAGTGGGTGTACTGCAGCAGGATCTGTTCGTGCGTCACGAACTCGGAACGAAGCACGATCCGCGGTGAGATCGCGCTGAATGCGAGCGTGTTGTCGTTCAGATCCGGCTGCACCCGATCGAAGCGTGCGCTGATGCCGAGAAACCCGAGCGGAGTGTAGGTCGCCTCGGCGCCCCACTTCAGCTTGCTCGTCGCGCCCTTGAACATCGGGTCGTCGCTCGAGATGCGGTTGTACATGCCGAACAGCGAGACCACGATGTCCGGCCCTTGGCCCCAAAACGGTTCCGGGTACAACAAGTACTTCGCGAGGCTCAGCGTGTACTGAAACAACACGGTGTCGATCTCGCCGCTTCCGGTCGCCATCTGACCGAAGAAGTTGTCGCGCAAGTTCCAGCCCGAGATCGAGTGCAGCGTCTCGAGCCCCTCGCCGACGCGAATCGGATCGCGCGATTCGAGGTGCGCGTAGCCGAGATACGCGTCGCCGAACCGACTATCCAGCAGTTTTGCATCGATGCCCAACGTCGTGATGCGGCCGTCTTTTTCACCCATCAACCGCGCGTCCGCAGTCCACGTCGTCAGGTAGTGCGCGCCGATCTGTAGGTTGTCGCCGATCGACAACATCAAGTGCGCGTGGTGCACGAGCTGCGTGCCTTGTTGCGCCGGACCTGCGTACGGCAAGTACGGTGGATTCGGTTCCGGTAGACCGGAAACACGCGGGCTGATCTCGAGCTTCGCACCGATGCCGTGCTCGAGTGTCAGTGTGAAGAGATTTGTCAGGTGATAGAACGCAGTCAGCGTCTCACCCGCGACGTGCGTGCGACCAAACAAGTAAGTCTCGTATTTGCCGGCATCGTACCGGCCAGCCGCACCGTAGCGGTTCTGAAAGACGCCCACGTTCCAAACGAGTCCGCCGTTCGCACCGAGCAGATCGGAGAAGTCGAAGTTGATGAACGCCTGATCGATTCCGAGCTGGGCTTGCAAGTTGCGATAGCCACCGTCCGTGATGTTGTAGGCGGCGATCGAGACGTTGCCGGTGACGCGCCCGTTGCCATACAAGAACCGCAGCTCGACCCACGGACCGGGCACGTTGTTCGTATACCGCCAGTCGGTGAACGTGTTGTCGGGCACTTGCCCCGGCGCGTGAATCTTGCCGCCCTGCCCTGCATCTGGCGACGCGTCTTCACCCGAGCCGAACCCCAAGCGCATCGGCGCGCGCAAGAACCCGTGAAAGTCGAAGTGCCACGCTCCGTCGCTCGGCGTAGTCGAGCTCGTCGCGGATTCGGCCTCCTGCGCGGGCGTCAGAATCAGCGAGCCCGTTTGCGGCGTTCCCGGCGCGATGCCGACTTGCGGAGCAGCGCGCGGTTTTGCGGGCTCAGCGCTCGTGTCTGATCCCGCAGGCTCGTTCTCCTGAGCTCGAACTGAGGTTGTTACACCGACTAATATTAAGCACAGCCAAAGCCACCACTTCACTCGCGGCACCCTCGCATTCAACGGACGAACGCCAAGTCGTCGATGCACAGATCGAAGTCGACTCCCTGGCTGATTTGAAACTGGACCGAGTAGACAGCTTTCGGATCGAACGCGGTGAACGCCTTGCCCCAGCCCGCTTGCGTCAAATCCGAGAACATCAGAGTGAACGGCTGCCAGGCATTCGTGAAGCTGAGCGCTTTGCCGAAGTCGTCGTTGCAGGCCATCGCGCCGCTCGACATCATCGCGTCGCACTGCCCGCCTTCGGGCGCAGTGTCTTTGTCTTTGAAGCCGACGCGTACCGACGCGGTCGGAGTATTCGACTTCGCCCAAAACGCGATGCCTTTGTACGCGCTCGCGTCGTACGTCTGCTTCGTGCCCATGCCCATGCCGGCGCTCGTCGGCGCGAAGTCGGTTCCCATGCCGGCGCCCCACGTCATGAAACCTTTGCCGGACATGCACAGCGCGTAGGTGCTCCCGCACCGATCGGTTTTAGTCGCCGGTGGCAGAGCGCCCGTAGGCGGCGTCTGCATCCCAGTTCCATCGTTGAACATGTAGAAGCCACCGCCGCGACCTCCGACTTGCAACACGGCGCCAGTGCCTTCTTCGAAGTTCGCAACCACGTCGTCGGCATTCGACGGAGGCGGCAGCGCTGAACAGTTCACGCCACCGGTGCTCATTCCAGCACCCGCGGTCGCCGTCATGCCCGAGCCCGCGCTCGATCCAGCGCCGGAGGGCATGCCGCTCCCAGCTGCTGCCGGCGTGCCACTCCCACCCGGGCTAACGGTTGCGCCTGCAGCTCCGGGCGTCGCGCCCGATGCTGCTCCCTGATTCGTTTCCGGATCGCTGGCACACGCCAGGACCGTCAGACAGAGAACTGCCCCAACACCGATGACTCGTATCATTGACACCTCACAAGGGTGATGTTCGATACGTGAGAGCCGGCTGGCACATCGGGTCAGCATCACGAGCTGAGATTCGCCTATGACCCGATCCCGAATGCGTGCTCCACCCAGCCACGGGACGAATCGCGATTGGAAACCGTGCGCGGAACTGCTTTCACCCTAAAGTTGATCGGACTGTTGGTCTTAGGCGGCTGCCTCATCCCGGCGACGCGAATGCGTTCGGGTGGTGGTGGAGACGGCGCAGACACAGCCGGTGGTAGCCATAACCTGCTCGCGAACGCACGGTTCGACGACGGCATCAGCCTGCCTTGGACGACATCGTTTACCGCGCCGGGCGCAGGTGACGCGGAAGTCGACGACGGCGCGTACTGCGTCAAGGTGTCACAACCGGGCAAGAACCGTTGGGACGCGCAGTTCCGACACCGCGAGATGGTCATTCAGCGCGGGCACCACTATCGCGTGAGCTTTCGCGCCTGGTCGGACAAGCCGACGCGCGTGCGTCCCAAGCTGGGCATGGCGGGGCCACCGTACGCCGAATACTGGGCCGACACGGTCGCGCTCGGGCCGAAGCCGCAGACGTTCAACGCCGAGTTCACGATGTCGAACGCCGACGATCCGACGGCGGAGTTAGCTTTTCACGCCGGTGCGGAGCTCGCGGCGGCGGCGCCTTTCAAGATCTGCATCGACGACGTGCTCATCGAGGATCCAAAGTTCGTGCGATCGCAAGTGCGACAACAGGCGAACCTCGCGAAGGTGCGCCTCAACCAAGTCGGCTATCTGCCCGGCGCGGAAAAGCGCGCCACCTTCGAGAGCAGCGCGAGCGAGCCGCTCGCGTGGGTGCTGTTGGATTCGTCCGGCGCGCGAGCTGCGGAAGGCCAAACGCAAGCCTTCGGCGCAGACGCCGCTTCGGGCGAGAGGCTGCACGTGATCGACTTCTCGTCGGTGACGACCGAGGGTCGCGGCTATCGGCTGCAGGTCGCAGAGGCCGAGAGCCATCCGTTCGACATTCGTCCCGATGCGTACCGCGCGCTCCGCTCCGACGCGTTGTGGTTCTTCTATCACCAGCGAAGCGGGATCGAGATCAAGCTGCCGTACGCCGGCGATGCGAAGTGGGCGCGGCCGGCCGGACACCTGGGTGATAGTTCTGTCCCGTGCGCGTCGGACGCGGGCTGCGACTATAAGCTCGACGTATCAGGCGGCTGGTACGACGCGGGCGATCACGGCAAGTACGTCGTGAACGCGGGCATCACCGTCTGGACCTTGCTCCAGATGTACGAACGGGCGCAGCAAGTCGGCACGGCGGACAAGTTCGGCGATGGGAAGCTGCGCCTGCCTGAAGCCGGCAACGGCGTTCCGGATCTGCTCGACGAAGTGCGCTGGGAGCTCGAGTTCCTGCTGAAGATGCAAGTGCCGGCGGGCAAGCCGCTCGCGGGCATGGTGCATCACAAGATTCACGACAAAGCATGGACCGAGCTAGGCGTCGCGCCGCACGAAGACAAACAACCGCGGGTTTTGAAAGCGCCGAGCACCGCTGCGACGCTCAATCTCGCTGCCGTCGCAGCGCAAGCAGCGCGGATCTACCGCAGTGTCGATCCGGCGTTTAGTAAACGCCTGCTCGAGGCTTCGCAGCGCGCCTATGCAGCTGCGCTCGCGCACCCGAAACAGTTTGCTCCCGCAAGCGATTCACTCGGCGGCGGTCCGTACGACGACCAAGACGTGAAGGACGAGTTTTACTGGGCTGCGGCGGAGCTGCTGATCACGACGGGCGAAGCGAAGTACCGCGACGCGCTTCGAACTTGGTCCGGGCCGATCGTTCCAACCGTGCTCGGTGCGAACGCCGGTGATGCAGGCCAGCACAGTGTTCTGACCTGGCAAAACGTCGTCGCTGCGGGCGCGATCAGCCTCGCGTTCGCGCCAGCGTCGGTCGGCGAAGACCGCACGCGGGCGCGCGACGAGATCACGAAGGCGGCCGATGCGTTCCTCGCGCTGCGTGCAAAGGAAGGTTACGGATTACCGTTCGCGCCGGGCCAGGGACCGAGCTATCCGTGGGGCTCGAACTCGTTCGTGCTCAACAACGCCGTCGTGCTCGGGCTCGCGTACGACATCGCGCACGATCGCAAGTATCTGAACGGCGTCGCAGGTGCGATGGACTATCTGCTCGGCAATAACCCGCTCGACCAGTCGTACGTCACCGGCTACGGCGCGCGTCCGCTCGAGCACCCCCATCATCGCTTCTTTGCGCATCAGATCCGCGCGGATCGGCCCGCCCCGCCTCCCGGTTTCGTCTCGGGCGGCCCGAACAGCTCGCTTCAAGATCCGCTCGTGCGCGGCGCGGGTTTAGTCGGCAGGCCGCCGCAGCGTTGCTTCATCGATCACATCGAAGCGTATTCAGTCAACGAAGTTGCGATCAACTGGAACGCGCCGCTCGCATGGGTGGCCGCGTTCTTGGATGACAGCGCAGCTTCTAACTAACGAAACGAGCGCCATGCCTACGACCCGCATCGCTGCCGCCGACTGCACGTTCCCCGAGAAGTTCGTGTGGGGCGCTGCAACTGCTTCCTATCAAATCGAGGGCGCCGCGCGCGAGGACGGCCGCGGACCCAGTACGTGGGACGTGTTTTGCAAGCGGCCCGGCGCAGTGTTCGAAGGCCATAGCGGCGACATCGCGTGCGATCACTATCACCGCTATCGCGACGACGTCGGCTTGATGCGCGAGCTCGGCTTGCAGGCCTATCGCTTCAGCGTGTCGTGGTCGCGTGTGTTGCCGGAAGGCCGCGGCAAACCGAACGAAGCGGGCCTCGCGTTTTACGATCGGCTCGTCGACTCGTTGCTCGCGGCGAACATCCAACCGTTCTGCACCTTGTTTCATTGGGATCTGCCGCAAGCACTGCAGCTGCGCGGCGGCTTCATGAATCGCGACATGGCAGACTGGTTCGCCGACTACGCCGCATTGTTGGGGACGCGCTTCGGCGATCGCGTCAAGCTGTGGGTCACCCAAAACGAGCCGCAGTGTTACATCGGTTTCGGGCTTGGAACGGGCACGCATGCGCCAGGGCTGAAGCTCGACTTCTGCGACACGCTCGTCGCAGCTCATAACTCGATGCGTGCGCATGGCAAGGCTGTCGCCACCCTCCGCAGCACTGTCCATGCGCCGCGCATCGGTTACGTCCTCGCGACGCAAATCGGCCGACCTGCGACAGATAGTCAGGCGGACCTGGAAGCTGCGCGCGCTGCAACCTTCGCGGTTCGCGATCGCACGCACTGGAACAACGCGTGGTGGACCGACCCGGTCGTGCTCGGCAAGTATCCCGAAGATGGCCTCGAGCTGTTCGGCAGCGAGATGCCGGCGTTTCCGGACTCCGACTGGAACGATCTAAAACAGCCGCTCGATTTCCTCGGCTTGAACGTGTACCGCGCCGAGACGTATCGCGCCGGCGGCGACGCGCAGTTTCAACTGCTGCCGGTACCGCCGGGCTATCCGCGCTCGGGCGTAGACTGGCAACCGATCACGCCGGACGCGATGTACTACGGACCGCGGTTCTTTCACGACCGATATGCGCTGCCGTTTTGGATCACGGAGAACGGGCTCTCCACCCGCGATCAAGTGTTTCTCGACGGTAAGGTTCACGATCCACAGCGCATCGACTATCTGCACCGTTCGTTGCTCGAGCTCCGGCGCTCGATGCGCGATGGTGTGCGGGTCGAAGGCTATTTGGCTTGGTCGCTCCTCGACAACTTCGAGTGGGCGGACGGCTATAAGCAGCGCTTCGGGATGGTTTACGTGGACTACACGAATCAACGGCGAATCCCCAAAGACTCGTTCCATTGGTACAAACAAGTGGTCGCGAGTCGCGGGGCATCGCTCGCCGGCGAGTTCGCGATGCCGATCACCGAGGTCACGCCGCCGGCAGGCGCGTGATGGCTCATCAGGCCGAAGTCACACTCGAGGCAGCCGCGCCGCCGCGCCGATTCAATCCCGGCGCATGGGTGCCGACGGCGTACCTCGCGGAAGGCATTCCGTTTGCGATCGTAATCTGGGTCGCGGGCACGATGTTCAAGGACCTCGGCCGCAGCGACGCAGAGATTACGATTGCAACGGCAAGCATCGGACTCGCGTGGTCACTCAAACCGCTCTGGGCTGCATTCCTCGACATGTTCGCGACGAAGAAGTTCTTCGTGATCGCGATGGAATGCCTGATGGCCGTACTGCTCTTGCTGCTCGCGCTCTCGTTGCGTCTGCCGAGCTATTTCCAAGTCGTGATCGCGGTGTTGTGGGTGCTCGCGTTCGCGTCGGCGACGCAGGACATCTGCGTCGACGGCATCTACATCACGACGCTCGATGAAAAATCTCAGGCTGCGTGGATCGGCGTACAAGGCGTCGCTTGGAACGCGGGGCGGTTCTTCGGCACTGCGCTGGTCGTGTGGGTCGCGGGCATGCTGCAAGAGGATCGCGGCCTCGATGCGCGAACGGCCTGGGGTTACGCACTCTGTTTGAGTGCGTTGACGCTCGCGGGCCTCGCGATCTATCACTCATTCGCGCTGCCGACCGGCTCGATCGCGCGCAGGCCGAGCGGCACATCCGAAGTCGTTCGAACGTTCGTCGACACCGTTCGAGACTTTCTCCAGAAGCCGAAGTTGTGGGGAATGTTGTTGTTCGTATTTCTGTATCGCAGCGGTGAAGGCTTTTTACTGGTCGAAGCGCCGCTCTTTCTCCAGGCGCAAGCCGCGGACGGCGGCGCTGGGCTCACGCTGAAGGAGAAGGGCCTCGTCGACGGGACGATCAGCACGACTGTCAGCATCTTGGGTGGCCTCGCCGGTGGCGCCTTCATCGCGAAGCTCGGCTTGAAGCGCGCGCTGTTCGTGATGGCGCTCTCGATGAACATCCCCCACCTGTGCTTCGTGTATTTGAGTCACGCCGTGACGCCCGATCACCCGCTGTCGCTGTCGACGGTCGCGACGCTCGTCGCGATCGAGAAGTTCGGTTACAGCTTCGGGTTCGTCGCGAACATGCTGTACATGATGCAGCAGATCTCGCCCGGCAAATATCACATGACGCACTACGCGTTTTGCACGGCGCTGATGAACCTGGTGCTGATTCCAACCCAGATGGCGAGTGGTCCGCTCGCCGATCTGCTCGGCTACCAGGCGTTTTTCCTGTTCGTGCTCGTGGCTTCGCTGCCGAGTTTGGTCGCAGCCTGGTATGCGCCGTTCCCGCGGGCCGTTGGTTCGGGGAGTTAGTTAGTAGTCACGGCGTCGAACATCTCCGCGAACTTGTCGCAGCTCTTTCCGGAATCGAATTCCTCCGGGACCTGCACCGCATAGGACCGCCCATCCGGTTCCAGAATCGCGACGTTGTGCGCGAGAGTGAACGTCGGCATGGCGTCGATCACGGCCGGATCGAGATGCCCCGACTGCACGAGGTCTTGAAGCACGTCGACGCCAACCGGCCGTAGGCGAAGCCACAGCTCGATCCGCGGTGGTGGGCGCGGCATGATCCGCTTCGTCGAGAACGTTCGTGACGCCGTGTGCGTCCCCGGCTCGCTGGTCATCGCGAATGGAATTACATCGCTACGCTCGAGCTTCGCGGCTTCCCAAAACATGTGAGTTTCGCGACCTTCGCGATCCAGTAAGTAGTCACGGAACGGTCTGAACTGAGCATCGTAGTTCGGATCATCCTTCGGTTTTTCTTCGAGCTCGCCGTCCTTGATCCGGCCTGACTCGAAGATGACTCGGTCCTCCTCGTCGTACACCACGACCTCGATCCACATGCGTCGATCGGCAGAGGCACCGCTCGGAATGTTGTGTCCCGCTGAGTGCTCGACGTCGACGACGAACGAAAAAGGCTCGCCGGACAATCCGGGCCCCGGCCGGACCTGAAGATCACCGTTCAACGTTGCCAGCTGCAGCTCGCAGTTCTCGATCGATGAACGCAGAATGTCTTGATGCGGCATGTCGGGCGTGAGCGCGACATCTACCGCGGGGAAGTGATGCCAATGCACCTTGCGGGCGGAGGTGAAGCCTTGGAAGCCGGGTGCGACCTTCTCATCGTCCCCCTTGGGCTTCATGTGACAGCCCTGACAGGTCAAGAAGCCATATCCTGACTTCGCTTGAACGCTCATCTGCCACTCGTCATACGTCCGCTCGAGGTGGAAGTTATCCGGCGTCCTGATGTCGTGGCAGCTCCCGCACAGCTCGGCACTGGCGGCATTTCTGCGGTCGTGAAGTTGACTCGGCGTTCCCGCGACATCGTGCGCAGGAGGCTTCACCGGGTTCTTCAACGCACCGCGCATCGTCGTATCGTTCGCGAGATCGATCTGGGCGTTGTCGTGACCGTTCACCTTCACGGCGTTGTGGCAGAAGTAGCAGGTCACGCCTTGCAGGTGCTCAGGCACATCGCTGAGGCTCGCAAAGTCTTTGATCTCGTTCTCACGCAACGCCATCGGCGCATGACACTGCACACAGAACTCGCCGATCTGTGCTTCCTCCTGGCCGCGCTTGTTCATGGCGAGGAACACGGGATCCCGCGACGCATACGCGTGCATGCTCGAAGACCACTCTTCGTAGTGCTTGGAGTGACAGGCCTTGCAAGTCTCGGGATCGAGTAGTTGAGCGCCAGTCAAGGTGGGTGCGACGTCATCGTCGCCGCCGCATGCTGCAGCGATGCACAACAGAAAGACGCTCGTGCTCGCGCGCATCAATCTGGCACACACGCCTTCAACACGAGCGACGACGTCGTGCCGGGTTTACTGCACGCCGATGGAATGATGCCCGTCCCTCGCCCTTCGTAGCTCGGAGTCTCGCCGGTCGGGTCGACCCACAACTCGATCAGCCATTGACCCGCCATCGCCATGTTCTGTCGGATGAGCTCGAACTGTCCTTCGCCCAACTTGTCGACGGTCTTCGGATTCGATCCGTGACCGTGCGCCGGCATGAATGCGCAGGTCCAGACGAGGCTCGCATCCGGCAGTGCATTGCCGTCCAAGTCCGTGATCTCGATCG
>Ga0193752_1000916_pt1 | contig 26280 bp, 21 predicted proteins | sample H1c1metaG_FD_144924 | JGI IMG/M metagenome (GOLD analysis project Ga0193752, IMG submission 144924) | Soil microbial communities from a riparian zone of the East river system, Colorado, United States - H1c1 | ecosystem: Environmental > Terrestrial > Soil > Riparian zone | place: USA: East River...
CATCGTCTGGACGCGCGTCGCCTGGATCGCGGGCGTCATCGGCCTCATCGAGCTGCTGTGCCGCCTCGGCGCGATCAAGCCCATGACCATGATCGCACCCAGCCAGATGGCGATGGAACTCGCGCAGCTCATCGCCGAGGGAGAGCTTACGGAGCCTGCGGCGCACACCTTCTTGGCGGTAGCTTTGGCCTTCGTCCTTTCGGTCGTGGCCGGCGGCGCGTTGGGGGCCGTGGTGCATGCGCTGCCACGCGTGCGTCGTGCGCTCGACCCGCTGCTGGCGAGCTGGTACGCGGTGCCGTTCTTCGTGTTCTACCCCCTGCTGGTGGCGCTGTTTGGCCTGAACGTGCTGCCATTGATCGCCATCGGCGTCGTATTCGCGGCGCCGGCGATGATGCTGAGCACGCTTGCCGGTCTCGACCGGGTGCCGCAGGTGATGCGCAAGGTGGCGCGCGTGCACCGCCTGTCGCGCCTGCAGGAAGTGCGCCTGATCACCATGCCGAGTGCCGCGCCGTATCTGTTCACAGGGCTGAAGCTCGCGTTCGCCTATTCCTTCATCGGCATCATCGCCGGCGAATTCATTCTCTCGAGCGGTGGGCTCGGTTATGGCATCGCCTATGCCTATGAGAGTTTCGAGACCCCGAAGATGTATGCGCTCATGCTCTTCGTGCTGCTGATCGCCATGGGCGTGAATGGCGCGCTGCATGTATGGGACCGGCGCCTGGCGCGGCGGCGCGGCCTCGCATGACACGGTCGGGCATGACGAAGCTCGTTGACGCCGTTGCCATCATAGCGGTGATCCTTGCGATCTGGCTTGGCCTCCATGCCTACGCCGGCGACGTTGCCATCACCGCTCCGGTGCGGACCTTTGCCTTCGCAGGGGAGCTGCTCTCTCGGGGCTCGTTCTGGGGCCATGTCGGTGCAACGATGAGTGCCTTCGGCCTGGCGCTGGCGATCTCGGCGGTCGCCGGCGTGGTGCTTGGCCTGGTGCTGGGCATGCGGCGCTTCGCGGGCGAGGTGGCCGAGCCGATGCTCGGTTCGCTCTACACCATTCCCAAGGTGACCCTCTACCCGCTGATGCTGCTGATCTTCGGTCTCGGCATGTCGGCCAAGGTAGCGTTTGGCGTCATCCATGGCTTGATCCCGGTGATGCTGTTCACGATGGCTGCGGTCAGGAATATCCCGCCGGTCCTGCTGCGCACGGCCCGGGCGCTGCACCTCAGCCCGACGCAGACGGCGCTGAACGTGCTGGCGCCGGCCGTGACGCCGGAGATCGTCACCGGGCTTCGCGTCGGTTTTGCGCTCACACTGCTCGGCGTGCTGATCGGCGAGATGTTCGCCTCTCAGCGCGGCCTCGGCTTTCTCATCATCAACGGCATCAACAATCACGACGTGCGCATGACCACGGCGGTAACGTTGATCGTGGTGGTCTTCGCGGTTGCCGCCAACGGGCTTATGCTGGCGCTGGACCGTCGGGCGCAGCACTTCCACTAGGTCCAGCGACGTTCCTGGATCGTGAAGGTCTCAGGAAAAAAGCTCATACCCAAGCCGCGCCTGATCGACGATTTTAAGAATGGCCCCGAGGACGCCTCCTGAGCTGGCCGAGATACGTGTAATAGCACTATTCTCACGACTTTATGTCATGCATGACCGACAAACCATTCTTTGTCCGGTTTGCCATAAATCTCCATAATGGCAGCACTTTAGTGTCCTGGGAACCTTCAATGGCCCGTTTCGTGTGTCAAATTCACATAGAATTTCTGATGGCATATCTCTGTTTCCGCCACGTCGGGCGAGGCCAATGAGCGCCGCCGTACTTCAGGCCGGATCGCTCGCACCGGCAGTATCGGTAAAGCCTGATCACGACCGGCGCACGCAGGCGCTCCTCCACGCGCCGATGTTGCCGCTGCTGTTGGGACTCGCCTGGCCCAATGTCCTGGTGATGCTGGCGCAGGCCAGCACCGGCCTTATCGAGAAATGGTGGGTGAGCAAGCTCGGCACCGATGCACTTGCCGGCATGGCGCTGGTGTTCCCCGGCGTGATGCTGATGCAGATGATCTCGGGCGGGGCGATGGGTGGCGGCATCTCCTCCGCCATTGCGCGTGCCCTGGGCGCCGGGCGGCGCGACACCGCCGACCAGCTCGTGCTGCATGCCGTGCTGATCAACGTGGCGCTTGGCCTGTTCTTCTCCGTGCTGCTGCTGTTGCTGGGGCCTGCGCTCTACCGTGGCATGGGCGGTAGCGGCGCCTCGCTCGACGCAGCGCTGCGCTATTCCAATGTAGTGTTCGCCGGCAACGTTCTGTTGTGGCTGATGAATGCGCTCGCCAGCGTCGTGCGCGGCACCGGCAACATGAAGGTGCCTGCCTGGGTGATTTGCGGTGGTGTGTTTCTGCTCGTTCCCTTGTCGCCCGTCCTGATCTTCGGCATCGGCCCGTTTCCAGCGCTCGGCGTCGCCGGAGGCGGTGCTGCGTTGGTAATGTTCTATGCTGCCGGCACGGCAGTGCTGCTCTGGTACATCCTGTCGGGCCGCAATGTCGCCCGCTTCCGGAAGGCGAGGCTGCGCTGGCCGTTGTTTCGCGACATCCTGCGCGTCGGTGCGGTTGCAGCGATCACCTCGCTGCAGACCAACATCACCATTGCGGTGTCGACGGCACTGGTCGGCCACTGGTTCGGACCGGACGGGGTGGCGGGCTTCGGCACCGGCGCGCGCCTTGAATATCTCCTGGTGCCTGTGGTGTTTGGCCTCGGCGCTCCGCTGGTCGCGTTGGTCGGCACCAACATCGGCGCGGGAAACACCGGGCGCGCGCTTCGCATCGCGCTGACCGGCGGCGCCGTCGCTTTTGCCCTCACGGAAACCATCGGCATCGCAGCGGCGATCTGGCCGGAAGCCTGGCTTGGACTTTTCGGCTCCGACCCTGCCATGCTGGCGACCGGCAGCATCTATTTGCGCACAGTCGGGCCATTCTACGGCTTCTTCGGTCTTGGCCTCGCGCTCTATTTTGCTTCGCAAGGCGCAGGCAGGCTGTTCTGGCCGTTGCTTGCCGGCATGCTGCGCCTGACGGTCGCCGCCGGTGGTGGCTGGCTCGCCCTGACGCTGACCGGCTCGGTCGGGGCACTATTCATGGCGCTGGGCCTCGCCTTGCTGGCCTACGGCGCGGTCATCACCATCGCGATCGCCTGTGGTGCTTGGGACCGGCGACCCCCGGCGCATTAACCGATACGCGCTTTGATCTGTCGCCCTCTTTTGCGACAGAGCGCGGAGGAACCTTTAAGGGCAGGCGACGTTGGCAGGACGCCTGTGGGATCGTAACATTACCATCACCACAAGGTTGGTAGACACGGCGAACACGCCCATGCGCGCTGCCCAACATCCTGCAGTCTCGCAAGATTGACCCGAAGCTGCTTATTGCCCACCATTTCAGGCTCGACCAGATCCTCGACGCCTATGAGGCTTTTGCGCATGCACGCTCACACGTGCGTACCCAAGATTATCATCGAGGCTTTGGCTTGAACTGCAAATTCGGAGATCTCGATGCCCGATTGTCTCTCACCCGATCTTCTCGCGAAAATGCACGCCTATTGGCGGGCAGCGAATTATCTCTCGGTCGGGCAGATTTATCTGCAAGACAATCCTCTGCTCGAATCCCCACTCAAGATCGAGCACGTCAAGCCGCGGTTGCTGGGGCACTGGGGGACGACGACCGGATTGAACTTTCTCTATGTCCATCTCAACCGGCTGATCAAAGAGAACGATCTCAACATGATGTATGTCATCGGGCCGGGGCATGGCGGTCCGGGGCTGGTGGCACATGCCTACCTGGAAGGGTCGTATACGGAGCATTATCCGGCCATCGAGCGCAGCCGGTCCGGATTGCATCGGCTATTCCGCCAATTTTCCTGGCCTTATGGCATTCCAAGCCACGTCTCACCGGAAACGCCCGGCTCGATTCACGAGGGCGGAGAGCTCGGTTATTCGCTGACCCATGCCTATGGTGCGGCATTCGACAATCCCGACCTGATCGTGGCTTGCATCGTCGGCGACGGTGAAGCCGAAACCGGTGCGCTTGCCACCAGTTGGCATTCCAACAAGTTCCTCAATCCCGTGCGCGATGGCGCTGTTCTGCCGATCCTTCATCTCAATGGTTTCAAGATTGCCAACCCGACGGTGCTGGCGCGCATCAGCCGCCAGGAGTTGACCGAGCTGATGCGGGGCTATGGCTACGAACCGCATTTTGTCGAAGGCGACGATCCGGCGGTTGTACATCAGAGTCTTGCCGGGACGCTTGACGGGGTTCTGGCGCGGATTAGCGAAATCCAAAGCACCGCGCGGTCGCGCAATGCAGCCGAAAGGCCGGAACGTCCACGCTGGCCCATGATCGTTTTCCGCACGCCCAAGGGCTGGACGGGGCCGAAATTCGTCAACGGCAAGCCGGTCGAGGGTACCTGGCGCGCCCACCAGGTGCCGATCGCCGATTTCAAGAATCCGGAGCATCTCAAGCAACTCGAAGAGTGGCTGAGGAGCTACCGGCCCCAGGAATTGTTCGACGCGAACGGTAAATTCCGCGAAGAGTTTGCCGAGCTTGCGCCGACAGGTCGTCGTCGCATGGGATCCAACCCGCACGCCAACGGCGGGGAATTGCTACAGCCTTTGTCGATGCCCCATTTCCAGGACTATGCCGTGAAAGTGGAGACGCCCGGCAGTGTCGAAGCGGAGGCGACGCGGATTCTCGGAACGTTTCTGCGCGACGTCATGAAGCTCAATCTGGGCAAGCAGAATTTCCGGCTCTTCGGCCCGGACGAGACTGCATCGAACCGCCTGGAGGCCGTCTTCGAGGTCACTGGCAAGGAATGGATGGCCGAGGTCGAAGAGGTCGATATCGATCTCAGCGTCAATGGCCGCGTCATGGAGGTGTTGAGCGAGCATCTGTGCGAAGGTTGGCTCGAAGGATATCTTCTCACCGGGCGGCATGGCCTGTTCTCCTGCTACGAGGCCTTCATCCACATCATCGACTCGATGTTCAATCAGCACGCGAAATGGCTCAAGGTCAGCAAGACCATTCCCTGGCGCAAACCGATCGCATCATTGAATTATCTGCTCACGTCGCACGTCTGGCGACAGGACCATAACGGTTTTTCCCACCAGGATCCGGGTTTCATCGATCACGTCGCCAACAAGAAATCCGATATTGTGCGCATCTATCTGCCACCCGACGCAAACTGCCTGCTGTCGGTGACGGACCATTGTTTGCGCAGCCGCAACTACATCAACCTGATCGTCGCCGGCAAGCAGCCGGAGTGGCAGTGGCTCGACATGGATTCAGCCGTTCGCCATTGCACCGCCGGTGCGGGGATATGGCACTGGGCGAGCAACGACGCCGGCGATCCCGACGTCGTCATGGCCTGTGCGGGCGATGTGCCGACGCTGGAAACGCTCGCTGCCGTCTCGCTGCTGCGCCAATACGTTCCGGACATCCGCATCCGTGTCGTCAACGTGGTGGATCTGATGGTGCTGCAGCCGCAGTCCCAGCACCCCCACGGCCTGGAGGATCAGGATTTCGACGAGTTGTTCACCACCGACAGGCCCGTGATCTTCGCCTTCCACGGCTATCCCGCGATGATTCACAAGCTGACCTACCGACGCCGCAATCACTATAATATTCATGTGCGCGGCTACAAGGAGGAGGGCACCACCACGACTCCCTTCGACATGGTCGTGCTGAACAATCTCGACCGGTATCAGCTCGCCCTGGACGCCATCCGGCGCATCCCTCGGCTTGGCGATCAGGTGGAGACGGCGACGGCGCGCTACTGGACCAGCATGGAGCGTCACAAGCTCTATATCAGCGAGCACGGCCAGGATCTGCCCGAGATTCAAGACTGGCGCTGGACTGCGTAAGAGCCCGGAGCGACGCGCCCGATCGCTGCATGACCTCCCTGACCGCTCGCACTATAAGCGATAGTCTATGCCGGGATGGAGACGTGGATATGGAAGTAGCTGCTGTTGTTCGGCCTGACGTCCAGCAAGTGGCTCGCCGCTGGCTGACGGCATTCGACAAGGCCTTGCGGGCGCAGAATGCGGCTGCCGCCGCGGCGCTGTTCCTGCCGGATGGCCACTGGCGCGACGTGCTGGCTTTCACCTGGCGCCTGCAAACCGTGAGCGGAGCCACGGCGATCGAGAAGAGTTTCCGGGACACGCTGGCCGAGACCCGGCCGCGCGCCCTGCGCTATCCCGAAGGCAGGACGGCGCCGCGCCGCGTCCGCCGGGCGGGCCGCGATATCATCGAGGCGATCATCGAATTCGAGACCGCATATGGGATGGCCAATGCTGTCGTCCGCCTGTCGACGGAGGGCGAGCCGGCGGGAACGGCGCGGGCCTGGACCCTCCTGACGTCGCTCGAGACGCTACGTGGCTTCGACGACGAGGCGATGTGGGATCGCCGGAACGGCGAGCGCTACTCGCGCGATTTCGGCGGCGCCAACTGGCTCGACCAGCGCAACAAGGCCCTGGCCTACGAGGACCGCGATCCTGCCGTGCTGGTGGTGGGTGGCGGCCAGGCGGGGCTGGCGATTGCCGCGCGGCTCGGCAACCTCGGCATCGATACGCTGATCGTCGATCGCAACGAACGCATCGGCGACAATTGGCGCAACCGCTACCACTCGCTCACGCTGCACAACGAAGTACACGTCAATCATCTGCCCTATATGCCATTCCCGCCGACCTGGCCGGTCTTCATTCCCAAGGACAAGCTCGCCAACTGGTTCGAGTCCTATGTCGAGAGCCTGGAGCTCAATTTTTGGACGGGCACGGAATTGGTGAACGGTAGCTACGACGAGGGAGAAGGGTGCTGGCGGGTCACGCTGCGCCGGTCCGACGGCCGCGAGCGCGTCCTGCGGCCCCGTCATCTGGTGTTCGCGACCGGTGTCAGCAGCATTCCCCAGCGGCCGTCCCTGCCGGGGCTCGACTCGTTTGCCGGCGACGTCCTGCACTCGGGCGACTACACCGCCGGCGGCGCCTGGAAGGGGCGCAAGGCGCTGGTGCTCGGCACCGGTAACAGCGGCCACGACGTCGCCCAGGACCTCCAGGCGAGCGGTGTCGATGTCACGCTGATCCAGCGCAGCCCGACCTATATCGTCAGCCTCAAGGAGGCGCAGAAGGTTTATGCGATCTATTCGGAAGGCCTGCCATTCGAGGATTGCGACCTGCTTGCAACCTCGATGCCCTATGCAGTGATGAAGCGTTCCTATCAGCTTTCGACGGCGGAAATGCGCGAAGCAGATCGCGCCTTGCTCGACGGCCTGGCAGCGCGGGGATTCCGCCTCGACTTCGGCGAGGACAATACCGGCTTTCAGATGATGTACCTGCGGCGCGGCGGCGGATATTACTTCAACGTCGGCTGCTCCGATCTCGTCGTCGAGGGCAAGATCGGCTTGCTGGCTTACGATCGGATCGATCACTTCGTCCCCGAGGGCGCGCTACTGGACGATGGCGGTATCGTGCCTGCCGATCTGATTGTCCTGGCGACCGGATACAAGAACCAGCAGGAGGTGGTGCGCGCCTATCTCGGAGACGGGGTGGCCGATCGCATCGGCCCGGTCTGGGGCTTCGACGCACAGGGCGAGTTGCGCAACATGTGGACACCGACCGCCCAGGACGGACTTTGGTTCACGGCGGGCAGCCTCGCCCAATGCCGGATCTATTCCCGATATCTGGCATTGCAGATCAAGGCGCGTGAGGAAGGGATTCTTCCGGTCAGGTCTTAGTCATCCCCGCCGCCGCGGGGCAGGCGTCGCCGACCAAGCGGTAGCGCTTGGCGATGCCTTGCTCGACGGTCCATTCGGCGAAGCATTCTTCGTGGGCGATGCCGGTGCCGGTCAGGGCCAGCGGCTGGACCGCGCCACCGCCGTATTGGTAGGGCAGCACGTTGTAAGGCACGGTGAAGGATCGCTGCCAGCGCCATTGCAGCAGGGACACGCCAGGCGCCGGCTGTTCGGTGAGGTCGGGCGTACGGCCCATGCCAGCCACCAGCTGCGCCTCGCTCATCCCTACCAACGGTGCCAGCTTCGCGCTCTGGTCGGTGCGAGGCGAGGCGCAGGCGCCGGCGGTGAGGAGGAGGGCGGCTAACAGGACGAAACGGCGGGTCATGGCGTTTCTCCAGATGGACGATCAATTCTCCTGCCGAACCCGCGACTGCAAAAGCTCGCCCTTGCTTTCTAGAACGGGATAGGCTGCCGCGGCAACGAATTGGGCGTTCACGCTTGCGAGATCGCGCAAGGCATCGAGATGCATCGCGCTGTTGGCGGCATTCTCGACCTGGCCAGCGCTCAGTCGCTCGAAATGAGCGTCGGTCGCGGCGACCTCCATGGCCCGGAAGCTTCCCTTCTCGGCGGCGAGCTGATGGGCGGTATGGATGTCCCGGGTCATGAACAGCGACGCCGCCGTGCGCAGGTTGACCGCAAGCCGGTCGATCGCCGCCAGCAGCTCCGCCTGCTCGGTCCTGGAGAAGGTGACGCCGCGCTTGACCATCTTGCCGGCGGTGCCGAACAGGTTCTTGTCGATGATGTCGCCGGCGTATTTCATGTTGGCGGCAAAGAGCAGGATCTCCCGGAGCCGGCGATGATCCGTCTCGCTGAGCGTCTCCGTATCGAGCGAGGTCACATAGACGTCGATCGCGGTGTTCAGTCGGTCGAGGACGTCGTCGAGGCGTTTGGTTTCGTCGATCTCCCGGCGGTTGGCTTTCTCGAAGGTGTTGTGCAAACCCTCCAGCATGGCTTTGAGGATATCGGCCATGCGCAGCGCCTCGCGCGCGGCGCCGGCAAGAGCAATGACCGGTGTCTCCCGCGCTGCAGCGTCCAGGTAGAGCGGCTTGCCCGGATCGTCCGGATTGGCTTTTGCCGGCATGAAGCGGCACAGCAGGTCGGAATATGGCTTGAGAATCGGAAAGAACAGCAGCGCCAGCAGTAGATTGAACGCCGTGTGAAAATCGGCCACCGCATGGGCGGGGATCGGATCGATCTTCGCGATCCATGGCCCGATATAGGGCAACAGCACCAGGACCAGGGCAACGCCGATGATGCGGTTGACCAGATTGCCGACCGGCAACCGCTTGGCCGTCCGGTCGGTTCCGGCGCCTTCCAGCACCGGATTGATCGCTGTTCCCAGATTGGCGCCGAGAACCAGGGCGAAGGCCGCGTCCAGCGGGATCGCGCCCTTGGTGGCGATAGACATGATCACCAGCACGATGGCCACACTGGAATGTGCCGCCCAGGTCAGTACGGCGGCCACGAGGACGGCAATCAATGGCTGGGTCGAAATGAGGTCGAGCAGCGAACGCAGGCTCGTCATGTTTTCATAGGGCGTCAGCAGTTCGACGAACTGGTGGAGCGCCATCAGCAGCAGGCCAAGGCCGATAAGGACGCGGCCGAAGTCGCGCAGTCCGGCGGAGGCGCGGCGGAACAAGATGACACCAAGCAGAACCAGAGCCGGCGCCACCTCGGCGACATCGAACGACAGGATCTGCACGATCAAGGTCGTCCCGACATTGGCGCCGAGCATGACGGCAAGCGCGGGGACCAGATCGACGAGCCCGCCGGCGGCAAAGCCCGTCACCATGAGCCCGGTCGCCGTACTGCTCTGCAGGACGGCGGTCACGCCGATACCGGTCAGGAACGCCTCGAACCTGTTGTGCAGCGCCTTGGCGAGAAAGCTGTGCAGCTTCGCGCCGAAGGCCCGCTGGACGCCGGTTTGCACCATGTGGACGCCCCACAGCAGGAGCGCCACCGAACCGGCGAGATCGACAAGGGTCCAGACAAGAGCCATCGCGGCCACCCTATAGCACTGTATAGTCGCCCCGCCGAAGAAGGAGAGTTGGACGTGGCAGCAAAGGATAGTGGTACGCGGATCGATCCGCGGGCCGGGCACGCGCCTCCCGCCGGGCAGCTCGTAGATCCGGCAAAATTGATCGCTGCCTATTATGCCCAGCGTCCCGATGCTGCGGTGCCGGCGCAGCGCGTCGCCTTCGGCACATCGGGCCATCGCGGCTCATCCTTTGCCACCACCTTCAACGAAAGGCATGTGTTGGCGATCAGCCAGGCGATATGCCAGTACCGTCGGGGCAAGGGTATCGATGGGCCGCTGTTCATCGGTATCGACACGCATGCCTTGTCGCAGCCGGCCTTCGACAGCGCGCTCGAAGTCCTGGCCGCCAACGGCATCGAGGTCAGGATCTCGCGTGGCGGCGAGTTCACGCCGACCCCGGCGGTGTCCCACGCAATCATCGTCCATAATCGCGGGCGTAAGACGGGATTTGCCGACGGCATCGTCATCACGCCTTCGCACAATCCGCCGGAAGACGGCGGCTTCAAGTACAACACGCCCAATGGCGGGCCCGCCGATACGGATGTTACCGGCTGGATTCAGGACCAGGCCAACAAGCTGCTGGCCGATGGCCTGCGCGACGTGAAGCGTATCCCGTTACAGCGAGCGTGCAACGCGGCGACCACCCGCGAATATGACTTCCTCGATACCTATGTGGGCGATCTCGGCAACGTCATCGATTTCGATGTCGTCCGCGGTGCGGCAGTCCGCATGGGCGTCGACCCGTTGGGTGGCGCCGGCGTGCATTACTGGGCGCGGATCGCCGAGCGCTATCGCCTCGACCTCGCCGTCGTCAGCGAGCAGGTCGATCCCACCTTCAGCTTCATGACCCTGGATTGGGACGGACGCATCCGCATGGATCCGTCCTCTTCCTATGCAATGCAGCGGCTGGTCGGCCTGAAGGACAAATATGATATCGCCTTCGCTTGCGACACCGACCACGACCGGCACGGCATCGTGGCGCCGAGCGCCGGGCTGATGTCGCCCAACCACTATCTTGCGGTGGCGATCGACTATCTGTTTCGCCATCGCCCTCAGTGGAGCCCGGACGCAGCCGCCGGCAAGACAGTGGTCAGCAGTGCGATGATCGACCGGGTAACGGCGCGGTTGGGGCGCAAGCTCTATGAGGTGCCGGTTGGTTTCAAATGGTTCGTCGACGGTCTTTTTGAAGGATCCTTGGGCTTCGGTGGTGAGGAAAGCGCGGGCGCGTCCTTCCTGCGTCGCGACGGTGCGGTCTGGACAACGGACAAGGATGGCATCGTGGCGGCGCTGCTTTCGGCCGAGATGACCGCGCGGTGCAAGCGCGATCCGGCCTTGCTCTACCAGGACCTTACGGGCGCACTCGGCGCGCCGGTCGCCGACCGCGTCGAAGCGCCGGCCAATGCCGAGCAGAGGAAGAAATTATCGAAGCTCTCGCCGGATCAGGTGAAAAGCGCGGAGCTGGCGGGCGAACCGATCAGCAGCGTGGTCGCGCGCGCGCCCGGCAACAATGCCCCAATCGGCGGCATCAAGGTCATCTCGAAAAACGGCTGGTTCGCCGCGCGCCCGTCCGGCACCGAGGCGATTTACAAGATCTACGCCGAGAGCTTTCGCGACGAGGACCACCTGCACCGTATCCTCAACGAGGCGCAGACCATCGTGGATGCCGCGCTGGCGGGATGAGGGATGCTTGCGCGGCTAGGTTCGGCTACGCTGCGACAATCTTCCCGTCTCGTCCTCCATCAGCAGAATGTCCGCCTCGGTGAGGAAAAGACCGTGCCCGATTACCCCGGGCAAACCGTCTAGCGCCGCGGCGAGTGCCGCCAGATCCGCATCGGGAGACAGTGGCGCATCGATGATCCGATTGCCGTTGTCGGTTTCGTAAAGGCCACCCCCGGCCGCGCGGCGCAACGGACCGTCGAGGCCGAGGGTGCGCAGCTGGCGGCGGAGCGAGGCAAGGCCGAACTCCATCACCTCGATGGGAAGTGGGAATTTCACACCAAGGTGGGTCACCAGTTTCACCGTCTGTACCAGGTAGACGCGATGCGCCGAGGCGTGCGCCACGATCTTCTCGCGCGTGAGCGCGCCGCCGCCGCCCTTGATCATCCTCAACGAGGCGTCGACCTCGTCGGCCCCGTCGAAAAGATAATCGACGGTTTCGACCTCGTTCATGCTGCGCACGCGCAGACCGAGCGTGCGCCCCAGCTCGTCCGATGCCCGGCTGGTGGCGACACATTGGATGTCCAGTTTTTCCGTGGCAACGCGGTCTGCCAGGGCATGGATGGCTCTTGTCGCGGCACGTCCCGTTCCCATCCCGACCATCATGCCGGCGTGAATCTCATTTACGGCAGCCACCGCCAGGGTATCGTTATGTGTCATTTGCGTGGACTCGTTTCTTCTTGATATCGTCGACATTTGGTTGAGTATCCCCGTCGCCGATGTTGCAGCCCCATCAGCGACTAGCAACGAAAATCGATGAGGGGATGCGTGCTCTGAATTCTGGAAACACAAGACCACGACCGAGGAGCCTGTGACCGTTCGTCGTCCGCCCGCGACCAAAATATCCGCAGTCGTCTCCGACATCGACGGCACCCTCGTCACCGACGACAAGGTGCTTACCGAGCGGAACCGGCTGGCCGCGGCATCGCTGCGCAAAGCCGGCATCGCCTTCACCGTCATCAGCAGCCGGCCGCCGCGCGGTGCGGCCGATCTGGTGAAGCGGCTGGAAATCACGCTGCCCAGCGGTTGCTTCAATGGTGGGGTCCTCGTGGCCCCCGATTCGTCGCCAATCGAGGAGCACCTTCTTCCTCCGGACACGGCGCGGCAAACTGTCGATCTCATTACCGCGGGCGGCGCGGCGGTCTGGATCTTCAGTGGGCAGGACTGGTATCTGCACGATCCGTTGGGCGCCTATGTCGAACTTGAAAAGCGCACGGTAGGTTTCCTGCCGGTTGCCATCGCGGATTTTGGTGCTTTGCTCGATAAGGCGGCGAAGATCGTCGGTGTGAGTGCGGATCCGGCCCTTCTCGAGCGCTGCGAGGGCGCTGTGCGCACGGCGCTGGGCGGTGCCGCGACAGTTGTCCGCTCGCAGGCCTACTATCTCGATGTCACGGACCGTGCCGCCAACAAGGGTGCGGGGCTGATCGCATTGTCGAAGCTCATGTCCATTCCCCTGTCGGAGATCGCCGTTATCGGCGACGGCGACAACGACGTGGCGATGTTCGAGCAGGCGGGACTGAGCATCGCCATCGGCAACGGCAAGCCCGCGGCCAAGGCGGCCGCCGATTTCCTCACCGACGGCAACGGCGAGGACGGCTTCGCCAAGGCGATCGACCGCTTTATCCTGGGTGGCGATCGCACGACCTCCCGGGCCGCATCGTGATGCAGGCGCCGGTCATCGTAGCGCCTTCGATTCTGTCGGCGGATTTCGGCCGCCTGGCCGAGGAGGTTCGGGCCGTCGATCTGGCCGGTGCGGACTGGATCCATGTCGACGTGATGGACGGCCGTTTCGTGCCCAATATCACCTTGGGACCGGTGGTGGTCGAGGCGGTGCGGCGCGCGACCGCCAAGCCACTCAATGTGCACTTGATGGTCATCGAACCGGAACGCCATATTGCAGCCTTCGCCAAGGCTGGGGCAGATCACTTGCTTGTCCATGCCGAGCCGTCGGTGACTTTCCATCTCCACCGGCTGCTCTCGCAGATTCGCGACCTCGGCAAGAAATCCGGCGTGGTGCTTGACCCGGCCAGTCCGATCGACGCAATCGAGTATGTCCTTCATCTCTGCGACGTTATTCTGGTCATGACTGTCAATCCCGGGTTCGCCGGCCAATCGTTTCTGCCCGAAATGCTGCCCAAGATTCGCCGGCTGCGGCAGCTCTGCGAAGCACGCGGCCTCGCTCCCCATATCGAAGTCGATGGTGGACAGAATAGCGAGAATGCCAGGCGCTCAATTGAAGCCGGAGCCAACGCCATCGTCGCCGGCTCCGCGATCTTCGGCTCGAGCGACTATGCCGCCGCGATCGCCGCCATTCGTGGTGCGGGCGGACCAATGAGGGAAGGAGCCGGCCAGTGACGACCTATCGCGAAATCGAAACCGAAGTGTTCGATACGCTCGATGCTTTCACCAGAGGCGTTGCGGATTGGTTGTTGGCCCAGGCGAACGCCAAGCAAGGCCGGTTTGCCGTCGCCCTTTCCGGCGGTGAGACGCCGCGGCCGATCTATGAACTTCTCGCCACCGCGCCCTATCGTGACAAATTTCCATGGTCGCGGACCCATTGGTTCTGGGGTGACGAACGTTTCGTGCCGCATGACGACAAACGCAGCAATTATCATATGACGCGGGACGTGATGCTGTCGCGGGCCCCCATTCCGGCAGCCAACGTTCACCCCGTTCCGACCGAAGGCATTACCCCCGAGGCCGCAGCCGCGGCCTATGAGAACGAGCTGAAGGCCTTCTACGGCGCCGACCGGCTCGACAATGCCAAGCCGCTTTTCGATTTGCAGCTCTTGGGCCTTGGCCCCGATGGCCATACTGCGTCACTGTTTCCTGGAACCGCGGTTCTGGCGGAGCGTCATAAATGGGTAGCGCCCGTTCTGGATGGTAAGCTGGAGGCGCGCATCACGCTGACCTATCCTGCCGTGGGAAGCGCTGCCTGCGTGGCCTTCCTAGTCGCGGGAGTAGGAAAGCACGAGATTGTGAGTCGATTCCTGCGTGGCGACGCCTCCCTTCCGGCGGTGGCGCTTGCTTCGGTCGGCAAAATGCGTCTGTTTGCCGATGCCGCCGCGGCGGGAACGCCAGTGAAAAGCTGAAACTGTTTGAAAGTCCGAGGTCGAGATGTCCAGCACCGCCCAAGCCACCAAGCCATCATCTGCCGGCCAGTCCATCGACAAGCTCTGCGTCGATACCATCCGCACCCTGTCCATGGATGCCGTGCAGAAGGCCAATTCCGGCCACCCTGGCACGCCGATGTCGCTGGCGCCGGTGGCCTACACGCTATGGCAGCAGTTCCTGCGCTATGACCCGGCGGACCCGGCTTGGCCCAACCGCGACCGCTTCGTGCTGTCGAACGGGCATGCCTCGATGCTGCTCTATTCGCTCCTGCATCTTGCGGGCGTGAAGAAGGACGGCAAGCCGGCGCTCAGCCTCGACGACCTGAAGCTCTTTCGCCAGCTCGACAGCAAGACGCCGGGACATCCCGAATATGGCATGACGGTCGGCGTCGAAACCACGACCGGGCCCCTCGGACAGGGCTGCGGCAACAGCGTCGGCATGGCGATTGCCGCCGGCTGGCTTGCCAAGCACTTCAACCGGCCCGAATGCACGGTTTTCGACTATGACGTCTATGCCCTGTGCGGCGATGGCGACATGATGGAAGGCATCTCCAGCGAGGCCGCGTCGCTTGCCGGCCATCTGAAGCTCGGCAACCTGTGCTGGATCTACGATAACAACACGATCACCATCGAAGGCCACACCAATCTGGCCTTCGGCGACGATGTCGGGGCGCGGTTCAAGGCGTATGGCTGGCACGTCGAGCATGTCGGCGACGCCAACGACCGGGATTGGCTCGCGCAAGCCTATGCGGCCTTCAAGGCGAAGAACGACGCACCCACGCTCATCGTCGTCGACAGCCAGATCGGCTTTGGCGCGCCGAACAAGCAGAACACGGCCGCCGCCCATGGCGAGCCGCTGGGCGCCGCCGAAATCAAGCTCGCCAAGAAGAGCTATGGCTGGCCTGAGGATTCGTCGTTCCTGGTGCCTGAGGGCGTCGTGGCGCATTTCGCCGATGGCATCGGCAAGCGTGGCGCCAAGGCGCGGCAGGAATGGTCGACGAAAATGGCCGCTTACCGCGCCAAGCATCCGGACCTCGCTACCGAACTCGACGCGATGCTGAAAGGCGATGCGCCGAAGGGCTGGGATGCCGCGCTGCCGACCTTCCCGGCCGATGCCAAGGGCATCGCCACACGCGATTCGTCCGGCACGGTGATCAATACCATCGCGCCACATTTTCCGTGGTTCATCGGCGGCTCGGCCGATCTCGCGCCCTCGACCAAGACGCGTCTTACTTTCGAGGGGGCGGGCGATCTCGAGGGCGACACCCTTGGCGGCCGCAACATGCATTTCGGCATCCGCGAGCACGCCATGGGCGCGGTGGTGAACGGCATGGTTTTGTCCGGCTTGCGCGCTTCCGGCTCCACCTTCCTGATCTTTTCCGACTATATGAAGAATCCCATCCGGCTGGCCGCGTTGATGGAATTGTCGGCCCTTCATGTCTTCACGCACGATTCGATCGGCCTGGGGGAGGATGGACCAACCCACCAGTCCATCGAGCAGCTCTGCGGCCTGCGCGCCATTCCGCATCTGATCGTCCTGCGGCCGGGCGATGCCAACGAGGTGCTCGAAGCCTGGAAGGTCATCGTCGAGATCAAGCACCGGCCGGTTTGCCTCGTGCTCACCCGCCAGGCACTTCCCACGCTCGATCGGAATATCTATGCGCCGGCGTCGGGCACCGCGCGTGGCGCCTATGTTCTGGCTGATGCCAAGCCGGGCAAGCCTGAAGTCATCCTGATGGGTACGGGCAGCGAGGTCTCGCTCTGCGTTGCAGCTTTCGAGGCGTTGAAGAGCGAAGGCGTCGCCGTCCGCGTCGTCAGCATGCCGTCCTGGGAATTGTTCGAGGCCCAGGACGAGGCCTATCGCGACAGCGTCCTGCCGCCCGACGTGACCGCGCGTGTCTCGGTCGAGGCCGCCTCGCCGGTCGGCTGGGACCGCTATGTCGGCTGGAGCGGGGCGATAATCGCGATGAACGGCTTCGGTGCTTCGGCGCCGGCGAAGGACCTGTTCAAGAGATTCGGCTTCACGCCTGAGAAGGTGATCGAGGCTGCCAAGAAGCAGATTGCGAAAGCGAGGAAATAGCCATGAACCCGTTGAAGCAACTCGAGGCCTGCGGCCAGGCCCCCTGGCTGGACTATATGAAGACCAGTCTGATCAGCAGCGGCGAATTGCGCACGATGATCGAGCGCGACGGCCTGAAGGGCATCACTTCCAATCCGTCGATCTTCGAAAAAGCGATCGCCGAGAGCGACGAATACACCGAGCCGCTGAAGAAGTTCCAGAGCACGGGCGATCACAGCGTCAAAGACATCTACGAGCATCTGGCGGTCAGCGACATCAAGGCGGCGGCCGATGCCCTGAACCCGGTGTTCGAGGGCACCAAGGGCCGCGATGGCTATATCAGCCTGGAATGCTCGCCCTATCTCGCCAACGATACCGAAGCCACGGTGGTCGAAGCATTGCACCTGTGGGAGATGGTGGGCCGTCCCAACCTGATGGTGAAGGTGCCCGGGACTGCGGCCGGCATTCCGGCGATCCGCCGGCTGCTCGGCAAAGGCCTCAACATCAACGTCACGCTGCTGTTTTCCGTTGCCGTCTACGAGCAGGTGGTCGAGGCCTATATCTCGGGCCTCGAGGATCTGCTGAAGGCGGGCGGCGATGTGTCCAGGAGCGCCAGCGTCGCCAGCTTCTTCGTCAGCCGCATCGACGCGGCGGCCGACAAGAAGCTGAAGGGGCTGGCCGACAAGGAGGCTGCCGCGCAGCTGAAGGGCAAGGTGGCGATCGCTAATGCGAAGATCGCCTACGAGCGGTACAAGGTCCTGTTTTCCGGCCCGCGCTGGGAGAAGCTCGCCAAGGTCGGCGCCAAGACCCAGCGTCTGCTCTGGGCGTCGACCAGCACCAAGGACCCGTCCTACAAGGATACGCTTTATGTCGAAGCCCTGATCGGCCGCGATACGGTGGATACCATTCCGCCTGCGACCATGGATGCCTTCCGTGACCATGGCGTGGTCAAGGCCGATGCCGTGGAGCAGGACCTGGCCAGCGCCAAGGCGGTCATGGCTGGGCTGGAGAAGCATGGCATCTCGCTCAAGGAAATCACCGACGAACTGGTCAAGGAAGGCGTCAAGTCCTTTGCCGATTCGTTCGACAAGCTGCTGGGCGTCGTGGGCGAGCGTCGCAAGGCTTTGCTCAAAGGTGTCAAGGCCGGCTAGAGGATCAAGGGGGCTCAAGGCCCTGACATCGGCACGCGCAACGGACGCAGCGCTCCGGTAGGGCGCTTTGCAGGGGAGTGTAGGAAATGCAGATCGGGATCATCGGCCTTGGCCGCATGGGCGGCAACATCACTCGACGCTTGATGAAGGCCGGACACAAATGTGTCGTGTTCGACGTCAGCGCCAAGGCGCGCGAGGGCTTGGCCAAGGAGGGCGCGGTCGACGCCGCCGCCCTCGAGGACATGGTGAAGAAGCTCGAGAAGCCGCGTGCGCTCTGGGTCATGCTGCCGGCGGGCAAGATCACGGAAGATACGGTGAAGCATCTCGCGGGCTTGCTCGAGGCGGGCGACATCATCATCGACGGCGGCAATTCTTTCTACAAGGACGATATTCGCCGCGCCAAGGAGCTCTCTGCCAAGCGTATCCGCTATGTCGATTGCGGCACCTCCGGTGGCGTGTGGGGCCTCGAACGCGGCTATTGCATGATGATCGGTGGGCCCAAGGATGCCGTCGACCATCTCGACCCGATCTTCGCCGCCCTTGCGCCAGGCCTCGGCAATATCTCGCGCACGCCGGACCGTGAAAAAATGGATCCGCGTGCCGAGCAAGGCTATATCCACGCTGGCCCCTCGGGCGCCGGCCATTTCGTAAAGATGGTGCATAACGGCATCGAATACGGGCTGATGCAGGCCTATGCCGAAGGCTTCGACATCCTGCGCAACAAGGATTCGAAGGATCTGCCGGAGGCCGAACGCTACACGCTCAACATGCCCGACATTGCCGAAGTGTGGCGCCGTGGCAGCGTCATCTCCTCCTGGCTGCTCGATCTCAGCGCCTCGGCGCTGGCCGCCGATCCCGAGCTCAAGAATTATTCGGGCTATGTTCAGGATTCCGGCGAGGGCCGCTGGACGGTCGAGGCCGCGATCGAGGAATCGGTGCCGGCGAACGTGCTGACCACGGCGCTCTACACCCGGTTCCGCTCGCGTCAGGACCATACCTACGGCGAGAAGATGCTGTCGGCCATGCGCTTCGGCTTCGGTGGCCATGTCGAGGGCGCCGAGACCATGGATCCGAAACCGGGCGCCACGGCCAAGGCCAAAAGCTAGACGCATGCCGGACAGCGAGGCGATCCGCGTACAGTCGGCGGGGCCGGCGCGGGATCTGCCGCCGCCGCATCGAATGCAGCAGGCCGGTCCGTGCGCCATGGTGATCTTTGGTGCCACCGGCGACCTGACCAAACGCCTCGTGATCCCGGCACTCTACAATCTCTCCCGCACCAGTGTTCTGCCGGAGAAATTCGCTTTGATCGGCGTGGCCCGGTCCGAGGGCACAGCGGAAGGCTGGCGCGACAACCTTCATGACTCGCTGAAGGGCTTCGTCGGCAAGGCTGGGACATTCGATGCTGACGCGATCGATGAGACCGCGTGGGGACGGCTTGCCGGGGAAATGTCCTACATCTCGGGAGACGTCTCCCAGCCCGAGGTCTACGAGAAAATCCGCGATGCGCTGGCCGAGGTGGAGAAAATCCACGGCACGCAAGGCAACGTGATCTTCTATCTCGCGGTCGCCGATCGGTTCTTCGGTCCCGTGGTCGAGCAACTCGGCAAGGCGAAGCTCACCGATCAAGGCAAGGACAAGGATGGCAAGCCGCGCGGCTGGCGGCGCGTGGTGATCGAGAAGCCATTCGGCCACAGCCTGGACTCCGCGCGCGAGCTGAACGCCCGCATCCAGCGCACGCTGGAGGAAGACCAGATCTTCCGCATCGATCACTTCCTGGGCAAGGACGCCGTCCAGAGCATCATGGCATTTCGCTTCGCCAACGGCCTGTTTGAACCGATCTGGAATCGCGACCGTATCGATCATGTGCAGATTACCGTGGCGGAGACGGTCGGTGTCGAGAAGCGCGGCGAATTCTACGAGGAAACCGGAGCACTGCGCGACATGGTGCCCAACCACGTCTTCACGCTGCTGTCGATGGTGGCAATGGAGCCGCCGACGGGCTTCGACGCCGAGGCGATCCGTACGAAGAAAGCCGAAGTCTTCGCAGCGATGCCGGCCGTCAGTCCGGATCGCGCAGTACGCGGCCAGTATGGCGCCGGTGCCGTGCTGGGCAATCAGGCGCAGGCCTATCGAAGCGAGCCGAAGGTGGCGAAAGATTCCAACATAGAAACCTATGTTGCGATGGAACTCGAGATCGACAACTGGCGCTGGGCCGGCGTGCCGTTTTTCATCCGCACCGGCAAGCACATGTCGCGCCGCCTGACGGAGATCGCCATCCGCTTCAAGCAGGCACCCTATGCGGCCTTCGAGAATACGCCCGTCAACAACCTGCGTCCGAACTGGCTGGTGCTGCGCATCGCCCCGGATGAAGGGATCTCCTTGCAGTTCGAGGTCAAGCGCCGGGGACAGTCGGTCGAGCTCGCCGCCGTAAAGATGGATTTCCGCTACGACGACTGGTTCCCCAAGGAGCAGAATGTCGGATACGAGACGCTTCTCTATGACGTCATGACCGGTGATCCGACGCTCTTCATGCGCGCTGACATGGTGGAGCAGGGTTGGCGGATCGTGCAGCCGGTACTCGATGCCTGGGCGACGGAGAAGGCTGCCTTTCCCAACTACGATTCCGGCAGCTATGGCCCCGAGGCGGCCGATGTCCTGATGGCGAGCAGTGGAAATCGAATCTGGCGGCCGGTCGAGCTGCCGACGGAGAAAAAATCATGAGCGGACAGCACGGCATCCGTCTCTTCCTGGCGGACGTGGACGGCACGCTGCTCACTCAGGAAAAGGTCCTGACCGATGCGGCGAAGGCGGCGGCGCACGAACTGCACAAAGCAGGTATTGTCTTCGCCATTACCAGCGGCCGGCCACCGGCCGGCATGAAGATGCTCATAGAGCCACTGGCGCTCACGGGCGCGATCGCCGGCTTCAACGGCGGCGTGTTCGTGAATCCGGATTTGTCCGTCATCGAAAGCCGTACGCTTGAACCCGCGGTGGCCAAGCAGACGCTGAAGCTGATCCTCGACCAGGGACTGGATGCCTGGGTCTATACGGAGACCGAGTGGCTCGTCCGCGATCCAAAGGCGCCTGGACGGTGAAATTCGACGCCAAGGTGGTCTCGTCCTTCACGGACGAGCATCTTGCGCACACAGCCAAGATTGTCGGGGTCTCCGACGATCTCGATCTGGTCGCCAAATGCGAGGGCGCTGCCCAGAAGGCGCTTGGTGACAAGGCGAGTGCCGCGCGCTCGCAGCCCTACTATCTCGATGTCACCCATCCGCAGGCCAACAAGGGCTCGGTCGTCATGACGCAGTCGAGGCTCCTGGGTATTCCGCCGGAGCAGATCGCAACCATCGGCGACATGCCGAACGATGTCCTGATGTTCCGCAAGAGCGGCTTTTCCATCGCCATGGGCAATGCCAGCGATGAGGTGAAGAAGCAGGCGAGCGCAGTCACCGACAGTAACGAAGATGAAGGCTTCGCCAAGGCGATCCGGAAATTCATCCTGCCGGCGGGGCCTGCGTGACACCGACCGGCGATCCGGTCATCGTCGTGGTGATGGGCGTTTCAGGGTCCGGCAAGACCACGATTTCGGCCCTGCTTGCCGGCAAGCTGGGTTGCCAATTCCAGGAAGGCGACGATCTGCATCCGAAGGCGAACGTCGAGAAGATGCACAGCGGCACGCCGCTCACCGATGCCGACCGGATGCCGTGGCTTCACAAGATTGCAGAAGAAATAGACGGTTGGCGCGCGCGCGGCGAATCCGGCGTGCTCACCTGCTCGGCACTGAAACGGGCCTACCGCGACATCATCATCGGCAATCGCCGCGACGTTACTCTGGTCTACCTGAAAGGCTCTCACGATCTCATCAAGCAGCGCATGGCCGCCCGGCACGAGCATTTCATGCCGGTAGCCCTGCTCAACAGCCAGTTCGCGACGCTGGAGGAACCCACGCCCGACGAGCATCCGATCGTCGTGGATATCGGCGGGCGGCCGGCAGCGGTCGCCGACGAGATCGTACGCCAGCTCAAAGCCCGCTCTTCAGCCTAGGCCCTTTCCACTTTAACCCGGCCGCCAGCCGCCGCCCTGGGGCGCCGCCGCCATCTTGGCGATCGTCGTCTCGAGCGCAGCCTCGGCCTTCTGGTCGCCCTTCACCGTCGCCTTGATCGCCTTGGCGCGGTCCGCCATGAGCTCCCGATTGTGCGCGGCCAGATAGTCGGCGGAGCTTTTCTGGTTACGCGTGTAGCCGTTGAGCTCCGGTACGACGTAGCGCGCGAACAGCTCCCATGATCGCAGGGTCGCTTCTGTGTTGGCCCAGTCGTGGGCGAAGCCCAGGACGACGCCGAAGCCGCCGGTAACCTCCTGGAGGTTGCGGATCGTCGCGACCAACTCGTCCGGCGTGCCGATCACCGCCGACCCGACGCCGCTGCCTTGCCCATTCACCTGGCGGAGGAGTTCCCAGCGATCCTCGACACGAACGGAGCCTGCGCGTCCGAGGACGCGGACATTGTATTCATTGTGCCACCACCAGAGGCCGTCGACGGCCTCCTGCTCGGCCTGCTTTTTCGATTCAGCCAGGTGCCACGACACCAGGACGCGCCAGTCGCGCCGGTCGACAGTCTTGCCATGCTGCTTGGCCGACTCTTCGGCGAACGACCATTGCAGCGGCAAAGCCTGCAGGCCTTCGAGCGATGTCGAGGCGATCGACAGGGCACCCATGCCGTATTTGCCGGCAAGTCGCATGCCCGACGGACTGATGGAAGAGGCAGCCGCCATCGGCAGCTCTTCCTGCAGGGGCAGGAGTTGCAGCTGGGCATCGTTCAGCGAGAACCAGTCGCTCTGCTGGCTGAATCGCTCGCCCGACAGCAAGCGTACGATGACGCCGAGCGCCTCGTCCTGGCGGTCGCGCAGCAAGGTCTGGTCGATACCAAAGGTGCGCGCATCCGACGGCAGCGCGCCCGGGCCGGAGCCGAAAAGAACACGGCCACCCGTCATGTGGTCGAGCTGCACGATGCGTTGCGCGACGTTGAATGGATGATGATAGGGCAACGACAGCACGCCGGTGCCGAGCTTGATGCGCTTGGTGAGCTGGCCGGCCGCGGCGAGGAACATCTCCGGCGAAGCGATCATTTCCCAGCCCGAGGAATGATGTTCGCCGCACCAGAATTCGTCGAAGCCGAGCCGGTCGAGATGGGCAACGAGATTCAGATCGCGCTGAAATTGCAGGGTCGGGTGTTCGCCCACGGGATGATGGGGGGCGAGGAACGTGCCGAAGCGAAGTCTTCTCATGAGGGCTCTCCTGTGGCCTCCAGGTATTGTACTTTTGAGATTGAAGTTCAACTTCGCGGGGCCGTATTCGCCGCGTTTGGTTCGCATGGTAGGCTGTGAGCCGGCCAGTTGGAGGTATCGACGATGCGGCGGCGGTCCTGCTTCCTTGTTCTTGCGACGATGTGGCTTTTTCTCACGGGCACGGCCGCATCTTTCGCTCAGGTCGATCCCTTGCCGTCGTGGAACGAGGGCCCGGCAAAGACGGCGATCATCGATTTCGTTGCTAAGATCACGACGGCGGGCGGGCCGGATTTCGTGGCGTCGGTGGAGCGCATCGCTACCTTCGATAATGACGGCACCTTGTGGACCGAAATGCCCGTCTATTTCCAGGTGGCATTTGCCCTCGATCGGGTAAAGGCGATGGCGCCGCGGCATCCGGAGTGGAAGACGCTGGAGCCTTTCAGATCGGTGCTGGAAAATGACAGGGCAGCGGTGGCGGCTCTCGGTGAGAAAGGGCTGCTGGAGATCGTAGCGGCGACTCATGCGGGCCTGACGACGGCAGAATTCGCGCAAGTCGTCACGGACTGGAGCACGACGGCACGCCATCCGCGTTTCGACCGTCTCTATACCGATCTCGTCTATCAGCCGATGTTGGAATTGATGGCCTATCTGCGCGCCAACGGCTTCAGGACTTTCATCGTGTCCGGTGGCGGCATCGAATTCATGCGACCCTGGACCGACAGGATTTACGGAATCCCGCCGGAGCAGGTGGTGGGCTCATCCGGCGTCACCAAATACGAGATGCGGCCCGATGGTGTACCCGTGCTGATCAAGGAGCCGAAAGTCGAGTTCGTCGATGATGGTCCAGGCAAGCCGGTGGGTATCAATCGCTTCATCGGGCGTCGGCCTATCCTGGCATTTGGTAATTCCGATGGCGACCAGCAGATGCTCGAATGGACGGCAGCCGGCGCGGGTGCTCGCTTTATGGGCATTGTTCATCACACGGATGCGGTGCGGGAGTATGCCTACGATCGGCAATCGGAGGTTGGCAGACTCGACAAGGCATGGGACGAGGCGGTTCGGCGCAAGTGGATCGTGGTCGACATGAAAAACGATTGGAACACGATCTATCCGTTCCAGAAGAAATAGGTGCGTCTCGCGATTCGTCGGCTAAAGTCGATTTGCTTTTCACAAGGTCGGGTATGACGATGGACGCACTGCAAGGGCAGGCACGATCGGATACACCAGCCGAAACGGGGATGATCCGAATCCCCGACGGTACCTTCCACATGGGGTCCGATCGTCACTACCCCGAGGAAGCGCCTGTCCATCGCGTTACGGTCAGCGATTTCTGGATCGATCCGGCACCTGTCACCAATGCCGAGTTCCGCAAATTCGTCCAGGCCACGAACTACGTCACCTGGGCGGAGATTCCACCGGATCCCAAGGATTATCCTGGCGCACTGCCTCATATGCTGAAAGCCGGCGGGCTGGCCTTCGCGCCGCCGTCGCGGCTCGTCGACCTGCGCGACTGGAGCCAGTGGTGGCAATTCACCTTTGGCGCGCACTGGAAACGGCCGTACGGCAAGGGCAGTCACATTGGCGGGCTTGACGATCACCCCGTCGTCCAGATCGCGTTCAAGGACGCCGAGGCCTACGCTGCCTGGGCTGGCAAGGCGCTGCCGACAGAGGCCGAGTGGGAATTCGCCGCGCGCGGCGGGCTCGAAGGCGCGGAATTTGCCTGGGGCGATGAATTCACGCCCGGCGGCAAGCATATGGCAAACACCTGGCAGGGGAACTTCCCCTTGGAGAACGAGCGGGCCGACGGCTATGCGCGCACGTCGCCGGTGCGCGCTTTCCCGCCGAATGGCTATGGCGTGTACGACATGATCGGCAACGTCTGGGAATGGACGACCGACTGGTATTCGGCGAAGCACGAGGCCGACGCTGCCAAAGCCTGCTGCGTGCCGGAGAATCCGCGCGGCGCGGCTCTCGAAGGCAGCTATGATCCACGACAGCCTGCCGTGCGCATACCGCGCAAGGTGCTGAAAGGTGGCTCGCACCTCTGCGCGCCTAATTATTGCCGGCGCTATCGTCCGGCGGCGCGTCATGCCGAGGCGATCGATACGTCAACGAGCCATGTCGGCTTTCGGTGTATCGTGAGGGTCGGGAATGCATAGAGAGCACGCTGCAATCCACCATCACAGGTGGAAGGTGTGATGTCAGGTCTCGATATCTTCGCCTATATCGTGCTGGTGGTTCTTGCATTGAGCACCGTCACGGTGATCTGCATCATGGGCTGGTTGCCAGGACACATCGCGCGCGACCGCGGTCACCCGTGGGCGCGGGCAGTCGGCGTTGCCGGATGGGTGGCGCTGTTCTTTGGATTCGTGCTGTGGCCCGTCGTCCTTGTCTGGGCCTATGTCGATGTTCCGTCCAGCCCCCGCGCGGGGGTGCCGCGATGATCATCTTCCTCCTCAACGTCTATCTCGTCCTTCTCTTCCTGCTGGTGAAGCTCAAGCTCGTTCGTTTCAACCTTTTCTGGAAGAGTTCGCCTTTTCTTGTTCTGTTTCTGCTGCTCGTCGGCCTGTTCATTCCGATGGGGTGGGGGGCGCCTTCCGGTCCGGTCATCCTGGGCCGCCATTCGGTCTCAATCGTGCCGGATGTCGCCGGGGAGGTGATCGAGGTGTCGGCCGAGGCGAACGCTCCCCTCAAGGCGGGCGACGTCCTGTTCCGGATCGATCCGATCCCCTATGCAGCCCAGGTCAAGGCCCTGGAGGCGCAGCTCGAATTTGCCAGGCTGCGCCTTGAGCAGATGACGCAGCTTCAACGGACGGAGGCGGGCCGCGCTTTCGACACGCAGCAACGCGAATCCGAGGTGAAGCAGCTCGAGGCCCAACTCGAAGGCGCCAAATGGAACCTCGACAAGGTTGTCGTCCGGGCGCCAGGCGATGGCTATGTCACCAACCTGGCATTGCGGAAGGGCGCGCGCGTGTCGAACCTCTCCGTCGCACCGGTGATGGCCTTCATCGACACCTCGAGTTCGATCGCCGTCGTCGAGATCCAGCAGATCAACGCCCGCTACATTGAGCCGGGCCAGAGGGTCGAGCTCACCTTCAAGTT
>Ga0193752_1000917_pt1 | contig 26247 bp, 28 predicted proteins | sample H1c1metaG_FD_144924 | JGI IMG/M metagenome (GOLD analysis project Ga0193752, IMG submission 144924) | Soil microbial communities from a riparian zone of the East river system, Colorado, United States - H1c1 | ecosystem: Environmental > Terrestrial > Soil > Riparian zone | place: USA: East River...
TACACGCTTGCGCAGCGCGGCGTTGCCGGGCTCGACCGCCTTGGCAAAGCCGATGTTGGCGAGCGTGTATTCGTGTCCGCAGTAAACCCTGGTGTCGTCGGGCAGGGCGGCAAGCTTGCCGAGCGAGGTGTACATCTGTTCCGCGGTGCCCTCGAACAGGCGCCCGCAGCCGCAGGCGAACAGCGTGTCGCCACAGAAAAGCGACCCTGCCCCATAATAGGCAATGTGCGCGCGCGTGTGCCCCGGAATGTCGAGCACCGAGAATTCAACGCCGAGCTGCGCGACGCTCACCGTGTCGCCTTCGGAAACCGGCTGGGTAAGCGTCGGGATCGGCTCGCCGCGCGGCCCGTACACCGGCACCCGGTGGCGCTGAAGAAGCTCGGCGATGCCGCCGACGTGGTCGGCGTGGTGGTGGGTGGCGAGGATCGCGGCGAGCTGCAGCTTCTCGCGCGCGAGATAGTCGAGCACCGGCTGCGCCTCGCCGGGATCGACCACCGCGGCGTGCGTAGCATTGCGCAGCGTCCAGACATAGTTGTCCTTGAACGCTTTAACGGGAACGACCTCAAGCATGGATCGGCATTCTTTCGTGCAGAACGGCGCGCAGAAGTATAACGGCGTACGTTCATCGCTCTCATCGTGGCTGACTACCCCCCAGGGTGCCTACGTCCTCGACTGGGAATTTGCACAGTTTGACAGCGCCGTTGATGATGTGTTCGGGTACCGGGCGGTGCAGATCGGCCTACCCGAGGTCGATTTTCTGCGACAAAGCCGCATTCCGCACCGCTTTTCCCTCGCCCTGGAGGCCGGCGCCGCCGTGGCCGCCGACCCGCTGCAGATCCCGCTCGCCTCGCAGAGCCTCGACCTGGTCGCGCTGCCGCACGTCCTCGAGTCGCACGACAACCCCCACGAGGTGCTGCGCGAGGCCGAGCGCGTGCTGATGCCCGAGGGGCGCCTGATCATCTCCGGCTTCAACACGGCTTCGCTCTGGCGGCTGAGACAGCTTTTATCTTTTGGAAAGAAAGAACCCCCTTGGGACGCACGCTTCATCGGCCTTCTCCGCCTGCGCGACTGGCTGCGCGTGCTCGGCTTCGAGCTCGACGGCGGGCGCTTCGGCTGCTACGCGCCGCCGTTCCGCAGCCGGGTCTGGCTCGACCGCTTCGCCTTCATGGAAAAAGCCGGCGCCAGATGGTGGCCGATCACCGGCGGCACCTACGCGGTGCGCGCGGTGAAGCGCGTGGCCGGCATGCGCATGATCACGCCCGCCTGGCGCAAGGAGCGGGCGCGGCGCCGCGCGCTGGCGCCGATCCCGCAGCGCTCGCACCACAACAATCATGACTGAAGGGGTGGTCGAGATCTACAGCGACGGCGCCTGCCGGGGAAACCCGGGCCCCGGCGGCTGGGGTGCCGTTCTTCGCTGCAACGATGTCGAGAAGGAATTGTTCGGCGGCGAGGCGGCCACGACCAACAACCGGATGGAGCTGACCGCGGTGATCCGGGCGCTGGAGGCACTCAAGCAGCCCAGCAAGGTGCACGTGTACACCGACTCGCAGTACGTGCAGAAAGGCATCAAGGAGTGGATCCACGGCTGGAAGCGCAACGGCTGGAAGACTTCGGACAAGAAGGACGTGAAGAACAAGGACCTGTGGATCGAGCTGGATGAGCTGAGGAAGAAGCACGACATGGAGTGGCACTGGGTGAAGGGGCACGCCGGCCACCCGGAGAACGAGCGGGCCGACGGCCTGGCAAATAGAGGAATTCCGGCGTGACGGGCATTCCCGCGTAATGGGTCTTTCGTAATGCGGCAGATCGTTCTCGATACCGAGACCACCGGGCTGAACGTGAAGCTCGGCGACCGCGTCATCGAGATCGGCTGCGTCGAGGTGCTCAGCCGCCGCATCAGCGAGCGGCACTTCCATGTCTACGTCGATCCGGAGCGCGAGATCGACGAGGGCGCCACGCGGGTGCACGGCCTGACGCAGGAGGACCTGCGCGGCAAGCCGAAGTTCGCCGAGGTGGCGCGCGACTTCCTCGACTACGTGCGCGGCGCCGAGCTGATCATCCACAACGCCGACTTCGACGTCGAGTTCCTCGACGCCGAGCTCGCGAAAGCCGGGCTGGGCAAGCTAGGCGAGCACATCGCCAAGGTCACCGACACGCTGGCGTTCGCGCGCGAGCTGCACCCCGGCAAGAGGAATTCGCTCGACGCCCTGTGCGAGCGCTACCTGATCGACAACGCCAACCGCACGCTGCACGGCGCGCTGCTCGATGCGCGCCTGCTCGCCGAGTGTTATCTCGCCATGACGCGCGGGCAGGAGAGCCTGGTGATGGAGCTCGAGGCGCCGGCGGCGGTCGCCGCGGCCGCCGAAGCGCTGCGCATCGACGTCTCGAGCCTGGTCGTGGTGCATGCGGCGCCCGGCGAGCTGGCCCTGCACGAGACCTACCTCGACGGCATGGAGAAGGAGGCCAGGGGCCCCAGCCTCTGGCGCAGGCTGTTCGGCTAGCTGCGGGCGCGCGGCAGCCATTCCAGGCCGGCGACCTCGCGGCGCACGCCGGGCAGGCTGACCTGGTAGTTGATGAGGTAGACGGTGGCGTCGGCCTGGTATTCGTCGATGCTCTTCTGCTCCAGCACGTGCTCGAATGCGCGGCCCAGGCGCGGCTGGCGCATGGCGGCTGCCTTGTAGAACAGCTCGAAAGCGTAGCGTCCCGGCCGCAACCGCAGCGGCACCGTGCGGTTGCGCTCGGCCAGCTCGAACAGGACGAACTTGGCCAGCGCCCGCTTGCCCTCCAGGACGAAGGCCGTGAAAGGCTCGATGGTGTTCTCGGTCTCGAGGCAGCGCTTCGCCCGCAGGAAGCGCTGCATGTCGACCTCGGCTACCGGGCTGAGCAGGATCGATTTGGCGGTGTCCCCATCCACTGTGAGGCGCAGCGCGATCCACTGGATCACGCCGTCGGCATAGCCGGCGTTGCTGAACTGCAGCGGCAGGAGGAATTTCACGCCGCCGGTGGTGCTGGAGCGCGGCAGGATGACGTCGCCGCCGAGCACCTCGGGCGCAAAGGCGAAGGAGCGGCCGCGGATGAGGGCGAGCGCTGCGAGCGCGCAGGCTGCGAGCGAGAGGCCGAAGGCGAGCCAGGGGAGCATCCTTCCATTGAAGGGTGCCGCGCGTTAAACGTCTACCCGCCGGAGCTATACTGATCGGATGAGCGGCGGCTCCCCCTACGAGCGAGATCTCGACAGAAATTCAGCGAATTACGCGCCGCTGACCCCTTTGTCCTTCATCGAGCGCGCCGCCTCCGTCTATCCCGGGCGCATCGCCGTGATCTACGGCGAGCAGCGCTACACCTGGAAAGAGACCTACGCCCGCTCGCGCCGGCTCGCCTCGGCGCTGGCCAGGCGCGGCATCGGCCGCGGCGACACCGTGGCGGTCATGCTGCCGAACACGCCGCCGATGTACGAGGCGCATTTCGGCGTACCGATGTGCGGCGGGGTGCTGAATGCGCTCAATACCCGGCTCGATCCTGAGGCCGTCGCCTTCATGATCAGGCACGGCGAGGCCAGGCTGCTGATCGCCGACCCTGAATACGCCTCTATTATCAAAAAATCGAATCTCTCCATCCCGGTGATCGATTCCGAGGCCGGCTACGAGGCCCTGCTGCAGGAGGGCGACCCCGAGTTCCGGTGGCTGTGGCCGAAGGACGAATGGGATGCCATCGCGCAAACTACACCTCGGGCACGACCGGGCGATCCGAAGGGCGTGGTCTACCACCACCGCGGCGCTTACCTGAACGCGGTCTGCAATATCGTCACCTGGGGCATGCCGCACCACTCGGTGTACCTGTGGACGCTGCCGATGTTCCACTGCAACGGCTGGACCTTCCCCTGGACCATGGCTGCGAACGCGGGGACGAACGTATGCCTTCGTAAGGTGGAAGCAGGGGAAATATTCAAGTTAATAAAATCCCATAAGGTCACGCACTACTGTGGCGCACCGATCGTCCATACCGCGCTGATCAACGCGCCTGACGAGATGAAGCAGGGCATTACGCATAAGGTGAGCGGCATGGTCGCGGCGGCCGCGCCGCCGGCGGCGATGATCGAGGGCATGGAGCGCATCGGCTTCGACCTCACCCATGTCTACGGCCTGACCGAGGTCTACGGCCCGGCGACGGTCTGTGCGAAGCAGGAGGAATGGGAGCAGCTCGACATCGGCGAGCGCACCCGGCTCAACGCCCGCCAGGGCGTGCGCTACCTGATGGAGGAGGGCTTGAGCGTGATGGACCCCGAGACCATGCAGCCGGTCCCGGCCGACGGCGAGACCATGGGCGAGATCATGTTCCGCGGCAACATCACGATGAAGGGCTACCTGAAGAACCCCAAGGCCACCCAGGCGGCGTTCCGCGGCGGCTGGTTCCACTCCGGCGACCTGGCGGTGATGCATCCCGACGGCTACGTCAAGATCAAGGACCGCTCGAAGGACATCATCATCTCCGGCGGCGAGAACATCTCCTCGCTCGAGGTGGAGGATGTGATCTACCGGCACCCGGCCGTCCTCGGCGCCGCGGTGGTGGCCATGCCCGACGAGAAGTGGGGGGAGACGCCCTGCGCCTTTGTTGAAATCAAGCCCAACGCCAAGGTGACCGAGAAGGACATCATCGAGTTCTGCCGGCAGCACCTGGCGAAGTTCAAGGCGCCGCGCGCAGTGGTGTTCGGCGAGCTGCCGAAGACCTCCACGGGCAAGATCCAGAAATTCCAGCTCCGCGAGCGGGCGAAATCCACCAGCGCGATCGACACATGAGCGCCGTCCCCCAGGCCGACCAGCCCCACCTGCTGCGCGAAGACCGCGACGGCATCTGCACCCTGACCATGAACCGCCCGCAGCAGATGAACCTGCTGACGAGGGAGATGCTGTCCGCTCTGCAGGACGCTTTTGATGAAATTGCTTCCAACAAGAAAGTTGGTGTGGTCATCCTCGCCGCTACCGGCAAAGGCTTTAGCGCGGGCCACGACCTGAAGGAAATCAAGGCGCTCAAGGAGCAGCCGAAGATCGAGCAGCTGTTCGCGCAGTGCAGCCGCATGATGCAGACCATCCCCGTCCTGCCGCAGCCCGTCATCGCCCGGGTCCAGGGTGCGGCCGCCGCCGCCGGCTGCCAGCTCGTCGCGCAATGCGACCTGGCCATCGCTTCAGATGCCGCAAAGTTCGTCACCTCAGGCGTCACCTGGGGCTTCTTCTGCTCCACCCCCGGCGTCGCCATCGGCCGCAACCTCCAGCGCAAGCACGCCATGGAGATGCTCCTTACCGGCGATCCGATCGATGCGCAGCGGGCGATGGAGTGGGGCCTCGTAAATCGCGTAGTTTCTTCAGAAAAGCTTGTTGAAGAGACTGAAAAGCTGGCGAGGCAGATCGCCGACAAACCTCCCGCGACGGTAGCCGCCGGCAAGCGCGGCTTCTACCAGCAGATGGACATGAACCTCGCCAAGGCCTACGAGCTCGCGAGCGGCGTCATCTCCGCCAGCTTCGCGCATGACGAAGGCCGCGCCGGCATGGATGCCTTCATCGACAAGAAGCCTCCGCCCAAGCACTGACCAGGGCGGCTGCTTCTGGCTGCCGTGCGGCCGTCGCTTATACTGCTCGCCTAATCGAGTTCGCCATCAATCATCCAGGGATATCCAGGCCATGAGACACACCACCAAGAACCTCCGCAACCGCATTCGCCTGCAGAAGAACAAGAAGAAGCTGGTCAAGGCAGCCAGGCAGGCGAGGAAGCAGCAACGGACGGCGTCCGCGGCGAAGTAATGCCGGCCGGGCTGCTATAGCCAGTCCGGGTAGGGCAGGCCCTTGCTCTTCAGGAACTCCGGGTTGAACAGCTTCGACTGGTAGCGCGTGCCGGAGTCGGCGAGGATCGTGACGACGGTAGAGCCGGGGCCGAGGTCCCGGGCCATGCGGATCGCGCCGGCGACGTTGATGCCGCTCGAGCCGCCGAGGCAAAGGCCCTCGTTCCTCAGCAAATCAAAGACGATGGGAAGCGCTTCCGTATCGGGGATCTGGTAGGCGTCGTCGACCGGCGCGCCTTCGATGTTCTTCGTCACCCGCCCGAGGCCGATGCCTTCGGTGATCGAGCTGCCTTCGGACTTGAGCTGCTGGTGCTTGATCCAGTGGTACATCGCCGCGCCCATGGGGTCGGCGGCGGCCGTACGGATCCTGGGATTCTTCTCTTTTAGAAAACGGCTGGTCCCGGCCAGGGTGCCGCCAGTACCGATGGCACAGACGAAGCCGTCGACCTTGCCTTCGGTCTGGCGCCAGATCTCGGGGCCGGTGCTGCGGTAGTGGCCGTCGCGGTTGGCGGTGTTGTCCCACTGGTTGGCCCAGAAGGCGCCCAGCTCCTTCGCCACGCGCTCGGAGACATGGACGTAGTTGTTCGGGTCCTTGTACGGCACCGCGGGCACTTCGCGCAGCTCCGCGCCGCACAGGCGCAGCATGTCCTTCTTCTCTTTGCTTTGCGTTTCGGGGATCACGATGACGGTGCGGTAGCCGCGTGCGTTGCCGACCAGCGCGAGCCCTATGCCCGTGTTGCCGGCCGTGCCTTCGACGATCGTGCCGCCGGGCTTCAGCGCGCCGCGCTGCTCCCCGTCCAGGATCAGGTACAGGCCGGCACGATCCTTGACCGAGCCTCCCGGATTGAGAAATTCCGCCTTGCCGAGAATATTGCAGCCGGTAAGCTTCGAGGGTCCACGCAGACGGATCAGCGGCGTGTTGCCGATGCTGCCGATGAAGCCGTCGCGTATATCCATTACAGGAGAAGCCATGCCTGCTTATATCATCGCCCAGATCAATGTGACCGATCCGACGAAGTACCAGGAGTACGTGAAGCTCGCGGGTCCCGCGGGCGCCAAGTACGGCGGGAAATTCCTGGTGCGCGGCGGCTCGAAGGTCACGCTGGAAGGGGAGATCCCTTTCTCCCGTATCGTGATCCAGGAATTCGCCGACGCGGCGGCGGCGAAGAAGTTCTACAGCTCGCCCGAGTACCAGGCCGCGCGCAAGCATCGCCTCGGCGCGGCCGACTTCCACATGGTGATCGTCGAGGGGGCCTGAGCCCGGCGACCCTTGAGGATCAAGACCAAAGCCACCGTTTACGCGACCGCGGCCGCGCTGCTGCTGCTCGCGGTAGTCTCCGTCGTCCTGATGCACTCGGTGAAGAGCGAGCTGCGCGACCTGGTCGGCATCCAGCAGTTCACACGGGTCGCCGGCCAGGCGCGGGAGATCGACGATGGATTCGTGCTTCGCCAGCGCGCACTGGCCTCCGCCGCGCAGCTCGGCGGCACGGCGCTCGCCGGCCGTATCCGCATCGATACCGCGCAGTGGTTCCTCAGCGGGCAGCCCGGCATGGCCGAGCTCTTCGACGACTTGTTCTTCTTCGCGCCGGACGGCGCGGTCCTCGCCCGCCACCCGTTCGTCCCGATCGCACCGGGGCAGAGCAGTGCCGACCGCCCGTATTTTCGGGACACGCTCGCCCGCAGGGATGGCGTCATCTCCGTGCCGTACGTCTCGCGCGCCGGCGAGCCCAGCGTGATGCTGACGGCCCCGGTCACCGACGCGAACGGGCGGCACGGAGATGTGCTGGGCGGGCAGCTCAGCCTCGCGCGGAAGAACTTCCTCGGCGCGCTGCGCGAAGCGAAGATCGGCAACACCGGGGAATTCCGGCTGATCGGGCGCGACCGCACGATCATCCTGCACCGCGACCCGGCCCGCACGATGACGGCGGGGCCGGCGCCGCGCGAATCGCGCTTCTTCGATCGCGCGGTCACCGGCAACGCCGGCTGGAACGAGGCGGAGAACAGCCGCGGCGGGGAGGCGGTCTACGGCTACATGCCCCTCAAGACGGTGCCGTGGGTACTGGTCGGCTCGATTCCGGTGGAAGAGGCCTATGCGCCGGTGAGCGCGGCCGAGCGACGGATGGCGATCGTTGCCGCCGCGATCGCGCTGATACTAGCGCCGCTCGTCTGGCTCGCGGCGGCGCGGCTCCTGAACCCGGTCGTGGCGCTGCGCGATGCGATCCACGAGATGCGCGCGCACCCGGAAAAGACGGTCGCGATCCGGGCCGGCGCGGACGAGATCGGCGACCTGGCGCGCGACTTCGGCGCGCTCATCGCCGAGCGGGCGGCCGCCGAGACCGCCATGCGGGAGGCGGAGCGCCGGCTGCTCGACACGGCCCAGCACGATTCGCTCACCGGGCTGCCGAACCGGGCGTTGTTCCTGGACCGGCTGGAAAGCGCCGTGGCGCGCGGCCGGCGCGGCGGCTCGCGCCTCGCGCTCATGTACCTCGACATCGACCGGTTCAAGTCGTACAACGATTCGCTCGGGCACGCCACCGGTGACGAGCTGCTCCGCGCGTTCGCGGGTAGGCTGCGAGGCGCGGTGCGCGCGTCCGACACCGTCGGCCGCCTGGGCGGCGACGAGTTCGTCATCCTGCTCGAGGACTTGTCGAAGCCGGAAGGCGCGCAGGCCGTGGCCGACAAGATCCTGAGGGCGATGCAGGCTCCCATCGCCGCGGGCGGGCACAGCCTCACCGTCACGACGAGCATCGGCGTGGCGCTGGCGGACGGCGCCGACCTGGAAAGCGGCCGGCTGCTCGAGCGGGCCGACAAGGCCCTCTACGAGGCCAAGTCCGCAGGCCGCAACACCTACCGCATGGCGGCCTGAGGCCTCTGCGCGGCTTGCGTCCCCGCGATGCGGCCCAGCACCACGGCGCTCAGCAGGCCGTTGCCCGACAGGTAGCCCCAGACATGGCCGCCCGACAGCCCGCACGCCGCGCCGCCGCCGGCGAACAGGTTCGGCAACGGTCGTCCTTTTGCGTCGAGCACCCGAGCCTTCTCGTCTACGACCAGTCCGCCCTGCGTGTGGAAGAGGGCGCCGGTGACCTTGATCGCGTAGTAGGGCGGGACTAGGGGCGTCTTGAAGGTTCTGCCGAAAGGATCCTGCTGCCCTCCGGTCGCATGGCTGCGCACTTTCGCCAGGGTTTCGTTCAATAGAGGAAAAGAAGGGTCCTTCTTGACGGCGCCGGCGCGGTGGGCTTCCTGGTAGTCGGGGAAGGTCATTCCCAGTTCGTGCAGGCGCTGGTCGTAGACGCACCATGCAACGCGGCCGGGCTGGCGCAGCACCGGCAAGCAGGCTTCCGAATACCCGACATGCTCGTTGGTGAAGCGCTCGCCGCGCTCGTTGACCTGGATGCCGCCCTCGATCATCAGCGCCCAGGTGATGAGGATGCCGTGCGGCGTGGCGACCGAGCCGTGGCCCTGGTAGGCGCTCATCCCGGCGACTGCGGCGCCGAGCTCTGCGCCCCAGCGGATCGCGTCGCCCTGGTTGCCGGTGTGGCCGAAGTACAGCGCGTCCGCGATCTCGGGCAGGTGCTGCTTCACCATCGCCTTGTTGCCGCCGAAGCCGGAGCAGGCGAGGACCAGGGAGCCGTACTCGACTTCCTCGTTCGAACCGTCGGGTCGCTCGAATTTCACTGACTTGTCGTCCACGTGGGAAACACGTGCCGAAGTGAGGATGTCGACGTCCTTGCAGGCATTCAAGAGACAAGCCATCAGGGCGGCGCCGGTCTTTTCCGGCACGCAATGCATGCGCTCGACGCTGTGCCCCGGATAGAGGAACCCTTCGACCAGCTGGAACGGAATGCCGTGCCGGTCGGCCAGCCACTCGATCGCCGGGCCGGAGGCGCGGCACACGGCGTCGACGATCCGGCCGTTGGCTTCGCCGTGGTTCTTGCGCTGGATGTCGGAGGCCATCAGCTCCGCGGAATCGCTGCTGCGCTGGAAGCGCGTTGGTGCGGCGGGAACGAAGCCGGAAGACAGGGCGGTCGAGCCGGAGGGAGAGGAATCTCTCTCGATGATCACCACTTCGGCGCCCGCGTCGCGTGCGGCGAGCGCGGCGACCAGGCCGCACGCGCCGGCGCCGACGACGACGACCTGGATTTTCACGCTGCGGCTTGTTTCCAGGCGTCGAGGATTTGTGCGCCGGTGGCCGGCCACACGCCCGAGTGGCTCATGATGTGGGCCAGCACCGTTTCCAGCGTGCCGATGCGGTAGGGGTGGCCGATCAGCCATGAATGCAGCGGCAGCACCATGATGCGCCCGCCCTGAGTGGCCGCCTCTTTGTAGAGCACGTCGAAGTGGTCGAGCCACTGGTCGCGCAGCTCGTCTTCGTCGTGGCGGAAGCCGAGCAGGATGGTCGCGTCCTCGATATCGTTGGAGTGGGGCAGGGCGTGGAGCGCGCGGCCACCCGCCCGCATTGGGTAGGGCATATCGTCGTTCACCCAGTCGCACACGTACTCGATGCCCGCCGCGGCGAGCAGGTCCAGCGTCTGGTGCGACTCGGACTTCGCCGGCGACAGCCAGCCGCGCACCTTGCCGAGCTTGCGCAGGGTTTCCAGGCTGCGCGAGATTGCCGCCGCCTCGTCCGGCATGCCTTCGTAGTGCAGGCGGTCCATGTCGAGGCCGTGGCCGACGAGCTCCCAGCCCTGCGAGACGATGTCCCGGACCAGGGACGGGTAGCGCGCCGCGACGGCGGCGTTGACCGGCGCGCTCGCGCGGATGCCGTGCTTGCCGAGCGCTTTCATGATGCGGTAGATGCCGACGCGGTTGCCGTAGTCGCGCAGCGTGTAGTGGCGCAGGTCGGGATAGGCGGTCTGCAGCGAGCCGAGCGGCTTGAACGGCTTGCCCTGCTGGTCGAGCGGGAACCACTGCAGCGACACCGTGACCCACAACGCGACCCGTGCGCCGCCGGGCCATTGAATGGGCTTTCTCGTCGAAAGCATCGACCAGTCATAGCGCTCATGGTCCATGCCATAACGCCGCTTCGGATACTTCAGGTAGTCGTCAGAAATCATGGATCGGCTCCGACGCCTTGGCGAACGCGTCGTAGTAATGATCGTGGAAGTGCTTCGCGATTTCGCGCCCGGTGGCGAGCCACACCTTGTCGTGGCCGGTGATGTAGGCGAGCGCCTCCTCGAAGGCCTTGATGCGGTACGGCTGGCCGATGAGGTAGGGGTGCAGCGGGATGCACATCACGGTCCCGGACTCCTCGCCCTCGGCGTAGAGGCGGTCGAACTGGCGCCGGATGATGTCGGCATAGTGCCGCGGCGTCACCGAGTTGACGGTGAAGGAGATGGCGTCGTTCATCTCGAGCGAGTAGGGGATGCTGGTGAGCCGGCCCTCGCGCACCTTGACCGGCCCCGGCTGGTCGTCGTGGAACAGGTCGCAGACGTAGGTCAGGCCCATCTCGGCCACCAGGTGCAGCGTGTTCTCCGTGTAGGAGAGCGCCGGCGCCAGCCAGCCGTCGAGCTTCTGGCCGGTGTGCTTGCGGATGGTGTCGATCGAGTCCTGGATCAGCGCGCGCTCCTGCGCCTCGCTCATGTTGAACGTGTAGCGCGTGTTGTAGGTGCCGTGCGAGTAGAACTCCCAGCCGCGCTCGGCGCAGGCCTTGATGATCTCCGGGTGGTGCTCGCACAGGGCGACGTTGAGCGACACGCTGCCGCGCATGCCGCAGCGTTCCATCGCTTCCAGCATGCGTTGGAAACCCGCTCTGTTGCCGTAATCGCGGTAGGAATAGCCGAGGACGTCGGGCACGGGGCGCGGCCACGAGACGCGCGTCGGGTTCTTCGGCGGCTCGAGCTCGTAGAACTCGATGTTCGGCGCCACCCAGAACGCCACGCGCGCGCCGTTCGGCCATTCGATCTTTGGCCGCCCGCGGTAGGGCAGGTAGTCGTAGTACCCGGGATCCCGCTTCATTTCTTCAGGTGTTCCAGAACTTCCGCGACCGGAATGACATCGCCATATTTCAGCGCGATGTCGTAGAGGTTGGCGAAATGCGGGCTCTCGTGCTTGTCGGCCACGCACTCCTCAGGAACGATGGTGCGGTAGCTGCGCGAGAGCGAATCGACCACCGTCGCGCGCACGCAGCCCGAGGTCGAGCCGCCGGTGACCACCACGGTGTCCACGCCGTGGAAGTTGAACACCGACTGCAGGTTGGTCTCGTGGAACGCGGACGCCATGCGCTTGTTGATGATGATGTCGCGCTTGCGGTCGACGTCGAGGCGCTCGTCGAACTCGGAGCGGCGCGAGCCCACCTTGATGTTCTGCAGCGAGTCGGGCGTATTGGTGCGCGTGCCCCATACGCCGCAGTCCTCGCCCGAGTCCATGTAGGCGACGTAGGTCCAGATCACCGGCAGGCCCTTGCCGCGGAAGGCGGCGGCGAGCTGGTTCACGTACTCGAGCTGCTTCGGGTTGGTCTCGTAGGCGGTGACGAACTCGCCGACCTTGGTGTAGGCCTTCTGCAGGTCGATGTTGATGAGCGCGGGCTTGCGGCCGAAGCCGAAGCGCTTGCGCGTGGGATTGCGCTTTACATCCTCGAACAGCTGGCGGGCGGTCTTGTCAGACGTTTCCATGGAATAGCCAATCAAAGCGTTGACGGTACTGGGTTTCGAACGCCGCGATCGCGGCTTCGTGCTGCAGGGTGACGCCGACGTCGTCGAGGCCTTCCAGCAGGCACTTCTTGCGGAAGGCGTCGATCTCGAAGCGGTGCGTGGCGCCGTCCGGCGCCGTGACGGTCTGCGCCGGCAGGTCGACCTTCATGGTCGCTCCCGGCCGGGCATGCAATTGTTCTCTTAAATCAAAACAGACTTGAAAATCGAGCACGATCGGCAGCACGCCGCTCTTCAGCGAGTTGAGATAGAAGATCTCGCCGAAGTCGACCGCGATGACGCAGCGGATGCCGTAGTCGGAGAGCGCCCAGGGCGCCTGCTCGCGGCTGGAGCCACCGCCGAAGTTGCGGTCGGCGACCAGGATTTTCGCCTGGCGCCAGGCCGGCTGGTTGAGCACGAACTTCGGGTCGTCCATCAAGTCGCGGAACAGGAACGTGCCGTAGCCTTCCTTGCGCGGCCGGCGCAGGAAGCGTGCCGGCAGGATCTGGTCGGTGTCGACCTTGGACTGGTCGATCGGCGCGGCGACGCCTTCGAGAACGACGAAGGGTTCCATCAGAGCTTCCTCACGTCTGTGATCCGACCCGTAAGCGCCGCGGCCGCCGCCATCGCGGGCGAGAGCAGGTGCGTGCGGCTGCCCTTGCCCTGCCGGCCGACGAAGTTGCGGTTGGACGTGGAGGCGCAGCGCTTGCCAGCAGGCACCAGGTCGCCGTTCATTCCCACGCACATCGAGCAGCCGGACTCCCGCCACTCGAAGCCGGCGTCGCGGAAGATGCGGTCCAGGCCTTCCTTCTCGGCCGCGAGCTTCACCTGGGTGGACCCTGGCGAGACCATGGCCGGCACCTTCGCCTTGCCGCGCTTCGCCACCTGCGCGGCGGCGCGCAGGTCCTCGATGCGCGCGTTGGTGCACGAGCCGATGAACACCTGGTCCACCGCGATGTCGGTCAGCGCCATCCCCGGAGTCAGGCCCATGTACTTCAGCGCGCGCTCCATGGACGCCTTTCTTTCGGGATCCTTTTCCGCCGCGGGATCGGGCACCCGCCCGGTCACCGGCAAGGCGTCCTCCGGACTGTTGCCCCAGGTCACCATCGGCGCGAGCCGGGTTGCATCCAGTTCAATTTCAGAATCAAAAGCCGCGTCGGAATCCGATGGCAGCGTTCTCCAGTAGGCGAGGGCGCGATCCCACGCTTCGCCCTTCGGCGCGAACGGGCGGCCTTTGAGATAGGCGTAGGTGGTCTCGTCGGGCGCCACCATGCCGGCGCGCGCGCCGGCCTCGATCGACATGTTGCACACCGTCAGGCGCTCCTCGATCGACATGGCGCGGAGGGTCGAGCCGGCGTACTCGATGACGTGACCGGTGGCGCCGTTGGCGCCGACCCTGGCGATGATGGCGAGGATCACGTCCTTCGCGGTGACGCCCGGCGGCAGGCTGCCCTCGACCCGGATGCGCATGGTTTTCGAGCGCCGCTGCCAGGTGGCCTGCGTCGCGAGCACGTGCGTGACCTCGCTCGCGCCGACGCCGAAGGCGAGCGCGCCGAGCGCGCCGTGCGTCGAGGTGTGCGAATCGCCGCACATCAGCACCATCCCGGGCTGGGTGATGCCCTGCTCGGGACCGACGACGTGCACGATGCCCTGGCGCGGATCGTCGAGCGCGAAATGCACGATACCGTGCTCGCGCGTATTGCCGTCCAGCAGCTGGACGACGCGGCGCTGCTCCGGGTCGGCGATGGCGTCTACTTTGTGGACCAGCGTGGAGACGCCGTGGTCGGGGGTGGCGAAGGCCTGGTCGGGCCGCCGCACCTTCAGGCCGCGGTCGCGCAGGAACTCGAAGGCGTGCACCGAGCCGTCGTGCACGAGGTGGCGGGCGACGTGCAGCAGGGTATGCCCATCGTCGCCCTCGACGATCCTGTGCGCCTGCCAGATCTTTTCGTAGAGCGTCCTGCCCATGGCTCAGTACGCGACGCGCGTCTTCTCGTCCACGCCGTACTTCGCCTCGGCTTCCTGCACCTCGCGCATGCCGACGAGATCGAAGAACTCCTGGAAGCTGGCGATGTCCTTCGCCACCTCGGCGATCGAGCCGGTGCGCTTCAGCTCGCCGAGCGTCCTGGTGATCGCGGTGATGGCAGAGAGCAGGGCGAAGTTGGGGTAGATCACCAGCTTGAAGCCGAGGCGGCCGATCTCGTCGATCGGCAGGAACGGCGTCTTGCCGCTGGAAGCCATGTTGTAGAGGGTCGGCTTGCCGAAGGCCTTCGGGATCGCCGCCAGGTGCTCCATCTTCGAAGGCGCCTCGAGGAAGATCATGTCGGCGCCGGCCTCCTCGTAGCGCTTGCAGCGCTCGATGGCGCGCTCGAAGCCTTCCACTGCCAGCGCGTCGGTGCGAGCGATGAGCACGAAATCCTTGTCGTGGCGCGCGTCCAGGCCGGCGCGGATCTTCGCCGCCATCTCTTCGACCGGGATGAGCGACTTGCCGGCGAGGTGGCCGCAGCGCTTGGGCCACTGCTGATCTTCGATGTGGATGCCGGCGACGCCGGCGCGCTCGTAGGCGCGCACCGTGCGCTGCACGTTGATCGGGCCGCCATAGCCGGTATCGGCGTCGGCCACCAGCGGCAGCTGCGACGCCTCGGCGATGCGCTGCGCGTTGTCGACCATCTCGCCCATGGTGAGCAGGCCGACGTCGGGCATGCCCAGGCGCACGGCCGAGGTGCCGGCGCCGGTCATATAGATGGCCTCGAAGCCCTGCTTCGCTATGAGGCGGGCGGTGAGCGCGTCGGCGGCGCCCGGCGCCATCAACGGCTTCGGCCGCGCCAGCAGCTCGCGCAATCTCTTCGTCATGGTCATGGCGGCCAAGATACCACCCGATCAGTCCATCCGCAGCCCGCCGTTCACGGGCAGCACCGCGCCGGTGATGAAGCTCGCCTCGTCGCTGGCGAGGAAGGCGATCGCCGCAGCCACTTCCTCCGGGGCGGCGACGCGCTTCAGCGGCGCAGCGGCCTGCAGCGCCGCCACCGCTTGCGCCGGGTTCTGCGCGAGCATCGGCGTGTCCACGCCGCCCGGCGCGACGCAGTTCACCGTGATGCGCCGCGGCGCGAGCTCCTGCGCCACGGACTTGGTCAGGCTCTCCACGCCGCCCTTCGACACGGCGTAGGCGGTGCCCGTCAGGACGCCGCCGGTGCGCCCGGCGAGCGAGCCGAGCAGCACGATGCGCCCGCCGTCGTTCAACCAGCCGGCCGCGTGCTTGCAGCAGAGGAACGGCCCGGTCAGGTTCACCGCGAGCACCTTGTTCCAGCGCTCGAGCGTCGTGCCGGCGAGCTTCCCGAGATCCAGGACGCCGGAGGCCACGACCAAGAGGTCTAGACAGGTCGCTTCGCTTCGCGCCGCAGCAAAGGCCGTTTCGATGGATGAAGCATCGGCGAGGTCGATGCGGATCGGGCCGTCGAGGTCCATGCGCAGCACCTTCGAGAAGCCGCTTTGCTTCAGGCGGTGCACGGTGGCGGAGCCGATTCCACCCGAGGCTCCGACGACACAGGCCGTTTTATCCATGTGTAGAATCAGTCACGATTTCCTCCGGAGGAGAAGAACATGGCAATGGATCCGAGCAAACAAAAGTTTCGCGCCAGGCGGCGCGACGTGCTGCGCGCGGCGGCGGCGGTCACCGGCCTCGCCGGCTTTCCCGGCCTGGTGCTGGGCCAGTCTAATCCGAAGACGGTGAAGATCGGCATGATCCAGCCGATGACCGGGATGTTCGCCTACAACGGCCAGCAGGCCATGGCCGGCGCCAAGCTGGCGGCCGACGAGATCAACGCGCGCGGCGGCATCAAGTCGCTGGGCGGCGCGAAGATCGAGCTGGTGATCGGCGACGCGCAATCGAAGCCCGAGGCCGCGGTGGCGGAAGTGGACAAGCTCTCCGAGCAGGGGATCGCGTGCTTCCTGGGCGGCTACGCCAGCGGCATCGCGCTCACCGCGACGCAGGCTTCGGCGCGCAACAAGGTGCCGTTCATGGTCGACGGGCCGGTATCCGACCAGGTCACCTCGCGCGGCCTGTACGGCGTGTTCCGCTTCAGCCCGGGCTTCAAGCGCATCACCGACGTCGCGCTGGACAACCTCGATGCGATCAACAAGACCGCAGCCAGCCCGGCGAAGACCGTGATGCTGGTGCACGAGGACGGCGCCTTCGGCTCGGGCCTGGCCAAGTTCCTCGCCGCGGAGCTGCCCAAGCGCGGCTTCCAGGTGCTGGACATGATCGCGCACCCGACGCCGACGCGCGACTTCACCAACATCGGCCTGCGCCTGCGCTCGGCGAAGCCCGACCTGATCGTGCCGTCGAGCTACCTGAACGAGTACACGCTGCTGGCGCGCTCCATCCACCAGCACAAGGTGCCGATGAAGGGCATCTACTCGGTGATCGGCGGCGGCGCCTCCAACATGAAGTTCATCCGCGAGTACAACGCCGCGGCGCAGTACATCATGGACACCAACCACTGGGTCGACCCCAAGAAGGCGAAGACCCGCGAGTTCGTGGCCGCGCTGGAGAAGGCCAGCATCGACCTGACCTACGAGGTGATGCTGAACTACTCCGGCGTGCTGCTGATCGCCGACGCCGCCGAGCGCGCCAAGTCGGCCGAGCGCGACCCGATCACGCAGGCGCTCGCCGCGTCGACTTTCGAAGGCCACGTCATGCCGTACGGCCCGACCAAGTTCGTCGACGGACAGAACCAGGGCGCCCAGCCGATCACCACCCAGGTGCAGAAGATGGCGGTCGAGGTGATCCAGCCGAGCCAGTTCGCGTCGGCGAAGCCGGTGTTCCCGATCCCGGCCGCCTGAGGCGGGACTGCTCGACCCGGTCATCCTGCTGGCGGTCGGCCTCAACGGGCTGACCGTCGGCGCGATCTACGCGCTGGTAGCACTCGGCCTCGCGCTGGTGTACGGCGTGCTGCACATCATCAACTTCGCGCACGGCAGCATCCTGATGCTGGCGCTGTATGCCGGGTTCTTCCTGTTCACGCTGGGCGGCGTCGATCCGTACCTCGCCATCCTGATCCTCGCGCCGGCCTTCTTCGCCGGCGGCTACCTGCTGCAGCGCTACGTGATCGCGCCGATCAGCTTCGGCAAGGACACCAACGTGCTGCTGGTGACGCTCGGGCTGGCGATCATCTTCGACAACCTGGCGCTCTACCTCTGGACGTCCAATACGCGCACCATCGACGTGAAGTACGCCCAGGTGTTCGTCGACGTCGGCGTCACGGCGGTCGCGCTCCCCAAGCTGGTGGCGCTCGGCGCGGCGGTGCTGATCGGCGTCCTCTTCTGGTTGCTGATGACGCGCACCGACGCCGGCAAGGCGATCCGCGCGGTGTCGAAAGAGCGGCAGGGGGCGCGCATCGTCGGCATCAGCGTCGAGCACATCTTCGCCCTGAGCTTCGGCCTGGGCAGCGCGGTCGTGGCGATCGCCGCCTGCCTGCTGCTGCCGACGTTCTATGTCACCCCGCAGGTGGGCAATGCCTTCGTGCTGATCGCCTTCACCACGGTGGTGCTCGGCGGCATGGGCAGCTTCATCGGCGCGCTGCTCGGCGGCCTGTTCCTCGGCGTGGTCGAGGCCTATAGCGGCCTGCTGCTGGGCGAGAGCCTCGGGCAGATCGGTATCTTCCTGATCTTCATCGTGGTGCTGCTGTTCCGGCCGACCGGCTTGTTCGGGCAGCGCGCATGAAGAAGATTTTTTTGATTATTTGTATTTTTTTCCTGGTGTTGCCGCTGTTCATCACGTCGCGCTTCTGGCTCGGCTTCTGGACCACCACGCTGTTCTTCGCGCTGCTCGGGCAGAGCTGGAACATCCTCGGCGGCTACGGCGGCCAGGTGTCTTTCGGGCATGCGGTGTTCTTCGGCACCGGCGCCTACGTCAGCGCCGTGCTGCAGGTGCGCTTCGGCCTCGATGCCTGGACCAGCGCCGCGATCGCGGTGGCGGCGGGTGCGCTGGTCGGCGCCTTCATCGGCGCGCTCAGCTTCCGCTACGGGCTGCGCGGCTCGTACTTCGCGCTGGTGACGCTGGCCTTTGCCGAAGTGTTCCGCGTGCTGGTCAACGCCTGGGATTTCACCGGCTCGGGCTTCGGCATGCTGGTGCCGATGAAGCCCGGCGCGGCCAGCCTGCAGTTCGCCGACCGCACCTGGTTCTACTACGCCATCCTGCTGCTTGTCGTCCTGGCGTACGCCATCACCTGGCGCGTGGAGCGCTCGCGCTTCGGCGCCTACCTGCTCGCGATCCGCGAGAACGAGGACGCGGCGCGCGCGCTCGGCATCAACGCGTTCCGCATCAAGCTCGCCGCGATCACGCTTTCGGGCGCCATGGCCGCGGTGGCGGGCGTGTTCTACATCCAGTACTACCTGTTCGTCGATTCGCACGTCGGCTACGGCCCGGCGATGTCGGTCAACGCGCTGCTCGCGCCGCTCATCGGCGGTGCCGGCACGGTGCTCGGGCCGCTGATCGGCGCCATCGCGCTCGGCTCGCTGGCGGAGCTCACCAGCGCGCTGCTCGGAAAGCAGCCGGGCGTCAACCTGCTGGCGTACGGCGTGCTCCTTCTCGTGATACTTCGTTTTCTTCCGAACGGCTTGATGGGGTTATTGAAAAGAGCACCTCGTGGCAGTTCTTGAAGTCAGTAATATTTCCAAGAGATTCGGCGGCCTGCTGGCCGTGTCCGAGGCATCGCTCGAGGCGCAGGCCGGGCGCATCACGGCGCTGATCGGCCCGAACGGCGCCGGCAAGACGACCCTGTTCGCCATCATCGCCGGCTTCCTGCCGGCGGACGCCGGCAGCGTGCGCTTCGATGGCCGCGAGATCACCGGCATGGCGCCGCACCGCATCTGCGGGCTGGGCCTGGTGCGCACCTTCCAGATCGTGCAGCCTTTCGGCGCGCTCAGCGTGCGCGAGAACATCGCCGTCGGCGCGCACCTGCACCAGCGCGCGCGGGGCAGGGCGCTGGAGGCGGCCGAAAAGGTCGCGCGCCAGGTCGGCATGGAGGCGCAGCTCGACAAGCCGGCGCAGGGCCTGACCATCGCCGGGCGCAAGCGCCTGGAGCTCGCCCGCGCGCTCGCCACGCAGCCGAGGCTCCTGCTGCTCGACGAGGTGATGGCCGGGCTTACGCCGACCGAGGTGAACGAGATCGTCGCCGTCATCAAGAGCATCCGCGACGCCGGCGTGACGGTCCTGCTCATCGAGCATGTGATGCAGGCCGTGATGAGCCTGTCCGACGACATCTACGTGCTGAACCAGGGACGCATCATCGCCCACGGCGGCCCGCGCGACATCGCCGCCGATCCGCAGGTGGTCGAAGCCTACCTCGGGCGCAGGAAGGTCCATGCTTGAGGTGAGCGGCCTGCACGCCGGCTACGGCGCGCTGCGCATCCTGCGCGGCATCGACATGAAGGTCGGCGGCGGCGAGATCGTCGCGGTGCTGGGCTCGAACGGCGTCGGCAAGACGACGCTGAACAACACGCTCACCGGCCTGCTGCGCCCGATGCAGGGCAGCATCACCTGGCTCGGCGAGCCGATCGCCGGTTTGCGTCCGGAGCGCATCGTGGCAAGCGGCCTGGTGCAGGTGCCGGAGGGCCGCAAGATCTTCCCCAACCTCACGGTGCGCGAGAACCTGGAGCTCGGCAGCTACCGCCGGGCGAAAGCGAACCGCGCGCGCAACCTGGAGCGCATCCTCGGCTGGTTTCCGCGGCTGCGGGAGCGCCTGGCGCAGCTCGCCGGCACGCTGTCGGGCGGCGAGCAGCAGATGCTCGCCACCGGGCGGGCGCTGATGGCCGAGCCGAAGCTGCTGATCCTCGACGAGCCTTCGCTCGGCCTGTCGCCGCTCATGGTCGACGAGATGTTCGGCATGATCCTGCGCATCAGCCGCGAGGGGGTGACCGTACTGCTGGTCGAGCAGAACGTGGTGCAGTCGCTCGAGATCGCGCATCGCGCCTACGTCCTGGAGAACGGCGAGTTCTCCCTGAGCGGGCAGGCAGCCGAGCTGGCCGCCGATCCGAGGCTCAAGCAAGCCTACCTTGGACTCTAGCAAGACGCTCGAGGAAGCCGACTTCGCCCCGCTGCTGATGACGTACGTGCAGTTGACCGGGGACGCAGCGGCGCTCGACGAGTACGGCCGCTACATCACCGGCCCGTGGAACTTCATGGAGAACGCACCGCCCGAGGCGCGGCGCGCGCTCGCTGACGGGGTGGTGCGCGCACTTCAGGAAAAACTTGATGTACAACCACCATCCGACGCGCTGCTGCAGCGGATGATGTCGGTTTGCGTCGGGCAGCCCGTCCCTGGCGAGTACATGCCGCTCCTGCGGCACGAGATGCAGCTCGCCGGCACGCGGCAGCTCGAAGTGCGCTGGCGCAAGCGGCCTGCCGACGAGACGTTGCGTAATTTCAAGGTGGCCATCATCGGCGCCGGCGAATCCGGCCTGTGCGCGGGCATCAAGCTCCTCGAGCTCGGCATCCCGTTCGTCATCCTGGAGAAGAACGAAACCGTCGGCGGCACCTGGCTCGAGAACGACTACCCGGGCTGCGGCGTCGACACGCCCAACCACTTCTATTGCTACTCGTTCGAGCCCAACCACGACTGGTCGCGCCACTTCTCGCCGCGCCGGGAGCTGTGGCAATACCTCGAGCGCTGCGCCGACAAGTACGGGGTGCGCCCGCATATCCGCTTCGGCACCGAGGTCACCGAAGCTGTGTTCGATGAGAATTCCTGGAGGATCAAGACAAACCAGGGTGACCTGACCGCGAACGCGATCATCTGCGCGGTCGGCCAGCTGAATCGCCCTCACGTCCCCGATATCAAGGGGCTCGGCGACTTCGCCGGTCCGGCGTTCCATACCGCGCAGTGGGACCACGAGGTATCGCTCGCAGGGAAGCGCGTGGCGATGATCGGCACCGGGGCGAGCGGCATGCAGGTCGGGCCGTCGATTGCGCCCGAGGTGGAGCGCCTCACCATCTTCCAGCGCAGTCCCCATTGGGCGATCCACAATCCGAACTACCACCGCACGGTAAGCGAGAGCATCCGCTGGGCGCTCAAGAACCTGCCGTTCTACGCCGAGTGGTACCGCTTCCAGCTCTTCTGGGCGTCCTCCGACGGGCTGTACGACGGGCTGCGCGTCGATCCGGACTGGCCGATGCCCGACCTGTCGCTCAACGCCGTCAACCAGGGCCACCGGGAAAACCTCATCGGGCACATCCGCAAGGAGGTGAACGGCGACCCCGAGCTGCTGCGAAAAGCGGTGCCGCCGTACCCGCCGTACGGCAAGCGCATGCTGCGCGACAACCACTGGTACCGCATGCTCACGCGGCCCAACGTCGACCTGGTGACCGAGCCGATCGACCATGTGGAGAAGGACGCCGTCGTCACGCGCGACGGCGTGCGCCATGCGGCCGAGGTGCTGGTCCTCGCCACCGGCTTCCAGGCCTTCCGCATGACCTGGCCGATGCGCATCGCCGGGCGGGGCGGCCGGACGCTGCGCGACTTGTGGGGCGACGACGATCCGCGCGCGTACCTCGGTATCACCGTCCCGGGGTTCCCCAACTTCTTCATGATGTACGGGCCCAACACCAACCTCGCGCACGGCGGCAGCGCGATCTTCCACAGCGAGTGCCAGACGCGCTACGCGCTGCTCGCGCTGCGCGAGATGCTGGAGAACGGCTGGGCGGCCATGGATGTCAGGCAGGCGGCGCACGACGCCTTCAACCGCCGCGTCGACGAGATCCACGCCCGCATGGTGTGGTCGCACCGCGGCGTCGGCAGCTGGTACAAGAACAAGCGTGGCCGCGTCTTCGCCACCTCGCCGTGGCGGCTGCTCGACTACTGGAACATGACCCGCAACCTGGAGATCGCGGATTACGACTTCATGGCCTAGGGAGGGTCTGAAGAAGTCGGAGGCCTGAAGCCGTCGCCCCCGCGAAAGCGGGGGCCCATGGATTCCCGCTTTCGCGGGAACGACTGCTCTTTCGCGGAACGCGACTACTCAGGTACCGGGCGACATCGTCCCCGCGACCTAGGTTGTCGACCCCGCAACCTAGTTGTCGTCCCCGCAACCTAGTTGTCGTCCCCGCGACCTAGGTTGTCGTCCTCGCGAAAGCGGGGACCCAGCGTTTTCCAGCGTCAACGCCAACCTCTGCCTCGGCGTTACGCCCGGTATGAAGCAACCGGCCGTATACATCCTCGCGAGCAAGCGTAACGGCACGCTGTACGTGGGCGTCACCAGCAACCTCGCGCGCCGCATCGAAGCTCACCGATCAGGCGCGGTGGGCGGTTTCACGAACAAGTACGGCATCAAAACGCTCGTGTTCTTCGAGCTGCACGCGGACATGTATGAGGCAATCCAACGCGAGAAACGGATCAAGAAGTGGAATCGCGCATGGAAGATTGAGTTGATTGAGCGGAGCAACCCGGAATGGTCGGACCTGTCCGACCAGACGGGCTGAGTCGGATCCCGCTCGCGGCTTGAGTCGTCGTGGGTTCCCGCTTTCGCGGGAACGACTAGTTATCGCTATTCAGGGGCCGCACTGACACGTGCTGTACTGACGTCGCGCGCAGTACTGACGTCGCCCCGGCAATACTCACGTCGCCCCCGCGAAAGCGGGGGCCCATGGATTCCCGCTTTCGCGGGAACGACGGCTAGGCGCTTCTTCAGAGTTTCCCTAGTGCCCGCTCACCCAAACGCTGGGCACGTCGGTGCCGGCGCGCGTGAGGTGCATCCGATAGTGATAGCGATCCGGGCGGTACAGGCCGTGCAGCAACTGCACCGGCCGGCCGCTCTCGTCGTACACCACCCGCCGCACCGATAGCAGCGGGCTGCCAAGGGCGAGGTTGAGCAGCGGCGCGGTCGCCGGATCCGACAGGCGGGCGCTGACGGTCTGATCGGCGCCCGCCACGCTCACGCCGGCCTCCTCGAGCAGGCGCAGCATCGGCTTTGCGGAGAGTTCCTTGCGGCTGAAGCGGGCGACCGACGCGGGAACGAAGGTGCTGAGATGCGAAATCGGCGAGCCGCGGTAGCTGCGCAGCCTGACGGCGCGCTGGACCGGGTCGCCTGCTGCGATGCGCAACGCCTCCGCCACCTCGCCGCCGGCGGGCGCCTCGGACAGCTCGATGACCTTGACCACAGTGCGCAGCCCGTTGGCGACCAGGTTCTCCAGCAAACCGAGCATCGGCGCCGAGCCAGCGGCCTGGCGGCTGCGCGCGAACGTGCCGCGGCCGCGTTGCCGCACGATCAGCTTCTCCTGGGCCAGCAGGTCGAGCGCCGCGCGCAGGGTCATGCGCGAGACGCCGAAGGTGCGCGCCAGCGCCACCTCGCCGGGCAGCGGCGCGTCGGCGGCAAATTCGCCGGCGGCGAGCCGCTCGCGCAGCATCAGGTAGATCTGGTGGTAGCGCGGCAGCGGCAGCGGCGACGCGGGGATCGTCTGCACGCGCCGATGCTAGGAGCGTTGCGGATGTCTAGTCAACAAAGTAGCGATTCCGGGTTACCCTTGCGTCCAGTTACAGGGACACAAGGGAGACCCGGAATGAAGAGCCTGAAGCTCCTCGCGCTCGCCGCGGCCTGCGCCGCGGCGGCCTCCGCCGGCGCGGCGGACACGATCAGCGCCACGCACGTCTTTCCCGCGTCGCTCATCTACTCGCGCAGCTTCCTCGAGTACGTGAAGAAGGCGAACGAGGCGGGCAAGGGCGAATTCACCATCCAGGTGCGCGGCGGCCCCGAGGCGATCGGCATGATGGAGCAGCCGGGCGCGGTGAGGAGCGGCGTGGTGGACATGGTGTATACGGCCTGCGCCTTCTACGCCGCGGTGGTGCCGGAGTGCGACGCCTTGTCGGCCTCCTCGATAGACGGCCCGACCGCGCGCAAGAACGGCGGCACCGAGCTGCTCAACCAGATCCACCAGAAGCGCATGGGCGTGCAGGTGCTCGGCTGGGTCGACAGCGGCATCCGCTTCTCGCTCTGGTCGACCAAGGAGCCCAAGCTGGATTCCACCGGGCACCTCGACATCAAGGGCTTCAAGGTGCGCGGCAATCCGATCTACAACGCCTTCCTCACCAACTATCTCGGCGCGCAGGTCATCAACCTGAACTCGCCGGAGCTCTACACGGCGCTCGAGCGCGGCACCGTCGAGCTGACCGCGTGGACGCAGATCGGCACCATGGACCTCAACTGGGACCGCTACCTCAAGTACCGCGTCCTGCCGGACTTCTTCTCCACCGACCTGGTGATCCTGGTCAATCAGAAGAAATGGCAGTCGCTCTCGCCGAAGACGCGCGAGATCCTGCAGCGCACCGCGATCGCGCACGAGACTTCCAGCCTGAACGACCTGCAGGCGCTGTGGAAGAAGGAGGAGGCGGAGCTGCAGAAGCGCGGGCTGAAGACCGTCGCGCAGTCGCCCGAGGCCTCCAAGCGCTTCGTCGCCGGCGCGCGCGCCGCCAGCCTGCAGCGCATGAAGGAGCGCATGGAGAAATCCGGCGGCACCGAGAATTACGACAAGGTGATCAACCTCTTCACCCCGGGATGAAGCATGTGGTGAAGGCCTATGACGCCATGCTCTACGGCATGGCGTACCTGGCCGGCTTCCTGATGGCCGCCATGATGGTGACCATCACGCTCGACGTGGTGCTGCGCAACCTCGGCTACCAGAGCTCGGCGCACTTCTTCACCTTCAGCGAATACGCGCTGCTGATGATCCCCTGCCTGGGCGCGCCCTGGCTGGTGCGCGAGAAGGGGCACATCTACGTCGAGATCCTGCTGATGCAGCTCGGGCCGCGCGGGCGCCGCGCGCTGACCCGGTTCATCGGCGCCGCGTGCATCGCGGTCTGCCTCACCGTGGCCTGGTACGGCTTCGACGTCACCATCCGCGACTTCATCGGCAACGAGAAGGACGTGCGCTCCCTCGACATGCCGCGCTGGATGGTGGTGGGCTGGATCCCGCTCGCCTTCCTGATGATGGCGGTCGAGTTCGCGCGCTTCCTGTGGCGCGGCGAGGAGTTCCTCGCGCCGATGTCCGAGCTCGGCGCCGGCAGCTAGCCGCCGGCCATGGCCTGGTATTGGGTCGCGTTGCTGCTGTTCGGCTCGGCGCTCGGGCTGATGATGCTCGGCATCCCGGTGGCGATCGGCTTCTTCATCACCAACATCATCGCCGCGGTGCTGTTCATGGGCGGCGGTCCGGGCATCCAGCAGGTGATCAACAACGGCTTCGGCGCGATGACCAACTTCGCGCTGGTGCCGATCCCGATGTTCCTGCTGATGGGCGAGCTCTTCTATCACACCGGCCTCGCCACGCGCTGCTTCAACGCGGCCGACAAGCTGCTCGGCAATATCCGCGGCCGGCTGGCGTACGTCACCCTGATCGGCGGCACCGCTTATGCCGGGCCGGCCGGCTCGTCGATGGGCGCCTGCGCGCTGCTCGGCCGCCTGATGGTGCCGGAGATGATGAAGCGCGGCTACAGCAAGTATCTGTCGCTGGGGCCGATCATGGGCGTGGGCGGCCTGGCGGTGATCATCCCGCCCTCGGCGCTGACCGTGCTGCTCGCCACGCTGGGGCAGACCGACGTCGGCGCGCTGCTCATCGCGGGCGTGATCCCCGGCCTGGTCCTCGCCACGATGTACGGCGTGCTGATCTGGGCCTGGACGGTGATCGACCCGTCGGCCGCGCCGCCCTACGAGGCGCAGAGCGTGAGCCGCCGCGAGAAGATCCGCCTGTTCTTCGCCGACGTCCTGCCGATGATCGTGATCATCGTCTTCTCGGTGCTGGTCATGATC